>Ga0207422_1000087_pt1 | contig 363923 bp, 313 predicted proteins | sample MarCyaLeptolynsp_FD_187757 | JGI IMG/M metagenome (GOLD analysis project Ga0207422, IMG submission 187757) | Marine cyanobacterial communities from Panama - species 1 Leptolyngbya sp. (SPAdes) | ecosystem: Environmental > Aquatic > Marine > Unclassified | place: Panama: Panama City | collected...
ACTTTGGTACGTACAGCGGTGCAGACTTTGACCGGAGCGACACCATGAAGTTTGGTACTCCGGTTGATCAATCGGATGCCGACGCGATCGTGACGGACACGGTGTACCACGATTCGGGCAACGTGCTGGAGACCATCGATCCTGAAGACATAGTTACCCAATTCGTGTACGACAACTTGAATCGAGTTACGCGTGTCGTTCGGAATTACGATCCGGACGATGATAACGACGACATACTCGAACCAACTCTCACCGGCAGCATCGATCTCGCCACGTGGTACGAGTACCTGGATGGCAACCGTGTCACGATGACCGTCGATGCGGATGCCGATGGGAACAAGGACGGCAAGGGCACCGACCAGGTGACGCGGTGGATCTACGGCGTGGATGGAGGCGGTGTGAGCGGCGGAGACAGCGAGGTGGCTTCGGGCCGGCTCGTGCTGGCGATCGTGTATCCGGACTCCACCAATTCGGCGAGCGATCCCGCCGGGATCGGAACGAGCGACGATGATGTGATTTCGTTCCGTTACAACGCCCAGGGACAGGTCCGGTGGCGCAAGGACCAGTCAGGTAATGTGATCGAGACCACCTACGACGATCTGGGGCGCCCTTCCGCGGCCGAGGCCACGACGATCGTGGGCGACTTCGACACCGCCGTGGACAAGATTGGCTACGGATATACCAGCCGTGGCTTCCTCGAGACGGTCACCCAGTACGACTCGATCAACGCGGTCCTCGACGAGGTCAAATGGACACACGACGGCTGGGGTAACATCACCAACATCGCCCAGGACCACGACTCGGCGATCAGCGGGAACGCGCACGATGTGGCTTTTGCGTACTCGAAGTCTGCTCCCAGCAACGGCCGTGCGACAATCCGCCGTACGAGCATGACCTTCCCAACTGGCTACCAGGCGAAGTATCTGACAACCAACGCGACGATTCCATCGGCGTTGGCTCGGACCGAGCAAGTGCAACTGGGCTCGGGCAACAGCTTCGTGACCGTGGCGACGTACGATTATCTCGGGTCGGCAAGCGTGGTGGGCACGACGCTGCCCGAGCCAGACGTGTACTCCAATCGCTTCAACTCGTCGGGTACGTACACGGAGCTCGACGACTGGAACCGGTACTCGTCGTGGACGTGGACCAAGGACCTGAACCTTGGCGACAAGGTGTTCTACGACGTATCGATCGACTACAACGATCGGAGCGACATCACCTCGACGGTCGACAGCATCATGCAGACCGCCGGCACGACCACCGGTGAGTTCGATCGACTCTACGGCTTGGACGACATCGGCCGTCTTCTGAGCATGGATCGGGGTCATATCAGTGGCGGCTCGATCACGACCCCAGAAGAGAAGCGGACTTGGACGCTCGACGTTGCTGGCAACTGGAAGATCCGGGAGGTCGACCTGAATGGCGATGGGGATCTGACCGATACTGGCGACCTCGACGAGCTGAACCCGCTGGCATCCGAAACGGGGCCGCACTTCAGCCTCGCCAACGCGTGGGAGGTGCGCGATGTAGACGGCGACGGAATGGACGACTACGACCTGGACTACGACGACAACGGCAACCTGACCGACGACGCCGAGAACTACACGTACAAGTACGACCCGTGGAACCGCCTCGTCTCGATCTCGACTACGGGCATGTCGCCAGCGCTTGTGGCCGAGTATCGCTATAACGGTCTCGGTCAGCGGATCAGCGAGGGCGACGGGACGGACGAGGAGTTCCTGATCTACGACGACTCGTGGCAGCTGATCTCACGCCATGACGGTACGGACTACACCGAGGAGATCCTGTACCACCACGCAGGTCTCGACGGTTTGGGCGGCTCGAGTTCGATGGATTCGGTGATCCTGCGTCGGACGTTCCTGACGACGGGTACGCCGCAGACCGAGGACGACCGTTGGTATGTCCTTCAGAACTGGCGGAACGACCCTGTGGTGACGGTGACGGACGCGGGCGTGCAGGTCGAGCGAGTGCGTTTCAGCCCGTACGGCGAGGCGTTTGGTGTTCCCGCGGGCGACATCGACTTCGACGGCGTGGCGAGCGTCTCGGAAGAGAGCCAGATCAGCGGCTGGGCGACGGCGTACCAGGCGTACGCGGACATCGATCTCGATGGTGACATCGACAGCGACGACGCGACGGCGGCCAGTGGCGAGACGCTGGGGCGTGGGTCGCTCAGCTATGTGGGGTCGACGGTCGGTTACGCCGGGTATGTGCAGGACGCGTATATTCCGAGCGTGAACCACGTGCGGTACAGGGTGCTCAAGACCGATCTCGGCCGGTGGGTGCAGCGCGATCCGGCGGGGTATGTTGATGGGCCGAGCCTGTATGAGTACGCGATGAGCGCGCCACAGGCGCATATCGATTCGTGGGGCTTGTTTGCAACTGGCGCAATACTTGGTCAAGAAGTTATTCCAACCGCACCTACAACTACTCCGCCTCCCACAACTACTCCGGTCAGCCCATCAATCAATCCTAATAATCCCCCGCTTTGGCGAGATCCACTCCTTCACCCGAACCGGGCCAAAGCACTCAGCAAGTGTGGGCGAGCTCTGGGCCCAATTGGCCTGTGTATTACCGTCGGCACGACAAGCTACTGCATCGGGAAAGCACTGTCGCCTTGGCTCTATAAGCCGATCGAGTACATTCCGCCATTCCGGTTGCCGAAGCGATATCGCGTTCGCCCAAGACCGCGAGATGACTGTAAACGGGAAGAAGCAGCACGTGATGCAGCGTGTGGTTCCGCACCTAAGAATGGCCGTCCGCCAGTTACGGCGCCGCCGCAAAACGGAAAGGGCTTGCCAGGAAAACCAGGTTCAAGGGAGTGGTGCGACACCTACAAGCAACGAATTGCCAACAGGCGAGGCTGTTTGATGGCTCGTGTGCGGGTTAAGATGTGCTATACACGACTGCTTGGACCCGACAAATCTCCCTATGATCATGATGGGGCGATTCAGAAGGTCAGGGAGCACATCGACCGTATGGAGAAGCACTACAAGAATATGTGCAAATAGTTGAATGGATGAGTGGTTGCGAAAACTCGATGCGCCTATTTTTGTGGCAGATTGTCATGCTATTTTGCATGCATTGAGCCAGGTCTTTGATGACAAATCTCTAATCGAGAACGCTAAAACAAGTGCGTTGCTTGAGGCGTTGCCTAGGCAATCACAGGAACTACTGTGGCTGCCTCTCAAAGAGAAGGCTTATCAGCCCAGATTATTTGAAGACGAGAACATTGCCAGCATATTGCCTGGGTTATCTAGAAATAATAATGCGGGGCTGCTGCAGTTATATTCTTCAATCTTGTGCATGCATTCATACGTTGCAGGATATCACTGGAATGCGGCGAACCAAGAGGATCGGCATGTACTGCTTGGGTATGCCATAGGAGCAGTTTGCAACAATACGTCACATCTGATTGGGCCTTTCGTATCGTTTGTGTCGTGGATGCAACGCGAAAACGGAGAAGAATCAAGTCGTCCTTTTGAAATGTTGGCCCTATCTGTGATGTTAATCGTGGCAGCAGAATTATACGTCAGTAGCGCAATCGATACAACTAACAACTGTGAAGACGAACTGCAACTGCCTGTGGAAATGAGCACATCAAAGAGGTGGTTGTTGCGATTAGATATACACGAAGTGGACGGGGAATTAGATACGGCATGGACGCTGCCGTCACGGATAATGATGTTGCAAACGCGACAATTAAGAACGAGCGTAGAGGTATTTCAAAAACTGTGGGATCGATGGGACACATAGTGTAGAAGCTATCCGAGTGCGTTCGCACTCGTTTCCTGGACCACGTTCAGGGTGAAGGGTTGAGCAAGAATCCTGCCTCTGTGTGGAGGCCGAAGCCATGTAGTAATCAAGATTCATCGAGGAGGAGATCGACATCAAGCTGAACCCGCTGGCATCCGAAACGGGGCCGCACTTCAGCCTCGCCAACGTGTGGGAGGTGCGCGATGTAGACGGCGACGGCATGGACGACTACGATCTGGACTACGACGACAACGGCAACCTGACCGACGACGCCGAGATCTACACGTACAAGTACGATCCTTGGAACCGTATTGTATCGATCAGCACGACGAGCGGCTCGCCGACGCTTGTGGCGGAGTACCGCTACAACGGCCTCGGCCAGCGGATCAGTGGGGGAGATGGCACGGACGAGGAGTTCCTGATCTACGACGACTCGTGGCAGCTGATCTCGCGGTACGACGACACGAGCTCGAAGTACACCGAGGAGATTCTCTATCACCATGCCGGCCTCAACGGCTTGGGCGGCTCGAGTTCGATGGACTCGGTGATCCTGCGTCGGACGTATCTGACGACGAGCACGCCGCAGACCGAGGACGACCGGTGGTACGTCCTGCCGCACTGGCGGAACGATCCGGTGGTGACGGTGACGGACGCTGGCGTGCAGGTCGAGCGGGTGCGTTTCAGCTTGTATGGCGAAGCGTTCGGCGTTCCCGCGGGTGACTCGATTTCGACGGCGACATCAATGTCACTGGCGGGAACGCGGCCGGCCAGAGATTGCCCCCCTTGAAATAGTGCGGGTACGCGCCACGGTACCCGACGGGCTTGCAGTCCTTCTGAGCAGAGCTTCGGGCCGCGCACGTCTTTACCCGGCCGCCCGCGGAGCGGTGCAGCACTTGCGCGCTGGTTGACGCTCATTTTGGTGGCTTTTGCCTAGAGCCGTGACGACCGGATGCTTGACCAGCGCGTAAACGACCGCCTGAATTTCACGTGCTTGTTCCAGAGTGGCGCTCGGAACTAGCCGCCCGCCTAGTTCTCGGCGTTGGACGCGAATTCGATGCTGCCGGTTTGGGATCCAGTATCCTGTTTCGTGGGTGATGGTGTGTTCGTCGGGTCGTCGACGTCCATCGTCCGCTTGATGAAGTCCCATTGGAGCCGGCGGTATTGGCCCGAGCGGATGCCGTGGCGGCTGCCGGGATAGATGGCGGTCTCGAACAGCTTGTTGGCTCGCTGGAGGGCGGCAATCAATCGGATTGAGTTGTGCATGTGGACGTTGTCATCGATGGTGCCATGTGCGATGAGCAGGCGGCCCTTGAGGTTCTTGGCTCCCTCGACCGTGCTTGTTCGTTTGTAGCCCTCAGGATTGGCTTGCGGCGTCGACATATACCGTTCGGTGTAGATGGTGTCGTAGTCACGCCAGTCTGTAACCGGCGCTCCCGCGATACCCGCCGTGAACAGGTCGCTGTGCGTAAGCGCATACGCCGTGATGTATCCGCCAAAGGAGTGGCCGTTGATGCCCACGCGCGAGCTGTCGGCCCAGTCGTTCTCAAGCACCCACTCGACGGCGTCCTCGAGGTCGTGTAGTTCTCTATAGCCGAGATTCAGGTAGCTCGTCCATGCGCTCTTGGCGCCCTTGCCACTGGCCGCGTAGGGATCGGTGCGCAGCACGACGATGCCCGCCGAGCAGAGCAGTTGTTCCCACGTTCGACCGCCCTGCCACGAGTCGCGGACCGTGGGAGCGTGCGGGCCGGCGTAGGTCATCACCCAGAGCGGGTACTTCTTTGAGGGGTCGAAGCCAGGTGGATAGTGCAGAATACCCTCGAGTTCGATACCTTCATGCCGTGTCGGGATCTTGACATGCTCCAGGGTCGCCAGTTGGTAGTCTTCTAACTCGTACACCGGGTTGGTGTCGAGCCAGCGGATGAGCGCGCCGTCCACCGTTGAACGCAGGGCCGACTTGTTTGGCTCGTTAATGGCAGACCAGGAATCGATGAACATCGTGCCGGCAGGATTCAGGTTGACAGAGTGTGATCCGGGCTCATGGGTCAGTCGGGTGAGCTCGCTGCCGTCAAGGCGGATCTTGTAGAGGTTGTTGCCGATGGCTGAGTCGACCGTGCCGGTGAAGTAAATCCAGTCATTCTCTTCATCGATACGGAGCACGCGGCGGCACTCCCACTCTCCGCTTGTGACCTGACCGATCAGAGTGCCGTTGGCCTTGTAGTGGTACAGGTGCTCGAATCCGTCTCGCTCGGAAGACATCAGGAATGTGCCATCGTCGAGGTAGTGGAACGAGCCCGGCGATTGGATCCACGCCTCGGTCGAATCGCGCATCAACTTGGTGGGTGAGCCGCCGCGCGTTGGGAAGTGCAGCACATCGAGCCAGGTCTGGATGCGATCCTGCACATGAACGACGCAGTTCTTACCGTCGGACGTCCACGACACGTGACTAATCAGGAACAGCCCGTCGTCGTAGCCCGATAGATCGGCCATACGGATGCTGCCGCCCTCGCGGCTGACAAGTCCCAGTTCGACATCAGGGTTGCGTTCGCCCGGGCGTGCGTATCGCTCGACCTCGATCACCTGCTCGCGCCGTTGATTGTCGACGATGGTGTACGTAGGCACAGCCGAGCTGTCTGTGATTAGAAAAGCGATGTTTTGCGAGTCGGGGCTCCACCAGTAGGCGCGCCAGTTCCGACCGAAGAGCTCTTCGTAGTACAACCAACTCGCCTTGCCGTGGCGGATGGTGTCGGTGCCGCCTGTCGTGAGCGCGCGGGGCGTCTGCGTGGCAACATCGACGACCCACAGATCGTTGTCCGAGACAAACGCCACGAACTCGCCGTCGGGGCTTGCCGACCATGCCTCTTCTCGCTGGGGCGTAGCGGTGAGCCGCACGGCCTTGTCACCACTGGCCGAAACGAAGTACAGGTCGTTCTCGTGATTGAACACGTGGCCATCGTCGCGTGCGAATCGGTACCTCGACCGGGCTATCTGACGGGCTCGATCCCGGTCGATCGTCGGCAACGCCTCGATGACGGCCGCCACCGACTCCCAGTCATCTTCTTCCACGTCGTCCACGGGGCGACCCGTCATCGCGTTGGTCTTGAAGTTGCCGTCCACGCCCGGCACCGACTTGCTCAGATGCTCGTCGTCGAGCCAGCTCAGCCGGGACGAGCCCTGGCCGCTCAGTCGCGGGAAGCTACGCCGATCGATGATCATCTCGGTGGTGATGCGCTTCGGCGGCGTGCGATCCTCGGCGAGCTTCTTCGCACTACGAGTGAGGATGGGGGTGGGGTCGGGTAAGCGGTAGATTGGGAAGTCCCCGCCCTGCTCCAGATGATCATCCAAGAAATTCCAACTCGTCAGGCCGTCCGTCGCTTGTGGCTCGAGCATGTACGACGCGAGGTTGCCCAAGTCCTGCTTGGTGCGGACCATGAACCACCCCGGTTCGACGCGCACCCCGCGCATCACGGACGCAACGCGTGAGATGCTGACCATGTGATGGCCTTGGAACGCGCGCTCGGCCTTGCTCATCTCATCGATGCGATACGCCTGGGCGTCGAGTTCCATGTCTTGGCGAACCTCGAGCACCTCGACTCCGTGGCGCTGCAAGTGTGTGGCGACGCCCTCCAACTCAGCAGGAATCAGGTACGCCCAGGGGCGATCGACGCTCAGCGTCGGCTCGAATTCGTTGAGCATCTCGACGGGGTAGTCGCGGTGCTCATGGGTGGGTTCGATCTTGTTGCCCTCCGCGTCGTACTCCTGATAGCCCTTGGCGACGAATCTGCCCCGGAGCGCGACCGCCTTCTCGCGCAGTGAAATCTGGCGCGGCTCATCGGTGTTGTTGAACGCATCAGCGGCGCGGATCGTCTTCTCGATCGCTGCCTTGTGCTCTGCCGACTCCTGTAACACCGCACGGCAAAACTCCAGCGTGCCGATCACGCGATCCTCGAACGTGTCGTAGGCGTAGGCTTCAGAGAGCAATCCGATGCGATTTCGCAGCCCGCGATAGGGCGTGCCGTAGCGTGGCGAGGCGGGGTAGGTCGTCCAACGGGTGTGCAGGTTAGCGAAGTTGCCGTACACGAACGTGGTGTACTCGGCCTGTTCCTCGAACCGCTCGGCGACTTGCGGTATAAACGTCTCGCGCGAGAACTTGATCAGGGCCGGATCACTCGCCGGATGCTTCGGCCCCTGGTGGGTAATGGTGTGGCGGTGGTGTGATCCGTTGGTCGTGTGGCTGTCGACGATGACCGCCGGATCCCAGGTATTCATGAACCGGACAAGCGCCCGGGTCTCGGGGGCTTCCAGCTTGATCCAGTCGCGATTCAGGTCGAGATCCTGCGCGTTGTGCCGCAGGCCCATCTCATCGGGGCCGTTCTGGTTGCGGCGGTTGTCGGGGCCCATCTTGTCGTTGGAGTCGGGGTTGTAGTTCGGTACGAAGCAAACAATCAGGTCGTCGAGCAGCTCCGGCCGCTCACCGAGTGCGAGCTCGCGTGCGAGTATCTGGAATGCTTCCTTGCCGCATGTCTCACCCGAGTGGATATTGGCGAAGAGCAGGACAACGAGCTTCTTGCTCTTCGCCGCCTCTTCTGCGCTTGTTACGGGCGGGTCTGCCACGACCAGCAGCGGCAAGCTCTTGCCCTCGTTCGATTCGCCGATGGACCCTAGCCACGTCCGATCACTCTGCTCGTGCAGCGTCTCGAGGAACGCCTCAACCTGCGCGGAGGTTCCGGTCTTGCGGTAATCGGTCTGCTCGGCAACGGTGACCGGCGGCTCGGACGCATCCTGCGACGCGAGCACGGGACACACCAAGAACAGGCCGAGGGCGAGCAACGCTGTACGCATGAGATACTCCGGGACGGCGGACGATCGATAGTTCTCGGACCCCAGTTGGGCCGACTCTCACGCGGTTATACCACAGATCGGCTGTCCGTTCAATGCAGGATGTCGACCGTCAGAGAAAAGTGGCCGATCAGTCCACGACCTGTACGCCTTCAGTAGCGGTCAACTCGCTGAACAGTGCCGACAGCCGCTCAGTGAACGGTCCGCAAGCGCGGTTGCCGATTCGCCGGCCGTCGATCTCGACCACTGGCGCGATCTCGCCCATCGTTCCGGTGCAGAAGGTCTCGTCTGCCCGGTAGGCCTCGGCAAGGGTGATGTCCGCCTCTCCGCAGTCGATCCCGTTCGCCTCGCAGAGTTCCAGGATCGCCGCCCGCGTGATGCCTTCGGGGCACGCGGCCGTCGTCGGCGTGCGGATCACGCCGCCTTCGACAAAGAACAGATGGGTGGCGTTCGTCTCGGCCACGAACCCCCGCGTGTCGAGCATCAGTGCATCGTCGGCTCCCGCCGCGTTGGCTTCGAGCTTCGCGAGGATCGACGTGAGCTGGTTGCACGAGTGGATTTTCTGGTCGAGCACGTCGGCAGGAGGCCGGCGATGGGCCGAGATCTTCAGTGTGATACCCGACTTGTCGTACACCGGCGGCTTGTGCTCGGCCAGGATAATGAGCGTGTGACCGGCAGTGTTGATGCGAGGGTCGAGGCCGGACGTGTACTTTTCGCCCCGAGTTAGCGTGAGTCGCACATGCACGCCATCACGCATGCCGTTGGCTTCCAGCGTCCGCTTCAGTTCGGCGATGATCTCATCATCGCTGGGGATGCTCCCGTACGCGAGCGCCACAGCCGAGTGGCGCAGGCGGGCCAAGTGCTCCCGAAGCTTGAAGATCCGTCCGTCGTACAGCCGCAAACCCTCCCAGACGGCATCGCCATTCTGCACGGAAGAGTCGAACGGGCTCACTCCGGCTTCGGCCCGCGGCATGAGTTTGCCGTTGATGTTGACGATCAGGTTCTGGTTGAGCGGGTTGGCTTGCTGGAGCATCTAGTCCTCGGCAATCGGTTTCAACGCGTGCTGGGCGAGCCGATGATACAGGGCTTCGCACTGCCTCAGCAGCGGCAGGGGCCTGCGGGGAACCTCAGCGTTCTTCCGCTTGTAGGGCGCGAAGCCTGTCGAGCGCTCCACATTGGCGTACCAGTACTTGGCCCAGACACCATCCGTAGCTCGCGGGCCGATCTCCCATGACAGCATCCGATCCGTGTAGGGCACGCCGAGCTTCTCGCACAACGCCTGTAGCATGCCCTCGGGTTGTAGCAACACGTCACGAGAGTCGATCACGGGCAGGCCGCCATCAAACCGCTCCAGCAATTCAATCTGTGCCGGCAGGCCGGTCGCCTCCAAGTCCGCGTTGGGCAAGACCTCGAGCAGCGAGGTCAGCATCTCGCGAGGCTCGCGCACCAGCAGTGCATTGGTCAAGCTGTCGACCCACTCGAGGTCCATGTCAGGCAGTAGATGGTGCGCCATGTGCTTCTGGTATACGAACCGGTGTGGCAGAGGTGGTGGGGTGGTCAGTCGGTCGATGACCACGTCAGCGTCGGCTTCGCCACACTCGATGACCTCACGTGCACCGGGGTGATCGATGCCCGTCCTCTCGAGGTAGTGCGCATACAGCGGCTCGTCGACCACCAGCGTGTCGCCGCGCGCCTCCCACGATCGCATCATTGCTGTCGAGATGTTGCGCGGGCCCGACCACATCGCGATGGGCTTCGACATAGGCACGCTCGGGCTGCTACTCGTCGAACAGCACGCCATCTTCGGGTTCCTGGGCCTTGCGGGCCGGTGCGGCAACGCCAACGTGCGCGGCTCCCGCCTCGGTGAGCTCGCGCCCGCGACGGTGACGCGCGACGAAACCCAGCTTGAGCAAGAATGGCTCGACCATGTCCTCGAGCGTGCCCGAATCCTCATTCATGGTGGCCGCCAGGGCTTCGAGGCCCACCGGCCCGCCGTTGTAGGTCGTGCCGATCGTGCGCAGGTAGGTTCGGTCGAGCTCGTCTAGGCCGTAGGCGTCGACACCCTCGAGTTCCAGTGCCTCATCTACGGTGCCAGCCGTCGCTCGACCATCTGATCGGACCGATGAGAAATCGCGCACACGCCTCAGCAAGCGGTTTGCGATGCGGGGTGTGCCACGGCTGCGCCGTGCGATGGCGTCGATGGCCGATGCTTCGATTGCCAAATCGAACAGGCCTGCGCTGCGTTCCACGATGGCTGCCAACTCTGCGACCTCGTAGAACCGGAGGTGATGGATGAGCCCGAAACGGCTGCGCAGCGGCGCACTGAGCAGGCCCGCGCGCGTCGTGGCGCCGATCAGCGTGAAGGGCTTGCATTTGATTTGCACCGTTCGCGCGTTCAGCCCCGCATCGAGCGTAACGTCCACACGGAAGTCTTCCATCGCCGGGTAGACGAACTCTTCAACAGCAGCCGGCGTGCGATGGATTTCATCGATGAACAGCACGTCGCCGGATTCCAGCCGGGTGAGGGCCGCTACCAAGTCGGTCCCGCGTGAGAGTGCCGGCCCGCTTGTCACGTGCACCTTCGTGCCCATCTCGGCGGCGATGACGTGGGCGAGCGTGGTCTTGCCGAGCCCGGGCGGGCCGTGAAGCAGCACGTGGTCGAGCGACTCTCCCCGGCCGCGCGCCGCCTGCACCGCGATGGCCAGACGTTCAAGTGTGTCGCGTTGGCCGACGTATTCGGCGAGCCGCTGCGGCCGCAGCGCCCACCCGGCGTGCTCGTCGGCTGTGTCGGTGGCGGTAGGGGCGATCACCCGATCGAGGGCCATGCGGCGGTTCCTTCCACTAAAGTTATAGGTTCGTTCGGAAGCCGTCGGCTAAGGAGCTCTGGTCGGTAGGCCTTTGCGCTGCCACAGATCCAGAAGGTCGGGTTGGGTCGAAGGCGTCCACCTTGATTCGTCGCCACGCTCGCTGCCCAGAAATGCTCCGTCGGCGTCGTACAGCGAGATTGATCGGGCCTCGTCGCCGAGGTCGGTGGTCAGCTTCCACGCCGCCCGGCCCGACGAAGACCCAAGCTCGAACTGGCGGTACCGCACGTTGGTGTCACCGCTCGTATACGCGTACACGCCATACGTGGTCTCGGCTTCGTGCCCAACCAGTAGCTGTGGCAGCAGGTAGAACTCCGCCTGACTGACGTACCCCCGCGGCGGGACAGCCGGCTGAAAGGTGCTCGAGGTAGCGCCCCGGCGCGCGATCGTCATATCTTGCCCGTCTCGTACACCGAACTCGGTATAGACCACCGGCTTCAGTTCGCCCTGGCGAAAGGTTGTTGTGGCCGTCCACGCCTCGTGCCGCCGGTCGGGGGTCATGAAGCAGATGATCCGCGTGTCGGTGAGTCGCCACTGGCCGCCGGGCTGCCGCTCGATCATCCGGCCGTCCAGCCGGATGATGTAGCCTTCGCGGAGGTCATCCTCCGTCCAGGACTCCTCGCGTCGATTGGGATCGATCTCACCTCGCCGGCCTTTCCACGCTCGGAGGTGCCGGTAGCCGCGCTCGGTGTCGTCCATCACCATGCCGGTGCCGGCGGGGACGCTCAGCCTATCCCAGCGGCCGCTGATCTCCTCGATGGCGCGCTCGTAGGCGGCTGGCGTCAAGGTACCAAAGAGCGCCTCTGTTGTCTCGACGGCCAGTGCGCGCGCGGCCGCGACCTCGGTGTTGCCCGAGAACTGGGCTGTCTCAAGGACTGCCAGATAGGCAAGTTTGGCTTCGTTCTTAAACTCCAGGTCGCACATCAGGTCGAAGCTGACCATCTGGCCGGCTCCGGCATCAACGAGCGTGTAGATGCGGAAACGTGTCTTCTCGGTTTCGGCTGGCTTCTGGGCGCCATCCTCGGTCCTCCGGATGGCCTCGGGGAACTCGACGTAGAAACGCGAGGCGGGCCGCCCGGCAACAGTCAGCCTCTTTTCCCTTAGCAGCACCGTGGCGCGACTCTCGATGGCCTCGGTACCGGTCCGATCCTTCCGATAGCTACCTAGCAGGTTCTCCAGGATTCGGTCGGTCAGATCGTCTACCGGCTGATTGCCGCCGACCTGGGCTTGCCCGCCGGTTGCCTGCCGCTGGGGGGCCTGGATCATCATGAACCAGTGGCCCAGCATCGGGCTAATTTCGATTGTCGGGATATCCCCACGATCGTTCCGGAACCCTCCCGCCTCGGCTGGGATCTGGACCTCAAGGCCGACCGGTGCCAGGGCCAGGGGCTCCTCGGCCATGCGCACGCTGGATGGCCCACGGGCCTGCGCGAGGCCCGGCTTCGACAAGGCCAAGACCAGGGCCAGCGGTAGCGCGAGCCGGACGGCGGGGACAATTCCGAGCAGTCTGGTGGGTTTCATGCACCCCTCCGCAGTCAAACCTTGATCTCGAACGGCATACTAAAAGAGGGTAGGTCGGCGGCCTGATCTTGCCCGATCTTCACATTCCTCGCGTCCGTCGGTTGACGGCGGTTTCCAGTGATCTATCCTTCTCTCCGCGCCGGTGGCGGGGGCTGCGGCCCTCGGGCGTGGGTCAGTGCCGTTTCGGGCTCACCGAACGGTTGACGTAGAACCAGGCAGTTCGGGAGGATGGCGAGCCCATGCAAGGTGGTCGCATTCGAATTCGGATGGAAGCGTACGACCACATTGCTCTCGATGCTTCGGCTCGAGAGATCGTGGACCACGCCAAGCGGACCAACGCCCGAGTGGCCGGTCCTGTCCCGCTGCCTACGCGGATCGAGCGGTACACGGTGCTCCGTGGCCCGTTCATTGATAAGAAGAGCCGTGAGCAGTTCGAGATCCGCACGCACAAGCGGATCATCGACATCCACGAGCCCAACGCCCGCACCGTCGAGGCTTTGAACCGGCTGGTGGTGCCCGCAGGCGTGTTTGTGAAGATCAAGGCCTGACGCGCCCAATCGAGCGTCAGCACAACGCAGGAACGGATCGCTTCCTCTGGCCCGGTGAATCCGAGAGCCACGAAGCAAGGTGGAACAGACCATGGCAGGCGGCAACGACAAACTGGGGCTCATCGGTCGCAAGATCGGCATGACCCGTGTCTTCCAGGACGGGGTCTCGATTCCTGTGACGGCCATCGAAGTAAGTCCTGCGGTGGTAACGCAGGTCCGCACGCCCGAGCGTGACGGTTACTCGGCTGTCCAGATCGGCGGCGAGGATGCACGCCCGCGCCGCTCCACCTTCCAGATCATGGGCCACGACGCTAAGGCCGGCACAGGCCCCAAAGCCGTCCATGTCGAGTATCGCATGGACGAGGCCGAGGCGGGTGAGTTCGAGCTAGGCCAGAGCCTGACTGTTGAGCACTTCCAGAACATCAAGTTCGTGGACGTGATTGGCACGAGCAAGGGCAAGGGCTTCGCCGGTACCATGAAGCGGCACAATTTCAAGGGCATGCGCGCTACCCACGGTGTGGAGCGCAAGCACCGCTCGCCCGGATCGATCGGCGGCCATGCCAACAACGCTGGTATGAGCGGCCGGATCAAGAAGGGCAAAAAGATGAACGGCCAGATGGGCAATGTGCGCGTCACCGTTCGCAATCTCGATGTCATCCGGGTCGAATCGGAGCGAAACCTCCTGCTTGTCAAGGGCGCGGTGCCCGGGGCTAATGGCGGCGTGGTCCACATCCGACCTTCGATCCGGCTGCGGCCCACCAAGGCCGCCGCCCAGCAGGCCGTCGCCGGCTGACGGGCACGCAGGTACGCAGGACGCTCCCTCGTCGAAAATTTCGGCGGCGGGGCGGCCCGGAGGGTCGCGTTGAGCGAAACCGCCGGGTCGGGACAAACAGGTTTTGGGGCCCTTCGGTGAGAAGAGCCCCTCGGAACAGACGGCCGAGTCTGATCCGAGATCACCCCCGCTGGCGCGTTGCCGGTGGGGACGGACCCGAGAGGGTCCGGGCCCGACAGGGGTGGTCCGGTGCGGCAGGCGAACCCCCCTCGGTAACTCGGGGTCGCACAGGCGTCAGGAGCGAGCACGATGGATGTGCCGGTCTACAACATGAAGGGTGATTCGGTCGGCTCGATGTCGATCGACGAGGCCCTCCTCGGCGGGTCGCTGAACCCGCAACTGATCAAGCAGGCTTACGTCTGCTACCACGCCAACCAGCGTCAGGGCAGCGCCCGGACCAAGGGTCGCGGCGAGGTCCACGGTTCGACGCGCAAAATCTACAAGCAGAAGGGCACCGGCCGGGCCCGCCACGGCAACAAGAAGGCCCCGCAGTTCCGCAAGGGCGGTCACGCCCACGAGAAGCGCCGCACCCGCGTCGACTACCACATGTCGATGCCCAAGAAGATGCGTCGCAAAGCCAACCTCAACGCGCTGCTGGCCAAACTCATCGACAACGAGGTCAAGATCGTCGATAGCATCACGTTCGACAAGCCCTCGACCAAGGGCATGGCGAGTCTGCTTAGCTCGTTGGGCATCAACCGCACGGTGCTCCTGGCGTTGCCTGAAGGCGCTGTCGATGCCCGCCTGAGCGCTCGCAATATCGATGACGTCAGCACGTGCCGCAGCGATCAGCTCACGGCCTGGAACCTGCTGAACAACCGCTTCGTGATCATCGAGAAGGCCGAACTCGAGGCCTTCCTGGCCGGTCCACACACGCAGACTGGCAAGGACGCCAAGACCGAGCCGCGTGGCCGTCGGGCCGCTGCCGAAGGGGAGGCCGCCTGATGCACCCGAGCACCGTCATCAAGAAACCTATCGTTACCGAGCGCAGCACCGCGACGATGGCCGAGGACAACCGCTACACGTTCCTTGTTGATCGCCGCGCCGACAAGACCGCTATCAAGCACGCCGTCGAGTCGCTTTATGGGGTGAGTGTGCTCGCCGTGACCACGCAGCTTCGCAAAAGCCGCGAGCGTCGTCTGAAGTACGGCTACGTCCAAGCCCCCCCAACCAAGAAGGCCATTGTGCGTCTGGCAGAGGGCCAGACCATTGACCTGTTCTGATCCGGACGAGGTAGTTTCGAGCAGTTCCAGCCGTAGAGCTTCGGAGATTCATCAATGGCCATTCGCGTCTACAAGCCAACCTCGCCCGGGCGTCGCAACGCCTCGGTCAACCTCCATGTCGAGGTCGACAAGAAGCGCCCCGAGAAGGCCCTGCTCAAGCCCCTTAATAAGAAGGGCGGCCGCAACCACACGGGTATGATCACGGTGCGTGGTCGTGGCGGCGGCGCGAAGCGAATGTACCGCCAGATCGACTTCCGTCGCAAGGATCGCGACGGTATCGAGGGCAAGGTCGTCGGCATCGAGTACGACCCCAACCGCTCGAGCCACATCGCTTTGGTCGAGTACACCGACGGCGTGAAGCGTTATGTCATCTGTCCCAAGGGGCTCAAGACGGGCATGACCATTCTGACGTCGAGCGATTCGGCCATCGAGCCCAGCGCTGGCAACTGCATGCCGCTGCGGTTCATCCCCTCGGGCATGGAAGTGCACTGCATCGAGTTGGCCGTGGGCAAGGGTGCCCAGATGTGCCGTTCGGCTGGCTCCTACGCCCGCCTAACCAACCGCGAGGGCAAGTATGCCACGCTGGTTCTGCCCTCGGGTGAAACCCGACGCGTGAGCCTGGACTGCCGTGCGGTGGTAGGGGCCGTGGGCAACAGCGACCACCAGCGTCGCCGCCTGGGCAAGGCCGGCCTGACGCGCCACCTGGGGCGCCGGCCGATCACCCGCGGCGTTGCCAAGAGCCACCACGCCCACCCGCTCGGCGGTGGTGAGGGCCGCAGCAAGGGCAACCGCACGCCAGTGAGCCCGACGGGCGTGGACGCCAAGGGCGGCGGAACCCGCAACAAGAAGCAATACAGCACGCAGTTGATCATCCGTCGCCGCAAGAGCAAGCGGTATGGGCAGCTGTCGAAATGAGTGTGATCGAGGCAAAAGTGATTCGAACGAGCGTTGGAAGCACCGTCAGGAGCGTGAAGCATGGGTCGTAGCCTCAAAAAAGGTCCGTTCGTCGACGAGAAGCTGTACACGAAAGTGATGAAGCAGCAAGAGTCGGGCGAGCGCGAGCCCATCAAGACCTGGGCCCGCCGGTGCACCATCGTGCCTGAGTTCGTGGGCTACACGTTCCAGGTGCACAACGGCCGTGCGTTCCTGGAGGTGTTCGTGACCGAGGACATGGTGGGCCACAAACTCGGCGAGTTCTCGCTGACGCGCACCTTCCGAGGTCACACGAACAAGAAGGAAGGCATCAAGTCGGGCGGCTAAGCCCGGCGGCGTGCCAGGACTGGAAGATTCGGGCTCGATGTGTCAGGGAATCGGAAACGGACGACTTCGGAGATCCATCGGTGAGACTGCGTAGCGACCAACTCAAGAAGTTAGCCGACGAGGCCGGCGCCAAGGTCGAGGACCTGGCCGAGGCCGTCCGTCCGCTTGGCCTGCCCGGTGAGAAAGCCGATCGCGCGGTGCGCAACTGGCTGGCCGGACGTCCCAAGCCCACGTGCAAGGCCGCGCACATCAGCGCTCTGGCCCGCGTGGTAAACGCCGAGCCGCGTGACATCGCCCGATTTGTCAGCGAGGTGCGATTCCACCGTGGTAGCACGCAGAAGGCGCGGCTGGTGGCCGACCTTATCCGCGGCAAGAGCGTGGACGACGCACTGAATCTGCTGAACTTCAGCCAGAAGCGGGCCTCGGAGAACATGTCCAAGGCGCTCAACGCGGCCATCGCTGACGCCGAACTGGCCGACGCCGACGTGACCGAGCTGTTCGTCGTCGAGAGTCGCGTGGACGAGGGCCCGCAGATCAAGCGGTTCCGCCCCAAGGACCGCGGCCGAGCCCATCCGATCATCAAGCAGACCAGCCACATCACTGTGGGCGTCCAGGAGCGAGCGTAATGGGACAGAAGATCCACCCCTTCGGCTTCCGCCTGGGCGTCACCGAAGCCCACCGCAGCCGGTGGTACGCACCCAAGGCCATCTACGGCGAACTGCTCGTCGAGGATCAGAAGATCCGCGAGTACCTCGATAAGCGGCTGAACCGCAATCCGGGCCGCCCCCATGCGGCGGTGGCCAGCGTTGAGATCGAGCGCACCCGAGAAGAGCTGGTCGTGCTCATCCGCACGGCCCGTCCGGGCGTGGTCATCGGCCCCAAGGGTGCCGAGGTCGAGCGCATGACCGAAGAGCTCATGCTCATGACCGGCCGCAAAGTCTCGCTCAAGATCCTTGAGATCAAGAACCCCGACATGAGCGCGCAGCTGGTCGCCGCCAACGTGGCCGAGCAGCTCAGCCGCCGCTCCAGCTTCCGCCGTGTCGTGAAGATGCGTGCCGAGGGCGTGATGCAGAACGGTGCCAAGGGCGTGAAGATCCAGATCTCTGGGCGTCTTGGTGGTGCCGAGATGAGCCGTCGTCTCGACGTTCGCTTGGGCGCGCTGCCACTGTCGACGCTGCAGGCCAACATCGACTATGGCTTCGAGGAAGCTCGCACGACAGCCGGACGCCTGGGCGTGAAGGTCTGGATCTACAAGGGTGAGTACGAGGCCCAGGACGAAGAGACGACCTCGAAGGCCGCCGGCGCACGCGTCGCTAGCCGGGGACGCAGGTAAGTAGATCAGCAATCGGTGCTTCCCTCCGTTGGGAAGGCCGCCAGGAAGGGTTTGAACGATGCCACCGTATAAGATCCCAAAGCGAGTGAAGTTCCGCAAGGAGTTCCGCCGCGTTCGTGATCGCAAGGCGACCAAGGGCAACTACGTGGCCTTCGGCGACTTCGGATTGCAGGCGCTCGAGGGCTGCTGGCTCAAGAGCAACCAGATCGAGGCCGGCCGCATCGCGTCGACGCACTACCTCAAGCGGCAGGGCAAGCTTTTCATCCGCGTGTTTCCTGACAAGCCGGTGAGCAAGAAGCCTCTCGAACAGCGCATGGGCAAGGGCAAGGCCGACGTGGATTACTGGGCCGCTCGGGTCCGTCCGGGCACCATGATCTACGAACTGGCCGGCGTGCCGGAAGAGATGGCCCGTGAAGCGATGAAGCGCATGGCCATGAAGATGCCCATTCGTTGTCGATTCGTCAAGCGCCGGACGACCGTGGGCTAAGGAACGAAGGAACCCTGGCCCGCTTGGCGGGTGTTGGAGAAGGTGTCATGACTGGCGAAGAAGTTCGCAAACTCGATAACAACGAGATCCAGGCCGAACTCGTGCGCCTGCGCAAGCATCTGTTCCAGCTGCGTGTGCAAGCCTCGACTGAGAAGGTCGAGGACAACAGCGAGTTTTCCAAGACGCGCAAGGATATCGCACGCCTGATGACCGAGCGGACGTCGAGACAGATCGCCAGGCAGGCCAGCTAAACGAATCGGGATATCGGAGTCCGGCCGGGACATACCCCCACAGAAGAGAACGCAAGCGAATGAGCGACAACACCGCCACCACGACACACAGCACCACCGGTGAGAAGGCCAAGGGCGCCCGCACGGGTGAGGTTGCCACCGCGGGCCGCGACAAGACGATCAAGGTCGTCGTGAGCTACGTGGCCAAGCACCCCAAGTACGGCAAGTACGTCCGCCGCCGCACGGTGCTCCACGCCCACGACGAGGGCAACCAGGCCCGGGTGGGTGACCGTGTGGAGGTGGTGCCGTGCCGGCCCATGAGCAAGACGAAGTCGTGGAAGTTGTCGCGAATCGTCGAGAAGCACCTGGAAGACTGAGTCCCTCACAGAAGTCTCGCACGCCCGCTTGTCGCCGGGCACGTAGGAAGTAGCAAAGCCATGCTTCAGCAAGAATCACGATGCGAAGTCGCGGACAACTCGGGGGCGAAGATCGCCTACGTCATCCGCGTCTACGGCAAGACCAGCGCGAGCGGCAACAACACCCGCCCCTGGGCCGGCGTGGGAGACCGCGTGCTGATCTCGGTCAAGAAGGCCCTGCCTGGTGCTGATATCAAGCCCGGCGACATGTCCAAGGCCGTGGTCGTGCGGACCGCCAAGAACACGCGTCGGGCCGACGGCTCGTACGTGAAATTCGACAGCAACGCCGTGGTGCTGCTGAATGCTGACGGCAACCCCCGCGGCACGCGTATCTTCGGCCCGGTGGCCCGGGAGCTGCGCGAGAAGAACTACATGAAGATCGTTTCGCTCGCTCCGGAGGTGGTGTGATGGCCGCGCATATTCGCAAGGGTGACAACGTGATGGTGACCAGCGGCGACCACAAGGGTCGCACGGGCGAGGTCATGCGCATCGACGTGGCCAAGGAGCGAGTCTACATCAAAGGTCTGAACCTTCGCACCCGCAACGTCAAGCCCACGCGCGTCAACCCTCAGGGCGGCCGCGTGACCAAGGAAGCGCCGTTCCACATGTCCAACGTCAGCCCCGTGGCCGACGGCAAGCCGACCCGCGTTCGGTTCACGGTGGGCGACGACGGCAAGAAGCAGCGTATCGCCGTTCGCGGCGGCAAGGTGCTGGCGGTCGAAGCTCGACGCAAGGGCGGCGAGTCGGCAAGTAAGGACACCCTCTAAGTCGATCAGCAGACCCGCCACGGTTCGTGAGAAGGATTGAGCGATGGCCAAGAACAAGCCAAACAAGCCAGACAACGACGATCCCGCCATCCAGGCAGCGGCGGCACCCCGCGAGGGCATGCAGCGCGTGCGCAAGCAGTATCTCGACGTGGCTCGTGCCGAAGTGACCAAGCAGTTCGGCGTGTCCAATCCCATGGCCATGCCGGTGCTCGATCGCATTGTGGTGAACGTCAATATGGGCCGCTTCCTCGACGGTCCGAAGCTGCCACCCAACGTGCGCGCGACGGTCATCGACACACTGACGCAGATCACCGGCCAGAAGCCCGTTGTAGTCAAGGCCAAGAAGAGCGTCTCGAACTTCAAGGTCCGCGAGGGCATGGAGACCGCCGCGATGGTCACTATGCGTGGCGATCGGATGTGGGAATTCCTCGACCGGTTCATCAACCTGGCCACACCCCGTATCAAGGACTTCCGCGGCCTCTCGGAGACGGCCTTCGATAACGCGGGCAACTACTCGGTGGGCCTCAACGAGCAGGGCGTGTTCCCCGAGATCAACATGGCGAACGTGACCTTCACGCACGGCATGAACATCAACTTCGTCTTCCGAAATTCGAACAAGGCAAAGAGCCGGGCGGTGCTCGAGAGCCTGGGGATGCCGTTCCGCAAGCCGGCCACCCCCAAGAAGAAGGCCAGCTGAGAGAGAGCAAACCACCAGGGCGGCCTGTTTCGAGCCGCCGGGAGTGAATCAGAAGTATGGCAACCAAGGCACAGGTCGCAAAGAGCAGGAAGACACCCAAGTTCTCGACTCGGAAGGTTCGCCGTTGCGAGCTCACGGGCCGTTCTCGCGGGGTTTACCGCAAGTTTCGGATCAGCCGCATCATGCTGAGGAAGCTGGCCCACGAGGGCAAGATTCCCGGCATGCGGAAGGCCAGTTGGTGATTCGAGTTCGATAAGGCAGGCTGAGACGCCGCAGCAGACGGCGAGCAGGAAGGCTCGGGCCCAGACAGCCCGGCAGGAGGTCATCGGAAACGATGTCAGTGAATGATCCGATTTCGGACATGCTCACGCGAATCCGCAACGGGCTGCGCAACCGCAGCCGTCGTGTGGACTGCCTGAACAGCAAGGTGTGCCGCGGCGTCGTCCAGGTCCTGCAGGACGAGGGCTACGTCGATGGCTTTGAGATCGTCGAGGACGGTCGCCAGGGCCTGATCCGCGTTTCGCTGCGGTATGGCGCAGCCGGTGAGCCGCTGATCGCTTCGCTCACCCGCGTAAGCAAGCCGGGCCGGCGCGTGTACAGCACCGTCGAAAAGCTGCCCCGCCCGTTGCAGGGCATGGGCATCGCCGTGGTGTCCACCAGTCGCGGTGTGATGAGCGACCGCAAGTGCCGCACCGAGCGCGTGGGTGGCGAACTGCTGGCGGTGGTGCAGTAAGCAGGCAAGTGCCAACGGCGGCGGCTAGGTAGCCGGCTGACCGAGGAGGTTGATTCGCAATGTCACGCATCGGCAAGAAGCCCATCTCCGTGCCCAAGGGCGTCAAGATCGACGTCTCGGGCCAGACCGTGCGCGTCGAGGGCTCCAAGGGCTCGCTCTCCCATGACGTCCACCCTCTGGTGAGCGTGGCATGGGACGATGGCGCCCAGACGCTGACCTTCGCCGTGCCGGAGGGCAAAGAGGGAGATCGCCAGGCCAAGAGCCTGTGGGGTACGACCCGCTCGATCGTGGAGAACAACATCGTCGGCGTGAGCCAGGGTTACACCAAGGTGCTCGAGGTCAACGGTGTGGGCTATACCGCCACGGTCGAAGGCAACCGTCTAAAACTGATCGTGGGCTTCGCCAACCCGATCTTCAAGAACATCCCCCAGGGTGTGGACGTGAAGGTTGAGAAGCAGGTCGTGACGATCTCTGGCCACGACAAGCAGTCTGTTGGCCAGTTTGCCGCCGAGGTCCGCGCCGTCCGCAAGCCCGAGCCGTACAATGGCAAGGGCATCAAGTACAGCGACGAGACGATCATCCGCAAGGAGGGCAAGACCGCCGGTGCGTGATGCCGGTCGGTTCGTCTCCAGTGGGCGTGTGGCCCTTTTGTTCCGGTTTTTTTTGAGGTTCTGACGCAATGGACAGGCAGAAAGCCAAGCAAACCCGCCGGAATCGTCGCCGTGTTGGCATCCGCAAGCGCGTTTCGGGCACGGGCACCATCCCTCGCCTGAGCATTTACCGCTCGCTTCGGCACGTGTACGCCCAAGTCGTCAACGACTTGGACGGCACGACGATCTGCGCTGCGTCGACGATGGACAAGAGCTATAGCGGCGAGGGCACCGGGAACACCGAGGCTGCCAAGGCCGTTGGCAAGCTCATCGCAGAACGGGCCAAGGCCAAGGGCATCGAGACCGTGGTGTTTGACCGTGGCGGTTTCCGGTACCACGGCCGGGTGCAGGCGCTGGCCGATGCGGCCCGCGAGGGTGGATTGAAGTTCTGAAGCAATTCGGGTCGGCTCGCTCTGGGCCGACTCGCAGTATTGGAAACGAGGGCGCTCCATGCCTGAGATGATCGACGAAGCCGGGCAGATCGAATCGACCACGGTCAACATTTACCGCACCGCCGCGACGGTGAAGGGTGGCCGGCGCTTCAGTTTTGGGGCGCTCGTGGTCGTGGGCGATCGCCAGGGCAAGGTGGGCTACGGCTACGCCAAGAGCACTGAGGTGCCCGTGGCCATCGAGAAGGCCCAGCGCAAAGCTCGCCGTAACATGGTGAGCGTCAAGCGGCTGGGGACCACCGTGCCCCACGAGGTCGAGAGCAAGTTCTCGGCCTCCAAGATCCGCCTGATTCCCGCCACGCCTGGTACGGGTATCGTCGCGGGTGCGACCGTTCGCGCCGTGCTTGAGATGGCTGGCTACAGCGACTGCATCACCAAGAGCCTGGGCTCGAGCAACCAACTCAACGTGGTGAAGGCCACGATCGATGGCCTCGCGAGGATGCGTCTGGTCTCCGACGTGGCCGACCGCCGCGGCGTGGAACTTGAGGACTCGGTCATCGAGCAGCGCATCGAGCGTGCCCGCGCCCTGACGGGTGCCGGTATCGGCGCGTCGAGCGAGTCGGCCGATACGAGCGACGCCGGCGAAGGCGACCAGGACAACAGCAACTGATTGATCTCGAATGGCCTTCGCCACCGGCGGGCCACGGAGTATTGCAGCCATGATGATTCACGAGATCACCGCTCAGGCCGGACGCTACAAGCAGCGCAAGCGCGTGGGGCGCGGCCCCGGCAGCGGTAGCAAGCGTTCGGGTCGCGGCCAGAAGGGCGCCGGCAGCCGTCGCGGCCACTCCACCCTCCACCAGTTCGAGGGCGGACAGATGCCGATGTTCCGCACGATGCCCAAGTTCGGCTTCACGAACGTCAAGTTCAAGACGCTGTTCTGGATCGTCAACATCAAGGACATCGTTGAGCACGAGAACTTCAAGAGTGGCGGTGAAGTCACGCCCCAGGCCCTCATCGACGCAGGTCTCATTCGCGACACCAGTCGGGATGTCAAGATCCTCGGCAACGTGCCGGAGGGCGGCCTGAAGACCAAGCTCACAATTACCGTGAGCCGCGTCAGCGGGCAGGCCCGCAAGCTGATCGAGGATGCCGGAGGCAGCGTGACCGAGACGGGCACGCGACGCGATCGCGTCCGCGGCATCGATCGGAACAGCGACGATAAGACGCCCAAGAACCTCACCAAGAAGCTGCGCCGTCCGAATCTCGAGCGTCGCCAGGCAGCAAAGGCCAAGAAGAAGTAACGCCTCGGGCCGTTCCCTCTGGCCGGCCGCGCGGCTGGCGTCGGATGGGGCCGGCCGTCGAGTGCCGGCGTCAGAGCCGGCGGAGGATCGATGATCCAGGCCCTGTTCAACGTGTTCCGCATTCCCGAGCTGCGCACCAAGGTGCTCTTCACCCTGGGTATGCTCGCGGTCTATCGAATCGGGATGTGGATCCCCCTGCCGGGCGTGAACCAGAGCGCGTTGAAGCTCTCGGCCGAACTCCAGCAGGATGCCGGCGGCGCGCTCGGCCGCGCGATGAGCTTCATGTCCGTGTTCAGTGGCGGCTCGCTTTCTCAGTCCACGATCTTCGGGTTGGGCATTATGCCGTACATTTCGGCTGCCATTATCTTCCAGCTCCTGGGCTCAGTCTTGCCGGCGCTCAAGGCGCTCAAGGAAGAGGGGCCCACCGGTCAGCAGAAGATCCAGGAGTGGACGCGCTACGCCACGGTCGGCCTGTGCATCGTCCAGGCTATCGGCTGGCTGTATTACATCTCGAACCAGGCCGCCCCCGGTGGGGGTGAGATGATCGTCTACGCCCAGTGGCGCGCCAGCCCGCTCTGGTGGGTCATGGGCGTGACCGTGCTGACCGCCGGTACCATCTTCCTCATGTGGCTGGGCGAGCAGATTGATCGTTACGGCATCGGCAATGGCATGTCCATGATCATAATGGCCAGCATCCTGGCCGGCATGCCCATGGCCGTGACCTGGGTCATCGAGAACTTCGATCCGCAGAGCAACGACGGTCTGAACTGGATGAGCGTTATCCTGCTGGTCGGTGGCTTCGTGGCGGTGGTAGCCGGTTCGGTGCTCATGACCGTCGCCCAGCGGCGTATTCCGATCCAGCAAGCTAAGCACACGCGCGGCCGCCGAACCTACGGCGGGCAGCGCAGCTATTTGCCCCTGCGCGTGAACCACGGCGGCGTGATGCCCATCATCTTCGCCAGCTCGCTGATGATCTTCCCGTCGGTCATCTTTAGCGGCATCTCGGAAGCCACCCAGCAGAGCGGTGGTATCCTGTTTAAGCTGTCCAATTGGTTCGGCGATGCACTCAATTACGGGCAGTTCCCCTACATCATGCTGCACGTTGTCATGGTGTACTTCTTCAGCTATTTCTGGATCACGATCCAGTTCAACCCCGAGGAAATCAGCAAGCAGATGCGCGACCACGGCTCGTTCATCCCGGGGCTGCGCCCCGGCCCGCGAACGGCCGAATACCTTGAGGCCGTCATGGAGCGCCTGACCTATGTCGGCGGCGCGTTCCTCGCAGTTATTGCGGTGCTGCCGATGCTGGTGAGCGTTGGTATGGGTGTGCCTTTCCACGTTACCCAGTTCCTGGGTGGCACGGGCCTGCTCATCTGCGTCGCAGTGATCCTCGACTTCGTCCAGCGCATCGAGGCCAATCTGTTGATGCGCAACTACGCGGGCTTCCTCGGCGGGCAGGACGGCACGGGTAAGGGGCCCAAGCTCCGCGGCCCGAGGTGATCTACGCTGGTTCCAAGCTCCGCGGACCTCAGCTCTATACCAAGTCAGACATAGCCGTGCTCTCGGGTGTGGCTTCTCTTGCGCGCTCGATCCTTGAGGACCTGATGCAGCAGGCCCGGCCTGAAACGACACCGCGCGAACTCGAGTCCCTATGTCGTTCACAGGTCCAAGCGGCGGGAGCACGGCCAGTAACGGAGCACATCGGCGGCTTCGGTCACGCCTGCTCGATAAGCACCGACAAGGTGGTCGCGCACGCCCGGCCGGACTGTGCTCCGTTCCGAAAGGGTCAACTCGTCACCATCGACCTCATGCTTACCAGAGACGGTTGGCACGCTGATGTGGCCGACTCGGTCGTTGTTGACGGTGGGGGCCACGCGTTGATAGACTCGCTCGATGGCGTCTGGCACGCTGGCCTGAGCACCATCAAGCCGGGCGTTATCTGGGCCGATGTGGTGGCCGCGATGGCCGATGCTGCGCGGGTTCACGATGTCCGTCTCGTTCAGGAGCTAGCCGGGCACGGCATTGGTCTTGCTCCCCACGAACTGCCCGCGATGCCGCTTGTGCCAACGTCGGTCGCCCCGCCCTTGATTCTCCGTCCCGGCATGGTTTTCACCTTCGAGCCAGCCATAACCACCGGCAGCGGCGAGATCGTCGATTCGGAAGATGGTTGGGCCATTTGTACCGGGGACGGAGCTCCTGCCGTGGCCCGTGAGGCGATGATCGCCGTCGAGTCTGACGGAATCCGGGTACTGGGCTGGCCGGGTGCGAATGACTCTTAGGCCGTAGCGGGGTACAATCCCCTTCGCATCAGACCGTGTCTGCGTGCGTCCAAGGTATCGTTGTCTGCGAGGTAGCCGATGAAGGTGAAAGCAAGCGTCAAACGGCGGTCGAAGGACTGCCAGATCGTCCGCCGTCGCGGCCGAGTCTACATCATCAACAAGAAGAACCCCCGCTTCAAGCAGCGCCAGGGCTGAGTGACCGTCGATTTGGCCCCTTGGGCCAGGGAGCGAACGCGTGCCGCGTATTGCAGGTATTGACATCCCCGATCGCAAGAAGATCTACTACGCCCTGCAGTATGTGCACGGCATCGGCCCGAAGTACGCGATGGACGTGCTGACCGAGGCGCAGATCGATCCGAACCGTCGGGCCAACGACCTCACCGAGCAGGAGGTTGCCCAGATCGGTGCCATCATCGATGGCAACTACCTGGTCGAGGGTGCCCTGCGTCGCCAGGTTGGTCAGAACATCCAGCGCCTCAAGGACACTCGCAGTTACCGCGGCGAGCGTCACCGCCGCGGTCTGCCTGTACACGGTCAGCGCACGCGGTGCAACGCCCGTACCCGTAAGGGCCGCAAGAAGACCGTGGCCGGCAAGAAGGGCGTTAAGGGCTAAGTAGGCCCGCTAGGGCATCACACACATCGCCAGCTTCCAGCCCGAAAGGGAACCCAAAGTGGAAGCGATTGGAGCGAACTGAATGGCGAAGAAGACCAAGAAGGTCCGCAAGAACGTCGTCCGCGGCATCATCCATGTCAAGGCGACCAACAACAACACGATGATCACCATTACCGATACCAACGGCGAGACCCTCGCCTGGGACTCGGCCGGCACCATCGGCTTCAAGGGTGCTCGCAAGGCCACACCCTTCGCCGCCACGCGCGCTGGCGAGAGCGTCGGCCAGAAGGTCCGAAAGATGGGCATGAGCGAGGCCGAGGTCCGCATCCGTGGCACCGGTGGCGGGCGCGAGGCGGCCGTCAACGGCGTTGTCTCCACCGGCATTCGCGTGACGGCTATTGAGGACCATACCCCGGTGCCGCACAACGGTTGCCGGCCTCCCAAGAAGCGCCGCGTCTGACTCGGCTCAGTAGACTTCCGGCCGCGTTCCCTGACAGGAACACGACCGATTTCAAGGCCCTCGAACAGAAGGAACCACCTGGCCCAATGCTGGCGGCGCCGGGGAGCGTTCCGTGAATCGATGAGGCCCGCCCCCGTTCCGGCACGTGCCGCCAGCACAAAAAGAGGTAGACCTATGCGCGTTCGCTGGCGTGGCCTTGAACTCCCCAATCGCGTTGTCTCCGATCCCAAGTTCAACAACACCACCTTCGGGCGGTTCACCGTCGAGCCCTTCGAGCGCGGCTTCGGCACAACCATTGGCAACAGCCTCCGTCGCATCCTGCTGAGCTCGATCGAGGGCGCCGCGGTGACCGCCGTCAAGATCAGGGGTGCCAGCCACGAGTTCGAGACGCTCCCCGGCGTGCTCGAGGACGTGACCGACCTGGTGCTGAATGTCAAGAACCTTGTGCTGAAGCTCGAGGGCGACGAGCCCCGCGTGATGCACCTGGCCGCCCAGGGCCCGGGCGAGGTGACCGCCGACCTCATCGAGGCCGACACCAATGTCAACATCGTCAACAAGGACCTGGTGCTCTGCACGCTCACCAGCGAGATCGACTTCGAGATGGAGCTGCACGTCTCCAAGGGCCGCGGCTACGTGCCCGCCGCCGAGCACCTGAGCCGCCGCGATGAGCAAGACATCGGCTTGATCGCGGTCGACTCGATCTTCAGCCCCGTGCACCGCGTGCGGTACCACGTCGAGGACACCCGTGTCGGCCAGCGCACCAACTACGACAAGCTGAGCATGGACATCTGGACCGACGGCACCATCACTCCGGAGATGGCGCTGGTCGAGGCCGGCAAGATCCTCCGCAAGCACCTGAACCCCTTCGTCCAGTACTTCGAGCTGGGCCAGGAGCGTGTGAGCGAGGAGGCCGCCGCGGCCGCCGGCGTCGACGAGGGGCTCATCCGCAAGCTCAACCAGCCCATCAGCGAGCTGGAGCTCAGCGTCCGGGCCAGCAACTGCCTGGAGAGCGCCAAGCTCTACACCGTGGGCCAGGTCATCATGCAGACCGAGAGCGAACTGCTCAAGCTCCGCAGCTTCGGCCGCACGAGCCTCCGCGAGGTCAAGAAGAAGCTCACCGAGATGGGCCTGGAACTCGGCATGGACCTGCCCGAGGGCTATGCCCCCGAGGTGGTTCAGCTCTGAGCGCTCCGTAGCTCCCTCCGGGGGCACACTCGCTCCCTGCCACGGGGGCGGGCACGTGGTTCGGGGGCCCCTTGCCGGCGGGCAATGGGCCTACAATCTCGACCCGGCCGGCCGCGGTGATCGCGGTCGGCGGGCATTTGGTTTTTCCCGGTCTATCCGGCTTCGCGAAGGATTCCCGTCATGCGTCACCGCAAAGCAGGCTTCAAGCTCGGCCGCACCCGCACGCACCGCGAGGCGATGCTGCGCAACATGGCCGCCTCGCTCTTCGAACATGGGCAGATCGTCACCAGCGTGCCCAAGGCCAAGGCCCTCCAGCCCTTCGTCGAGAAGATCATCACCAAGGCCAAGCAGGGCGACCTGCACAGCCGCCGTCGCGTGATCCAGATGCTCGGCCGCGACCGGCGCGCCTTCGAGTGGCTCTACGTGCCCAAGGGTGCCGACGAGGCCGCCAAGCAGCGCGTGGCCGACCAGCGCGAGCGCACCGAGAAGTTCTTCGACATCCCGAGCAGCGACCAGGTCGAGCGCAACCGCTACGGCGAGCTGCGCAAGGCCCCGCGTCTGGTGCGCCACATCTTCGAGAACGTGGCCCCGCGCTTCGAGGACCGCCAGGGCGGCTACACGCGCATCGTCCGCATCGGCTACCACCGGCTGGGCGACGCCACCGAGATGTGCGTGATCCAGTTCGTCGGAGCCGAGGAAGGTCCGGAGATCGGCGGCGCCCCCAGCCGTCGGCGCCGCCAAGCCGACAAGCGGAGTGCGTACAACGCGAAGCTGCGGAAGGAGCGGGGCGGCGACAAGCAGGCCGAGGCAGCTACGGCGACCGCCGAACCTGAGGCCAAGGCCGAGGAGTCTGGCGAGGCGTCCGAGTCCTAAGCGAATTCAGCTTCGTTGATATCTGACGAGCCCACGTCGTGCGACGTGGGTTTTTCGTTTTGGCTTACACTTGCACCATGCTTCTAATCGACCGAGTGCGATGGCGCCGCCGGGCGTGCCTCATGAGGCGCCCACGGCCGAGGCCGCGACCGTCGCGTGGCACAACCTCGTGAAGAAACGCGAGGGGTTTGGCGATGAACGAAGATTGACGCCCCCTGACGAGCCCCCGGCGTGAGCCGGGGGGCACGAGTGTACAAGCGTCTCCCGCGCGAGCTTGCCCCCTCGCTCACTCGAGGGGCTCGTCAAGGTGCGTGCGCCGCGAGCCCGCACTCGGGGCACTCGCACATGCCATCATCGAGCTTGTACCCGCATGCCAGGCATTGTCCGCGTGCTCGTCGCTGCCGCGTACGCACCAGGCCCAAGCCCGCGATCACCACGAACGTGAGCGCGGCGTAGAAGACGGTATTGGCGATCGCTCCTCGCGCGAGCGGCACGTACGGCACGACGATGTAGTCCCCTCGCACGGTCATGGCGAGGCCGCCTACGACGCCGGTTGCAGCCTGGGGCGGGCCTTCGATCTTGAATGCGGTGGCCGCGTGCATGGGCCAGCCGGCGCGCGCGACCCACATGTGCCCGTCGGGCAGGACGGCCATCCCCGACATCTCTGGAATGGCGCTCACACCCGGCGAGTACCCGGGCCCGAAGTTCAGTTCCGCATCCGCCGCGTCGATCTGGGGAGCCAATGGCATCGACTCGGCCATCCAGACCGCCGCGGTGGGATATCGATGGACTCGGATAAGGACGGGCTGGCGTTCAACGACGTCGAAGCCAATCTCCGGCTCGGCGTTTCCCGGCGGCAAGAACACGAGCACCACCGCCGCCACTGGTACGCTGGCTACTGCGAGCACCAAGCCCAACACAAGGCTGAGCAGCAGCACGCGGCGCGTCACGATGCGGTGCTTTGGTAACTTGGCCTCTGGGATGCTACGACCCCTTCCTCCGCTCCAACTCCGCATACGCATTATGGCTGTGGATGCTCTCGAAGTTCTCGCTGCTGATCGCGTACCAGCGCACCCGATCATCGGCGTCTAGCGCAATCGCGAGGTCGCGCACGATGTCCTCGACGAACTTGGGGTTGTCGTAGGCGTGCTCGGTGACGTACTTCTCGTCGGGCCGTTTGAGCAAGGCGAAGACCTCGAGTGAGCTCGCGCCCTCGCAAATCTCAACTAAATCCTCGATCCACATCTCGCCGGTGAAGCGCACGCTGGCGGTGATCTCGCAGCGTTGGTTGTGGGCTCCATACTCGGAGATTTCCTTGCTGCAGGGGCACAGGCTGGTGGCCGGGGCGGCGACGGTCATGACGAAGTCGTCGTCGCCATTGGCCGTGCAGGCGAAGGTGACCTTGTAGTCCATCAGACTCTCGATGCCGGTGACGGGCGCCTTCTTCTTGACGAAGTAGACGAAGCTGGCCTCGATGTGGGCCTCCTTCGCGTTCAGGCGGTCGCGGATGGCCCGGGCGATGCCGGGGAATTGCTCGGGCGTGATGGGCTCGCACGCGTGGGCCTCGAGCACCTCGATGAAGCGGCTCATGTGGGTGCCCTTCTGCGTGTGAGGGAGGGCCACGTACATGCCGACCTTGGCGATCGAGCCCTGCTCGCCGCCTGCGCGGGTGCGCAGCTTGATGGGGTAGACGACCTCGCGGACGCCCACGCGGTCGATGGCGATCTCACGCGGGTCGGCGCTCGACTGCATGTCGGGCATGGAAGAACTGGCGGGGTCTTGCGTCATGGTCAATGAAGAACCTCTGGGGTCGTTGGAGTATGCCTGAGAAATCGTGCGTGGCTAGGTCTCGGCCCGCTTGACGATCGACACCGCCCAGGCCAGGCCGATAGGCGTGCCCAGCAGCGTGCCGGCGGCCCAGTCGAGCGGGGTCAATCGAACGATGCCTGGGAGCGCCTGTGCGTACGCGGCCGCGAGCGCGGTTTCGGCAGGCACGGTGGCCATCGCGTAGGCGGGGCCGACGATCGCGAGCAACGCCGCTGCCGCGAGCGCGCCGATCGCCGGGGTCTTGAGGTCGACGAGCTTGACGACCACCGCGATGGCGATCGCCGCGATGGCCGCGGCGGCGATGATCTGGCCCTTGAGATCGGTGGCGGCGAGCGCCCACGCCACGGCCCCGCCGCCCGCCGCCGCGATGGCGACCGCGGCGGCCGACCGGGGCGAGAAGCTCAGCGATTGTTCGGTCTCCATCGCCTCGGCCGACTGGCGTGTCACGTGCTCGCCCGGCCTGGGCGTGTGCCGCTGGGCCGCCAGGGCGACCAAGATGCCGATCCCCACGAGACAAACTGCCACGATGACTCCCTCAATGACGAACGAGCCCCAGGGTGCGTCACCGGTCGCCGACAGAGTTGACAGCGTGCTCGCCGACATCCCGGCCATCCAGCACACGACGATCCCGGCGCAGGTAAGCCCTGGCCTCAGCCCGCATCGCCACGCCGCCAGCGCGCCGATGCCGGCCGCCAGGATCGAGCCGAGTAACAGGCAGATGACGCCCACGGTCGGGCTGGTCGAGACCACGGCAGTGCCGGCCGAGCCGTCGGGCCCATCGGTCAGGCCCATCAGCACGCCCGCGATGGGCCCGATCAGGACCAGGGCCACGATGTACAGGGTCCAGCGGACGGTCGCGTCGATCATGCTCACTCCGGTCGGTTCCACACGCCGACCACGCGGCCGGAGGAGCGGAAACCGATGCCCGATAGACGATTGTTGCCGCCTGGGCGGCCACTTCGACCCCCGGCGGGCCAAGGATCGGAGCATCGAGATCAACTGGAGGGGAACACCCAAGATGCCCAGCCGTTTGCCCGAGTTTGACCAGAGCGATCGCACCGCCCACCCGTGGTCGGTCGCCGAGCCCGGCTCGTGGACGGAACTGGCCGAGTCGACCGCGTTCGTATTCCGGGCGTGCGGGCTGGCGTTCCACCCGGTGACGATTGCCCTGGCCGCTTTGGCTGCCCTCGCGGCGTCGTGGACCATGCCGATCTCAACCGCGCAACTCCTGCCCTGGATGGGTGAGCAGGGCATTTGGGAGACCGTGTGGGCGTGGTTCCGGCTGGCGTGGCTCGTTGCCGCCGTGTGTGCGAGCGGTACGGTGATGGCCCGCACCATCGCGGCTCGCCCGACGCGGGCCGAGGTCTGGGGCCGCATCCCGGTGATGCTGGCGAGTTGTGGTTTGTGCGTGTCAACCTACGTCTCGACCCTGATCGGCCTGATGTTGGCCACCTGGCTGGCCGTGGCGGTGGGAGACTGGATCGGCGGTGCTTTCGGGGGCTCGGTGGCGACGTTCATTGGGTTCGTGGCGGTGCTCGGGATGCTACTCGCGACGGTCCTTCTGCTCCTAGCCATACCCGCGATCGCAACGAACGAGGCCGATGCGCCAGACGCGCTCCAGCGCGCCGCCGCCCATCTCATCGCCCGTCCGGGGTTGACGCTGGCACTCATCGCGTTCGTGCTGATCGCTCTGTGGCTGTTGCACGTTGGCGTGTCGACTGCATTTGCGGTCGCCTACGACATCGCACTCTCGGGTTGGGAAGAGCAACAGGAATTTGTGTGGCTTCCGGTAACAATTTATTTGTTTGTGGTACTGGCCTTCGGTTGGGCGGCGTTTGCGCAGGCTGTGCTCACGCTCCGCGAGGTCGTCGACCGCGAGGATCGGGCAAGCTGCTGGGATCCCCGACCCCAGGCGGATGCCATCCATCAGGCGATCGAGGCTCGGGCCATCGTTTCCGGCACTGCGAGCGTTAACACGATAGAACCGGGGCCAGCAGACGGATCCCCTATCCAAGATTGACCGACCGCCTTGAAGCCCTGGGTCGGGCTTGGCCGATGGGAGGTGCGTTGTTTCCATCCATCGGCCGCACTTCTTGTGATGGCAACGGCTTGTGAGCGTGGCGAGTCCTCGGTACCGGCGTATGCTGACATGATGTTGCGTGGATCAACTGGGGGACGGTCGTCCCGACCGCGCTCGCGATCGGGTCTGGTTCCAGCCGTGCTGGTCGTATTGTGCTGCGCTTCGAGGACTATCGCCACGGTGCAGCCGGTCGGCGAGCCCTCGAGCGGGAGTAACAGTGAGGTTGCGACACCGGAGTTCGATCAGGTCGCCTTTCTGGCGTCGGCCACCGACGAGGCCGCCCGAGCCCAAGCCGCCCGAGAGGTCATCAGGCGATTTGCGTCCGACGCGAGGCTCTCGGTGGCTAGGCAGTGGCTCGTCGAAGAGCCCGCCGAGACGTTGCGTTTGCTCAGTGGAACTACTGAGGGGCTGGCCGAGGCCGAAGCACTCGCAGCGGCGCTCGTGCGCACCCTGCGCGCCTCCGACAAGAGTGGTGATGTCCGTTGGAGTTTCGATGGCGTTTCGAACGACGCACGCGCGTGGTGCCTCCTGATCCTGTCTCGCTCGCTTGAGCCCGATTCGTGCGAGGCATTGATCGCATGGCTCGAGGCTTCAACCGACGGTCAGCGTCGCGCCGTGACACAATCACTTGTTGCTATGACCGGACGCGAAGACCTTGGTACTGCTCCAGAGGCGTGGCGTCGGTGGCTCACCCGCCATAAGCATCTGCCCGAGTTGGCTTGGCGCACCGCGCTGGCCGAGGGTGTTCGACGCCGGGCCGATCGACTGGCTCAGCGCGAACGCGACCTGCTCACTCGTGTGACGGACTCATCGCGTCGGCTGTATGTTGCCTTGCAGCCTGCGGAGCGGCCCGCGGTTCTCGCCTCAATGCTCGCCGATGCCGAACCGGCCGTGCGCGTGCTGGCGACCGACCTGTTGCTCCGCGACCTCGAGCGGGGGGTGACGCCCGACCCAGAGGTCGCCGCGGCCCTGACCGCTCTGCTCGAGGATTCGCACGCGCAGATCCGTCAGACCGCCGCCGTGCTCGTCGATCGCATCGTGCCAGAGGGTTCGGCGGCGAGGCTCAGTGTCGCGCTTCGCAAGGAGACCGAGCCCGAGGTTGCCGTTGTCATGTTGCGAGCGTTCCGGCGGTCGCCCGACGCAGCCGCGATCGACGCCGTCCTGCGTTGGCTCGAGTATGGCGAGCCAACACGCACCGGGGCCATGCGTGCTGTGCTCGGCTTGCTCGAGAGCGGATACTCACCGGCACCCGAGCAGATCTCGCGCATCCTGGCGGTCGCAGACCCTAACCAGCCGACCGCATTGGTTCCTTCAGGGGTAGCCGTGCTTGCGAGGCTCGGCGGTGACCAAGGGCTTGTGGCCGTCCGCCTGATGCTGTACGCAGGTCGCCCCGAGATCCGTCGTGCCGCGGCCGACGCGCTATTGCCTCTGCCCGATTCCGTCGGCGACTTGCTCGCGGCAGCCGAGGCCGATCCGGCTCTGCTCCAGCGCGCGGCAGACGCCGTTGTGCGGCACGAGCCCTGGTCCCAGTACTTGGGCCGCGTTGCCTCGATCGAATTGCGCACGCCCACCGATGCATCAGCTGTCGAACCGCTTCCGATCACAAGCACGCTTGCGCTACTCATGTCAGCCAGCGAGCGACTGGCGGCTGCGCACGCACTTTCCCACCGGCCGTTGGCCGTCCGAGCGATCCTCGGCACACCGACACGCGACATGTTCTGCGAAGGCCCGGCTGGCGACCGAGAGTTCGCGCAAGCTCGCGAGTTGCTCGATATGCCAGAACCTGAGGCAGAGTCAGAAGCCGAGACAACGGAGCCCTTCGAGTCTCAGCAGCCTCCCGAGCTCGCACCGGGCGGCTAGCCCCGGGGCCTGAGCCCTTCTAGTGGCTGCACGAAGTGCATCGTGATCAACACATACGGTTGACGGCCATATCGGTACACTGTGCCGCTGATCTCGAACGCGACCTGATCGCCGTACCGGCTAACCGAGCGTTCCATCGCTCGGAGCGAATTGTTCGGCAATACGAGCAGTGGCGTTTCCATTGCGGGGCCGTTTGCGGCATCGTCGATCCGCAGCGTCCACAGCCCGCGTTGGCGTTCCAGCCGTGCCCGCCGACGGACTAGCCGATCGCCCTCTTGCAGAGCATCGCGCTCGATCGCTTCGCCGCTGGACGGCGTTTCGCCGTTGGCCGCCTCGCGGGCGGCGGGCGGTGAAACTACCGGAGCTTGCAACGACCGTGCACGTGTTCGCCCGGCTTCCAGTTCCTCGGCGATCGCGCGCAGCTCGGGATCGATCCGCGACAACGGATCAACACCCTCGCCATCCTCACGCTGCTCGTCCTCGATAGGGGCCACGACGGGCGCCGTGATGACCGCGTAGTTCGTCGGTAAAAGATAATTCACGCGGTCGTAGACAGTGAGCGAGCCGGTGAGTCGAACCGCGGGTTCTTCGACTTCGCTGATCGACTCGACCATTCGCTCGAGCTGGCGACACGGCAGCAGCACGACCGCCTTGGCCTGACCGTCATCGTCCATGAACACGAACGCCCACTCGCCATACGGCGTCTGTCGGATCAGCCCAGGCCGCTCGGGCAAAACCGCGCCCTCAACCGCAATGACGCCCATGCCGCTGGCACCGGGATCGCTTACGCCAAGTAGGAGCGTGCGGATGGCCTCGGGCAATTCCGATGTATCGGGACCAGGTTCAGTCGGCTCGGTGTCGTCCTGGGCCCAGGTTGGGGCGGCCAACAGCCATGCCAGCAGGCCAATAGCGACAACACTTGGGTGACGGCAATTCATTATCCAAGCGTATCGGTCCCATGCCCCAATGGCCTACAAGTCGCGCGCCCGGAACACGGCGGAGACCGATCGATCCGATTCCAGTGGTCGAGCATCGCCACCAGTTGGCCGGTGCTGTCGGCGTAGCCAAGTACCACGGCCCCGACAAAGCTTGCGAGGCGATGCTGTATTCGAGTACGTAGATCGCGTCGGACAGGGTGCTGGTACAACTCGAGGGCTTGCTGGGCTCAGGGGCCTTGAACAGGTTATTGCTCTCGCGGCGGGTCAGGTCGTCGTTTGGGAGCGTCGCGAGATGACCCGCCGGCCCGGGCCGGGTCATGTTCCGGGGCACAGGGGATCGGCAAGCCCGCGCCAAATGTCGTTTGGGCGTCAGCGGCCCGTTCCGGCTCTTGTTGGGCCAGGTGTGGACTTTGTTCGATCCCGTAGGCCCATGCTGCCGAGCAGAACGGCAGGCCAACGTTGCTCAGCCGGTTGGTGTCGACAATACTCCCAGCCCATGCCGGCCTTCTGGCGACTCGCACGGCTCATGCTCGACTTCAAGGGACGCATCGCCCTGGCGCTGATCTGCGCAGTGCTGTCTGGCGGCAGCCTGGCCATTGGCCTGCTCACCTCCTCGCCCATCGTCGACGGCCTCTTCGAGGAGCAGCAGGGCCTCCAGAAGATTGCCCAGGACCACAACGCCGAAGCACAGGCCAACGGCTCGTGGCAGATCCCTAGTTGGATTGTCAACAACCTGCCCCAGGATGCCTGGTCGAGTCTTGTGTTGCTTGTCGTCGTGATTGCGATCCTCGCGCTCTTCGCCGGCGTGTTCCAGTTCGCTCACTCGTTCCTGGCTCTCACGGTCGTGCACCGCACGGTCATGCGCATTCGCCGGCAGGCGTTCCGTTCCCTGCTTTTCATGCCATTGCTGGCAGCCCAGCGGGGTTCGGGCGAAAGCCAAGCGGAGGCTTCCACTGGCTCGGTCGGCGGCAGCGACGCCGTCAGCCGGCTCATCGCCGACGCCGACCAACTCGCCTACGGCTTCGAGGCACTGCTCAGCAAGGCCGTGACGCAGATCACAAAGGGCGTCGGGGCTCTCGTGTTCGCGTTCATCATCAACTGGAAGCTCTCGCTGCTCGCACTGGTCATCGCGCCGGCCGTCTGGGGCGTCATCCGATACTTTGGCCGTCGTATCAAGAAGGCCTCCAAGGCTGCCATGACCCACCGTGCCAAGCTCCTTTCGATCGCCACGGAGGCCGCCCAAGCCCTGCGAGTGGTTAAGGCGTACACAGCCGAACGCCGCGAGACCCACCGCTTCAGCCTTGCTAATCGCCACGTGTACCACCAGATGCTCAAGGCCCGCACCGCTCGGGCGTTATCGAAGCCGTTCGTCGAGGTTCTCACCGTCCTGATCTTGGTGGTGCTCGTGCTCGTGGCGTTCTGGGCGATTACTAACGGAAAGCTGGAGGTGCCCGACTTTGTCAAGGTGCTTGCTGGCCTCGCCCTCGGCGGGGCAGCACTCAAGCCGCTCACAGGTCTGCTCAACGACATGCAAACCTCCGCCGGAGCGGCCGAGCGATTGGAGGAACTCCTCTCCGCCAGTACCGAGCCCGGCCACGAATCCGGCCTCGAACGGCTGCCTCGCCACAGCCAGACCATCGAACTCAAGGACGTGTCGGTTCGCTACCCGGGCGCGCGCATGCCGGCGGTTAACGGCGTATCGCTCACGATCTCGCATGGCGAGCGCGTCGCCATCGTCGGCCCCAACGGTTCGGGCAAGACCACGCTCCTCGGCTTGCTTTATCGCCTCTACGACCCGGAGCAGGGTGCCGTGCTCGTCGACGGCCACGACCTGACGCAAGTCTCCGTCCGCTCACTGCGCAAGCAGATCGGCGTTGTCAGCCAGGAGACCGTGCTCTTCGAGGGCACCGTGCGCGACAACGTTGCTTATGGCAAGCCAACCGCAACCGACGAAGAGGTGCAGGGCGCGCTCGATCGGGCGCGGGCCACCGAGTTCGTCTCTCAGATGCCTGGGGGCATGAACGCCAGCATCGCCGAGCGGGGCACGTCGCTCTCGGGCGGGCAGCGGCAGCGGTTGGCCATCGCCCGGTCGATCCTGAGGAACCCGGCCATCCTCATCTTGGACGAGGCCACCAGCATGATCGACGCGGGATCTGAGGCCCGGATTAACGAGGCGATGGATGAGTTCAGCCAGGGGCGGACCACGGTGGTAGTGGCCCACCGGTTGAGCACGGTCCGTCGGGCCGACAGGATCGTGGTGATCGAGGCGGGCGGGGTCGTCGATGTGGGCACCCACGATCAACTCATGGCCCGGTGTGAGCTGTACCAGGACCTGGCCCGGACGCAGTTGTTGGGCGGGGATCATGCCGAGAACGACCGGTAAACGCAAGTCGAGGTGGGTTGACGCCGATAGCCCACTGGGTACCATGTTGGCTCGCCGTTGGGTGAGCTGTCTTCCCGCCCGTCGGGGGGAAGCCCTCGGTGCCGCTGTAGCTCAGTGGTAGAGCGCACCCTTGGTAAGGGTGAGGTCGTGAGTTCAAGTCTCACCAGCGGCTTTCTGCCCCCGAAGCAGCCCACGGGCCTCAGAGGGCGGCAGTGAACGGCTGCACGGGCGGGTCCGATCGAGTCTATAATCCCCTCCGCCCATCTGCGGCGGGTGACGAGCTCGGGCGGACCACCCGGGCACACAGGCAGGCATCGCCGGTTCCGCGTGGATTCCGGCTGTGGTTCATAAGGAAACCGGTCGACCAGAGGCCCTTACAGCGGGGCGGTCGACTCGAGGCAATGCTGGAGGTAGACGGCGATGGCAAAAGAGGTCTTCGAGCGGACCAAGCCGCACGTAAACGTTGGCACGATCGGTCACATCGACCACGGCAAGAGCACCCTGACCGCCGCGATGGCGGCGCGTTCGGCCACCAAGAGCGGCGGCCAGGCCAAGAGCTACGCCGAGATCACCAAGGGCGGCACCGTCCGCGACTCGTCCAAGACCGTGACGATCCACTCGTCGCACGTCGAGTACGAGACCGACAACCGTCACTATGCCCACGTCGACTGCCCGGGCCACGCTGACTACGTGAAGAACATGATCACCGGTGCCGCCCAGATGGACGGTGCCATCCTGGTCGTGTCGGCGGCAGACGGCCCCATGCCCCAGACTCGCGAGCACGTGCTGCTGGCCCGCCAGGTGGGTGTGCCCTACATCGTCGTGGCCCTGAACAAGGTCGATCTCGTCGACGATCCCGAACTGCTCGAACTCGTCGAGATGGAAGTTCGCGACCTGCTGAGCAAGTACGATTTCCCTGGCGATGACACGCCCATCGTGCACATCACCGCCAAGGCGGCGATGGAGAACCCTGCCGACGACGCTGCCAACAAGGGCATCGACGAGCTGTTCGAGGCTCTCGACAGCTACATCCCCGAGCCGCCGCGTGAGAGCGACAAGCCCTTCCTGATGGCCGTGGAGGACGTGTTCTCGATCAAGGGACGTGGTACGGTGGCCACGGGCCGTATCGAGCGTGGTGTGGTCAAAGTGGGTGACGCTGCCGAGGTCGTTGGTCTGCGTCCCGAGCCTCTCAAGACCACCATCACCGGCGTTGAGATGTTCAACAAGGAGATGACCGAGGGCATGGCCGGCGACAACTGCGGCCTGTTGCTCCGCGGCGTCGAGAAGAAGGAAATCCAGCGCGGCCAGGTGATCGTGAAGCCCGGTAGCATCCAGACCCACCGCAAGTTTAAGGGCGAGGTCTACGTGCTGACCAAGGAGGAGGGCGGCCGCCACACCCCGTTCTTCTCGGGCTACAAGCCCCAGTTCTACATGCGGACCACCGACGTGACCGGCCAGGTCAATCTCGTTGGCGGCGCCGAGATGTGCATGCCCGGAGACAACGTGGAGGTCGAGGTCGACCTTGAGGGCAAGCCGGTTGCCATGGAGGCCGGCCTGCGGTTCGCTGTCCGCGAGGGCGGTCGCACCATTGGTTCGGGCGTCGTGACCGAGATCATCGAGTAAGCACCTTTTCCTGATTGCTTCAGAGGACGTGACCCATGGCTAAAAAAAAGGGCGCTGCCCGTGAATACGTCTGGCTCCAGTGCAGCGAGACCGGCGACCTCAACTACCGTACCTCGGTCAACGTCCGTGGTGGACTCCCCGAGGGCATGAAGGAGGGCATCAACAAGTACTGCCCTCGTCTGCGGAAGCACACGCTGCACAAGATCAAGCGCAAGTAAGCCCCGGGGCGACACTTCGAGTTTCAACCCCGCCGCGGAGGACCACAAGTCCGCCGCGGTGTTGTCTTGGTCGGACGTCGTGTTCAGTTGAGAAGCGGGCGGATCTTGCCGATTTCTGTCGTTAACGAGTCTTGAAACTCGATTCTCGAAGAGGTAGACTTTCTCTTATCGCTCCCCCCGGCCGCTTGGCCCCACACCCGGAGACGCACCATGCACGTTTGCTCGACCCACGGTTGCCACGCTTCGCACGCCCACGCCGGCTTCTGCACCGACTGCATGGCCCTCCACGCCGGCGGCTTGTCGGTCTCGGTGCCCACGGTGCTCATCGTCGCCCTGGGTATCGGCCTCCTGGCGTATGCTGGCCGCCGGCTGCTGCGTGCCTCCTCGCGTGGTGCCACCCTCGCCACCGCCTGAGGGGCCGTCTCTGGCTGACGCCGGATGACCGTTCCTTACTGGCAGAGATCCTCCAAACCCCAGACCATCGACGTTGACGCCGCGGTGGTTGGCGGTGGTGTCTGTGGGCTATCCACGGCGCTCCATTTGGTGCGCCGCGGACTTTCCGTCGTGGTGCTTGAGCGGTACGCGCCGGGCGCGGGCGCGAGCAGTCGCAATGCCGGCTTCCTGATGCGGGGGCTGGCCGAGAATTATCGAGCGGCACGTGACACGCTGGGCGAAGCGACCGCCCAGCACGTCTGGCGGTGGAGTGAAGAGAACCTACGCGGCCTGCAGTCCGAGGGGGTCGCCGAGCTTTCCACATATAAGCACTCGCCGAGTTGCCTGCTGGCGTTGGAGCAGGACGAGGCCGACCAGCTCGTCGAGTCGGCATCTTTGCTGCAGGCCGATGGTTTCGGCGTGTTGTTGGCCGAATCTGGCAGCGACAGCGCGTGGGCCAGCGGCCTTCCGATCGTGGGACTGGTGAATCCGGGCGACGCGACGGTAAACCCCGCAGAGCTCGTTGCTTTGCTGGCGAGCAAGCTCGGGAACGCGATCCTAGCGGGACAGGAGGTCCACTCCATCGTTCCGGCAAGCCAGCACGATGGGTACTGCCTTGTTCAGACCGGCGGCACGACCGTGCGCGCGAAGCGCGTGTTGGTTTGTACAAACGCCCACGTTGGCTCTTTGCTTGAAAAGCTGGCGCCCATCGTCCAGCCGAATCGCGGTCAGATGCTCGCGCTCTCCGCCGAAGGCGCGCGGCTCGACTATGCGTACTACGCGAACCGTGGGCACGAGTACATCCGGCAAACGCCCGGCGGCACGATCGTCGTCGGCGGCTGCCGGAACCGATTCACGCAGAACGAGCAGACGCTCGACGACCAGTCAACGCAGCCCGTCCAGGAGGCCATCGAGGGCTTCGCGCGGATGTTGCTCGATCGGCCGATCCGTGTCGTTGCGCGGTGGGCGGGCACGATGGGGTTCTCGCCCGATGGCATGCCACTGGTGGGTCCGGTGAGCGAGGACGGATCGGTCTGGTTCTGTGGTGGGTTCACTGGCCACGGGATGTCGCTGGCTTATCGGACAGCCGCCGGGGCCGTCGCCGCGATGCTCGAGGGTTCGGATGCCGACCCGCTCGCGGCCACCTTCGCGCTGGGCCGCCTTGGGGCCCTGGAACGTGCCTAACCCAGTCCGATCGCCGCGAAGTGGCTCTTGCGGGGCACTTTTTCGGTATTTTTCGTCGCGATAGAGCCTTGGCTGCTGTAATCTGTGCATCGGGCGGGCTCTTTCGATGTCTCGCCCGTAGCAGGGGAGCCAACTAATGCACAGAATCGTCCTTGCCGCCGTCCTGTCCGTCGTCGGCCTTGCCGCCACCGTCCAGGCCTGCCCGGCTGACCTCGACGGCGATGGTGAACTCACCATCTTCGATTTCCTGGAGTTTCAGAACCTGTTTACATCCGGCGATCCGCTCGCTGATTTCGACGGCGACGGTGATCTGACCGTGTTCGACTTTCTGGCGTTCCAGAACGCGTTTGCCGCGGGCTGTCCGGGCGATGTCGCTGGGCTCGATCTTGTCGGCCGTTCGCTCGATGCCTTCCCACATATCGAGATCGTGGACACGTTTGTGATCGGCCAAGCCGCGTCGGTCGCGCTCGACCCATCGCGGCATCCCACGCTGATGGGCGTGCCAGTGGACGTATACGTTGTATCCGCGCGCAGCGAAGCGGAGTGGGACGCCGATCCGATGCTGGCAGACGCCCGCGTCTCTGGTGCGCAGGCCATAACGTTCCCGGGCGGCGCGCTGTCCGCCAACGTGTTCACGCTCAACGCGACCGCGCTGCTGGCGCCGGCGGAAGCCGAGTCTCGCGTGGCCGCGGGCTATGACATCGTGATCGACGTCGACGGCGACGGCATGCTGTCCGAGGGTGATCTTGTCGATGGTCTTGGTGACACGACCGGCATGTGGTACGCCAAGGATCTCACGCGCCTCGGCCCATACGACCGGGCACCGTCGCTCGACTACGCGGTGAGTTGGCCGGGCTTACCCTCGACGCGCGTGCGTGAGTTGCTGGTATATCCCAGCGACACGAGCCTGACGAACATGCCGCTGGTGATCATCGCGCACGGCAACGGCCACGACTACCGCTGGTACGACTACGTTCAGCAGCACCTGGCGAGCCACGGCTACGTGGTCATGAGCCATCAGAATGACACGATTCCGGGCATTGAGGCGGCAAGCGACAGCATGCTGCGGCACGCCGACGCGTTCATTGGCAACTACGAGACCATCGCGCCCGACCTTGTTGGGCGTCTCGACACGTCGCGCATCATGTGGATCGGCCACAGCCGCGGCGGCGAGGGTGTGGTTCGCGCCACGAGCAAGATTGTCGACGGCGTGTACGTGCCGACGCACTACTCGCTAGGCGATTTCAAGGTGACCAGTAGCATCGCACCGACGGTGTGGCGAGGAACGCTCAGCCAGATCCACGACCAGAACTACCACCTGCTGTTCGGGGCGGCCGATGGCGATGTGTGCGGTTGCCCACACCGTGAGGATCGCCAGAGCTACCAGCTCTATGAGCGCGGCACCGGGTCGAAGCAGGTGACGTATGTGCACGGTGCCGACCACAACGACTTCAATTGCTGCGGCTTCAACGATTTCACCGGGCCTCCGGGTACCGAGATCGGCCGAGCCGAGGGGCAGCGCATCGCCAATGCGACGTGGTTGGCACTCGCGGAGCGATACCTGAAGGACAACATGTGGGCCGACGAGTTCATCTGGCGGCATCAGGATTCCCTGCAATCGCCCAGCATCGCCCAGAGCTCGACCATCATCCGTGAGCACAATCCTGGGCCTTCGGTGGGCTACGTGATCGATGACTACCAGAGCGCGCCGTCGAGTGTGGTGGCCAGCAGCGGCGCTGCTGTGAGCTTCGATGTGGCCGACCTGACAGAGGGGCGGCTTGAAGACCAGGATTCTTCGTTCTCAGCGCTCGGGACCGATCCCATGAACGGCATGACCCGCGCGAGCAGCAGCGCAAGCGACGATACGGCCGGCGTTGTGTTCGAGTGGGACAACACCGATTCGGTGTACGAGTTTGAGCTGCCGGTTGGGCAGCGCGACGTGAGCGGCTTTGGCTCGATCAGTCTGAGAGTGGCACAATCGACGCGTGACCCGCTGACGACGGCCACGATGGACGGGCTCGAATTTGCGATCGAGCTGGTGGATGGCGCGGGCAATGTCAGTGCCGTTCAGACCGGGCCCTATGCCACGCTGGTGCGTGATCCCTACCAGCGCACGAGCTTCGGAACGGGTGCGGGCTGGCAGAACGAGTTCGAGACCATCCGGCTGCGGCTGATCGACTTCACGCGTGACGGGAACCCCCTGGATCTGAGCGACATCGAGATCTTGCGGTTACGCTTTGGACCGAGCCATGGCTCGGCCGAGGGACGCATTGGCCTGGACGACGTGCGGCTGCTGCCCTGAGCCGCCACCAATCACGAGAGACATTTATCCAAGCTCGGGGGAGCGAAGGAGCGAGAGATGCGAAGCATGACACGAACTGGTACGACTCTGGCTATCGCTGCTGGGCTCGCTTTCGGGTCGGCGGCCTACGGGCAGGCCGATTGTCCGGCAGACCTTGACGGCGATGGCGAGTTGACCGTCTTCGACTTCCTGGAGTTCCAAAACCTGTTCGCCGCGGGGGATCTGACGGCCGATTTCGACGGCGATGGTGAGCTCACCATCTTTGACTTCCTGGAGTTCCAGAACCTGTTCGTGTTAGGATGCCCGTCGGGTGAGATCGTGCGCGTGGAGCTCGCCGCGGTCGAGCTCGATGTGTTCCCGCATGCCGATTATGTTCGTACGTTCAGCTCGGGCGACGTGATCTCCGTGGCGATCGACCCTGGGCAGGCGAGCGTGCCGGCCGGATCGGTCGACGTGTATCTCGTTGCTGACAAGACATCGTCGGAGTGGGATGCCGATCCGTCGCTGACCGACGCGCGTGGCCTGCCCCAGCCGGCGAGCTTTAGCGGAGGTTCATCGACGGACGACAACATCGCGGCGATGGGCGGTACCGCGTTCTTGAATGCCGACGCTGGCGAGAGCATCGGTGTGCCGTACGACGTGGTGATCGACGTGGACGGCGACGGCATGCTCGGTGCCGGCGACCTCATCGATGGGTACGACAGCGTCGGGTTCTGGTTGTTCAAGGATCTCACTAGCCTGGGACCGGTGGCGCGCACGCGCGTAGCGACGTATACCGCAGCGTTTCCGGGCATTCCCAGCACGCGCGACCAGCAACGGCTGACATATCCGAGCGACATCGCTAGCCGCAACGACGTGCCTGTGGTGATCATCAGCCACGGCAACGGCCAGCAGTACGTGTGGTACGACTACATGCATGACCACTTCGCCAGCCACGGCTGGGTGGTGATGAGCCACGAGAACAACACGCAGCCGGGCATCGAGACCGCGAGCGATACCACGCTGCGGCATACCGATTACTTCTTCGGGAATCTGGCGACGATCGCCGGCGGTGTGCTGAACGGGCGGCTCGATCAGAGCCGCACGGTATGGATCGGGCACAGCCGCGGCGGCGAGGGCGTAGCTCGTGCGTACGACCGTATCGTGACGGGCAGCTACAACCCGGTCAACTATTCGCTCGATGACATCCTGGTCGTCTCAAGCATTGCTCCGACTGACTTCGGCATCCGAGCGCTGCCTGGCGAGTCGAATTTCCACCTGATCTATGGTTCATCGGATGGAGACGTCCGCGGTAGCGTGGCCAGTGGCAGTAAGCCGTTCGCGATCTATGAGCGTGGCACGGGCGACAAGCAGGTGACCTACATCCAGGGTGCCGATCACAACGACTTCAACTGCTGCGGGTTTAATGACTTCAGTGGGCCTCCGGGCACGGAGATTGGCCGGGCCGAGGTGCAGCGTGTGGCGCTCATCGACTGGCTGGCGCTCATCCAGCACTACGTACGCGGCAATGAGCCGGCGCGCGACGTGCTCGAGCGGCAGTGGGAGAGCCTGGACTATCCGGCGATCGCGGACACGACTGTGGTTGATAACGAGTACCGGCCGGCCCGTGGCGGCGATGACTTCGTGGTCGACGACTTCCAGAGCCAGAGCTCGACCGCGCTTGCCAGTAGCGGTGCATCGGTGTCCACCACCGCGTTTGGCTTGTTCGAGGGGCTCATGCGAGACCTGGATGGCACGTACACGTGGAATCCTTCGCAGCCCATGAACGGCATGAGCCGCAACCGGCCGGGCTCGGTGGACGACTCGAACGGCGTGACGTTCGGTTGGGACGGGTCGCCGGCGTCGTTTGTGTACAGCCTGCTACCGATCCATCGAGATGTGAGCGGCTTCGTCTCGCTGAGCTTCCGTGCGTGCCAGATCAGTCGTGCGCCAGAGACGGCCGCCGTCCTTGAGGATCTGACGTTTACGGTGACGCTCGTTGATGGGTCGGGCGGTAGCAGTTCGATCAATATTGGTTCGTATGGCGGGGGCATCGAGGAGCCGTATCAGCGCACTGGCTCTGGGACCGGCGCGGGCTGGTCGAACGAGTTCGAGACCATCACGATCAAGTTGGCCGATTTCCTGCGCGACGGCACCAGCCTTGACCTTTCGGACATCGAGCAGGTCCGCTTCGAGTTCGGTCCGGGCTCGGGATCACCCGAGGGCCGCATCGGCCTGGACGACGTGGAGTTCCGGGTCGAGTAACGAGCCTGCTGCGTAGGCTTGGCCCATGGCCGCCCTGCGCATCGAAGACTTGAGCTTTCGCTACGACCGGGGGGCGGTAGACGCCCCGCCGGTCGTTCGCGTTGGGCACTTCGAATTAGCCGATGGCGAGATGGCGTTGCTGCGCGGGCACTCGGGCAGCGGCAAAACGACGCTACTGAGTCTTGTGGCGGGGTTGCTCGAGCCGACGCTGGGGAGGGTCGAGATCGCAGGTCAGAATCCGCACGCGCTACGTAGTGGGGCGAGGGATCGATTTCGTGGGCGGCACCTTGGGTTGGTGTTTCAGACATTCAACCTCTTGCACGGCTTTAGCGCGATGGAGAACGTACTGGCGGGGTTGATGTTCTCGAAGATCCCGCGCAAAGAGCACAATGACCGCGCGCGAGCGTTGCTGGATCGGCTTGGCATCGATCGCGTAGATGCGCGGCCCGAGGAACTCAGCGTGGGCCAGCAACAAAGGGTGGCGGTGGCACGGGCTGTGGCGGCCAAGCCCACACTCGTGCTAGCCGATGAGCCGACGGCAAGCCTGGACCCGGAGAATGCCGACACGGCGATCGAACTGATCAAGGGCGCCTGTGCCGAGGCCGGGGCGGCGTTGCTGTGCGTAAGCCACGATCCGGCTGCTTCGGGTCACTTCGAGCGGGTCGAGGATCTTGCCTCACTCGCGGCAGCCGCGAACGTAGGGCACGGCTAATGGCGCTCAGCGGGACACGGGTCGTGCTGCGATCGTTGCTTGCTCGGCGGTTCCAGACGGTGACTACAACGGTCACGGTCGCGATCGCGGTCGGCCTGCTGCTGACCATCCTGAGCATGCGCGACGCGACGCGCCAGACACTCGAGCGTGGCGCGGGCAACATGCACCTCGTGGTGTCGGCCGAGCCTTCTTCGCTGGTGAGCGTGCTGAACTCGGTGTTCCATGCCGGCGCACCGACTCGTGCGATGACGTGGTTGCAGGTGCAGCAGCTCCAGCGCGATCCGCGGGTGGCCTACGCATTGGCGATCCAGCAGGGGGATTCGTTCGAAGACTATCCCGTGACCGCTGTCGAGCCCATTTTCTTTGAGCAGTTCAGCCCGGACTCTGGGTATGACCCCGAACGGGATGGCGAGGATGGTCGCTGGGGTGTTGCGAACGGGCGGTTAATCGAGGGGCGATTCGAGGTGGTGCTGGGGGCGCGTGTTGCGCAAGAGACCGGGCTTGGCATCGGCGATGAGTTGCTCTTGACGTGCGGTCTCGCGGGCGCTGGGTTCGTGCACGCCGGGTTCGGCTACAAAGTCGTGGGCGTACTCGAACTAAGTGGCACGCCGCACGATCGTGTTGTGTTTGCCGATCTTGCGTCGGGTTGGATCATCCATGCGCAGGATAAGCGGGATCGGGAAGTTGGCGGCAAGGCCGCCCGTGTGACCGAGGACGATCTATCGGCGGCGGATCGCCTTGTGACGGGCGTGTACGTGCGCGGCGTGGTGCGCGAGGGTCGGCAGGCGTCTGCGGCGATCGCGGACCTCGCGAGCGAACTTCGACGGAATCCGTCGCTGACCGTGGCGTCGCCGGCATCGGAGATCGACGCGCTGTTCCGTATCGTGAATCGGGTCGATCGGGTTCTGATTGCGATGGCGTTCGTCGTGCTGGTGTCGGGCGCGGTGTCCATCATGCTGGCGTTGTATTCTGCGGGGCAGATGCGACGGCGGGAAATCGCGACGTTCCGGGTTCTGGGTGCCAGCCGTGGCAGGATCGTGCGGTGGGTGCTGGCCGAGGCGGTGTTGTTGGGGGCGGCCGGGGCGGCGGTCGGCGTTGTGATGAGCATGCTCGGCGGGCTGGCCGTGTCGTGGGGGCTCAAGGCCCAACTCGGGTTGGTGGTCGAGCCTGCGGTTTCCCCTGCGGCGTTTGGGGTGGTCGGCATCGCAGCGATCGTGCTGGCGGCGTTGGCAGGGGTGGCCCCGGCCGTGCTGGCGTATCGGACCGCCGTGGCGGCGCACCTGCGGCCCCTGGGCTAGCCTTCTGTTCATGATGGACGGGACAAACCAACGAAAGGTGCCGCCTGTGGTCTTCATCGGGGGCGTTTTGACGCTTGTAGTGTGCGCTGTTGTCGGAGTGGCCGTGTTTGAGGCCAGGTCGAATGACGCGGGAGGGGACTCCACGAACCGCATCGAGCGGGCCGCACCGCTGGCTCGCGTGGCGGCTCTTGCCGAGCCTGGTACGATCCGAGAGCAGGTTGCGCAGACCGCCCAGCACCAGGACATCGGGCTGCTGGCAATGGCACCGTTGTACGCGCCGGCGGTGGTCACCGTCGAGTTGTTTGCGGAGGGTTCCCAGGAGCCAACGTCGACGTCGACCGGGTTCTTTGTCGGCCCCGGGCGGCTGGCGGTGCCGAGGTCGGCCGTCGTGGGTTCGGCTCGCGGCGAGGCCGTGCTCGACATCGGTCGGCGCTTCGAAGTCCAGCGAATCGTGGCCGATGCGCCGCAGGTCGATCTGGTGGTATTGGGAGTCGATCTGCCGAGCGAGTTGATGCGTGGGTTTCAGGTGGCGGTGCTGGAGCCCTTCCCCGAAGAGACGCTACTGATGATCGGTGCGGCGGCTGAACCGGGCGAAGAAGATCCTGGGCATCCGTTCTCGGTGCTCGAGGTGTCACGCGTTCGAGTAGTTGATCAGGTGGTGCGGATCGAGATGGCCTCGCCGCTGCCTCAGTCGGCTCTCGGCTCGCCGCTGCTCACCGACAAGGGCAAGTTGGCGGGGTATGTCGGACGGAACGCCGATGGCGAGCAGTTGGTTTACGGCACCGAACGCTTGCTGCGGCTCGAGCCGCTGCCGGGGCTCACGCTTGCCGAGTGGACTGCTGGCAAGAGCGTGGAATCGACGCGGCCACCACCCGAGACAGAGGACCTGTGGGCCGAGATCCGCGCGTTGCCAAGACCTGAGGGATTCGATCCGGCTCCCACGGAGTTTGGTGAATTCGAAGTACGGCCGGCGAAGATCGAATTCGTCGAGGGCGACCTGAGACTGGATGACCGCTTCACGGTCACCGGCTCGGGGACGAAGGCCGATCCGTACGTACTGCCGTGGGCGCTGATGATGTCGGCTAGCGAGACGTTCAACCCGGCACGAGCGAAGCTGGTGCTGCCGGAGCGCGTAACGATGTTCGACGGCCGGTGGGTGCGCTTTGAGGGAAGCCTGGCCATTCCCTTCGCCGAGCGCTTTGTCAACGAGATGCTCCTGATGCAACACCCGTGGGACGGGTGCTGCCTGGGCGTACCGCCGACGCCGTATGATGCCATCGAGGTCGCGTTGGCGGCCCCGATCGAGCAGCGGCCGCAGTTCGGCGTGCTTACCGGGAAGCTGAAGGTCGACCCGTTTGTGCGCGGTCAGTGGTTGTATGGAATGTATCTCATGGAAGGCGCGGGGTTCTCGCGGCCGGTACAGTCCACGGAGGACAACTGATGCGAGCGAGTGTGATCGCCTTGTGGGCGATACTGGGGTTGGTTGCTTTCGCACCCGTTTCGGCGTTGGCCCAGGCTCCGGCGACGAGCGTGCGAATCGACCAGGCACGCAGCGAACCGCTGGAGACCTGGCGCGAATCGACCGGGCAGATCCGAGCCTCGCGTCGGAGCGTACTGGCCGCCGAGGAGGAAGGTCTGGTTTCCGAAGTTCTCGTGCGCGAGGGCGACAAGGTCGAGGCGGGGCAGGTGATCGCCCGGCTGGACGACACGCGGGCCTCGCTGGAACTGCGACGCGCCGAAGCAGTGTTCAGGAGTGCCAAGGCTTTGGTGGCCGAGCGCGAGGCAGTGGTTGAGAACGCGCGGCGGGATCTGGAGCGTGTCCAGCAGACCTACGACCGCGGCGGTGGGAACGAGCGCGAGATCGATCAGGCACGCACGGATCTGCAGGCCGCCGAGGCACGGCTCGCAGCAGCGGAGGCGGATGTAGCGCTCAACGAGGTGCTGATTGATCTCGCCGAGACGAGGCTCGAGGACATGATCGTTCGGGCCCCGTTTACAGGACGGATCGTGCGACGCAACGCCGAGGCGGGGCAGTGGCTCGGCGGCGGTGATCCGGTCGCCGAGATCGTGTCGCTCGAGACCGTCGAGGCGTGGGTCGACGTACCCGAGCGCTTGGTCGCTCGGCTGACGCAAGAGGGCGGCCGGGTGCGGGTCCGTGTGCCGGCGACGGGTGACGAGGTGGAAGCTGCGAGCTTTACGATTGTGCCCGATGCCGATCCCAGGAGCCGGCTCTTCCCTGTGCGTGTGGTGCTGGAAAACGCGGACGAGCAGTTCCGCCCCGGCATGAGTGCTATCGGCCTGACGCCCACGGGCGTGACCGAGGCGATGCTAACCGTGCACAAGGACGCGATGCTGCGCGACGATGCGGGCGAGTTTGTGTACTTCGCGGTGCCGGGGCAGGGCGGTGGGTTCGCCGCCGCTCCGGCGCGCGTGACGCGGCTGTTTGCCGCGGGCGAGCGCGTGGCCATCCGGGCCGGCGCGTTGCCCCCGGGGGCGATGGTGGTGGTCGAGGGCAACGAGCGCATGTTCCCGATGCAGCCGCTGAACATCTTGAATCTTCCCAAGGACGACACTCGGGGGCAGAGTGCCGGGGGCGCGCCGCAGGGCGGCGATCCGGCCGGAGGAGCCTGATCCGTGGACTTTGTGCGACTTGCGATCCAACGCCCGGTGGGCGTCGTGGTGGCTGTGCTGATCGTGGTGATGTTCGGGCTGATCGGGGTGGGAGCCATCCCGATCCAACTGACGCCCACGGTCGACCGGCCGATCATCACGGTGACGACCAACTGGCCGGGCCGCAGCCCGCAGGAGGTGGTCGACGAGATCACCAAGGAGCAGGAAGAGCGGCTCAAGAACGTGTCGAACCTCAAGTCGATGCGTTCGCTCAGCAGCGAGGGTTCGGCTTCGGTCACGCTTGAGTATTACATTGGCTCAGACATCGACCGAGCGATGCAGGAGGTGTCCGACGCGCTCCGGCAGGTGCCCGACTACCCCGAGGAGGTCGACGAGCCGATCATTGCCGACACCAGCGGCGGGCCTGAGAACGCAATCGCGTGGATCATCCTGGATATTGATCCGGATTATCTCGAGCAGTTCGAGGACTTTGATATCTCGACGCTGTTCGACCAAGTCGATCGAGAGATCCGCCCCTTCCTTGAGCGTGTGGACGGGGTCGCCGAGGTGAACGTGTACGGCGGGCGCGAGCGCGAGGTGCGCGTGCTGCTCGATCCGTCGGCCATGGCCCTGCGCGGGCTGAACCATGTCGACGTCTACGACGCCCTGCGCGGCGAGAACCGCAACGTGTCGGCCGGCACGATCGCCGAGGGCAAGCGCGACTACCGCGTGCGCGTCGTCGGCCAGTTCAGCGATCCCGAGCAGGTGCTGGGCACGATCGTCGCCTACCGGGACGGCAAGCCCGTGTACCTGCGCGACATCGGCACGGTGGAGTTGAGCTACGAGAAGTCGCGTGGGTTCGTGCGATCGCTCGGCCAGCCGTGCTTGGCGATCAACGTGCTACGGCAGACCAACGCCAACGTGGTGGAGGTGATGTCGGGTGTCAATGAGCAAATCGAGCAGGTTCGGCTCGACATCCTGCCCAACCTCGACGATCGAGTTGGGCCGCACCTGCGGCTGAGGCAGGTGTATGACGAGACCATATACATCAGTTCGGCCATCGATCTGGTGCTGCAGAACCTGTGGATCGGTGGTATCCTGGCCGGCGTCGTGCTGCTGGTGTTCCTGCGCAGCGTGCCGGCGACGTTGGTGATCGCGCTGGCGATCCCGATCTCGGTCATTGGCACGTTCCTGGTGTTGCTGGGGCTGGGGCGCACGCTGAACGTGATCTCGCTGGCAGGGCTTGCCTTTGCGGTGGGCATGGTGGTCGACAACGCCATCGTGGTACTCGAGAACATTGATCGTCATAGGGCAATGGGTAAGAAGCCCGCAGCCGCCGCGTACGAAGGTGCTAAGGAAGTCTGGGGTGCGGTGCTTGCGTCGACGCTGACGACAGTAGTCGTGTTTGTACCGATCCTGACCATCCAAGAGGAAGCTGGGCAGCTCTTCCGCGACATCTCGCTGGCCATCGTGGGCGCGGTGTCACTCTCGCTGATCGTCTCGCTGACGGTGATTCCCTCGGCGAGCGCGAGTTGGCTGAGCGAGAGGAAGGATCCCAAGTCCGGCTTCGGTCGCGCGGTGCGTAGCTTGGGCGGGCTGGCGACGCTCGGCACGATGCTCTGCGAAGCGTTCGGCAGGAGCATCCGCTGGCTCATGGTCTCGTGGCGCGGGTTCACGCTGCGGCCGCTGGCGATCGTCGTGCTAACTGCGGCGAGCCTGCTGCTGTCGTGGGTGCTCATGCCACCCTTGGATTACCTGCCCGCTGGCAACCGCAATCTGGTGTTTGGTGGCTTGCTCTTGCCGCCCGGCCAGAGCATCGAGGCCCGCACCGAGCTGGCCGAGCGGATGGAGGCGATGGTGGGGCCATACACCACGCAGGAGCTTGGCAGCAGCGATGTGTCGCAACTGCCCAAGATCCCCTACGGCTACGTGCCCGATCCCGCGACGGGTGAGTTCCCCGCGTATGAGCCGGTGGCGATCGAAAACTTCTTCATTGGCGCCTTCGGAACGCAGATGTTCGCAGGCGCCACGAGCGCGAACGAGCGCGTTGTGATTCCCATCGGCCAGATTCTGACCAACACGTTCAACCAGCTCAATGGCGACATCTTCGGCGGTGCGAGCCAGGCGTCGTTGTTCGGTATGGGTGCGACTGGCGGCGGCACCATCGACATCGAGGTCAGTGGGCCCAACCTTGACAAGGTCAAGGGCGTGGCTGGCCAGTTGTTCATGTCGGCCGCCAACGTCTACGGATTCGGACGCGTGCAGCCGAATCCCGCGAACTTTGGCTTGGGTCAGCCCGAGCTGCGGGCCGAGGTCAACGCCGTTGGTCGAGACCTCGGCCTGACCACCGAGGGCGTGGGGCTCGCCGTGCGCGGGCTATTCGACGGCGTATTTGTGGGTGACTACCAACTCGACGGCGAGCAGGTCGACCTAGTCATGCTGCCGTTCGGCGGCCGGCTGGACTACATGGAGAAGATGCTCAGCGTGCCCATCGCTACACCGGCCGGTCCAGTGGTGCCGGTCGATAGCGTTGTGGACATTACCCGCAGCATCGCACCCCAGGAGATCAGCCGCGTCGAGGAGCTGCCCAGCGTGACCATCAACGTCCGGCCGCCCGAGGGTGAGCCGGTGGCCGAGGTCATCGCCAAGCTGCGCAACGACATCATCAAGCCGCTGCGCGATAGCGGGCAGATCGACTCGACCATGCGCATCCGAATGGAGGGCACGGCCGCCAAGCTCGACGAGGTGCAGGTGGCAATGTTCGGCGTGGGCGGCGTCGATGATGGTGGATCGGGCGGTGGCCTCCAGAGCGGCGGCACGGGCTCGACAGCGCTGTGGGCCGCAGGCGGCGTCGCGCAGCTCGGCGGGTTGGTGCTGGCGATCGTTACGCTGGTGATCTCGGCACGCCGGAAGCAGCCGTGGTTCGCCTACGGCGCGGTGGGTCTGGTGCTGCTGGGGGGCATCTTCCTTCTGCTCTTTGGTGGGCTAGCCACAGCGCCCCAGTTGCTCACGGCCCGCTTCGTGTGGGCACTGGCGGTTGTGTACCTGCTCATGTGCGCGCTGTTCGAGAGCTTCCTGTACCCGCTGGTCATCATGTTCACGGTGCCGCTGGCGATCGTGGGCGGGTTCGCGGGGCTGGCGTGGGTGCACGCGGTGTCGGCCGCCGACCCGACGATCGCGCCGCAGAATCTGGACGTGCTGACGATCCTGGGTTTCGTGATCCTCGTTGGCATCGTCGTGAACAACTCGATCCTGATCGTGCACCAGAGCCTGGGCTTTATGCAACGCAACCCAGTGACGGATGACGACGCGGACGTGAGCGAGGCCCACGAGGCCATCGCGCAAGCTACCACCACTCGTATCCGTCCGATCTTCATGGGCACGCTCACCAGCGTGGGCGGCATGCTGCCGCTGGTGCTCTTCCCTGGGGCGGGTTCGGAGATGTACCGCGGGCTGGGCTCGGTCGTCGTGGGCGGGTTGCTGGTGTCGACGTTTTTCACGCTGCTGCTCACGCCGCTCTTGTTCAGCCTAGTCATCGACATGCGCGTGGCGGCCAAGCGGGCGATGGCGCGGACGCCGCGCACGGACGACGCCCCGGCCCCCAGGGGCGCACCGCAGCCGGCGTAGGGTGTGCCGCGTTCCGGGGGGCGGGCCAAGGATGCCCCCGTGCGCCGTGCGATCGCCATGCTGGCTCTTCTCCTCGCCCTGGGCCTGTGCTCCAGCGTGCTCGTCGCGTGGGCCGGGGCGCTTGTTGATCGCTCGGCGTGGCCCGACGCACTCTTGACGGGCACGCCCACTGGCACGCGGGCGGAGATGCGCAGGTGGCTGGTCGAAGAGGGCCGCGATCGGACGCTGACGTGGCGGACGTTCGGTGCCTTGGACCTGTGGGACGAGCCGCCGGATCTGGAGGCCAAGGCGGTGTTGCCGTCATGGAGCGTGGGGCACGGGTTGCCCGACCAGCCGGGCCCGTTCGCGCCGGCACGGGAGCGGACGCGGGACATGGCGTGGGAGGTGAGCGCCGGGTGGCCGATGCGGTGCGTGCGTGCGGTGCGCACGGCGGGGCCGATGGAGTTCGCGCTGCCGGGCGAATTCGTGCGCGGGGGCGTGGTGGCGATGCCCCGGGAGTGGCCGCTCAAGTACTCGAGACTTCCGAGAGACCAGCGGCCTGGCGTGTGGGCGTGGTCACCCCAGGGACGCACGGTCGTGGTTCCCTTCCGCCCGATGCCGGTCGGCCTGCTGGCCAACACGGCACTGTTCGCCGTGGTGTGGATGGCGTTGCTCGCACCGCTCGCGCTGCCCGGTGCGTGGCGCCGATATCGCCGACGCAAGCGCTCTCGCTGCACGCGCTGCGGGCACTCCGTGCAGGGTCTGCCAGATAGTGCGCCCTGTCCCGAATGTGGGTGGCCGCCGACGGCGCGCACGCCGCTGGTTCGTGTCGCCTCTGGGAGAGGATCGATGCTCGGCGCGGTGCTGGTGCTCGTTGTGCTCGCGGTTGGCGCGTCCGCATTGCTCGTGCACCAATGGATGGCCGTCGACCGGCTGCCGCCGCTGCACCACGCCGCGGCGGTGGGGGACGTGGAGCGAATCGAGCGGCTGCTCGCGGCCGGCACGGTGGTCGATTCGACGCTCGACGAATGGGAGAATATCTACATATTCGTCGAGGGAACGACGCCGCTGGGTTGGGCTGCCGCGCGCGGGCAGGCGGACGCCGCCAAGCGGCTGCTGGCCGCCGGTGCTCGGGCCAACGAGCCGCCCCACGAGCGCACCGCGCTGTCGCTGGCCATCGAGTACCAGCAGGACGAGATCGCACGCGCGTGTGGCCCAGTTGGTCAGCGGCGACACGGTCGGCCACCTGGCCGAGGTCCTCCCTTTCGCCAGCGACGGCATGCGGCGAACGCTGAGCGAGGGCGCGGCGTGGAACGATGGTACGTTGATCTGGGCCGCCAACTACGCGCTGCAGGCCCAGGAGCTGGGACTGGTCGAGGAGCTGATGGATGCGGGGCTCGCGCAGCTCCAGGCACGCCGGATCAACCTGCTAGCCACGACCGTGATCGAAGATGCACGGGCCTGGCAAGCGCCATATCGACACGACCTCGGCCTCACCCGGTACGTGCTTGGGCTTGGCCTTGACGACACGGGCATGGACCACATCCGGCTCTTCCGCGCGGCGGTGCGGCTCGGCTGCGTACCCGCGTTCGACGCGTTGCTGGAGGCGTACCCGCACCACGCCGGTCTCTTGCACGCGCTGCGAAGCGAGACCATCGCCCAGGCCGCGAGCAGGGGAGGCGACGCGATGCTCGCGCGGCTGGTCGGCGCTGGCGTCGACTTTAACCGGGCTCCCCGCGCGCATTACAACGCGTTGTGGTACGCCACGATCGAGAATGAGCCCGACGCCGTGGCGGCCCTGCTGCGGCACGGCGTCGACCCGACGCTGGAGCACGGGGACCTGACCCTGCGCGAATGGCTCGAGTCGATCCGCGACGACGAGTTCCTGGACGAATCCTGGGACGCGTACCACCCCTTCCGGCGTGACGCGGCGGCCACAGAGCGCATCATCGAGATGCTCGAAGCTGCTGAGGCCAAGTGGCACGCCCGCGCGCAGGAATTGCCAGAGCCCGGCGACCGCTAGCACGCAGCAAACTGAACGCGACTAGGGATGCAGCGGCCGCAGCTTGCGCTGCACCCGCGCCTCGTTCATCTCGGCGAGCGCGGTTGGGTGCTTGGCGATGAGGCGAACGAGCTGCGTGCGGCTGACGTTCAGGCGTGCCGCGGCGCGGCGGATGTCCATGCGGGCGGCCCACAGCACGTCCATCGCTTCGGCCAGCACCGTGGGGAAGTCGCGGTGGGTTGGACTGACGGCGATCTTTCCGCCACGGGTGCGTTCGAGCCACAGGTCGCTACGGATGTCGCCGTCGGGCACGGGCTCGCGCACGTGCGTGGCCAACGCGAGGCGCAGACGGCGCAGAGCCATGCGCTCGTTGTCCTTTGGCCTGCGCCGTTCGGCGGCCTGAGCGCTCAGGCCGGTCGAGGTGTGGGTGAGTGTCACGGCGGTCTCGACCTTATTTCGGTGCTGGCCGCCCGGGCCGCCCACGCGGCCGCGCTCGAGGGTGCATTCGGCCATGATCTCGTCGTCGCCACGGCCGGCGGGGTGCGTCGGACGCGCGATGCGTTCGGGCTGGTCGAAGGGAGCGGTCATAGGACCGTGTACGCCGGAATATCGCTGGAAGGGTGAGCACGCAACGTCAGGTCGTCGTGCACGCCAGCCATGAATCGGCGGCCGCCGAGCGCGGCGATCATCGCGGCATTGTCCAGGCAGTAGGCCATCTTGGGCAGGCAAAGTTCGAGATTCCGCTCGGTGGCGAGGGAGGTGAGTTCCTTGCGCAAGCGGCTGTTGGCTGTCACGCCGCCGCCAGCCAGGATGCTCCTGCACTCGATGCCGCCGTCGGCCAGTGCCTCGAGCGCGCGCCCCATCTTGAGCATCACGGCATGGCATGCGGCGCGCTGGAAGCTGGCGGCTAGGTCGCGTACGCGCACGTCGGTGAGCGGTGGTGGTGGGGGCGGGCCCGGGCGGCCCTTGCGAACGGGAACGCCCTTGACTGCGTAGAGCATGGCGGTCTTCAGGCCGCTGAAGGAGAAGTCCAGAGAGCCGTCTTCCAACCTGCTGACCGGGAACTCGATGGAGTACGGATCGGCGGCTGGATGCTGCGCGAGCTTGTCGAGGCGTGGGCCGCCGGGGTATTGCAAGCCCAAGATTGTCGCGGCCTTGTCGTACGCCTCGCCGACGGCGTCATCACGCGTGGAGCCCAGGCGCCGGGCCTCGATGAGGCTGGGAATGTAGTACATGGCCGTGTGCCCTCCGCTGACGACGAGGCCGAGCGCGGGCATCGGCGGGTCTTCGTTGGTGTCCAGTGTGCCCGCGACGAGGTGGGCCTGCACGTGGTCGACGCCCACGAGAGGAACGCCCAGCGCGAGGGCCGCGGCCTTGGAAGCGCTGACGCCAACCAATAAACTCCCGATGAGGCCCGGGCGGTGTCCCACGGCGACGGCGTCGATGTCCCTGAGCGACACGCCCGCGTCTGAGACTGACCTGCGCATGACAGGGATAATGCGCTCAACATGGGCGCGTCCGGCGATCTCTGGCACGACGCCGCCGTAGCCCTCGTGCAACTCGGTCTGCGTAGCGATCGCATTGCTCAAGACTCTGTGGCCGTCGCGCACAACGGCGCACGCCGTTTCGTCGCACGAGGTCTCGAAGCCGAGCGTTAGCATGCCCAAAAAATTCCTGGCATCAGGGATCGCTCGGGACGGCGGGCTCAGGCTCGAACTTGAGCTCACGGATCTCTTCGAGCATGCGGTCGCGCTCGGTGTCCATACGCTCGATGGTTCGCTCCAGTTGCTCGATGCGGAGGGCGCGCTCGCTTGTGATGGGGTCGCTACCAACGCGCGGCCACTCGGCTGAGGTGAGCACGCTCGCGAGGACCTCGTGTGCCGCCGAGAGCTGGGGGTCGTCGATGGCTTGCAGCAGCGTTGTAGCCGAACCCCAGGCTTCGGATGGAATACCACCGTCGCCATTCTCGCCGCCCACGGCGTCGAGGCGTGCGATGAGTTCGGCTAGCCGTAAGTCGTCACCGTCGTCGAGCGACACGTGCATGCCCGCGCTTGGATCGACACCCCACTCGGTTGCCCCCGGCACGCGCTGCAGGTTGCGGCCGCTAGGCAGCAGATAGTGGGCCTCGGTGAGCTTGAGGGTGCCGCCGTCGGGAAGGCCGTAGACCGTCTGCACGCTTGCCTTGCCGAATGTGCGCGTGCCTAGCGCCTTCGCGTTGTCGAGCCGCTCGACCATCGCGCCCGCAACGATCTCCGAGCCGGAGGCGCTGATGCCGTCGATGAGCACGACGACGGGGCCTTCGAAGGCCACGCCTGGAGCGGCGTCGAGCGTGCTGGACTCGCCCGCACGGTTCTGGGTGCGCACCACCGGGCCGCCGGCGATGAACAGGTCGGCGACGCCCACGGCCTCGCCGATGACGCCTCCGGGGTTGGAGCGGAGGTCGAGGATCAAGCCGTCCATCTCGCCGAGTTGTTCCTTCGCCCGCTCGATGGCCTCGAAGGTGTGCATGGCCGTGCCGCCGACGAACTGGGTGATGCGAACGTAACCGATGCCGAGGTCCGGATCGAGCGCGTGGTTCCAGGTGCCCTCGGTGTCGAGGCGTCGCAGACCCTTGACAGACTCGGCTCGGATATCGCCGCGCACGATCTCGATCTCGATCTCTTCGCCATCACGCTCGACGGTGAGGGCCACCGTACCGCCCTTGGGCCCGGCGATGAGGGTCGTGACTTCGTCGGTGTCCAACTCTCGCGTGTCGATGCCGTCGACCGAAACGATGCGATCGCCAGGCAGGACGCCGGCTCGAGCGGCGGGCGTGCCGGCCATGGGCGTGGTCACGGTCACGAAGCCGTCGCGGCGCTGCACTTGCACGCCGATGCCGACGAAATCAGACCCCATGACAACGCGGTTGAACTGCTCGGCGACGGCGGGGGGGACGTAGATGCTGTTTGGGTCGCCAAGATGACTGAGCATGCCCGCGATCGCGGCCTGGCCGAGCTCGTCGGGGTCGGTTTCCTGGACGTATTCGTCCTGGATGATCTGGAGCACCGCAGCAGCCTGCGCGAACCGGCCAAGGCCCAGGAGCCGTTCGCGAAGCACGAGCAGCGAGGCGGAGACGGCCACCAACAGCGTCACGACCAGCAGGAAGCGGCCTGGCCCCCAGAGCGGACCGGCCAAGTTCGTTCCGCTAGGCTTCTCTCTAGCCACTATTGCCATGCGGCGGCTCCGCAGGCGGGTTCGATGCTCGTACACTCCATGAGCCCACACGATACGCCTGCCGCGAATTGGATTCCGAGCCCGCATGCCTCCAAGCAAAGAACGAACCACGATCGAAGTCCGCAGCGAGCGGGCGGTGCTGGCCGCCGCGCGGCTGCCCGATTCGCTGTACGACCCAGCCGACCCCTTTGGCGAGCTGCGCGCCCTGGCCGAGCAGGCGGGCGCGGTCGTGGTGGGCGAACTCGAGCAGCGGATGCAGCGTCCGCAATCGGGCACCTACTTGGGCAAGGGGAAGGTAGATGAGCTCAAGCAGCTCTGCGAGGCACTGGGTTCGACGACGATCATCTTCGACCATGATCTCAGCCCCGCGCAGATCTCCGCCATCGAGCGTACGACCGAGCGCAAGGTGCTCGACCGCAGCGAACTGATTCTCGACATCTTCGCGAGCCGTGCGACGAGCTATGAGGCGAAGCTACAGGTAGAGCTCGCCCAACTGGAGTACACCTACCCCAGGCTGCGCGCCATGTGGGACCACCTCGAGCGCATCGTCGGGAGTGGTGGCATTGGTGGCGTGGGCACACGCGGCCCCGGTGAGCAGCAGCTGGAGATCGACCGCCGGTTGGTCCAGCGTCGCCGACTAGAGCTCGAACGCGAGCTGGAGCGCGTGCAAGGGCGGAAGCGACGGGCCGTGCGGCAGCGGAACTCCGAGCGATTTACGGTTGGGCTGGTGGGCTACACCAACGCCGGCAAGAGCACGCTGTTCAACACGCTCACCGAGGGCGGTGCCTACGCCGACGATCGCGTGTTTGCCACGCTCATGACACGCACGCGCGCATGGGATCTTGGTACTGGGCTGGAGGTCATGCTGAGCGACACCGTCGGCTTCGTGCGTGACTTGCCGCACCGGCTGATCGCATCGTTCCGGGCGACTCTGGAAGAAGCCACGCATGCCGATGTGCTGCTGGTGGTGTTGGATGTTGCCGATCCCGCCTGTGAGTTGCAGTTCCAAACGGTAATGAAGACCCTCGACGACCTTGACGCCGAGACCGCGAAGATGGAAGACGCCGGCGCGTGGTCGCCGCCCACGCGGGTGATCGTGCTGAACAAGATCGACCGGCTCAAGGACAACCGCGAGTTGCTCGTGTGGCAGCAGCGACTGCCCGACGCCATCGCGCTGTGCTCGCTGCCGCCGATCGGCGAAGAACCACGCCCCGGCCAGGAGAAACTGGCGCGACGCATCCGGCGGTTGGCCGAGGGTGATGTGCGCGAACTGACGCTGCGCGTAGAGCTCAAGAACGCTAAGGCCGTCAACCTGATCGAGACCCAAGCCCGCGTGCGATCACGTGACTATGAGGATGGCGTGTTGATCGTGACGGCCGAGATGAGCGACCGTCTCTTACGGCAGTTGCGTTCGCTTGGCGTAGCGACGCCCGGTCACGGGCAAGTTCAGCGTGCGGGCTGGAAAGGCCTGTAGGGCGGCGGTCGCTACTGGAACCACTCCATTCCTTCGATAAGATTTTCGCCGAAGCGGTGCCAGAAGATCGCGAGAGCGGCGGCGATACAGATCAGGCCGATGATGGTGTGGAAGACGAGCAGCCCCCTGCGCCCAGCAGCTCGGTGCTCTGGCACCTCACGATTGAAGATGAACGCTGCCACGCCGAGCAGGAAAATGATGAGTCCGATCGTGATCATGCAGCCATTCCCGTGCTGCCGGGGCGTTGGTCCTGCCCCGGCTTGATCCCCGCGCCGACCCGGGGTAGTCTCTAGGCGCTCATGGTTCTTCGGGATTGGCCGTTGCCGATCTCGAAGCGAAGAGGGAAGCGTGGTGAAAAGCCACCGCGGACGCGCCGCCGTAACGGGCAGCTTCCGATCCCGGCCCCCAGGATTTTGCTGGGGAGCATGCCACTGCGGGGAGTTCTGACTCACTCGCGGGAAGGCAGCCGAGGATCGGGCCCGGAGCCGGAAGACCTGCCACGAGCCTTGCGTTGTCGCCCTCGCGTATGGGGTGGCGCGGTGCGAGCCCGTATGCCCCGGGCGTGTGCGCAGCCGTGCTACTGAGACCCAAGCGAGAAGCGACCTGTGGACCCACCCCCTGTCGGGTGAGCGGTCCGGGGCCGTCCCGCGCGAATCGGGACGCATACGCCGACCACGCGTCGGCACGAGAGGAGTGCGTCATGCGCACGAACGTTTTCCTGTTGGCCGGTCTCGCCGTTTCCGCCGCCCCCTCAGTCGCTCTGGCCCAGGGCCTGCTCGATCCGTGGGCGGCCGAAGTGGTCGAGTACACGCCCGGGGCCGATGTGCCGATGGGCTTTGATGATCCGTCGAGCGCGCTCGGGGAGCCGACACGGTACACGGGCGTGGGCTCGTTCCCGGGCGCGGTGACGCCGTTCAACCCGGCGTTCCTAGCCTCGGAAGTCGTCACCATTGGCGCAGGCGGCAGCCTGACAATGCGTCTGGGCACGCCCGCGGTCGACGCGGCATTCAACCCTTACGGCGTCGACCTCATCCTCTTCCACAACGGTGGCTACATCGATGCCGCCTTCCCGGCGGGCGTCGTGGGCGGCGCGTTCTTCGATGGGGGCTCGATCGAGGTGTCCCAAGACGGCGTCGAGTTCTTCATGGTCGGCGTCGAGGCCGAGAGTGACTACCCAACGCTCGGCTACCTCGATCTGCCCGGCCCGTTCACCGAGGTGCGCGGCCTGGCGCCCAGCGACTTTCGCTTGCCGGTTAATCCGGATGTGGATTCCGATGGCATGGGGTTCGACGAACTCGTGACAGCGTACAACGGCTCGGGTGGCGGTGTCGGCATCGATATCGGCGCGGTGGGGCTGAGCGAAGTGAACTTCGTGCGAATCACGGCAGGCGACGGGCAATCGCCCGACATCGATGCGCTGGCTGTCGTCCGCTCCTTGTGCGAAGCCGACATGGATGGCAACGGCGAGGTGGACGTGTTCGACTTCCTTGCGTTCCAGAGTTTGTTCGCGACCGGCAACGGTCGCGCCGACCTCGACGAGAATGGCACGTTGGACATCTTCGACTATCTGACGTTCAACAACCTGTTCTTGGACGGCTGCGATGCGTAGTGCCGCGATCGTGTTCGTGATTGCGCTGCCGGCGGCTGCGCAGGACGCCTGGACGCACTACGCGGCCACACCTGAACGCAACGCTATCTCCGCCGTCCCGGCCCTGCCCGACCTGAGCGAGCCAGCCTGGACCTTCGATGCCGACGGAGCATTCGAAGCGGTGGGCCAGTCGGGGCCGGTAGTGTCGAGTGACGGTGTGGTTGTCGTGATGGGATGGCTGGGCGTAGATGCATTCACTTTTGCACTCGATGCCAGGAATGGCGAAGAGCTCTGGCGTGCGCCCATCCAAGCGCCTGAATTCCTGTCTTGGGCCTCGCCCGCCGTCCGTGGCACGAAAGGCGACGGCATGGTCGCTGTCGCCTCGGGATTCGGAGTTGTCGGTCTGGATCTTGCCGATGGCTCGGAGATGTGGAGTGTGGATCTAGGCGTGCTGATGGTCAACGCTTCGCCGGCGATCGTGGGCGATCCGGCCCGCGTCATCGTCACGACCTATGCGCCGTCGGGTGGTGGACGCGTGGTGTCGATCGATGCAGCGAGCGGCGACGTGCTTGGTGACGAGGCCTATGGCCCGACTTCTGGCGCGACGCCCGCGGTGGCCGGTGGCCGGGTGCTGGTGGGCGACATCGACGGCATCATGCGAGCGTACGACCTTGACCTCAACCCGCTCTGGATCATCGCCGAGCCTCTGGAGGAGGGGTTCTTCGGTGGTCCGAGCGTGGCCGATGGGGCGGTGTACGCGCCTACCTATGGCTTCGTCGGCGGTCGCAGCAACAGCGTGATGGCCAAGTATGACGCGGCCACGGGCGAGGAACTGTGGACGACCGCCTGCGAGCGCACCGACGCGGTCCCCATCGTGCTCGATGATGGGCGGGTCGTGCTGTCGGGTGGGATCGATGGTTTCGGATCGATCTCGACGGTGCAACTCTTCGATGCCTCGGGCACCATGCTCTGGGATCTGGTAACCGCGACCTGGGACGATCTCAACGGCAACGGCGAGGTCGATCCGGGCGAACACCTGAGCTATGGCGGCTGGGACCACCAGCCGGCGGTGCTCGACACACCGACCGGGCTGGTGTTGCTCGCTGGCTCTCAAGGTGGCGGTCTTGCGTTGCTCGACTTGGACACCGATCCGGATAGCGCGGGCTTCGTCATCGACAGCACCGACCTCGGCGGCGGCGTACCGGCGGTCTCGGGCGGTGTGGCCGTGAGCGCGTGGGTTGATGGCGTCGTGGCGTTCGCCTACGAGGGCGGCTGCTACGCAGACTTTGACGGCGATGGCTTACTCACGATCTTCGATTTCCTGGCGTTCCAGAATGCGTTCGATGTTGGTGGTCTGGCAGCCGATTGCGACGGCGACGAATCCCTGACCATCTTCGACTTCTTGTGCTTCCAGAACGCGTTCGATGCGGGGTGCGGCTGATGCGCCGGGGATTCACGCTCATCGAGGTGCTGGTGGTGACCGCGATCGTTGGCACGCTGGTGGGCCTATTGCTGCCGGCGCTCTCGGGTGCGCGTGACGCGGCCCGGGGTGCAGTGTGCGCGAGCAATGTGCGCCAACTCGGCATCGGATGGGCGGCGTACGCGGGCGACTACCAGGGGCTGGCGATGCCGTTGGCCTATACCGATCGCCGCGACACGGGCGGGGGCGACAACATCTTCTGGTGGGGTGCCGATGGTTCCCGGAGCGGTGAACTCGACCATGCTCGCGGTTTGCTCTCGCCGTTTCTCGACGCCAGGCCGGGTGAAGTTGGTCCCTACGCCTGCCCCGCGCAGCGCCCGGGCACGTATGAGAGCCAGGGTGCGACGAAGACACCTACCAGCACCTATGGCTACAACGGCTACTACCTCAGTCCCGCCTACACGCCCGGTTGGTCGTACGACATCGGTCACCGTCCGCATCAGCGGCTGAGTTCCATCGCCAACCCGTCAGGCCTACTGGTGTTCGCCGATACGCTCATTAGCCAGGGCCCGCGAGGCCTGCCCAAGAGCAACGCGTTGCTGGACCCGCCGAAGCTGTACGCCGGCCGGGACCGGTGGCGGGCGAACGGCTTCCCGACCACCTGCTTCCGTCATGGCGGCCTGGGAGCGGGAGCCAGTTGCATGGCCGTTCACGCCGATGGCAGCGCGCGTGGCTATCGGGCTCAGGCCGGGTGGCTCACCCAGCCGGGCGAGGGCATTGGATCAATCGGTCTCCACAATGACCCTCGCTATATACCCGATTGGCGGGCATGGCGGTGAGGTCTCTCGCTTCTCTGGTCGATAGTGTGCCCAGGCATGAGCCAAGATACCGCGAATAAGCAGACCATCGCCGATCTCGATCGGCCGACCAGCCGCGTTCGTGTTGAGCGGTGCGTGTGCTTCGACCAGCCGTTCGCGAAGCTGCTGGCGATGGCTCGCGAGGAGGGCCTAACCCAGGACCAACTCAGCGAGCGGACCGGCTGCTGCACGGGCTGCGGCATGTGCAAGCCCTACGTTCGCGTGGCGCTAAGCACCGGGCGCACGAGCATCCCGCTGATGAATGGCAAGGCGCTGAAAGCGATCGCGGAAGAAGCGGAGGCCGGGGAAGGTCTCGGCGAGCGTGGTGACTAGCTGCTCTGGGTATCGGCAGGCACGCTAATCGTGAGCGCGACGGCACCGTACTTTGCCTCGGTTACATCCGGCTTTGTCACACGAATCATCCGGCTCTTCGGGTCGATCCCCTGATCTCGCATGATCTGCTTGAGGCCAACTGGCGGAGCAAAGTACACGTTCTCCTCGAACACGTCGCAGCTACGTATCTCGCCGCCGTAGCGTTCCAGCAACGTTCGGCAGACGTCGGCGACCAGATCCTCGGGCGCGCTCGCGCCGGCGGTGATGAGCACCGTGTCATCGGACGAGGCAAACCACGCGTGGTCGATGTGGCTGGCATCGTCGATCAGCTTGCCGGGTGTGCCGGCCGTGGCACTGATCTCGGTCAGGCGTTTGCTGTTGCTGCTGTTGGTCGAGCCCACAACAAGCGTCAGATCGCACATCGGCGCGAGCGCGCGGACGGCGTGCTGGCGGTTGGTGGTGGCGTAGCAGATATCTTCGCTTGGTGGGGCTTTGATACCTGGAAAGGCGTTCTTCAGCGCGTCGATGATGATCGCGGCGTCATCGGTGCTCAGTGTCGTTTGGGTGAGGTAGACAATTTTTGTCGGGTCATCGATATGGAGATCGGGGATGTCCTCGGGAGTCTCGACCACCTGCGTGGCGTCGGGGGCCTCGCCGCTGGTGCCGATGACCTCCTGGTGGTCCTTGTGGCCCACAAGGAGGATCTGGTAGCCCAGCCGCGCGTAGCGGATGGCCTCGTTGTGGACCTTGGTGACCAGTGGGCAGGTCGCGTCGATCACACGCAGTCCGCGATCGCGGGCCCGCTGGCGGACCCGCGGTGGGATGCCATGGGCGCTGAAGACGACGATGGCCCCATCGGGCACCAGGTCAACATCCTCGACGAATCGTACGCCACGGCCCTTGAAACGGCTCACCACGTGGGTGTTGTGGACGATGTCGTGGTAGACGTAGACGGGTTGTCCCGGGCAGAGGTCGAGCACTTGGTCGACGACATCGATGGCCATGCTGACACCCGCGCAGAAGCCTCGTGGGTTCGGGAGGATGAGCTTCACGAGAGATAGTAGGGGAAAGGCGTTTGGTGGGTTCGCCGGCTCGCCTGGGTCTTATGAAGGGGCAAACGACAGGGCATCGGTTAGCAATGCGCTAAGACGGGTTCCGAGATACCTGTAAACCCCGGAAAAGGGCCGAACCGGAGGAGCCTGGCAGCTAGACTTAGGCGCGTTTCCAGGTGACCGAATTCCGGAGGGATTAGGGCAATGCTTCGAAGGCAAAGCGGTCGGTCGGGCTTGATTCGTCGTGGGTTTACTTTGATCGAACTGCTGGTGGTCATCGCCATCATCGCGCTGCTCATCGGCATCCTGTTGCCGGCGCTCGGCCAGGCACGCGGCGTGGCGCGGCAGGTGAAGGGCGCGAGCAACCTCCGCTCCATCGTCCAGAGCATTAATGTCTACGCAAACGAGTATCAGGACGCCATTGTCGGAAGCCCCGACACCAGCGGCTACGACGCTAGCTTCGGCGTCTACAACGGCATCGCCATGCAGACCTGGGACTGGATGGGGCCGCTCGCGTACATAAATGGCCGCAATGGTCCGGGCGAGAATGTCCGCATTGAGGGTCGCACGCGTGAGAGCGAGGAGTACCGCTCGCAGCGGTTCGATTGGTACCGCGAGCAGGTCGATGAGTACATCTGCCCGGCGAATCGGTTCCAGGCCGCGCCCTACCCGAGTGAGACGCCATTCTGGAAAACCGGTCGCATGATCGGATATAACATGAGCACGCAGTTTACTTCGTCGACACGCGAAGAAGCAGATGGCGGCACCGGCCCAAGATATAACCAGGATCGCGGCAACTACAAACCATACATCTTCAACGTCGGCACTCAATACATGAAAGCCGCGGTGTTCGAGGGACACCGCTACGCGTACCGCGATGTCCGCCCCGATTACGACCATGACATCGGGATCCGTGGTGGCAGCGGCGGCTGGTACGGCGGTGCGTTCGGCGGTGTTGGCCCGGTCTGGCGCGAGAGCAAGGAACTCGATCGCACCGTGGCGCCAGGCGAGAACGGTCGGCGCCTGCATGAGGCCAACCCGCAGCAGTACCCCGATATGCGACGCATCGCATTTCGCCACGGCACGCAAACCAACGAGAGCCAAGTTGCTGCCACGCAGGTACTCGGGCATCTGGCCTTCTTCGACGGGCATGTGAAGTTGATGACCGATGGTGAGGCAACCGACCCCGACTACTGGTTCCCCACCGGCACCAGGCTCCGCGACCCGGGTTTCTTCTGGCGCTACACGCTCGAGACCTGGCCCAAGAAGGCGTTGAACATCTCAGCGTCGGAGCCCTACGTTGTACCCTGATCGGCGTCCCCGTCGCACACCACGCCGAGCGGAGCGGTGATGATGCAGGCCCAGCAGGAAAGCCTCGGCACTCTGATCGATGATTTCGATCGCCAGCGCCAGCCCAGTGGTAAACCGAGTGGCGGCGGCGGTTCCGGCAATCTGCCGCCAAAGAACGTGATCCTCGCGGTGGTGATCCTGGGTTGTCTGATCGGGGCGGCCGTATTGGGGGCTCGGGCGCTCCGCTCGGAGGTGGGCTCGCTGGAGCGGTGGAGCCAGGAACACACACTCATCGACACCGCGACGGGTGAAGTCTTCATTGACTACCGGGTGCCCGATGGCAGCACCTATCCCATGAAAAACCCAAACACCGGAACCACAACGCTCATGCCCGCTGAGGCGTGCTATTGGATGAGCGACGGTCGTGCCAAGATGGAGCCGACGTACGTCTACGTGCCGCAGGGTGGGCGTGTGACGTGCCCCGATTGTGGCCGGCCGGTGGTGGGGCGGAACCCCAGGCCGCCGGTTGAGGCAATGCTGGAAGCCCTGGACCGAGAGGAAGCCGGCGGCTGATTCCGTCGCGAATCGGGAAGTCCGGGGTTGAGGCTGCAACGATGCCCCTCCGACGGCGTACTAGAGCCGCGTAGGAGCATGCATGATCGATCAGGTTCTCAAGAAGCTCGAGCAGACCGAACCGCAGGCCATCGACCGGCTGTGCGAGTGGCTTCGTATCGCCAGCATCAGCGCCGACCCCGAGTTCACCTACCAGTGCAAGGACGCCGCCCGTTGGGCGGCCGAGCGGCTGGAAGAGTCTGGGTTCACTGCCCGGGTGGTGCCAACAGGCACGGAAGAGCAGCCGGGCCACCCCTGCGTGCTGGCCAAGACGTCCAACGCCGACAGCGGCACCGGGCCCCACGTGCTTTTCTACGGCCACTACGACGTCCAGCCGCCCGACCCGCTGGATCTGTGGGAGAGCGGGCCGTTCGACCCCGTGGTGAAGAAGGCCGAAGCCACGACGCCCGCGGACCACATCGTGGCGCGCGGTGCCAGCGACGACAAGGGGCAGGTCGCCATGTTTCTCGAAGCCCTGCGAGCGTGGAAGGACGTGAGCGGCGAGGCCGCCGGCGGCCTGCGAGTGACGGTGCTACTCGAAGGTGAAGAGGAGTCCGGCTCTGAGAATCTCGAGAAGTTCCTGAAAGAACAGGAGGCGGAGTTCAAGGGTTGTGATTTCTGCCTCATCAGCGACACGGGGATGATCTCACGCACGAGACCTGCGATCACCTACGGAGTGCGCGGCTTGGCGTACACACAGATCCGCTTGCACGGGCCCGACAAGGATGTGCACAGCGGCTTCTGGGGCGGCCGCATGCCAAACCCGCTGAACGAACTCAGCAAGGTGCTCGCCCAGATGTGGGACGAGAATCGCCATATCACGATCGACGGGTTCTACGACGGTGTCATCGAGGCCACGGATGAGGAACGCGCCGCGTGGAAGGCGCTCAACATCGACATCCCGACGATGCTGGGCAACATCGGGCTCTCGCCTGAGGCCGACATCGGCGAGGCGGGTTTCACGAGCGTTGAGCGTGAGTGGGCTAGGCCGACGGCCGAGATCAACGGCATGTGGGGCGGATATATGGGCGCCGGCGCCAAGACGGTGATCCCCGCGTACGCGACGGCGAAGGTGAGCTTCCGCCTCGTGGCCGATCAAGACCCAGACGACATTGTCAAGAAGTTCTTCAGGTGGCTTGAGGGCCGCACACCGCCGGGCTGCCGGTGGGAACTGGAAGACATGCACGGAGGGCATCCGTCGAGCGTGGACCCGACCTCGAGATGGCTGGCCACGGCGCGTCGGGCGATGGAGCAGTCGACCGGGATGGAAGTCGCGCTCATTAAGACCGGCGGTTCGATCCCCGTCGCGGGGATGCTCAAGGACAGCCTGGGGCTCGACACCGTATTCATGGGCTTCGGTCTCGATGACGACCGGGTGCACTCGCCCAACGAGAAGTTCGAGTTGCCGTGCTTCCGCATGGGGGCTCGTTCGCACGCGGTCCTCATCGACCTGCTGCGGGGCGACGGGGCGTGAGTCAGGCGGCCATGCGCTCGGGTTCGGTTGGCTCACCTTCGATGACCTCTTCGTCCTCGATGACCTCGACCTCGGCGACGTCGCTCTCATCCGGCTCAATCAGCCCGCGCTCGATGAGCAGTTGCCGCTGCTGGGCGCGCAAGGCTTGGACCCGGTTCTCGAGGTCGATCACGCTGACGCCGTGGCGAACGGCGGCGGCCATCGAAAGCAGCATGGTGCCGATGCCCAGGGCGGCGATGCCCACAGGCACGAGCCAGGCTTCGCTGGGGAGGTTCATGACCCATGCATCGGGCGTTCTCGGGCCTGTCTTGAGCATGATGAGCGTCGCCCTGTTGCTGGGGCTCGGCGCTGGTCCTTGTTCGGCTCAGGATACCAACCCCAATGACCCGGCGGCTGCCCTTGGCATTGGTCAAGGCGAGGTGGCAATCAACTCCGTCGAGTTCGGGCTCGGCGACGTGGCCCGTCCTGGTTCGTGGATCGGGCTGCGACTGGCGATTACCGACCGGGGCGTGCGGCAGCGTGAGCTGCTGGTGCGCATCGAGGTGAAGGACGCCGACGGTGACACGACGTGGTACGAGCGCGGGCTCGCATCAAACCCGGGCCAGCGGCAGGAGATCTGGACGTACCTTCGTATGCCCTTTAGTTTCAGGTCTGGCGACCGCCTGCTCGCACGCGTGTACGAGGCCGAGCAGACCGACACAGCCACGCCCCGCGCTGGGAGGATGGCGGGTGAGGCCTATCTGACTCCCACGGGTTTGGTTAATGCCGAGACGGGCATGATCGGTGTCATCGGCTCCCGCACCGCAGGGCTCACTACATATAGCGATGGGCAAGGTCTGGCGCACGACACCCGCCTGCATGAACCGATGGTGGTGGCCACGCGGCTGAACCCTACGACGATGCCCGACGCGTGGGCGGGCCTAAGCCAGTACGACGTGTTCGTGTGGACACAGGGCGAGCCGGTGACGCTTGGCGCCGAGCGGGCCGACACGCTGCGGCGGTGGGTGAGCCAGGGCGGGCATCTGGTCATCGTGCTGCCGCAGGTCGGCGGTACGTGGCTTTCGGGCGAACTCAACAACCCGCTGTTCGACATCATGCCCCGCGTGACGCGGACGCGCAACCCAGACTACCCAACCGGTCCCATCCGCCCACTGCTGACGTTGCGCAACGATGTCGTGCTGCCCAGCACCGTGGTCGCGCACACGTTCGAGCCTCGCGCCGACGCGGACGAGGAGGATGCGTTCGTGGTGCTGGCCGATCCCCAGGGTCGCGCGATTGTGGTGCGGCGGCAGGTAGGCCTGGGCCAAGTCACGCTCATAGGCATCGATGTAGGCGACGACGCACTGCTGCGCGCGGGTGCGCCATCGGCGGGCAGCTTCTGGCACCGCGTTCTGGGCCGCCGCGGCGACCTGCGCCCCTGGAGCATGCGAGGTGCGGCCGGCGGGCCAAGACTCAGTAGCCCCGATCGCAGGGTGCGCCACTATGACCATGCGATTGACGACGCAATCGCCCAGACGGGTAGCCCAGCGGCGGGTGTGCTTCTGGGCTTCGTCGTGTTCATCGCCTACTGGCTCATCGCCGGGCCGGTGGGCTTCGCCGTGCTCAGGAAGACCGGAAGGGCGCGGCACGCGTGGGTCGCGTTCGTAGGGGTGACGGCGGTGTTCACCGGTATCGCCTGGGGCGGGGCGGTGCTGCTGAGCCCCGCGTCGATCAAGGGCGCACACCTGACGGTCATCGACCACGTGTACGGCCAGACCCAGCAACGCACCCGTACGTGGGCCGGGCTGATCGTGCCGTGGTATGGGCAGGCGACCGTGCGCGTCGGCGACGAGCAGGAGGATTCCACGATCGCCACCCTGAGCCCATGGATGAGCCCGGGGATTAACGCCACCATTGGCACCTTCCCCGACAACCGCGGCTATCGGGTGCTGGCGGCACGACCAAGCGACATGGGCTTTCCCGTGCGTTCGACCATGAAGGAGCTGACCGTGCAGTGGGCGGGCCCGACACAGTGGGGCATGCCCACGCCGGTCGATGTGAGTGGTGCGCCCGGCGTGCTCTCGGCGACGCAGCGGCCCACCGGCATACCCGCGACGGAGCGGACCAGCGAGGCGGCCGGGCGATTGCTGCACGACTTGCCGGGCAACCTGTACGACGTGGTGATCATCGTGAACCACGGGATGTACGATGTGCAGCCGGGTGTGAGCCCGAATCGACCGATCATGGACGCGTCGGTGTTCAGGCTCGGGGATGCCTGGCGGCCCGGCGACCCACTTGACCTGGCGCTGGCCACGTCGCGCAGTGGCAATGACGACGTGTCGCTGCGCGACTTCCTCGACCAGCGGGCGGTCCAGCGCGTTGGGCACACGGCTGGCGATCTTCCGAATGATGCGCGCAGCGTGAGCGAGCAACTCGTAATCGCCAGCCTCATCAATCAGGCCGGCCCGCCGCCCACAAGCCGCACGGGGTTCGTGGGGTCGTATGCCGCCGCCACGCGGCGCGTAATGCACGGCATGGATCTGAGCGTATGGATGACACAGCCCTGTGTTATCGTGATGGGGCACATGGGCGTGGGCAACACCGAACGCGGTGCTCCATGCCCGACACCCATGACCATCGAAGGTCGAGATCCAAACCTGCGCGGGCGGACGTTTGTTCGGTGGGTCTACCCGCTGGACAGCAAGCCGCCGGCGATCCTGGCGACGCCCGCGGCCGAGTCGGGCGCGGGCGACGATGGCGACCAAGAGGGTCCGGACTTCTAAGAGCCGGCGAGGAGTATTGCGTGCCGATCATCGAGACCATCAACCTGACCAAGCGTTACGGCGAACTCATCGCGCTGGACAATCTCAATCTGGCGCTCGACGAGGGCGACTGCTTCGGCTTCATCGGTCCCAACGGCGCGGGCAAGACGACCACCATCAAGATCCTTGCGACGCTGCTCAAGCCCAGCAGCGGTCAGGCCCAGGTGGCCGGGCACACGATCGGCTACCAGAACCGGCTCATCCGCCCGCTCATCGGCTACGTGCCCGACTTCATGGGCGCCTACGAGGACATGGTCGTTACCGAGTACCTCGAGTTCTTCGCGGCGGCGTACGACATCCACGGCAAGCAGCGCAAGACCGTCGTGAGCGATGTGCTCGAACTCACCGACCTGACCTACAAGGCGACGGCCGAGGTCAACAGCTTGAGCCGCGGCATGCAGCAGCGCCTCAGCGTGGCCCGTGTGCTGTTGCACGATCCCAAGGTCTTGTTGATGGACGAGCCGGCCAGTGGCCTGGACCCGCGCGCTCGCATCGAGATCCGTGAGTTGCTCAAGGAGCTCAAGCGGATGGGCAAAACCATCCTGATCTCCAGCCACATCCTGCACGAGCTGGCCGAGCTTTGCAACGTCGTTGGCATCATCGAGCGTGGCAAGCTGCTCTACACCGGGACCGTGCGCGAAGCGCTCAACCGGGCCCGTGTGGGCCAGGTACTGCACCTGCAGGTGGTTGAGCGTTCACCCGACGCTGCCGAAGTGCTGGCCAAGCTGCCCGGCGTGAAGAAGGCCGAACTGATCGACGGCGACGATGGCGTGGAGATCCACCTCACGCTTGATCAGGAGGGCTCGGTGGCTATCGCCGACGTGCCGAGCATCTTGATCAACCACGGGTTCCGACTCAAGCGATTCACCGAGGAAGCGGTGAACCTGGAGACGGCGTTCATGCGGTTGACGAAAGGGTTGGTGCAGTAGGAAGACGTGCTCTGATTTACATCAGATATCACTTCCGTCCCGCATACTCCGGCAAGAACTCCTGCGAATACCACTTGCGCCACTTGGGCACGTCCCAGCCCAGGTAGCTGGTGTCGCGTCCGCCCAGTTCGCTGGTGAGGCGGACCAGCGCGTCGTGGACCTCGACCCGGTAGGTGACCACGACCGATTCCATAACGCGGAGCACGACGCCCTCGGTCACGACGCTGAGGGTGGGGTCGAACGCGACGGCGCTGTCGCCAACGACGGGTTCGAGGTCGCTGACAAAGGCCTGCTGCTGGCCGATGAGGATGTACGCGAGGCTGCCGCCGTTGGAGCCGGTGCCGCGTCCGACGACCTGGCTGGCGATCATCGCGGGGATGGCGTCGGCCATCTTCAGCGTGGCGGCAAGGCCGGCGGCGTTGGCGACGTGCGGGTCGTGGCTGCGACGCAGCCCATCGGCCACCACGCTCTTGACCGTGTGCGGCGCGTCCTTACCGTCGAGCGTCTCGGCCAGCGTGTCGACGGCCATGGCTCGGCGGCGGGGGTGCTTGTCGAAGACGGCCGTCCACGCGACGGTCGCGAGGGCTTCGGGCGTTTCGAGCGAGGCAAGGTGGTCGATGATGAATTCCACCACATCGTCGCCGCTGCGGCTGAAGACCTCGATCATCGACTCGAAGATGGCCGGGTCGTTGTATTCCTTGAGCTTCTCGAAGCCAGCCTCGCGCAGGTCCTTCGCGCGGGGGTTGCGGAAGTAGCGGTGGCGAAGTCGTTTGAGCTCGATCTCCAGATGCTCGCGCCGCATGTGGTGGGCCTTGAGCGCCTCGGTCAGGTCGTCGGGCTGGGCGAGGCCGGCGGGATCCTCGACCGCCGGTAGCGTCGACGGTGCGGGGGTGGCCGGGGTGTTCTGGGCGAGAGACGCCGCCGGCAGACCAACGAGGGTGAGCAAGATCAAGGTCGAACGAGTGGGGCGCATGGCGGCCTCCTGTGTGCCGGGCCGGTGGCGTTGGGGGAGGTGCCCGACTCATGAGCGACGCCCTGGGTGGGGCCCTCACAAGAGGGTGCGGGTGCCGCTGGAAGATTGTACGGGCTGTCGCCCGACGGGTTGCGGGCCGATATACTGCCAGCCCTTCCAGTTGGCCCGATGCGGCCGGGGGGGGCGACCATCCGGGCGATTAGCGCAGTTGGCTAGCGCGCCTCGTTGACATCGAGGAGGTCACTGGTTCAAGTCCAGTATCGCCCATTAGGATCTTGTGCGGGTTGGTGCAAGATGCAGTAGCCTGCGGCAGAAATGCCGCTCCCGACACGACTTGTGTGTTTAGGTGCCAAACGTCGCCAGGGTTCGCGCGTGTGTGTTGCGCCGGCAATGCGCCGCATTGTGCGCCACCGCGCTCGTTGCCATCAATCTTCGTGGTCTGTAGGCAGTGCCCGACCGCGATCTTGCTCATACCAGTTTCTTGCCACTGGCAGGGTTAAGGATTGGACAATCGCACAGCAGGCAGGATTCACATAGACCTGGCATCAACCGCGGGGGGCAGGTCAGCTCAATTGTGCTCATAGTGCACGTGTGATTGAGAATGTATGTTGTTGAAGTGGGCCAAGGTGCAATTCAAGCACATGATTTCGACAGTGCGGTGCTTGGCGGTGTCAGCCACTGGAACGCGCGGTACTTGTGCTCCTTCCATCAACTCGCTCGATCTGGCTGGGAATTCCTATCATTGACTGGTACTCGTGGTTTCCGCGTCGCTGCTCGGTAGGAGGGTTGCGCATGCTTGGTCTATTCGGGTTGGTACGGTGTATCCAGATTGGTGCGTTGCTTGGGGCCTGCGCGTCGTTTGCATCCGCCCAGGACTGGTCGCCCGCGGCGTTGTCCATTGAGGCGGACAACGTCGTCGAGGTGTGTGACGCGGCGGCGGTGGTCGATTGGATGTCGCGCGCCGCCGAACTGCCCGAGCCCGAGCCAGTTGTTCTACATGTCGGCCCGCGTCGGCCGGGCGGCATGGATCGCGAGGTGTTCACCCAGGAACAGCTCGACGCTCTCATGGCCGAGCCTGGTGCTACGCTGCGCTCCGATCTGCGGGAGATCACTTTCGGCTCGGATCGGTACTACGCCACGTCCTATGGCACGCCCATCGCCTACGCCCCAATGCTCCAGCATGTCGCCGAGTTTCTGGAGACACAAGGCACGGACAGCTTTTCGGGGATGAAGGTACTCGACTTCGGCTATGGGCAGCTCGGGCAGATCGCGATGCTCGCCCGCTGTGGGGCCGAAGTCCACGGGGTCGAAGTCGACCCGATCGTGCACACGCTGTATGAGGTAAGCGGCGCAGCGGATGAGGTTCCCGGCAACGACGGGCGCATCGGCGCAATCCGTTTGCACTTTGGCGAGTGGTTCGGTGACAGAGACTTCCGGGATCAAGTCGGCAGCGGTTTCGACCTGCTGCTCTTCCGCAACGTGCTCAAGAAGGGCTATGTGACCCCGGACGTGCCGATGGAGGGCTTCGATCCCATCGATGTGGGCGGTTCGCCCCAACGTGGGGCCGAGATCATCGCCGCGGCGCTGGCACCGGGCGGGATCGCAATCGTCTACAACCTGGGTTCTGGCCCGCACGTCCGCGACGATGGTTCGTACAACAACCCGGCCGACGTCCGCGACCCATTTGGCCGAGCCCCATGGGAGGCGGCCGGGCTGGAGATCATCGCTTTCGAGGCCGACGGCTCGGCACTGATGCGCGAGACTGGGGTTGCGATTGGCTGGGCCGCAGCTGTGGAAGAGTTGGAACTCCTGAACGCCCGCTACACGATTGTCCGGCGGCCATTACAGACAGCTCTCGAGGAATCTTCGGGATCCCAGTGAAGTCTGATTGCCCTCTTGCGCACAGTGAAAGGGCAATTGCCCGATTTCGCCACTGGCACCAAGCGCAAGGGGTTGCATCATGTTGATCTCCCGTAGGCGCTGCAGCTTCGGAGTCACCAGTAGCCGTCGACCGCAATCTTCAAGGATCCATCTGGTTGTCGCTGCCAGATCAGCAGGAACTCTACCGTGCCCAGGCGCTGCACCCCGTCGTTCATGAACGTGATGACTGAGCGACCGCGCTGCACCACCAAGCCATCCACGCCCTCGATCGAGTGCGTCGTCAGCGACCAGTCGACGGCGGTGTCGAAACGAGCCCAGTACTGTTCGATTAGCGAGCGTGATCCTCCTCGCCGTTCGCTACCCGGCGAGAGGAGAATGCCATCATCGGCGTAGAAGGACGCGACGTGTGGCAAATCGCGATTTCGTAGTGCTTGTTCCATGCCACGGCAGAGCGTCTGGACTTCGGCTTGCAGTGTGTCGCTCGCTGCCGAGGCTGGTCGTGCCGACCGGTTGGTAGCGCAGCCCGCCAACAGCACCACGGTGATGAAGTTTACGAGCCACGGATGTCGCTTGGATCGAGCTGTTCTCATCGGCTTGTTCCAACAGAGTTCCTGCCACTTCTTGCTGAAGAGGCCGTCCGGCTTCTTCGTGTATTAGCAACCCGCCGCGAACAGGTTCTGGAACTCCAAGAAATCAAACAGGGTCAGTTCGCCGTCCCCGTCGAGATCCGCCGCTAGGTCCCCCAATGCAAACGCGTTCTGGAACTCCAAAAGGTCGAAGATGTCTAAGCTGCCATTGCCGTCGAAGTCCGCGATGCAGCCGCCCACCGCATCGCGGAATCGGAAAGTCATAAACAACGCCGGCGTCGGGTTCGACGCTGCGATGGCATCGCCGTCGCACGACGACTCAAAGGCGAACAGTCCACCCTCAACCGTCACGCCATTAACCATCGCCGGATCAAAGAAGAGGGATTGACGCGTCGACGCCGCATCCGCAACCAAGCGGTAGTGGCGGCCCGGTTGGAGCGTCGTGTTGACGTTGAAGTGATGACGGTCGTTTTCCGGGTTGGTTGTCAAGTCCCATCGAGCCGTGACCGTGGGCGCATCGGTCACGTCCCACAAGACCACGTTCGCTGGTTCGCCCTGGCAGTCGGAAGCTGATCGGAGCTGGCCGTCGATGATGATCTGCGTCATGCGCTTGGGGCCGGTGGCGTCATCGGTATCAAAGTCGACACCGATGATCGCCGCCGACACGAGGTCCGTCGGTCGGGCCATGCCCGTTGCCGGGTTGGCTTTGATTAGCTCTCGTCCAGCGGTGAACATGATGTTCGGATCGCCATCGGGCTCGAAGATCTCGCCATCGATCACGACCTTGCCAGAGCGGAACACGACAATCTCTCGATCGGAGAGTGTGGCAATCTCAATGTCGCCTAACGCCGAGTTTACGCGACGATCCACGCGTCGGTAGCCAACCTCGGGCAAGCCCGGGAAGTCGACGATCAGTGACACCTCAAGATCTCGTGTCGGATCGCCGGGAAATGGGTCGGCCGGCAGGGCAAGATGCACCGGATACTCATCTTGGTTGAGGTAGCCCGCCGAGCTGGTCAAGAACTTCATGCGATGGACCGTGTCGCCGTCGATGTCGAGGATGACGTTGGCACCATACTGGGTCTCGAGCCCGCGATCGATCGTGTCATCGTCGGTCATTGCTCGGACTCGGATGTACCGTTTTTGCTCCTCTGGCGTTGAGTCGTCGTAGAGCGTGTTCTCGTAGAAACGACCACGCTCGAGCCAATTCCCAAGGGCGCAATCCAGATCGCCATCGCGATCCCAGTCGGCGTATGCTGGCGTGGCGCTGGTGCGATGACTCGAAGGAATATCGGTGGTCGCTACGGTGTAGCGTGCCTCTCCGGTCTCCATGAGCTGGTTCTTGCGAAACACGCTCCGGCTGGTGAAGTCCAAGTCCCCATCGTTGTCCCAGTCCACAACGCTGATGCCCAGATCGAGCCCAATGAACGGGCTGTCGATGGCGCCTGTCCGCTCAAAGTACGTTCCGTCGCCACGATTCTCCCACAGTTTGATTCCCGGGCCCGTGTAGATCGCGATCATGTCATAATCGCCGTCGAGATCGTAATCGAGGAACGCGATGCCCTCCTCAAGGGATGTCGATAGGCGGATGCCACTGGATCGTTCGGCCATGAAGTTGAACGACGGATCGCCAACCGTCGAATTGTTCTGGTACATGTGCCCGTTGCAATACCAATCCAAGTCGCCGTCGAAATCGACATCAACGAACTGGGCGCCCTCACTGCGCGCGCTGGCTGGCGGTGGATTCGAGAATCCTGCCTCGGCCGTGTCCTCGTCCAGCACATACTGCCCACCTGGACCCACGGGGCCGAGGTTTTCGAAGAAGTAGTTGCCGTGGTTACCGAACGCCCAGGCCGGGTAGACCGGTAGCACCATGTCCATGTCATCGTCGGCGTCGATGTCGGCCCAGCAGATGGTCTCCGCGTGCGCGTCGCAAGGCTGTACGTCCACGAGTGATCGGTCGAGCATCACGTTGGTAAACACGAGCAAGTCATCGGCGCGTAGCAGGTGCATGCAGGTGTCGCCGGGAAAGTCCCGTGGTTCGGTGCCGATGTCGGGCAGCCCGTCGTTGTTGTAGTCGCCGAATGAGGAACCATATCGACGCGACGCGCTCGGCAGCAGGCGATCAAGGTCGTCAACCATGAGCCAACCACCGCCTTCCTGATTACGCCACAACTCACCCCCCTGGCACGCGAACACGTCGGGCCAACCATCTGCATCGTAATCGCCCCAACTGATGCCGTTCGTGAATCCGTAGATCAGCCCGCTCGGGAATGCCGGGCTCGTCCACAAACTGAGCGGCACATCCATGTCGGGACCGTCGGGTCCATCGACCTCGGGCGCGTTGGTGTATGACCAAGTCACCCGGGCCGCTGCGCCTGGCAGGATGTCGTCGAGCATCCAGAGTCGCCTGCTCACGCCATCGGCCGCGGGAGGCACCTCCTGCGCCCAATCGGCCGGGAAGGTGGTGTCGCTCGTGTTCGTTGTCCGACACTCACGCGAGACGAAGAGACCACGCACGCGCTCCCGACTCGTATTGGTGAACCATGTCGAGACAATGAGTTCGGCGCCATCGAACCATGCCTCGGTGCGGATCTCAAGGTGTGGTGTCCGTGTAACTGTGACGGCACGTCCCGGCGTGAACGCGCTCGACACCGGATCGACCGCCGGACGGCCCATCCAATCATCCTCGATGCCGCTGGCAACATACCGCTCGACCTCGCCGCCCACCATGTATTGGTAGCCCGACCACTCGGTCACGACGCCACCCACCGCTTCCACTAGATGGAAGATGTCGCCATCGTGAGTGCGCAACGCACCGTTTGGTGATGACGTCAGCACGCCCAGTTCGTTCACCTCGACCGTGAAGGGGCCGGAGATAGGATCGGCAAGCGTCGAGCATGAGCACACCGATATAACGCCGCCAGCGACAGCTACGAGCAGGCCGATGCGAGTCATGGAATTTGTCATTGTCATCCCCTTCGCTTCACGTATCGAAGCCACGGGCGACCGCCACCGGGCCGCTAGAGTGGGCTAGCGGCTCGAAACGAGACAGCGTTACGGGCATGAGGTATCGGTCCGATCCAAAACACGAACATGCAAGGCGTCGGTGCTCATGCTTGCCGGCGCACCAAGTTTTAGCCGGAGATCGTCAGGTGCCAAGGGGCCGTGTAGTTCGTCTCGATTGGAATGCTCATCCGAACTGCGGCACTGCTCTGGCTGAACGTAATACAAACACGATCTGCACGCAGTTTGCCTCGGTTACTTTGTTGCGTTAGCCAGAGGAAGAGGCTGTTCCGTTGCTCGATCACCATCCCGGTGACTGGCCAAGAGTCGGATGTTCCTAATGAAAATCTCGGGAACGCGATAGAAGTGATCCGATGTGACCGTCGAGGCTTTCGAGCCGATGCACATGCAAGTGGACCACCTCGCCCTGGCGCTCGACATGACCGTGGGCCAGCATCACTTGGCTCAGCCGGGCCACCCTGCGATGCCGCTCGAACACATCACGCCAGAGGATCAGGTTCGCGATCCCCGTTTCGTCCTCGAGCGTGACGAAGACCACGCCCGAGGCTGTGCCGGGACGCTGGCGCATGAGCACCAGGCCGCCAACCGAGACATGCCGATCCTGCGGGCATAGCCGCTCGTAGCGTAGATCTGATGCTGGGATAGCTCCCATGCCTCCGAGTGTGTCTCGGATGAACGCGATCGGGTGGGCCTTGAGCGAAAGGCCCGTGCTCGCGTAGTCCTCCATCACTATCCGATTGGTAGGGATGATGGGCAGGGCATCGAGCCCGTCGGCATCGCTGGTATTGGCGTTGCTCACAGAATCGTACAGCGGCAACGGTTCGTCGCTCAATGGCCTCACCTGCCACAGCGCACGCTGCCGATCAAGGCCCATCGACCCGAACGCGTCGGCCTTGGCGAGCGCCCGCAGGCTCCGCACGCTCGCACCACTCGCACGCCAGAGCTTCTCGATGGTTCGGAATGGCCCGGCCTCGGCTACGGCGTGGACGATCCGTTCCGCGTCGTGCTCGGCCATGCCCTTGGCGAGCCTCATCCCCAGTCGCACGGACGGGCCTCCGAAGCCCCAAGTGTGCGGTTGGTGCCCCGGTGTTCCTTGTGCTGTTGCGTCGGATTCCAGGGTGCAATCCCACGCGCTGGCGTTTACGTCGATGGGGCGCACGATGACCCCATGTTCCTTGGCGTCGCGCACGATCTGGGCGGGCTGGTAGAAACCCATGGGTTGGCTATTGAGGAGTGCTGCGCAAAACGCAGCGGGGTGGTATCGCTTAAGCCAGCACGATACCCAGACGAGGATCGCGAAGCTCGCCGCGTGGCTCTCAGGGAAACCGTACTCGCTAAACCCGCGGATCTGATCGAAGCACCGCTCGGCAAACTCGCGGGGATAGCCATTGGATAGCATGCCATTGATCAGCTTCTGGCCAAATCGATAAATCGTGTCACCCTTGCGTTTCCACGCCGCCATCGCCTTGCGCAGCGCGTCGGCCTCATCGGGTGTGAAACCTCCCGCGGAGATGGCAAGCTGCATCGCCTGCTCTTGGAACAGGGGCACACCCAGCGTGCGTTCGAGGACCGACCGGATTTCATCGCTCGGATAGCGTACCGGCTCGGATCCCTCACGCCGGCGCAGGTACGGATGCACCATGTTCCCTTGGATGGGGCCCGGCCGCACGATCGCCACCTCGATCACCAGGTCGTAGAAGCATCTGGGCTTGAGTCGGGGCAGCATCGACATCTGCGCCCGGCTCTCGATCTGGAACACCCCCACGGTGTCGGCGTGGCCCATCATCTCGTAGACGGCGGGGTCGGTGGTGTCGTGCGTGATGCTGCGATACTGAGCGAGCGTGCGATCGAAACCGGTGGAATGGGGCTGGTCGTCGGTCATGAGCTCCAACGCCTTGCGGATGCACGTGAGCATCCCAAGACCGAGGCAATCGACCTTGAGCATGCCCATCGCGTCGATATCGTCCTTATCCCACTCGATTACGGTGCGATCTTCCATCGCCGCGTTCTCGATGGGTACCAGATCGTGCAGCGGGGTCTCGGTGATGACGAAACCACCCACATGCTGGGAGAGATGGCGGGGGAAGCCGATGAGCTGGCGTGTCAGCCGTATGACATGACCGATAGTCGGATCGGCCGGATCGAAGCCCGCTTCTCGCACGCATTCGGGCCCCGCGTCGTCGCTCCATCGGTCGAGGGTCTTGGCCAGGGCGTCCACCCCATCGAGGGACAGGCCCATCGCCTTGCCTACCTCCCGAACGGCGCTGCGTCCGCGATAAGTGATCACCTCGGCGGTCAGTGCGGCCCGGTCACGTCCATACTTCTGGTACAGGTACTGGATGACTTCTTCACGACGCTCGTGCTCGAAATCGATGTCGATGTCGGGCGGCTCGCCGCGGCTGCGGCTGATGAACCGCTCGAACAGCAAGCTATGCGTGGCCGGATCCACCTCGGTGATGCCCAGGCAGTAGCACACCGCGCTATTGGCTGCCCCGCCCCGGCCCTGGCAGAAGATGCCACGTGAGCGTGCGAAGTTCACAATGTCGTAGCAGGTCAGGAAGTACGCCTCGAACCCAAGCTCGGCGATCAACGACAGCTCATGGTCGATCGTGGCACGCACAGTGGCCGGAAGTGTGCCGCCATATCGGCGTGCCGCACCCGCCATCGTTTCCTGTCGCAAGTACGCCGATGCAGACAAGCCCCGTGGGCACGCCTCGGATGGGTATTGGTAACGAAGCTCATCCATGCTGAATGCCGAGGCCCGCAGTGCTATATCGGTTGAGCGCTCGACGGCATTCGGGAGCGTGTTGAACAGCCGTGCCATCTCGTCGGCTGGTTTGAGATAGCGTTCGGCATTGGGATGCAGCCGGTATCCGGCACTGTCGATCGTGCACCCGTGGCGGATACAGGTGAGCACGTCCTGCAAGGCCCGCCGGTCGGGGTCGTGGTAGTGGGCATCGTTGACCGCTACCAGCGGGGCTCTCGTGGCTTGTGAGAGAGAGGCCAACTGATCGAGCCGGTCGGCATCGCCCGGGTGATAGCTCCGCGAAGCCGCCAGCGAGAGTCTGTCTTGGAACGTATCGCGCAAGCCGTGAAGCACCGCGATGAAATCGCCGTTCAGCACGCGCGGCGGCATGGCGACAGCCAGCAACCCATGGTGATGGTCGAGCAGGTCGTGCAATACCAGATGGCATTCGCCCTTGGGAGCCCGGCGTTTGCCGAGCGAGAGGAGCCGGCTCAGGCGGCTGTACGCTGGCCGATCGGTGGGGAACGCGAGTATCGCCAGTCCATCCTCGAATACCAGCCGGGTACCAACCGCCAGAGGTATGCCCGCTTCCTTCGCGGCTACATGGGCTCGCACCACGCCCGCGAGCGTGTTGGTGTCGGCGATCGCTGCCGCTGTGTGGCCCAGTTCGGCGGCGCGATCGACAAACTCTTCGGGATGGCTCGCGCCGGCCAGGAAGGTGTAGTTGGTTGTGACGGTCAATTCGGCATAGAGCGTCGACGCGCGTGGTGATGATGTCGCTCGATCATGCTCCCGGTGCTGGGCTTCACGGAAGGGATGCATCTTGATCTTGGGGAATTCGTGGTCGGGCATGCTCAGTCCCATACGCCATGGACGTACCACCGTCCGGTTTCCCGTGCCCGCGCCACCCACAGGCAGCACCCGTCCTCGCATCGGACCCAGAAGTAATCCCGGGTCGATCCATTCCCGCGCCACCACTCGCTGCCGATTCGTTCCGGGCCGGCGCACGCGATGACCGTGCGATCCTGGCCATCCCAATGGATACGATGCACGGGGCCGTCGGGCGTCAGCGCGAGGGCAGTCGTGGGGATGGGCGGATCGCACATGGCGGTCGGGCGTTCCCCCGGCGGTCGGAGGGCGGTTGCGGGGCGTTTGGCCATCGGCGCCACCCACTCGAACGCTCGCTCGGGGAGATGGCTCTCGGTCAAAACAGCTCCGCGCACCGAGCCTGTCCCAAGCCGCGCTGCCAACACGTCGATTAATTCGGCCGCCTCTGGCTCGCCCGCCCCCTTCTGATCGTCCCATTGTTCGCTCTGCCGCTGGGAGATCGGCGCATCGTGGGGGGCGGTGATCGTGACACGTTCAACGCCAAAGCCAAGGTGGGCCCGTTCGAGCTTGGGGCGGACAAGCACCCACAGGTGCCTGGCGTCGTTGGTGGGCACGCTCGTGGTGATCGTAATGGGCAACGTGGCAAGCTCGTACCGATCCAACTCGACCACCAGCCGCCTCATCCCGCGACCGCATCCCTGGAGTTGGACGCACACCTCGTCCAGCAACTCTCGCACCGCGAGCCCGATCGACTCGACATTGGTGGTATAGCCATCGAAGACCCGCTTGCTCCTGCGCGGAGCAACGGGCCGCACGGGATCGATGGGCTCGATGGCCTGCCCCAACGCACGGTCGAGGGCCAAGAGCAACGAATGCCCGAACCGGGAGGGCAGCACGCTGCGCGGGATGTGCAGCAGATGCTCTACCCGATCGATGGCCAACTCGGCGAGCGCCGCCACCGTGGGCTCATCGACCCCCAGGGCGGCAATCGGCAAGGGCGCCATACCGGCGCGTTGCTCTCCCGGCGGCACGATCGGACTATCGCCATACCGCGCCACCGCCCACGCGCAGCCGTGTGTGTCCGCGATCGCCACCCGGTAGCGGATGCCCAGCCTTGCTAGCCCAACCTCGACCGCTTTACACATGCCGTCTTCCCCGCCGAACAAGTGGGCGCAACCGGTGATGTCCAGCCACAGCCCATCTACGCCGTCGGGTTGTACCAGCGGTGAGAATCGCCGGGCCCATACTGCCAGCGCACGCAGACGTGCCGCATCGCGCTCGGGCGTATGCGTTTCGATGCGTACAGCGCCCGCGGGGAGCACTCCACGCGCCTGTGCCACCGGCTGGCCTGCAACGACACCCATCTCGGCCGATCGATCGCAGCACGCCGCGACCACGCGGCGCTGTCCATCGGTGCAGACGATCAGGACGCATTCAGCCCGAGCGCTTGGCCGCCCATGGGCCCAGTCCCGCCGCCGTAGCAGGTCGATCGCGAGCGTCGGCATCCACACTGACAAGGCGCGTGCCATCTTCCAACCGCACGGCCCACCGCCGCGCGTCCTCCGCTATGGGCCGCAATCCCTTGCGGCGCAACAGTTCCACCGTCCATGTCGGGGTGGTCGGATCCACCGGATCAACCGGTCCGGGTGACACCAGCCACCGCGTGGCCGCCGCCGAGAGTTCCCCGCGTTCATTGGGCGGCCTCGCCAACAACCCGACCGTGGCACCCGCTTCGGCCGCCAATTGCAACCGTCGAGAGCTTGCCATCGTGAGCCCAGCGCCGTCGGCGATCACCACCGAGGCCGCCGACGAACGCAGCGCCACGTCGATGGCCCACAACCGCTCATCGCGAGTTGGGGGGTCTACGAACACGGACCGTTCCAGCAATCGATGGTCACCCGATCGGCTTACGAGAGCGGGTGGGTAGGGCCAGCAGCGCCGACCGACCCAGACCACGCGCTCTGCGCCTGGCTGGTTGTTTGCTGTCGATCTCGCAACTCCGACCAGCACCGCAAGCGGGGCATGGTGCGATCCTGCTATCCGACCGCACACTGGGTGGGCCGCGATCCAATCATGGATGGCTCCAGATTGGACAGATAGCGCTACCCCCTCAAGCTGTGGCGCCCGCGACGTTCTGGGCCGCAGCGAGCCGGCTGGCATGGGACGGATGGGGGGCACGAATACAGATTAGGGCTTCGATGCTATTTGTCAAGTATTAGTTAGGGTATTTGTTCCGCACCCTAGCCATCAGTGATGGGGGCCCACTCAACCGCTCTTGACCGAAAGGCGGGTCCGGCGCCATTGTCTCCCGGCCGCGAATTCGGTTTTGCCCGTGGGATCGGCCGTAGGGAATCAGTCGCGTTCGGCCGCGCCACGTTCACGAAGCTCCCAGCCCTGGGGCCCGCGGAACTCCCAGAGCACGACGGTCATCTGGTCGGGTCCGCTATTGTGCAGCGTGACCGTGATGGGTGATGCCGAGTGTGCGCGATTGAGGCCCATCGCGTGCTGGTCTTCGGCCCTGAGCGTCGCGTGGACCGACTCGGACGCGATCATCCGGACTTCGCCCGGGCCGTTGTTTGTGACCGTCCATGTGATATCCAGGCCGTCTACCACCCAACTCCGGCGTTCGCCGGGCGAGAGTTCGACGCGACCCGTCTCGTAGTGGATCGATTGGCAGCCTGCCGCAAAGAGCGCGACCACTCCGATCGTGAAAATGTGGAACGCCTTCGTAGCTCCCATACCAATTGTCTCCTCGGTTGTCCCAGCGATGACCCGCTGCCGTACTTGCGTGTGATCAATGATCGCCGTCAACCTGCGCGGGTGTGTCGAGGTCTTCCGTGGGAGCGTTGTCATCCATTTCTAGGATCTGGAGTTGCTTCGAGATGCCCACACCCTCGAGCAACGCGTCTCGCTGCGCGGAAAGCGTATTGACACGATCCCCGAGGCGTTCCACCTCGTCCTGGTAGGCATCGACCAGTTGCTGGTATGCGGTGACGCGTTCGGCATCCCGGTTGGTCGCCAGAAACAGTGCGAGACCGGCGATGACAACAACATTGAGCGCAACGCTCGCGATGAGGATGATCTTCATAACGAACGGTATGTGGCCAAACACGGCTCCAGGTTTCAGGCTCGAGCGTGCTGTCCGGGCTTCGTCAGAATATCGAAAACGTGTTCGAGCACGGCTTGGCGCTTTCGCACGGAGGCCTGGTTTTTTGGGCGAGTGTGTCTGGGATTGCCCGTTCGGGCGGCATCCAGGCAGGGTTGGTTGGCTACAGAAGGGATTGTCCTGATGGGTGTCGAGTTCGATCTTCCAGGAATTCCGAAAGGCCGCCATCCGTTCGTCGTCTCAATGGAGCGGGACAATCAAAGGACTGGAGGCTCCCATGCGATTCACGACAACGACGATCTTGGTCTTGGCTGGCGGATTTGCGGTTGCTATCGCCCCAGCGCAGGGCTGTGCCTCGACTCACGGTGGCGGCAGCGGCACCAGGGTTGCACCCGCGACCTCGACCGAGGGCGGTTCGATGGGGAGTGGCGGCCGCACCGTCGAGAGCACAGGCACCGGCGGCCAGGGCCGTTCGACGTACGGTGGAAGTAGGGGCACCCGTGTTGTCGAGGGCGATGGCAGTAGTGGTGGGCCTGACAAGTCGACCGCCACCGGCGGTGGCGGCCGTTCCACCCAAGGTGGCGGCACCGGCGACAGCACGGGCACGGGCGGTTCTGGACGGATCATTGGACTCCGCGTCGGCAACGACTGACTTGAACGCACCCGCACTGCCGCCGCCAGATAACGAGCGAGTATGGTCAGTGTGACACAAAAACTCGGTTATGTCGCTGTGTCGGGATCGGTTGGCGGCGATGATTCACCCGCCACGATCTTCTTTCGGTGTCCCGCCTTCATGTTGATGACCTCGACAATCAGCGCGAACGCCATCGCGAAGTAGATGTACCCGCGGGGGAGGTGCTGGCCCGCGCCCTCGGCTACGAGCAGCACGCCGATGAGCACCAGGAAGGCCAGCGCCAGTGTCTTCATCGTCGGGTGCTTCTGCACGAAGCGGGCGATGGGGCCGGCGAACCCGATCATCACCGCGATGGAGATCACCACGGCGGTCGCCATGATCATGTAGTTGCTGGTCATCCCGACCGCCGTGATGACCGAATCGAGCGAGAACACCAGGTCGAGCATGAGGATTTGGAACAAGACCGCGCCGAAGCTGGCAGCGGCCTTGCCCATGCCCGGGCGGGCGTTGGGGTCGTCCTTGTGGGCCCCTCCGTCCTCGACCATGTGGTGGATCTCCATGGTCGCCTTGGCGATGAGGAATAGCCCGCCACCCAGCAGGATCAGGCTCTTGCCCGACAGTTCGATCTCGACCCAGGGGATGGCGTAGAACGGCGTGTCGAGCTTGATGATGAGGAACGCGAGCGCGAGCAGGATGAGGCGCATCACCATCGCCAGCAGCAGGCCGATGGTGCGGGCCTTGGCCTGCTGCTCCTTGGGCAGGCGATTGGCCAGGATGGCGATGAACACCACGTTGTCGATGCCGAGCACGATCTCGAGGGTCGTGAGTGTGAGCAGCGCGATGAGGCCGGCGGCGGTGAAGAAGCCCACCTCGGCAGGCGCTCCCGCGACGGCGTCGTCAGAGAGCAGGGCAAGGAGTGGGGTGATGGTGTCGAGGCATTCGAGCATGGGGGGAGTCTAGCCGGTGGCCATCCGGCCTCGCCAAGGTACCCTGCACGCATGAAAACGATCGGTATCGCCGCGCACAGCGCCGAGGGTGGGGCGTTGTGTTTCCTGACCGCCTGCCACGCCGGGGCCGGGCACCTTGGCCCGCACATGCACCCCGAGGTCGTGCTTAGCGCGATCCCGATGGGCCTGAGCATGCCGGGCTGGGAGGCCGATGACCACAACGCCGTCGCCCAGCACCTGGCCAGAGGTGTCCGGCTTGTTGCCAACGCTGGGGCGGACTTCTATGTCTGCCCCGACAACACCGCGCACATCGTGCTCGAAAAGATCGCCCGCGATTTGCCGATCCCCGGCCTCCACATCGCCCAGGTCGTCTGCCGCGAGATCGCCAAGCACGGATGGAAGCGCGTGGGTCTGCTCGGCACCAAGTGGACGATGACCGGTCCCGTCTACGAGCGGGCGTTATCCGACCACGAGATGGAACGGCTTGTGCCAGACGAGTCGACGCGGACGAAGCTCAACGCCGCCATCTTCGATGAGTTATGCCAGGGCCGGTTCGAGGCCGACACGGTAACGGTCTTTCGGCGTGCCATCGACGACCTGCGCAACCAGGGCGCGCAGTGTGTCATCCTCGGCTGTACCGAGATCCCGCTGATCATCAACGACGAGAACTCGTCGCTGCCCGTGCTTGACTCGACGCGCCTGCTCGCACGATACGCCGTGGCCGAGGCGTTGAGTGATCGCTCAATTTCCGCAATGAGCGGTTGGCTACTGCCATAACGCCGGTCTGCTTACTCCCGGCTCATGACATACCGCGCCATGTCCACGCAACGGTTGGCGTACCCAGCCTCGTTGTCGTACCAGCTCACGACCTTGAAGAAGCGATCGTTGAGCTCGATGCCCGCTTCGGCGTCGAAGATGCTGCTGTGGGGATCGCCGATGAAGTCGCTCGACACCACGGGCTCCTCGGTGTAGCCCAGCACGCCCGCCATCGGGCCCTCGGAGGCCGCGCGCATCGCTTGGTTGATGGCGTCCAGGCTCGTGGCCTTGTCGGTCTTGAAGGTCAGATCCACGCAGCTCACGTCGGCCGTGGGCACGCGGAAGCTCATGCCCGTGAGCTTGCCCTTGAGCTTGGGAAGGCACAGCGTGACCGCCTTGGCCGCGCCGGTGCTGGCCGGGATGATGTTCATGTACCCGTTGCGGCCGCCGCGCAGGTCCTTCTTGCTCGGACCGTCTTGCGTGGGCTGGGTCGCGGTGACGGCGTGGATGGTTGCCATGAGCCCCTCGGCCAGCCCGAAGTTGTCGTCGATGACCTTCGAGATCGGCGCGAGGCAGTTCGTCGTGCAACTCGCGTTGGAGACCACCTTGTGCTTGCTCGGGTCGTAGTCCTCGTGGTTCACCTTGTAGCACAGCGTGGGCACGGTGTCGGTGGTCTTGGTGGGGGCGCTGATGATCACGCGCTTCGCGCCGCCGCCATCGATGTGTTTTTGCGCGTCTGGCCCGGCGGTAAAGAAGCCCGTGGATTCGATCACGACATCCACGCCCAGGTCGCCCCACTTCAGGTTGGCCGGATCGCGCTCCTCGAAGACCCTGGTCTGCTCGCCGTTGACCGTAAAGCCGGCGTCGTTGACGTCCACCTCGGCCAGCTTGCCATCGACGCGGAAGCGGCCGTGCATCGTGTCGTGCTTGAGCAGATAGGCCAGGTTCTCCGGTGGCACCAGATCGTTCACGCCCACGACGGTCACGTCGGGGCTCTGGGCCGCGATGCGATACACAAGGCGCCCGATGCGTCCAAAACCGTTGATGCCCAAGCGGATGGCCATGGATTGAATCCCCTCCCGAACGTGGCGCCGGGGCCCAGTAGCGCCTCCGGCCAATGCGAATCAGCAACGAACGGCATGATAGGTGGCGGGCAGGTGTGGTGGTGGGTCGCGGCCCGCTTTGCGGGTGGGCTGCCGGGCGGATCTGGGCTGCTATGCTGATTCGACCGTCGGGAGACTCCCGCGGCAATCAGGGGGAGCCAAAGCCATGCCAGCCGAGAAGATCTGCATCGTCTGCGGAGAGGACTGCGCCGGGCGCCCCCGTCTGAAGGACTCCAAGGGGCAGTACGCGTGCCAAGCCTGCGTTGAAGCCAAGAAGCGCCGCCGAAAGGAGCCGATGCCCGCGGGAGCGGCTGTCCAAAACGAAGCCCCGGTCGCCAGCGGGGACATTGGCTTCAGCATGGACGATTACATCGGCGACGTCCGGCCTGCTGACGCGAACCCCTGCCCCAAGTGCGGCATGGGTCGGTCAGACGGCGCCGTCGTGTGCATGCAGTGCGGATTCGATTCGGCGTTGGGCCGGGTGATGAGTACGAAGGTGAGTAAGGAGAAGGTCAAGCGGACTCGCCGTACGCCGCGCATGTCGGGCGGGACGGTGTACGTGATCGTCGCTCTGTCGATGCTCGTGCTGCTGCCGGCGATAGCGCTGACTTCGCCGGAGGGGGCCGGTGTCGCCGTGGTGGTCTCCGTCCTTTGGGTTCTGTTGGCATACATCTACATGGTCGGGGCGGCGTTCCGCGATGGTGATCGGTTCTGGGGCTTACTCGGCGTGCTGGTCTTGGTGCCACTGGCCGGTCAATTCTGCTGGCTGGCGTTCGCGCTGTATTACTGCACCATCGGCAGCCAGCGAGGGGTGCGGAAGCTGAACTACTGGGCCTCCTTCTTCGCTTTCTGGATCATCTACGGAATCCTCGCCTCGAACAACCCGGATCTGTTGCCGGGGGGGACACCGGCGGCTGAGCCCTGACCGGCCCGCACGCTGGCGTCCAGGCCGCTGGTGGGCTCATATGCTGCGACCATGGCCACCAGCGACTTCAAACCCTCCGCCGATCAAGACATTCAGAGCACCTTGCAAGAGGATCGTGTCTTCCAGCCCCCGGCAGCCGGCGATCTGGGCGAACAAGGGGCCGTGCCTTGGCACGTGGCCTCGCTCGCCGAGTACGAGGCCGAGCATCGCCGGTCGGTCGAGCAACCAAACTACTACTGGCGCGAAGTGTCGAAGCGGCTCAAGTGGGCCAAGCCCTTCGAACACGTGCTCACGGGCGGCTTCCCCGAGCCCAAGTGGTTCGAGGGCGGCAAGCTCAACGCCTGCGAGAACTGCGTGGATCGGTTCGTCGAAGAGGGCCACGGCGACGAGACGGCGATCATCTGGGAGGGCGAGCCGGTCGACGGCGGCGCTCCCGAGATCCGCCGCCTGACCTACAAGGACCTGCAAGAGCACACTGCTCGTCTGGGGAACACGCTCAAGAAGCTGGGCGCGACAAAGGGCGACGTGGTCACGATCTATATGGGCATGGTGCCAGAGTTGGCCATCGCCATGCTCGCGTGCGCCCGCATCGGCTGCCCGCACTCGGTGATCTTCGGGGGTTTTTCCAGCCAGGCTATTGCCGATCGCGTGACCGACGCCAAGAGCAGGATCATCCTGACCTGCGACGGCGGCTGGCGGCGTGGCAAGGTCGTTCCGCTCAAGGAGAATGTTGACAAGGCCATCGACATGATGGGCGAGCAGAACCCCATCGAACACGTGCTCTGTTATGGGCGATGCCACATCAAGATCTCATGGGGCGAGTTGGACCGCTGCTGGCATGAAGAGACAGCCAACGCCTCGGACCACTGCCCCTGCGAGCCCATGGACAGCGAGGACATGCTCTTCCTGCTATATACCAGTGGCTCGACGGGCAAGCCAAAGGGCATTGTCCATACCACCGCGGGCTACCTGCTGTACACGGCCCACACCGCCAAGAACGTGTTCAATCTGACGCCCGACGCCCATCAGGTCTATTGGTGCACGGCTGACTGCGGCTGGATCACTGGGCACAGCTACATCGTCTATGGCATCCTGCCCAATCGCGTGCCGACGCTCATGTATGAGGGCGCACCAAACGAACCCGCCGAAGACCGCTTCTGGGATATCGTGCATCGCCACAAGGTCACGCACTTCTACACCGCGCCCACCGCCATCCGGGCATTCATGAAGTGGGGCGACGAGCACCCGGCCAAGCACGATCTCGGTTCACTCCAGGTCCTGGGTACGGTGGGGGAGCCCATCAACCCCGCCGCCTGGACGTGGTATCGCGAGAAGATCGGTTCGGGCAAGTGCCCCATCGTTGACACGTATTGGCAGACCGAGACCGGCGGCCACGCCATCACGCCCCTGCCGGGCGCAACCCCCACGCGCCCCGGCTCGTGCACGCGGCCGTTCTTTGGCATCGACGCGGCCGTCGTGAAGTCCGACGGTACCGAGTGTGATGCTGACGCGGGCGGGCTCATGGTCATCCGCCAGCCCTGGCCCGGAATGCTCCGGGGTGTCTATGGCGACCGCGATCGATTCATCGATACCTACTTCTCGACGGTCAAGATCGATAGCAAGCCCGTCTACACCGCCGGCGACGGCGCGCGCAAGGACAAGGACGGCAACTTCTGGATCATGGGCCGAATCGATGACGTCATCAACGTGTCGGGCCACCGGCTCGGCACCATGGAAGTCGAGAGCGCGCTCGTCGCCCACGACGCGGTCGTCGAAGCTGCCGTGGTGGGCGTGCCCCACGAGATCAAGGGCACGGGCATCGCCGCGTTCGCGACGCTCGCGAGTGGTGTCCAGCCGTCGGATGAGTTGAAGCGGGACCTGGGTGCGCACGTGGCTGACATCATCGGTGCCATCGCGCGGCCCGATCAGGTGCGTTTTGCTGAGGCCTTGCCCAAGACCCGCAGCGGCAAGATCATGCGCCGCCTGCTCCGCGCCATCGCCGCGGGTGAGGAAGACACGGGCCAAGACACGTCGACGCTCGAGGACTTCACCGTGCTGGCGAAGCTGCGCGAGAGCGAGGAGGGATGAGTCCCCCTTTGGCTCCGGGTCCATTGAGCATGCGGCCCACAAGCGTGTGCCGCACCAGCAGTTGGTAGCTCACCACGAGCAGCACGGTCGTGATGACGACTACAAGCGTGAACTTCGCCCACGCGGGCATAGGCAGGAAGTACGCGCCCGCTTGTAGCACGAATACTACCGGCAAGTGGGCTAAGTACAGCCAGTAGGACGAGTCCGAGGCGTACCGCACCCAAGGACGTTCGCGCGAGAGAATCCGCTCACCGAGCCCGATGAGCCCGAAGGCCATCGTCCACACGAACACGCCCTGCCCGAGCGCTGCCAGCACCTCGCGAGTCGAGTCGTCGGGCACGAGCCGGACGATCACATCGTCGCCGTAGAGCAGCATCATCGTCGGCAGATACACAGTCGCCCCAATAGGCAGCAGCAGCCACCAGCCGCGGCCGAGCCGAGCGCCCCCGGCTACCCGCTCTCGTCCGAGTGCGAGATACAGGAGCGACCCGAACCCGAAGAACACGGCGTTGTAGCCCAGCACCAGCGGCATGGGGATGATGCCCGCAGAGGTTGCCGGACCAAGCACCGGCCCCATCGGGTCGCGTGCATCCATCGCTAACTCGAGTGCTGCCGCGACCGGCACGAGCAGCAGCAGGCACGCTGGCGTGGTTACGAGCCATCGCGGGGCTCGCGTCAGTACGCCGGCCACCGGTCGCAAGAAGGCCGCCACGATAACGAAGCCCACGACTAGCCAGCACAGGTGCCACAAGAACCACAGGTGGCTGAAGATCGGGAAGTCGAAGAGCCAGCGCCAGGACGATGGTGGTTTCGACTCCTCATCCTCGTTGAGTTGCACGGTTTCCAGTTTCTCGGCGATCCGATCTCGTCCGGCTTGGACGGTTACAAAGTCCACCTCGATCCGTAGCAACCCGGCGATGAAAGACACCGTCTGCTGGCCATGTCTCATGGCGTCCGCGGGCCGTTCGCCCGTGCCGCTCTGAGCGTCAAGGTCGGCACCGGCGTCGATGAGCAGGCCGGCGACACCGTCGCGCCCGAAGAAGCAAGCGCTGTGCAAAGGCGTGTTGGCATCGCGATACGGGGCGCTCGGGTTGGCTCCGCCCTCGAGCAAAACAGCGGCCGTGTCGGGTTGGCCGGTGATGGCGGCCCACCCAAGCGGCGTCACGCCGTAGACCGGATCCTGCGCGTCCAGGTTGGCCTCGGTCAAGATCCAGTGTTCCACTCGCGGCACGTCGCCCGTGGCGGCGGCGGTCCACAGGTCGGCCTCGTTCGTGGTACCTTGTGTGGGGGTACTGTTGCCACCGGTGACCACACCCGCCACGATCGCCGCGGCGAATGTCGCCGGCACGATGGTGAGAAGCCCGAGCAGCAACGGCAGGCCGATGCGCTTGCCGCGATGAATCAGCAATCCCCGCGTGCCGCGGCGTTGCCAGAGCATCGCCGTGAAGAACCCGCTCAGTAGGAAGAACAACGGCAGTCGGAAGCCGTGGATGAACGAGAACAGGTGGAAGTACAGGTGGTTGCCCGAGGGATCACGCACAGCCCACGGGATGTCCGTGTACGCGAGCGCCGCGTGTAGCAAGATGCCGAGCGCCATGGCGAATGCGCGGAGAGCGTCGAGGTCGTGCCGTCGCGTTGGCGAGTGCGACGGTGCCGGAGTGGCAGGTGGTGCCGACGCGCTGGGAGGGGAGTCTTCCATCGCCCAGCGTACGGCAATAGCCGTGCGAGCGTTCAGCCCTCCGGCTTCTGGTAGATCATGACCAGATTGCCGCACGTGTCGTCGAGCGTCGCCATCACCGTGCCGGCCATCTCGGCGGGCTCGCCCTTGAACTCGACGCCCAAGGCCTTCAGCCGCTCGTACTCGGCGCGGCAGTCGTCGACCTCGAAAGCGGTGATGGGGATGCCCTCGGCGACCAGCGCCGCCTTGTAGGTCTTGGTCGCCGGGTGCTCGCCGGCGGGTTCGAGCATGAGCTCGGTGCCGTCGGGCTCCTGGGGGCTCACGACGGTGAGGAAGCGATGGTTGGCGTCTTCGGGTCCGCCCATCGCGATGTCCTGCTTCTTGATGAAGCCGAGCTTCTGCGTGTAGAAGGCCAGGGCCTGCTCCTGATCGGACACCGGCACGCTCTCGAGCTTGATGCGCATGATAGAAAACCTCCCGAGCGCGACCATGCCGACGCGCCCGGGAGTCTAGAACGTTGCGCTCTGGTTTCGAGTCAGCCGGCCGCCCGGCGTTCTTCGGCCGTCACCGGCACGATGCTGCCGGCGGTGACGGGGCTCTCGGGGCTGCCCTGGCTGCCGAAGTTGAAGCCGACCTCGTTGCTCCACGGGCTGGCGGCGCCGGTGCTGATCTGGGCCCGCACGCGGTACTCGACCTTCAGCAGGCCCACGGGCACGCCCTGGTCCTCGAAGGTCTTGCCGGTGAGCACGCCCACCACGTCCCAGGTGCCGGTCGTGCCGTCCAGGGTGGTGTCGCGACGCTGGAGCTGGTACTGGGCCCCGCCGCCGCTGTTGACGGTGAAGGTGCCGCGGATGAAGCCGCTGCCGGTCTGGAGCAGCTCGCCGAAGACCGGGGCGGGCGGCGCGGTGCGCTCGCTGGGGTCCTTGGGCGCGGGGATCTGGGCGAGCACCCAGACGTCGGGGTCCTTGGTGGCCTTGGCGAAGGCGTCGATGGTGTCGATGTCGGCGCCGATGATGGCTTTGAGGGCGGCCAGCGCGTTGTCCTTGGCCTCGGTGGCGGCCTTGGAGGCGTCGCGCGCGGCGACCATCGCCGAGTAGGCGGCCTCGGCGGCGGCGGTGGCGGTCTCGGTGTCGGTGAGCTGCTCGGTGGTCAGGCCGATGGCGGGCGGCCCGCTCTGCCCGCCGCTCCACACGTCGATGTGGCTGCGCGCGAAGGCGATGTAGGCCTGCTCGGTGGTGGGGGTGCGTGACATGTCGGTGCTCCCGTTCTGTGTTGATGGCGTGCGGCCGCCGGCCCGGTGCCGGTCGTGCCGTCCGTGCGGGTGGTATCGAGTAAACCAAGTGTCGACTTTAGCTACGAATCGAAAAAGTCCGAAGTCTAGAGATTTAAGCATGTCAGCTTGAGTCGCGCGAAGCGTGCGATTGGAACTTCAAGCTTCTAGCATTGTGCATGTCCAGCATCAGGGGTCTGCCACTATCGGTTAAACAGGTCGCCCGCACTTGGTACGGCATGATCATCGGCCTCGCCGTTCTGGGAGCCGTTGGCGGCTTGGTGGTGTTCGCCGTCAGTTTGATAGGTGGTTGGCCACGTTTTACAGCAATCGGTGCCATGGCTGGCATTGCCTTTGGAGGCATGCTTGTCGTTTTGTTTCGTTTCCGGGCGCGTTTCCAATTGACGAGGGTTTCGGTAAGCGTCTTGGGGCAGGAAGCCGAGTTTGCGATCAATGCGCAGTACCGCAAAGCCGCCTGGAGGCTATTTGTTGAGACCATGACTCGGGTGGCGACTCAGCCTCTAGATCCATCAACGGGGAAGACCAAAGAAGCCCTAGCTTCGCTATATTCGCTTTTTGAAACGACACGTCAACTGCTCAAGGAGATTGAGCCAACACCAACCACAGAAGGTCGAACCGTTGAGGGCCTAGCTATTGAAATGCTGAACAGGCACATTCGACCTTTTTTGGCCAAATGGCACCCAGTGATATCAACTGGTGCAGAGGGGGTCGCTATAGAGAGAGCAGATGATCAACAGTGCCGTGCCGAACTGGAGTTACTTCGCAGCGAAATCGTTGAGTATGCGAGGGCCTTTGGTCAACTTGCAGGGGTCCTGCAACTAGACGAGTTCTTTGAACACTAATCGGACCAGCGATCACCACTGCGATTGTGTTTGAAGAGCTGACGCGCATTCGTGGGAAGGGTACTTCGTTTCTTTAGATATGCCTTGTGAATCAAGTCTTGCATGTCGTCTGGATCCTCGGTCCAATGAGCGAGGATTGCATAGTTGCATGCAGCATTATCATATAGCCTAGGCGGAATCGTGTGTGGGTCGTATTGGCTCTTGTTGTACGACTTGTGACTCGGCAGAAACAGACCGAGCAGTCCTGAGCGCGGGCTGAAGTCTGTTTGTCGAATGCTGGCAGAGATCTCCCAGTCCACGTGCTTTCTCTTCCAAGTCTCCGTGCCGATCAAGACAACTGTCACAGAACTGTCCCGGAGATACTCATCCCTGATTCGGCGCCGTATGGTCTCGGTCTGAAGGTTCTCATCAATGTCGCCAAGCTGAACCGAGCTGCGCATCAGGATGCCAAAGCGATTGCCAAAATGAAACTCAAATGTGTTCTTGTAGTTTTCATCATTGGCATGATGGTAACTCACAAATACCTTGTGCCGTGTGGTCACATATGACTCCTTGGCGTCGTTTTAGACGGCAATCGGGTGGCGGTGTCTACTCACTGGCAGACGTTGGAATTCGGTGCATCATGAGTAGCAGGGAGTGTGGAAACTGCTCGCAGCTGGTTACTTGGCGCGGTAAAGCTATTCGTATAGCTTCTTGGCATATCTATTAATAAAGGTATTCAGCCCGTGCCCGGCAACTGCTAGTTTCTTCATTTGCTCTACAACTGGACGGCCAGCACTGCGATAGCTGTATCTGTAGATCGCGCCTGTCCGAAAGCGAACCGCAATTGCATCGTCCTCACACTCATAAGCGAGCACGCCTGAGTCTCCTCCTCGATTAGCATATGGGGTCATGCAAAACAATATGCCAGGGGCAAGTCATATCAGGGTGTACCGTCTTAAGTCGGGTCAAATGGTATCACTGCGTGCCAAAGGGTGGTCTTCGCAAACCCCCCTAAACAGGGGTAACGAATGTCAAGGCCGTTGGCTGCTGCACTCGCGCGGTGGTTCTGGCCGGTGTGCCGGGCCCGTTTCAGGCGGCGAGCGGAATCCGGGCAAGCTAGTGGCAGAGATACTCAGTGCGATTGGAGTTGCTGGCTGTTCCAGATCGGCTGGGCACCGTCGGTTTATTGGTTATGCAAAATACTGATGGCCGCCTGCCGATACATTGCCAACCTCTCCGTGCCTGCCACGGCTGTGTCCAATTAATGAACATGCAGCCGCTATAGTCGTCGAACTTGATTCACAGTCCGTCAGCAGCCTTAATCGCCAGAGGAATGAACCACCAATAAAACCCCGCGGAGCAGGGGGCCGATAGAGAAACCGGTCTGGCACCCCCTAGAGGAGTTTCCGGCGTGCCGAGAGGAACTTTTGGTACGCCAAGAATTCCTCCCGACGCGTCCAGAGGTCTTCCCGGCGTGCCCGGCACGCCTCCGCGTGGACGAGGGATTCCTCAGCCCACGCCCACCATTCCCCGGCCCGGGCCCGGCACGCCTCCCGCCATGTCGGCCGCCGCTCCTGGCACAACGGGGATTGCTCCGCGGCGACCGGGCGCAGCGCCCGGCGTTCTACGATGCCCATTCCAGCCCGCCGATGTACCACGATGCCCCGCCCCGTCCGACTCGCCATCACCCGCGTCATCGATCGCACGCCCGACGAGATCGGCGCGATCCTGTGCGACCTCGACCGCTGGGAGACCTTTCCTGGATGGGGGCCGATGCCGGGGATCGCCGCGGCCACGTTGCTCGCGGGCCCACGCGGAGCACCAGACGGTTCGACGAGTACTTCGAGGAAGATCGGCGCGGTCCACGACGACCTCGCGGGCGCCCGCGTCGCCGTGCGCTGCACCGATGGGTCGACGTACGTCGAAGAGATCACCGAGTGGGACCCGCCCCGCCGCATCCGCATCCGGCTGGGCGAGTTCTCGCCGCCGCTGGGCCGGCTGGTGACGCGCTTCGACGAGGCGTTCACGTTCGAGCCGATGCCCGATGCCAACGCCCAAACGCGCGTGCGCCGCGAGCTCGAGCTGCACCCGCGGCGCTGGTACACGCGCCCGGCGCTCTGGCTCATCCGGCCGATGCTCGCCGCCGCGATCGCGCGGCACATGGCGATGCTCGACGCGGACCACCGCTAAGGCGTCGAGCATCCCGGCCGAGCGCGTCCTACCGCGCCAGCTGGAACGCGTTGTTCGATGAACGCACCGTAACCGCCTCGCCGGTGACCGGCGCGAAGCCGCCCAGCGGGAAGCGCTGGGCGTAGACGTCGATCGTTGGGTTGGCGACTTGCCAGTCCTGGCTCCACAGCGGGCCGAAGCTCCGGTTGACGCTCGTGTCGTAGATGAGGCTGTCGAACTCGAACTCGAAGTTGCCGCGTGCCGCCTGGGCCGCGAAGTCGACATCGAAGGTCAGGTCGGTGTCGTTGGTGAGCTCGGCCGCGAGCGTGTAGGTGGGGCGGATGTCGACCGCGCCGGTGCCGACGCGCACCCGCGGCACGCCCCCGAGTGGCAGCGGGCCCACGCTCGTGCCGCTGGTGATCGTGCCATCGGGCCAGCGGAGGTCGACCGAACGCGAGAAGTCGAGCGTGACGAGCACGCCCGCGTCCAGCTCGAAGGCCTGGCGGTAGCCGATCTCATAGATGTTGTCGAAGTCGATGACGTCGTAGCCGGTGTCGAGCAGGACGTTGTCGCTCATGCCCACGCGGATGCCCGCGCCCGTGGCGACCGAGCCGCCGGAGATGGACGCGTCGATGTCGATAAGCGCTGTCAGCATCGTGATCTCGCCCTGGGCCGCGAGCCGATCGGGCCCCGCCACGCCGCCCTGGGCGTCGATGCGCCAATCGCCCACGGTGATCTCGGCGGCGGGCGCGAGGGGGCTGCCGATGGTGATGACCTGGCCGACGCCCCCGAGGTCGGCGCCCTTCCAATAGAAGCGGCCGTCGCCGCCGGGGTTGAAGCCGAAGAGCGTCTCGCGCAGGTCGATGTCGATGAGCGGGTAGCTGCGGTGCTGGAAGGTGCCGCGCTCGATGCCGCCGATGATGGCCGTCGTGGTGCTACAGCTGACGATCGCCTCGGCGAACAGGTTGTTCGAGACCGCGAAGATCGCGTCGAGGTTCGCGTACGCGTCGGGCGAGCGCGTGACGAGTTGCGAGGCCGGCAGCAGGCGGGCCTCGCAACTCCAGATCGAAGAACCCGCCGCCTCGCACGAGGATCGGGGCCGTCATGTCGATGTCGTAGTGCATCGCCGCATCAACGGTGCCGCTATCGATCCCGAAGCCCACGCCCACGCCCAGGTCAGCCACGGCGCTGACGGCGAATCGCGTGTCGATCGTCACGCCCGAGCCGGAGACCGCGGGTGGGTTGACCGTGAGCGATCCGGTCTCGGCCCCGACGATGTAGTCCTGCGCGAAGTCATACACGAAGCCCGCGCCGCTGGCCCACATCGACTGCTCGACGCTGGTGAAGCGCGCGTTGGTCCGCGAGGTCTGCTGGGCATGGACGCCGCCGGCGACGGCAAGCACTGCGGCCGCGGCGGCCGACAGTCGGATCTTCTGGACCTGCATCGCACGTTCCTCCACGATGGCCATGCGGCAAGGCGCGTCCTTACCACGGTGTCAAGGCGATGGTAGCGATCCGCTCGCGAGCGGTGCCGTCCATCGATGGTTCGTGCGGGCAAGTCCCGCTCAGCTCATATTTACCGCCTGCGGCGAGTCGCCGCGCCCAGCGCCAGCAGGCTGAAGGCGGTCACGCTGGCCGGGCTTGGGATGGCGATGAGGCCTCGGCCTTCGATCAGGTCGTCCAGCCGCGACACGCTCAGGGAACTGTCGCGATCGACATAGGTGTCGAACCGGCTGGTGCTGGTTTCGATGTCCAAGATGACGGAGCCTGTGGTCGAGCCGTCCCAGGTGAAGTCGAACTGGTAGAAGGCGATGGGGTTGGTCGGGTCGGCGAAGATCATCGCGGGGGGGAAGTTGAGCTGGCCGGCGATGATGCCGGTGATGCCGTCCGGGCCGATCGCGCCCACGCTGGTGCCCGGCCCGGCCATGGGTGTGATGAGCGACGGATTGCTCAGGTTACCGTGGATGACGTTGGTGACCAGATCGGTGAACACGCCCGCGACGGCGTAGTCGCCGTCGGGGTATATCGCCGAGAGCGTGATGACCGTTGTATCGCCGGGAGCCAGCGTGGGGCCCGCGATGTCGATGATGATGGCCTGGGCCAGGGCGTTCGGAGCACAAAGGCCGCCGGCGGCCAAGCCGGCCAAGGCGAAAGCGGTGAACGCGCGGCGGGGCGAGGACGTCTTTGGATTCGGATTCACTTGTCACTCTCCTTTGGCCCCGAGTGCGAACAGGCGGGGCGGATGAGCCCAGCATACCAAAAACCCGGCAGCGATGCAACGGCTTTTGCAGTAGCCGCAGCGCAGCCGCACGGACGATAGTCTGTGGGTCAGAGCCCCTTATCAGCCGGGTTACGACAGCCAGCGGCCGCCGTCGAGGCGGATGATCTCGCCGTTCACGTACGTGTGGTCGAGCGCGAGCGCGGCGACGAGCTTCGCCGCGTCCTGCGGCGTGCCGGCGCGTTGCAGCGGCACGCGTCCCAGGTAGGCCTCCTGCGATTCGGCGTCCGACTCGTACCCCGTTTCGGGCCACGCGACCACGCCCGGTGCGATGCCGTTGGCTCGCGCACCCGGGGCCAGCTCGCGCGCGAGGGTCTGGACCAACTCGGCGAGCGCGGCCTTGCTCATGCTGTACGCGCCGAAGTTCTTGCGGGGGCGGCCGAGCGCGTGGATGTCGGCCATCGCGACGACGGCGCCGCCGCCGGGCATGGTGGAGTTCGCCAGCATCGGCGCGAGCGCGGCGGTGATGAGCAGGGGGCTGGCGGCGTTGATGGCGTAGAGATCGCGGGCCTGCTTCCACCCCAACTCGCCGAGCGGCGTCGGGAAGTACGCCGAGGCGTTGTGGACGAGCACGTCCAGACGACCGGCCTCGTTCGCGGCCTCGAGACAAGACTGCGCGGCGGCGTCGGGATCGGTCAGGTCGCACGCGACCGCCCACGCGCGCACGGTGTGCTCCTTTCCGAGCGCGCCGGCGTGCGCGTCCGCCTCGTCCTTGCTCGTGTTGTACGTGATGATGACGTCCAGGCCGCGACGCGCGAGCTCCTCGGCGATCGCCGCGCCCACGCGCCTGGCCCCGCCCGTCAGGAGCGCGACGGGCCTGGTGGGGGAGCGCTCAGTCGTCATCGTCGTCCCCGTCTCCATCGAGAACATCGCTCGCGCTCGGCTCGGCGGGGGCGCGCTTGCCGGCCTCGGCCCAGGCGTCGACGTGCGGGGTCTTGCTGGGCGCCCTGCCCCGGCCGGTGCGGCGCAGGCTGGTTATCACCAGCAGGCCGACGACCAGCACGATGGCGGCGATGGCAAGGCCCAGGAGCGCGAACCAGCCGCGGGCGAGCTGGGCGTTGCCGCCGCCCGGGGCGGTCTGGGCCACCAGTGTTTCGATGAGTTGGGCGAGCGCCTGGGTCACGCCCGACGGTATCACGGTGCCAGTGGCAGGGCCGCGAGCGTCTGGAGTGCGTCGAGGGCGGGGACGCGGCTGCTGGGGCCGTCCATTTGCTCGGGCTCGTGGTACACCAGCGTCACGTGGCCCTCGACGCGGATCAGCCCGGCGGGCTTGCCCGCGTCGCGGAGCAGCGCCAGCACCTCGGCATCGCCAACCCGTTCCGCAGGGCGGGGCTGGGAGTTGATGCGGGCAACGCGGACCGGGCTCGACGCGATGCGCTCGATATTGGCGGTGTCGGGGCTCGCCGCGATTGAAGTGGCGAGCCCGGCGGTGGTCGCGACGCGCTCGATCGCAACGCGCGAGGGCGCGGGCCCATCGGCGCGGGCGACCGGTCGCTCGTGGTGAATCCGCTGCGGCGCGAGCATGACGGCCGCGACCGTGGCGCCCGCCGTCAGCGCGATCATGAGCGCGGCGTGGCGTCTCGCACGCCGGCGCGCGCCGCGCTCGGCAACGGCGTGTTGCCCGAGGCGGAGGATCTCGGCCTTTCGTTGTTCGAGCTGCGTCACATTACTCATTGGATTCTCCACTTCCCCCCGATGTTCCACCCGACAGGTTCGCGATGCCGCGGCGAACCAGGCCGTGCACGGCGTGGCGGCTGAGGCTCATGGCCCGCCCGACGGCCGACAGCGGCAGCCCACCGCCGATATGCAGGCGCACGGCGTGCCACTGGCGATCGTCGAGCTGGGTCTGCAAGCGGTCGAGCAGGGGTTGCAGGTGCTCGTCGTGCTCGCGTTGATTCGTACCTGATAGCCGCGGCATGGCCTCCCGCTTCTCGCGAGCGGTGTCCGCGCGGATCCGGTCGACCGCGCTGCTGGCGATGGCTGTGCGAAGCCACGCTCGGCACGCGGCCCACGAGTCCATGGGCGGCAGCTTTCGCGCGGCCCGCAGATACGCGTCCTGCACGGCGTCGAGGCAGAAGGCCTCGTCCTTGCCCGTGAGGCGGTGGGCGTCGGCTACGGCGTCGTCAAAGGTGGCCTCGTAGAACATGGCAAATGCCTCTTGGTCTCCCCTTGAAAGGCGCAAGGTGATGGCCCGGGCGTCGGGGAGTCGAGCGCCCGGGCTTCCCACCATCTCTCTCGTGGCCCCGGGGGGCGCGGGCTCGGGCATAGGCCCCCTTACCGCCGCCGGGCTGCGGCCAGTTCGGCTTGGAGGTCGGCGATGCGTGTCTCCAATTGCGAGATGTGCATGCGCATCTCGTGGAAACTCTGGCGAAGCGTGTCGGCTTCGTGGACCTTCGCGACCAGCTCCTCGACGTCATCGGCGCCGACCTCATCCAAGACCCTGTCGAGCGGTGCCTGTTGCTCGCGCGAGACGCGTGCTTTGAGGCTGCGACCCAGATTCACAATGGTCATTTCGATCGCGTGGGCCTGGTCGTTGTTCACCCGAGCGAACAACAGGCCGGTCTCTTCGTGGTAGCTCAGCTTGGCGTCGCTGCTGCCATCCATATCAAGCGCGAGCTTGATCGCCGACAGCACGTCGTCGGCTGACATGGCACCCGAGCCACTCGTGAGGTTGGAGATGGAGTGGACGGCAGTGTGGAGTTGTGCGGTCGAACGAGAACCTGCTTCTCCCCCGGTGTGTACTTCGTGAACCTCGATGGTGTAGACCGGTGCGCCATCGCCGTGGATGCGGTCGACGGTCCACACGAAAGAACGCCGATCGGCGCTTACCACTGGCATCGTCCTTGACGATTGCGAAGCGCTCCGGAGGGCCATAAAGGCATCGACGTACTGGAGGCGGATGGGCGGGACTGGCAGGCCAATGGCCTCGGGGCCCAACACGATGTTCATCGGGGAGTCGCCGGCAGCGTCACGCAAGGCATCGGCAAACGACTCCAGTGAGCCGCCCCCGAAATCAAGCTCGAAGATAATGGGATCACGGTCAATGTCGCCACTGAGGCCACGGGTCTGGCCTGGGCTTTCCTGAGCGATCGTGGGGGCGGCCGCGGCCAGTACGACGAGGGCTACCGTGGCGGCCTTGAAGGCGGTTGTGATTCGCATGGGGTTCTCCTTGCGGGCATCGCTGGGATGATTGGGGATTCGTTGTCTTGCGAACGGAGCCAATCGCTTCGCGCGGCGCGCCCATTCCAGATTTTTCTGTTCGGCCCGCTACCATCCCCCCTCACCGAATCCAGACACATCATTGTTACAGGACAGCATCCCATGCACTTTGACGCCCACCAGCCGGTCATCGATGACCTTGAGGCGCGGATCTTGACCATCCGCGACTCTCTTTAACTACGACGGCAAGCACGAGAAGCTCACCGAGCTCGAGAACAAGATGGGTGAGGCCAGCTTCTGGGACGACCCCGACGCCGCCCAGAAGACCGTGGGAGAGCTGAAAGTCATCAAGGCCCAACTCGGCCCGCTCGACAAGGTCGTCGAGGCCTTCGAGGAGGCCCAAGTGGCCTACGAGATGGCACGCGAGGGTGACGACAAGGACCTGTTGACCGAGGCCGACCAAGCGTTGTATGACCTTCAGGAGTCGATGGACAAGGTCGAGATGCAGAGCCTCTTGAGTGGCAAGCACGACCACCGCAACTGCTATTTCACGATCCACGCCGGCGACGGTGGCACCGAGGCCAACGACTGGGCCGAGATGCTCTTCCGGATGTACCTTTACTACCTTGAGAACATGGGGTGGAAGATCGAGGAGGTGTCCAAGGGCTTCGGCGTTGAGACCGGCATTGACCACATCACCCTGCATGTCAAGGGCCCGTTTGCCTTCGGCTACCTCAACTGCGAGCGGGGCACGCACCGGCTGGCGCGCGTGAGCCCATTCAACGCTCAGGGCAAGCGGCAGACCAGCTTTGCGACCGTCGACGTCACACCCGAGTTCGAGGATACCGACGTGCAGATTCCTGAGCAGGATCTGGAGATCACATTCTTCGCGCGCTCGAGCGGTCCTGGTGGTCAGAACGTCAACAAGGTCGCCAGCGCCTGCCGCGTTGTGCACAAGCCCACAGGGCTGATGTTCGTGGCGAGCACGCACCGCGACCAGCCGCAGAACAAAGCCCAGGCGTTGACACTGCTACAGGCTAAGCTCGAGCAGATCGAGGAAGAGAAGCGCAGCGCCGAGATCAAGGAAGCTGCTGGTGGTGATCTGAATCGCGGCTGGGGCACGCAAATCCGTAGCTACGTGCTCTACGACAATCGCGTGAAGGACCACCGCACCAACGTCGAGGGCAACCCCACTGACGTGCTCAACGGCAAGATCGACAAGTTCATCGACGCTGAGCTCAAGCGACGGCGCTCCGAGAAGGGCTAGCTCCTACCGAGCGGTAGCGCCGTACATCTTTTCGTAATAATCGCGATACGCTCCACTGCGAACGCGCTGCCACCACTCGGTGTTGTCCTGGTACCATCGGATGGTATCTTCCAGCCCTTTGGGCCAGGCGCTGCGCGACGGTTGCCAGTCGAGTTCAGTCTTCATTTTGCTCGCATCGATCGCATAACGACGATCGTGCCCGAGCCGATCGGCCACGGGGCGGATCATGTCTTTGCCCTTGCCCATGATGTCGAGAATTGCATGGGTGAGTTCAAGGTTGCTGCGTTCGTTGTTGCCACCGATGTTGTAGACCTCACCCGGACGCCCCCCCTCGAGTACGGCGAGGATCGCTTCGCAGTGGTCGACCACGTGGAGCCAGTCTCGCACGTTCTTGCCGTCGCCGTACAACGGTACCTGCTCACCCTGCATCAGATTGGTCACGAACAGCGGGATGACTTTCTCGGGGAATTGGTAGGGCCCGTAGTTGTTGCTGCAGCGCGTGAGGAGCACGTCCATACCGAAGGTGCGGCGGAACGTCATCGCGAGCATGTCGGCTGCGGCCTTGGACGCGGAGTATGGACTTGAGGGATCGAGCGGCGTCGACTCGGTGAATAGAAGGTTGGGCTCGTTGAGTGGTAGCGAGCCGTAGACCTCGTCGGTGCCGACCTGGAGGAATCGGCCGGCCTTCCCGTCGTCGGCCCAGGTGTTTCGGCAGGCCTGGAGCAGCACCTGCGTGCCTAGCACATTGCTCGTGATGAAGGGCGATGCGTCCTGGATCGATCGATCGACGTGGCTCTCGGCGGCGAAGTTTATGACCGTATCGCAGTCGGCTAGCAACGACTGCACAAGTGGGCCATCCGTGATGTCACCCTTGACGAAGGCGTAGCGATCATGTCCCTCGATTTCTGTCAGGTTTTCGAGGTTGCCCGAGTACGTCAGCGCATCGAGATTCGTGATGCGAACGTTCGGCCGCCACTCGAGCACCGAGCGTACGAAGTTTGAACCGATGAAGCCACAGCCGCCGGTGACGAGCAGGTGCTTGAAGGTCCGCGTCTCAGGCATTCGTGATCCCTTCCGGCACGCGACGCAGCACGTCGGCCAGGTTGTCCTTCCAGTGGGGCATGGGGCCAAGCTCGGCTTCGGTCTGGCTGATGTCGAGCACGCTGTACGCCGGCCGTTTGGCGGGGCGTGGGAACTGGTCGCTGGTGCAGGGCTCGATGGTGGCGGGTGCGCCGGTGAGGCGCTTGATCTCCTGGGCGAATTCGTACCAGGTGCATTCGCCGCCGTCGGTGGCGTGCCAGTGGCCTCGTCTGCCGCGGTCGATGAGGTCGATCGTGACGCGGGCCAGATGTTCGGCGGAGGTAGGCCGGCCGCGCTGATCGTCGACAACCTTGAGGTGCTCGCGTTCCCACATGAGCTTGCGCATCGTGAGCACGAAGTTGTTGCCCCATGGGGCGTAGAGCCAACTCGTTCGGATGTTTAGCCAATCACTGCTTGGGTGAAGTGACTCCAGCGCCGCTTCGCCAGCGGCTTTTGAACGGCCATAAGCGTTGAGCGGAGAGCGTGTGCCGTTCGCCGGGTACGGGCTCGTGCCCCGCCCATCGAAAACGTAGTCGGTACTGAAGTTGATGAGCTTGCCGCCATCGGCCAGACGCTCCAGCCTCGCAAGCACCTCGCCGTTGAGCGCTCGCGCACCGTCCTCATCATCCTCGGCACCGTCGACATTCGTCCACGCGGCACAGTTGATTGTGGTGGCCGATAGCAGTCCCGCGTAGTCGAGTCGTTGGAGATCGACTTCTTGTCGCGACGGGGCCCAGTAGGTTCGTCGGCGTCTTTGCAGTTCATGAGACACGGCCCGTCCGAGCATGCCACGAGAGCCAAGCACGATGAACTCGCTGTCGCGTGCATCTTTGGATGAACCGCGCCGCTCACTCATCCGTGCTGCACACCCCACGGGAATTGCTCAACCGTATTATGCTCCATGCGAAACTCATCCGGCGTCTTCGGGTCGTACTGGTGTGTGACGTAGTACAGCAACCCCGCCGGTTCGTGGCCCACCGTCGCGCAGCCGTGCCAAAGCGGTGGGGGAATGATCACTACGCCAGGCCGCCGCTCGCCGACAACCGCCATCCACCGGCGGCCGTCGCTCTCGCGGAACACGCCGGTCTTGACGTGCCCGTTGATGCACAGCCAGAAATCGGTTTGCTTGGTGTGGCGGTGCCAGGCCTTGATGACGCTGGGATACATGACCGAGTAGTTGATCTGCCCCGCGGGCCCAAGCACGCCCTGCATCAGGTTCATCACCGACCAGCCGCGGTCATCGGCGAAGATCGACGCGGGGATCAGCAGTGGCTCAAGTTCCTCCTTGGCCATCTCGAAGGCCTCCGCCGGTGAGAGTTGGACCGTGCGGATAGGCTCGGGCTTGCGTGCTTCGGCAGCGGTGGGTATGTCCGTCACGGCGCTGCTCATGCGTTCGCTCCCGCTGGCATTTCGGCATGATTGGCCCCGCCCTCGCGCACAAGGTTGGCGGCGCGGTGCAGGCTCTCGAACGTGCCCGCGTCGGTCCACCAGCCCTCAAGCGACTCGTAGGTCAGGTCGTCACGCTTCAGGTAGTAGTTATTGACGTCGGTAATCTCGAGCTCACCCCGCGCGCTGGGCTCGAGCCCTTCGCACATCTCGAACACGTCCGAGTCGTAGAAATAGATGCCCGTGACAGCGCTGTTGCTGGGTGGGTCGGTTGGCTTTTCGATGATCTCGGCGATCTTCGCGTCGGGGCCGTCGCCCTCGAAACGCACGACGCCGAAGCGCTCGGGGTCATCCACGGTCTTGAGCAGCAGCTTGGCTCCGCTCTTCTGGGTAAAGAAGTCGCCCGCAGCCTTCTTGAGGTTGCCCTCGATGATGTTGTCGCCCAGCACGACGCAGACCTTCTCTCCGTCTGCGAAGTCCCGGGCCAGACGCAGCGCATCGGCAATGCCGCCCTCGCCCTCCTGGTACGCGTAGGCCAGCCGCTTCACGCCCAAGTCCTGCCCGTTCTTGAGCAACTTCAGAAAGTCGCCCGCGTGCTCGCCGCCGGTGACGATCAGGATCTCGCTGATGCCGGCATTGAGCAGGCACTCAATTGGGTAGTAGATCATCGGCCGGTCATACACCGGCAATAGGTGTTTGTTCGTTACTAGCGTCAACGGCCGGAGCCGCGTGCCAAGCCCGCCTGCCAGAATCACGCCCTTCAACGCCCACCTCCTGAGGTTGGTCTCGATCCGTTATCGACCAATAGTCAAGCCGACTCGCGTCGGTTCGGGCGAGAGGCGTTCCGTGCCGCCCCGGGTCCCTCTCGGCGGTATTGTTGCCGAGGGACCTACGCGAACCCGCTTTGCGATTAGCAAGTTGGCGCAGGCGGGGCGGCCCGGTACCCTGCATCCTCAGGGACATGGTGAAGCCCGAGTGGGCCCGACCGAAAAGGAGGCCAGCGGTGACTGCAAACAGATATCAAACAATCTTGGCGGTGGCTCTCGCTACCCTGGCGGTGCTCGCAAGCCTGGCCCCAGCCCAGGAGACAGTGCTGCGCCTGCCGATGCGTACCGTGGGCCCCAACACCCTTGATCCCGCCCAGGGCTCGACCACCTACGACAACATGGCCTGCTCGCAGGTGTATGAGACGCTGCTCCAGCCCAAGTACACCAATCCCAACGAGATCGAGCCGTTGCTGCTGGCCGAACTGCCCACGAGCTATACCGACGAGCAGGGTCGTAAGGTCTGGAAGTTCAAGCTCCGTGAAGACGCGAAGTTCCACGACAACGAGTGCTTCCCGGGCGGCAAGGGCCGTGCGGTCAAGAGCGACGACGTGTTCTATTCTCTGAAGCGGCTGGCCGACCAGCGCGCCAGCGAGGGCAAGAACTGGTGGCTGCTGGCCGACACCATCGTCGGCTTCGACGAGTACAAGGCCCGCCAGGACCAGGCACCCACGTTCGACTACGACGCCCCGGTCGAGGGCTTCCGCACGCTGAGCGACACCGAGTTCGAGGTCGTGCTCAAGGAGCCGATCTACCGCTTCATCTGGGTGCTCCAGATGTTCCAGACGTCGGTTGTTGCGCGTGAAGCCGTCGAGTACTACAACGCCGACGGGAAGAATCTGTTCTCGGCCAACCCCGTTGGCACGGGGCCGTTCCTGTTCCGCGAGTGGCGCCCCAAGCAGTCATTTACCGTTGTCAAGAATCCCAACTACCGCGAGGCGTACTACCCCACACAGGGCTGGTCATCTGCCGACATCGAGCGCGGGTTGGACAAGGCCGCGGGCGAACGCATCCCGATGGTCGACCGTATCGAGTTCTCGATGTACGTTGAGGACAACCCGTTGTGGCTCGATTTCGAGAATGGCAAGCTCGGTTACATCGAACTGCCCTTCGATTTCTTCGAGAAGGCCTTTAACCCTCGAACCAAGCGCATGGATCGAGGCTTGCGTCGCGACGGTGTTGAGTATGTCGTCGAGCCGCAACTCGACTTCATCTTCCGGACGTTCAATATGGAAGACGAACTCGTCGGTGGCTACACGCCCGAGAAGATTGCCCTTCGGCGCGCTATCAGTTTGGCCGCCGACCTCCACGAGATCAATGAGTCGTACTACGCCGGGCTCTGTACCATCTACGACGGCCCGATCCCTCCGGGCCTAGATGCCCACCCCGAGGGTCATCGTGTCGAAGAGAGCTGGATGGGCCCGAACCTTGAGGCTGCCCGAGAGCAGCTTGAACTGGCCGGCTACCCCAACGGCCAGGGCCTTCCGCCCATCGAGTATGTCACGAGCCGCGGCGGCAAGAACAAGGAGATGACCGACATGCTGGTCCGCCAGCTGTCAGAAGTCGGCATCCGTCTCGAGCCCGTGCTGGTCGATTTTCCCGACCTCATCGCGCGCGTCAACCGCCGAGAGGTTCCGTTCTTCGGGTTCGCTTGGGCGAGCGACTACCCGGATGCCGAGAACAACCTCGCCTTGTTCTTTTCGCCGAACGCTGCGCCCGGCAGTAATCACAGCAACTACAACCGCCCAGAGTTCGACGCGATGTACGAGAAGGCCCGGCTCATGGAGCCCGGCCCCGAGCGGACGGCGATGTACTCGGATATGCGTGACATGGTGATCGCCGATGCGCCCTACGTTGGTTCGCTGGCACGCAACCGCTACTTCTTGATCAACGATCACATGGACAACGCCAAGCCCACCCAGCGCTTCTGGTCGTGGTTCAAGTACTGCGACACAACCCAGACCCGCTGAGCCGGTCACCATTTACGAAAGGCGGCTGAGCCGGCATGTGGGCGTACGTCCTTCGACGCATCTTGTACAACATCCCCGTGTACATGGGGGTGATCCTCTTCCTGATGATCTTGCTGCGCCTCACCGATCCGGTGACGGCGTACTTGGGCAAGTACCCAACATACGACCAATATAGCCAGAAGCGCACCGACTTCGGCCTCGACAAGCCGTTGCTGGGAGACTGGCAGATCGGTGGACGCACCTGGGTGGCTCGCGAGGGTGGTATCGGCGGTAACTACTTGGAAAAGGGGCGTGGTACCGGCAAGGGTTGGGTGCAATGGACATTCGACCTCCCTGCGGGCACCTACAAGGTGCAGACTACTTGGCCCTCGGTCGAAGATGACGGCGGTACCGCCCGGTCCGTTGGCGACGCCGGTCTTGTGTGGGCTCGGCTGATCGAGGGTGACATCGCGCTCAGGACCGTGTCGATGGACCAGACACGCCCCGCGCGCTCGGTTGAGATCGATGGCGTTGGCTGGAACAACCTGGGCAATGTCGATCTGACCACTGGCGAGCCGTTCATCGTCCGCGTACTCGACGATTCGAACAAGGGTGCCGTGATCGACGCGATCCGCATCGAACCGGTGCGAGTGAGCGAAGGTGAACTGCCCGAGCCAATCGTGGCCGACGCCGACCCAGACCTTGCGAACGTCGAGGTCGTTGATGATCCGTGGACTGTCGGTGGCTTCGGACGCAGCTTGTGGGACAACCAATACTTCGAAGCCCTTGGCCGTCTGTTCAGGATTGACTTTCGGAACAGAATCTGGGGTGTGGTGCCAAGGGTCAGGTTTTTTGACTTCGGGTATCGCAGTTGGTCGGTTGAAAGCCAGAGCGTCGGCGGCATCATCGCAACATCGGTCGTGCCAAGCATCTCGGTTACGTTGCCGGTGCTCATCTTGACCACCCTCATCTCAACCAGTCTTGGCCTCCTGGCATCGTTCAATCGAGGCCGCCCACTCGATCGTGGTGTAATGTTTCTTGCTGTGCTTGGCATGAGCATCAGCTATCTGGTCTATGTGATCGTGGGCCAGTACTTCGGTGCGCAGTGGCCGCGGCTGGCGTTCGATGTGGAGGTCTTCGCGACTTTCGGGTACAAGCCGGTGCTCCCGATGTGGTCCGAGATCCAACTGATTTTGCAAGATAAGGGTATCGAGGACCCCGGTTTCTTCCGCACCCTCTGGGCGTGGTTCGCCGCTGTACCCAAGGCGCTCAGCGGCTGGCCGCACTACTGCCTACTGCCTGTGATCATTGGTGTAATCGTCGCGATGGGCTATGACACCCGCTTCTATCGCGCGGTCATGGTCGAGGAGTGCAACAAGGACTACATCCGCACGGCTCGCGCCAAGGGTGCCAGCAACCGGCGGGTGATGTACCGCCACATGTTGCGTAACGCGCTCATCCCCATCATCACCCGCGTGATGATCTCGCTGCCGTTCATCATCATGGGTTCTTTGCTCGTGGAGATCTACTTTGGCATCCCGGGCATGGGTAAGCAACTCTTCGACGCCATTACGAACAAGGACTTCCCGGTTGTCGAGAGCATCACGGCCTTGCTCGCGGCCATCTTTATCTTCACCATCATCCTCACCGACGTGCTCTACGCCGTCGTCGATCCACGGGTGACACTCAAGTGAGAGGACTTGCACGTTGAGCGGATCACTGTTGGATCGCAAGATCGAGAGCGAGCTTGCCGAGGGCAAGCAAGGCTGGCTGACGGCCATTCGACGGTCGCGTGCCTTCCGCACATTCATGCGTGATCGTGCGGCCGTCATCGCGCTGTGCGTCATCTCGGGTTACATCTCAATCGCGGTGCTCATCGTCGGCGCGCAATTGGCCAATGCCATTTCGGGTGATCGCCTGGCCGACACGTTCGTCGTCAAGGAACTCTCGATGGACCGGGCGACCGAACGCGTCGGTCCGGACAGCCTTCCGGGGTTCTTTGAAGAAGCTGATCCGGCCAAGCAGATCGCTCACGCCGAGTTCTATCTGACAGACCTGCGTCGGGCTCTGAGCCGGCAGGACCCGGTCGCGGCGCTGGAGGCGGTGGCCTTCGCCGAGCGAGATGTTGCCGACTTGCCCGTGGAGGAACTCCGGCCGCTCCTTGAAGAGGCCTCGGGCCAGTTGGAGACGGTCGACCAGATGTACGGTGATCTCGAGAACATGCGCGAGGACCTCCTGTACGCCCGCGAAGACCTGGCCCTGGCCGAGACCGACGAAGAGGCCGAGGAACTGAAAGAAGAGATCAAGGACTTGACCGCGTCCATCCCTGGCGCGACCGAAGCGTTCGATGCCGCAATCGAAGAGCTACAGGCCGACGTTGCCGCGCTATTGCCCGACCCCACCGGCTTCGATGGCTTGATGTACGACATGCGTCTGCTTCTCGGCACCGATTCACAGGGCCGGTCCATCTTGTGGCGCGCGGTCTACTCCATCCGCGTGGCCACGCAGGTCGGTCTGGTGTCGGCGATCCTCGCAGTGGTGGTGGGGGCGTTCTTGGGCGCCATGGCGGGCTTCTTTGGCGGTTGGGTCGACCACACCATCGTGTGGTTATATTCCACGCTCTCCAGCGTGCCCTACATTGTGCTTCTCACGGTCGTGGCCTTCGTCTTTGGTTCGATGGAGGTCACCGTGCCGTTCACCGACGGCGTCAAGGTCCACCAGACGCTCATCCCGATGTACGTGGCCTTCGGCGTCACATTCTGGATCGCCCCGTGTCGGCAGATTCGCGGCGAAGCCCTGAAGATTCGATCGCTCGACTATGTGCAGAGCGCCACGGCGCTCGGCGCTGGACGCTTCTACATCATGCGCAGGCACATCATCCCTAATGTGCTCTTCCTGGTGTTCATCAACTTCTCGCTCATCTTCATTGGTGCCATCAAGAGCGAGGTCATCCTCAGCTTCCTGGGCATCGGCGTGCAGGGGCAGCCGAGTTGGGGAGTGATGATCAGCGAGTCGCGCGGCGAGGTGCTGAAGCAGTTCTTCTGGCAGATCGGCTCGGCCACGGCTTTCATGTTCGGCTTGGTGCTTGCCTTCAACGTCTTCAGCGATGCGCTACAAGACGCCTTCGATCCCAAGCACGCACGGTAATAAGCGGTCTCTGATATCCGGTCAAAAACAGAACGTCCGGCATAGTAGTGCCGGTGGTTAGCTGTGCGTGGCTCCAAAAGAAAAACACGGCGTCCGGCAGCAACCGGGCGACGTGTTTAGGAGGAGAGAGACAAGACATGTGAAATATGCGCCCATTTTTCTGGCACGCCACCAATTTATGAAAGAAAATGTGCTGGGAGTAGAGCCATGCGGATCGCATCGGCTCGGGAGAGGGAGTGCATGTTCAATATGCGTATTATCCGACATATCTCTGTGTGTATTGTCGTACTATGTACGGCATATCACGCCCAAGCCGGCGTCCAGATTACCCACTCTGATGCTCGCCTACTCTTCGCACCGGAGCAGCTCCCAGACACTCTCGAGAGCGGCCGGTGGTCGTTGCTCGTCTGGATTCACGCCCCACAGGCGATCACGAGGCCAAGCTCGTTGGTCGCCGTCGGTGGCCGACTCGTTGTGGCGGCGGATGCACAAGGTGTATCCATCAGGACCCAGCACGGTGAGCGGGGTGCTGTGCTGCGTATCGACCGATCATTCCAGGCTGGCCAGTGGCACCTGCTGGCAATCTCGATGGATGTGGCAGCGAACCGAGCTCAGGCATGGTTGGCAACCCAACCCGCCGGATCGGGGTTCGGTGCCATCACATCCGACCTGTCTTCTCTCGAACCCCTGGGTCTTGGTCGATCGCTCGGTCGAGCCGCAAGACAAGACGGTGACGCGGTCTTTGGCCCGCGGCAGCCGGGCGGTCCGAGTTCGCTCTCTGCCGCTCGTGTCGTGTTCCGAGATCCGGCATTCCTTCCCGATCAGTCCGGACTGACGATCGGCTCCTTCGTAGCCGGTGTTCCGGCCGCCATGCTGGTGTACAACACCTTGACGATCCGAGACCATCCGGTCAACGGCGCCGATGTCGCCGCGGTCTGGTATAGCAGAGATTACTACGGCCCATATCGACTCGACGCCCGCGATGATGGCGGCGCGATGAATGGTTGGATGGGCGCCCAGTTTCTCGCATTTCATGGCATGTGTGCGCGGCCAGGTGGTCCCGGCGACACGATGGCCAAGGCGTCCTGGCCCGGAGCGCTGGTCACCACAAGTAACATCATGGTGCTTGCAAGACCCACACCCATGGAGCCTCGTTTCACCAGCTTGTTTCGAACGGTCGAGCCGATCGAGCAGGCAACCGGCGCGGTGTTTCGCAGTCGGCTCGAGACCGGCTTCGACGGGTTTTTTGACATCGAGCGTGCGCCTTTCGACGCGCCTGCGGAGCCTATCGGCCAACTTGGCCCGAAGGCCACCCAGATGGTCACCGGACCGGAGGGTCTTGTGCGCGTGATGGTGAGCGCCAATAGCCGCGGCACTCGCGGCACGCTCCCGCCGCAGCCTTGGCCTGAGAATTTTGCGCATGGATTCATCCAAGTACTGCTCCCCCAGACGGCCGGTGTGCTGATGCGCCCCCCGACGTTGCTGGACGCCCGTGGTGGGTGGTTCGGATTCGACACAACACGTTCCGTTCCCGAGACTGTTGGCGTGCGATCGCTACACGCGCGAGACGACGCTTGGGGGGACTGGACGCGCTTCGGATCTGGCACCTTGCCGGCGACAAGCCGCGGGCCGGGTCCTGCCGTGAGTGTCTCGCCCGGTGGTGTCTTCCGATTGCGCTGCGGCCCGGTTGCGGGCAGCCTTGTCATGGCCGATGCCCCGTTGATCGTGCGTTCGACCGTTCTCGCGTTCCCGGGGTCGAGTCCGCTGGAGTGGTATCCGGAGCGTGGCGCCTTCCAAGATGGTGACGGTCTGCAACTGGCCGACGTGGTGCGTGTGCCACTCGATACCACTCGCGTGACGCACATCATGACGGCACAGGACACGGTTGTCGATGACAAGACGCTCGTACTTGAAGGCCAGCACGACGTGAGGGCTGGTGACGCCGTCGTCCCACTGAGCGGCCGCGCACGCGGGGGTGTGACCACGGTGGTTGGGGTCCAAGTAGAGGATAATCGCACGACCATCTTGTTCTCGCACCCTATTGGTGATGAACTCACGGTTGGCAGCGAGCTGCGCATCGGCTCCTGGCGCTTCGAGTCGGTCGAGCATCGATTCGATGGGGTGCACGCGGGCGACGATCAGGCATGGCGAGGACAAGTACTCACGGCTCCGGACGACACAAACCTGGGTCTCATGGTCTACGCCGTCAGCGCGTGGCGGCCGGATGTGAACGGCTTCCTTTTCGGCGCGGCTGGCCAGGGAGGCCAGGGGTATACGCCGCAGTTGGCCAACTCATTCCCTGGCGCGACCGCAGCGTGGGCACGAGAGACGCAGGCAGACGTCTGGGTACAAGGCATCGCGGGCCAGCATTCTCAGCCGCCCGCGATGTTCGACTATCTCGGCGAAATACGCGCCGGGCTCGGAATCGATGCCGAGGTCATGTGGGCATCGGACGCGGTCCACGCCCACGCCACCCACGACCAGTGGCATTGGTTCTTGCAGGACGAGTCGGTCGTCGCGGGTGTGCCAGCTATTTTTGCGGTGGGTCATCCGATGGTGGGTTCGTTCTTCGCCCAGGCCGCGAGCGGCATGCGAACGGATGACACGCACTTCTCGAGCTTTGGTGCTCGGGTGATCGCCGAAGCCTGGATGGACCAACTCCATTCGCTGGCTCTGGGTGATTGCAAGGAGGCTGACTACAACCGTGACGCGGTTGTCGACCTCTTCGACCTCCTGGTCTTCCAGACCGATTGGGAGGCGAGCGTCCCCAGGGCCGACCTCGACGGTGATGGCCAGTACACGCTCTTTGACTACCTCGTGCTGCTCACTGCCATCGATCAGTGCCGCTGAACACCGCCCCCGCACCCGGCATATACGCTCGACCGGGTTTTTTGCCGATGATGCCCCCGGGCATCGTGGCCGGGTTGCGGGAGCGAAGGGTTCATGAGCATTGAGGCGATCATCGTGCTGGGCGTCATCGCCGTCGTGCTTGGGGCGCTGATGTTCACTCGGATCGCCGCCGACGCGATCCTGGTTTCGGCCCTCACGCTGCTGCTCGTCGTGCCCGTACCCAAGGGCGGCGGCATCACGCTCGGAGTCCTGACCCCGAAGGAAGCCATCGGCGGCTTCGCCAGCACCGGGCTGGCCACCGTGGCCGTGCTCTTCGTGGTGGTCACGGGCCTGAAGGAAACCGGTGGCATCGACTGGATTTCGGCCCGACTGCTCGGCAGGCCCCGCAGTTTGCGGACCGGCATGGTCCGGATGGCCGCACCCGTGGCCGGCATGAGCGCGTTCCTCAACAACACACCCGTCGTGGCCCTCATGATTCCGGCGGTTGGCGATTGGTGTAAACGCACGGGTCTCGCGCCCTCGAAGCTCATGATCCCGCTGAGCTACGCGGCCATCTTGGGTGGCACATGCTCGCTCATCGGCACCAGCACCAACCTCGTGGTCGCCGGTATGGTCGTTGACCAGCAAACCGGCCTCGAACCCCTCGGCATGTTCGACGTCACCTGGATCGGTGTGCCATGCGTGCTCGTCGGGTTGCTATTTCTATTGCTCGTCGGGCCGAAGCTGCTGCCTAACCGCGGCTCGTCGGCCAGCGTGATGGCCGACCCGCGCGAGTACACGCTCGAGATGATCGTGCCCGAGGGCAGCGCACTGGCGGGCAAGACCGTGGAGGATGCGGGCCTTCGAAACCTGCCGGGGTGCTTCCTGGTCGAGGTCGAACGCGAGGGCGGCGTGATGGCGGCGGTGGGACCCGAGTCGGTCCTGCGGGCTGGCGATCGCCTCGTCTTCGCCGGCGTGGTCGAGGCCATCAAAGACCTGCAAACCCTCCGCGGCCTGACGCCCGCGACCGACCAGGTGTTCAAGCTCGACTCGCCACGATATCGCCGGCGCCTGTTCGAAGCCGTGGTCTCGCGTACGAGCCCAGCCGCGGGTCGCACGATTCGAGAGGGCCGCTTCCGCAATACGTACGACGCGGTCGTTATTGCTGTCGCGCGCGAGGGTGAGCGGCTGAAGGGCAAACTTGGCGCTATCGAGCTCAAGCCCGGCGATACGCTGCTGCTCGAGGCCGACCCTGGATTTGCCGAGAAGCACCGAAACTCACGCGACTTCCTATTGGTGAGCGCACTCGAGGACTCGACGCCCCGGCGCCACGCCCGAGCACCGATGGCGGTCGTGCTCCTTGCGGGCATGGTCGCTCTGGCGGCGTTGGGGGTAATGGAAATGCTCACCGCCGCGCTGCTCGCCGCTGGCCTCATGGTGCTCTCGCGCTGCTGCACCATCACCGAGGCTCGCCGCAGCATCGATTGGTCGGTACTCATCGTCATCGGGGCCGCGCTAGGACTGGGCGAGGCTCTCCGGGTTTCCGGAGCGTCTTCAGATATCGCGCACGCCATCCTCAGTGTGGTCGGGCAGCATCCTTGGATGGTGTTGCTGGCGATCTATGCCATCACCAGCCTTGCCACGGAAGTCATTACCAACAACGCCGCCGTCGTCCTCGTGTTCCCAATCGCAGTGAAAGCGGTCGAGAAAATAGAGATCGCGACGAGCACCGATGTGAGCCTCATGCCCTTCGTCATCGCCATCATGATCGGCGGGTCGGCCAGCTTCGCTACGCCGCTGGGCTACCAGACCAACCTCATGGTCTATGGCCCCGGCGGCTACCGATTCGCTGACTTCCTGCGGGTCGGCGTGCCAATGAACATCCTGATCGGTGTCACGACTGTGGTGCTCACGCCACTCGTCTTCCCGTTCTGAAGGAACGGTGCTGTTCCCTCGGCCGGGCTAGGCTCGGCCCATGCCAGGCCAGTCTCCAAACGCAGCCGATTCGGGCTCGAAACTCATACCGCCGGGCGTCAAGCCGGTGGTGGTCGCATCGCACCGTCGTTCGGGCACGCATCTGATGCTCGACTTGCTTCGCAGGCAATTCGAGGCTTGCCAGCCGCCCTTCCGGTTCGGCGTCAATCCGCACCGGTACCTGTACTTCGTGCTCGACCGCCTGCGCCCGTCGCATCCGCACCATGCCAATATCGAGGCGTGCCTGCGGGTGATGCGCACGACCGAGATGCCCACGCTCAAGACCCACAACACGCCCGACTTCCCGGACATCCCAGACGAATACGCCAGTTTGTGCCACCAGGCGTTGCGAGATGGCGTTGTGTTGTATTGCGTCAGAGACGTGCGGGCCGTCCTCACCAGCCTGCTCGCGTTCGATGCGTACGCACAAAAGAACTCAGCGATGTCGTTATCGGACTATATTAGACAGGAGGTCGATGGCAAACCGCGTCCGAGGCTGTGGACAGACCACGTGAAGTCCTGGATCGATCACCACCCCGCTCCGAACCTGATCCGTTTCGAGGACGTGGTCGCCGATCCCAAGGCGATGGTCGAGAAGTTGGCGGGGCTGCTTGGCCAGGATCCCCTGATGGTCGATCCAGTGCTCCCGCCGAGGATGCGGCATCGCCGCCAGCGTTGGTTGGCGATGGTGACGGGGGTGCCCCCGAGTACAAATGTTATAGGGCGTAAAACATCCACTGAACTCCTCGACTGGCGGACGGCATACTCGGCCGAAGACTTCGCGTTCCTAGAGGAGCACGCCGGCGACATGATGCGGCGGCTGGGGTATCTCCAGGGACACGACTGGACGTAGAGCGTCCCGATCGATCCTCTGGCGTGTGAACTCGATCGTGCCGATTGGCGAACCATGAGCCGGTGCTCCGGGCTGCCCCGGTTGGGTTGTGAGCTCTGAGCGCTATAGCATCATCCCTCGCCCGCGGTACGGCCTGACGCGGTGGGCACCTAACGGATGGATCGACACGGTGCAGGCCCATTGAAGGAGCGGACATGGCGGGCGAGTTGGTTGTTGTTGCGGGCGGGGGCGGCTTCATCGGCGGGCACCTGACGGCTGACCTGCTGCGGCAGGGCTTCCGCGTGCGCTCGGTCGATCGCAAGCCGATGGACGAGTGGTACCAGGTCCACAACGACGCCGAGAACCTCGTGGCCGACCTCAACGGCATCGAGGCCTGCCGCCAGGCCTGCCAAGGGGCCGATCAGGTCTACCAACTCGCGGCCGACATGGGCGGCATGGGCTTCATCGAGACTCACAAGGCCGAGTGCATGCTCAGTGTGCTCATCAACACACACATGCTGATGGCGGCACGTGATGCCGGTGTTCAAAAGTTCTTCTACAGCTCATCGGCGTGCGTGTACAACGGTGACAAGCAGGTCGACGAAGATGTCATCGCGCTGAAGGAAGAAGACGCCTACCCCGCCCTGCCGGAGGATGGCTACGGCTGGGAAAAACTCTTCAGCGAACGCATGTGCCGCCACTTCCGTGAGGACTATGGCATCTACACCCGCGTTGCCCGCTATCACAACGTGTATGGTCCCTTCGGTACTTGGGAGGGAGGGCGCGAGAAGGCGCCTGCTGCCATGTGTCGCAAGGTGATCGAGGCGAAGCTCACAGGCGATCACACGATCGAGATCTGGGGCGACGGCAAGCAGACACGCTCGTTCATGTACATCGATGACTGTGTGAACGGCAGCCAGAAGATCATGCAAGGCAACAGCATCGAGCCGCTCAATCTGGGCAGCAACGAGCTGGTCACGATCAACGGCCTTGTCGACATCGTCGAGGAGATCGCCGGCATCAAGCTCGATCGGAAGTACAACCTCGACGCGCCCAAGGGCGTCAACGGACGCAATAGTGATAACACGCTCATCGAGAGCGAGATCGGCTGGTCGCCCTCCATTCGCCTTCGGGATGGCATGGAAAAGACGTACAAGTGGATCTACGACGAGCACCAGAAGAAGTATCAGGGCAAGGTTCCCCAGCGCGAGGCAGCGCCCAAGGGCGCCCATGTTGATAAGCACGCTACGGCGGCTCGGTGATCGAAGTGCGACGCGAATCGATCATGCCCAGATCGATGGCTCTGTCGGGGGCGGTCTCCACGCTCCTGGTTGCGACGACTTCTGTTCTCGCTCAGGGCTCCGCTATCGAGCAAGCACAGGATGACATCGCCGAGAGCGCGTCGACGCTCACGCATGACGCGGTAGCGGCTCGGGCGATCGACGCGTTGGGAGGACCTGACGCGATCGATCGGATCGAGAGCGTGTATTTCAAGATCAATATTTCTGCGCCCGAGCCCGTGGGCACGCGAGAGTTGTACTGGTCGCGCGACGGCGGTTTGGTCGTGGTGGTTACTCGCCAAGGCGTCGAGATCGAGCAGGGAATCGTCGGCTCCATCGGTTGGGTGCGTGATCCGGGTGGACGCGCATCCCTCCTGCCAGAGAGCGACCTCGACCAATCACGCCGCGAGACTGTTGCTCATCTCATCGCGCTCGGTTTCGAACGGTTCTCCGAGCACGGATATAAGCGTCTTGACGAGAGCAACGAGGTAAATGGCCAAATCGATGCGAAGGACACGCATCAGTTGGTCTACGGGGATGAGAAGACGGGCTTCACCACGATCCACCACGACGTCGATACGGGGCTGCCGCTCGCCATCGAGCACTTCCGCATGCAGGATCTTGTGACGTTCACGACGAGGCTCGGGGAGTGGCTGGACGTCGAGGATAAAAAGTTCTTCGGATCGGCCACCGTGACGGTGAAACCAACCGTGGGAGAGGCGCTCCCGCCGACCACGCTCACCTTCGAGGCAATCGAGGTAAACAGCGTCGACCCGGCACGCTTTATCGTGCCCGCGGATGTCCAGCAACTCGCATCCGAGCGAGAGTCTCGACGGGAGTTCAAGACCGAAGGCGTCATCGCGCTCGAAGATCTTCCGATGAAGTATCAGAAGGAAGCCCCCATGATCATCGAGATGGTCAAGAGCGAGGGGCCCGACAGCATCAAGGAATTCATTGAGCAATTCGGAACGTTCTCCGAAGAGATGTCCGAAGGGCCGCAAAAAGACACGTTCCGGTACATCATCCAGGAACTCCGTAAGGGGGATGGCGGCGGCTGAGGCCTCGTGGCAACCCCGGCGAGTCGCGTCGGCACCACGCTCCGATCGCTTCCGACACCCAGATCCAGCACACACTTGCCTTGAGGGAGGCTTCCCATGTATCAGAAGATCACCGCCAGCATCTCGCGAACTCGTTTGACCGCTCCGATCACAGCCGGCCTGATGCTCGCGATTGCAGGAGCGCCCGCGCTCGCCCAGAATAGCGGCAATAGCGCCGAGTCGACCATGGCGGCCGCGCCCGCGAATCAGGAAGGGCTGCCGAGTGTCGAGGAGCTCACCGAGATGGTCGTCAAGGCCATCGGTGGCCGTGAGAACATCGACAACGTCAAGACGCTCCACACGGTGCTGACCATGAGCGTGGGCGGCATGAACATCACCATGGACAACAAGTGGAGCCGCGAGGGCGGCCGGCTGACAAAGAGCGAGACGCCCTTCGGCAACACCGAGATGGGCTCGGACGGCACCACCGCCTGGTCCAGGATGCCCGACGGCAGCTACCTGATCCTGAGCGATGATCAGATCGAACAACTCGATGGACAGGCCTCGATGCACATGAGCATGGTCGATCCAAAGGAGTTGAAGAAGAACATGGAGACGATGGAGGTGGTCGGCCGCGAGGAGTTCAATGGTCGGGCCGCCCTCAAGGTGCGCTTCGAGCCCAAAGCTTCCGAGGATCACGGGTTCATGTTCTTCGATGCCAGCGACGGCATGCCCTTGGGCATGAGGCAGACCGATGCGACCCCGATGGGCGAGCAGACCACGACGATGACTCTCGGCGACTGGAAGACAATCCAGGGCGTCAAGTTCTTCCACACCATGAAGGTGGAGGCCCCCGGCATGCCTGGTGGTTCGGCGGAGATGAAGGTCACCACCCTCGAGGTGAACAAGCTCGACGAGGACGTGTTCGCGTTGCCAGCCGAGGTGAAGGAACTGGCCGCCAATGCTGGAAGCTCCAATGAGGAAGGCAATGAGGGCGGTGATGCCGATGCGATCACGCTCGAGGACCTGCCCGAGGCCTACCGCGATCGCGCGAAGGCAACCATCGACCAGATGTCGATGGGAGGCAAGCAGGCCATCAATCGGTCGCTCCCGCAGCTCGAGAGCGCCCTCAGCAGCCTCCCCGAAGGCGACGATAAGCTCACGCTCCAGTACATCATCCAGGAGTTGAAGAAGGTCAAGTGACCCCGCCGATTTCCCGGGCGCACTGCGAAAGGAGCGGGCATGATCGGACGTTTCAAGGCGGCCCTGCCCGCTCTTCTTGTCAAGTTCAACAGGATCTCACAGCGCTTCGGGATCACGGCGATCCCGAATCACTTCTACTCCGAGATCCCAGACTTTAACGAGTTGGCTAGGACGACCGGATGGCGTAGGCCGATGTCCATGCGAGGCATCGACTATGCCGATGAGGCGACCCAGCTCGCGTCGCTGGCGTCGTGGATGGATGCGGGCAAGGCCGCCGGAGACGTGGCCGGCGTCCACGATCGCGCGTGCCAAGCCAATGGTGAGGTTGGCTTCGGGCCTATGGAGGCCCAGGCCCTCTACGCATTCGTCGTGCGTGAGAAACCGGCAAAAATCGTCCAGGTTGGCTGTGGTGTTTCAACCGCGATCATCCTCGAAGCCGCCGCGGCCGTGGGGTACAAGCCCGAGTTGGTCTGCGTCGAGCCCTACCCAACCGATGTGCTCAAGAGGTTCGCCAGTGAGGGCAAGCTGACGCTGCACAGCGCCAAGGCTCAGGACGTGCCGTTCGACGAACTGGCGGCGATGGCCGACGGTGGTTTCCTCTTTGTCGACTCCACGCACACGCTTCGGCCGGGGAGCGAGGTCATCGTTCTGATCAGCGAAATTCTGCCAAGGCTCTCGGCTGGCACGTGGGCCCACTTCCATGACATCTACTTCCCGTACGACTACGGCCCCGGGTTGCTCGACGAGGGTGTGTTCCAGTTCCGGGAGAACACGCTGTTGTACGCCCACTTGGTCGACAACGCCCGCTGGCGTGTTGAAGTGTGCATGTCCATGCTGCACCATGGGGAACGCGATGTGCTGGCCGGTACGCTCGTGGGCTACGAGCCCATGCCCATGAGCGACGGCCTCCGCGCGGGAGAGGGCCACTTCCCCGCCTCGATCTACATCCGTGCAGTCGGCTAGCCGATAGAGATGCCATCGATGCCAGATGAAAAGCCCGCCATCATCGTGATCAGCCAGGTGTACGTGCCCGACCCCGCCAGCGTGGGGCAGCACATGCACGATGCGGCGGCCGAGCTCGTCCGGCGGGGGTGGCGCGTGGTCGTCTACGCGTCTGCTCGGGGGTACGAGGACGCCTCGGCGAGGTATCCCAAGTCCGAGACACTCGACGGCGTTGAGGTCCGACGTCTCGGGCTCTCAAGCTTTGGCAAGAAGACCCTGCTCATCCGTGTCTTCGCGGGTGTGCTGTTCCTGCTCCAGGCGATTCTCCGAGGAATGTTCGTTAAAAACACCAAGGGTGTGTTCGTGAGCACGAGCCCACCGTTTGCCGGCGCGTTTGGCACGCTGCTAGCGAAGCTGAAGCGTGCCGCCTTGTTCTACTGGGTCATGGACTTGAATCCGGACCAACTCATCCAAACCGGCACCATCGGCCCCAAGCACCCCGCGGCGATCATCTTCGATGCTGGCAACCGTGTTACGCTCCGGCGTAGCGACGGCGTTGTCGCGCTCGATCGCTTCATGGCCGAGCGCGTGAACCGTAAGGTCGACGTTGGCGATCGATTGGCCATCCTGCCGCCCTGGCCCCACGAGGACCACGTCGAACCGATCGAGCACGCCGACAACGACTTCCGCAAGCAGCACGAACTGGACGGCAAGTTCGTTGTGATGTACTCGGGCAACCACGCTATAACCTCTCCGGTCACCACTGTTCTCGAGGCAGCCCTACGGCTCAGGGACCGCGAAGACATTGTCTTCGCGTTCATCGGTGGGGGAGTGGGTAAGGCCGACGTACGCCGAGTGATCGCAGAGCACAATCCTGCGAATGTGCTCGAGTTGCCATATCAACCCTTCGATCGGCTGCGGTTTTCGCTTTCAGCCGCCGACCTCCACGTTGTGACGATGTCCGATGAGGTTGTGGGGTGTGTCCATCCTTGTAAGGTGTATGGCGCGATGGCCGTGGGGCGGCCCATCCTGTTCGTGGGTCCACGCCCAAGCCACGTCACAGAGTTGCTCGATGCGCAAGAGATGGGGTGGCACGTGACGCACGGCGATAGCGAAGGATGTGCGAAGCGGATCGAGGAGGCAGCCGCCATGGCGCCAGAGCGTCGTCAGGAATTGGGGAGGCGAGCACGCGTCTACATCGATGAGAAGTACACGCAGGGACGGCTGCTCGGCGAGTTCACCGACGCTGTTGAAGCGGCGATCTGCCGACGGCATCCGGACCTGCGGACCGCACCAGTCCCGTTGCAATCAGCCCAAACTCAGGGTTGAATATTGCCGATCTTTCTTCGCCAGGAGCCGTAAGTTGAGCGAGTAATGAACTCGATCAGCGTCGCTGTAGCACGGCTTCTTCTGGTAGCGATCACGTTGATAAATATTTGTTAGGTATCTAGAAACATGGACTGTGATCGCCATTCAATGCCTGAAGCGTGGTACGGGGGTTGGCACTACCCCAGCAAGGGGCGAGCGTATCCTTGCCCCTCATGTCTGGGAGCCATGTGGCTCAGCCCTCACGGAGCGATTCGGTCTCGTTCACGACAGAAGGCGCAGAGCATTGCTTTGAAGATGTGCGCAGTGAAAAGCGGTGCCCGACGATGAACACGGCCGAAACAGCCGATAACAAATCTCAGCCTGTTAACGCTCAGGCGGAGCCTGTCGTGCCGTGCGATGATGTGGAAGTCCAGCGCGTTCGGGTAAGCCAGTTGCCGACCGTCGAAGGCTACCCCGCGCGTGGGACTGTTCCGATCAGCATCCTGGTGCCCGTCAAGAACGAGCAGGACAACATCGCATCGTGCCTTCGCCGGCTGACCTGGGCCGAGCAGATCACGGTGATCGATAGCCAGTCGACCGACGACACCATCGCGATCTCGCAGGCCTTGGGGGCGGAGGTCTACCAGTTTCATTACAACCGCGAGACCGGCTGGCCCAAGAAGAAGAACTGGGCCCTCGAGCACGTGCCGTGGCGTCACGAATGGGTACTGATTGTCGATGCCGACGAGCACATCACACCCGAACTTGCCAAGGAGATCGAAGGCGTCGTTACTGGCGCTATCAAACCGGACGGGAATGGCGGTGGCGACGGGTACTGGATCAATCGCAGGTTCATGTTCCTGGGGCGCTGGCTCAAGGGCGGCGGTTGGTATCCGAGTTGGAATCTCCGACTCTTCAAGCACGCAGTTGGTCGGTACGAACGGATCGGAGATCTTGGGGATACCGGATCGGGCGACAACGAGGTCCACGAGCATCCCGTGCTCCGCACAGGCGCGGCAGGTTACTTGCAGCATGACATGCTGCACTATGCCTATCCCGACCTGAGCACCTGGATCGAAAAACACAACCGATACACGACCTGGGAAGCCCACGCGTGGCATGTACATGACAAGGGAGGGGTTGTTCCGAAGCTGTTTGGCAACACAATCGAGCGGCATCGCTGGCTGAAGAATTACACGAGGCACCTTCCTCTCAGGCCGGTGTTGCGGTTCCTGTTCGACTACTTCATTCGTCGTGGGATTTTCGACGGCTATCCCGGATTCATCATGGCCGTGAACATGTCTTGGTACGAGTTCATGTCGGCCGCCAAGCATCGCGAGATGGAGGCTGCCACGAGGCAGGGCACAAAATCGGTGGGAGGACCACCGGCATGAGCAGCCAGGCGCAGAAGCCCAGCCCAACCAAGATGATTGCACGCGAGTACGTCGATAGCCGGGCGAGCTCGACGGATCGCTACAAGAGTCCCTACTCCTTCAAGGCGAAGGTTGCACGGGTCCTGTGGGGCGGGGTCCAGGGCACCATCTTCAGATACTCGTTCCACAACTGGTATCGATTTCGTCAGTCCCTGCTCTCCCTGTTTGGTGCCAATATTCATCCGTCGGTGCGAATCAGGCGGACGGTCCACGTTGAGACGCCTTGGAATCTGACGATCGGGGCCGACAGTTCCGTGGGCGATAACGCGATCCTGTATTGTCTCGGTCCGGTGAGCATCGGCGAGCGTGTGATGATCAGCCAGAATGCTCATATTTGTGCTGGATCACACGACTACTTGTTGCGTGCATTGCCGCTGTTGCGCCCACCCATCATCATCGAGGATGAGGTCTGGATTGCCGCCGATGCATTCGTTGGCCCCGCCGTTCGCGTTGGCGAAGGGGCCATCCTGGGGGCGCGGGCTTGCACCATGAGCGATCTGGAGCCTTGGTCCATCTATGCAGGCAATCCTGCCTTACTCATCAAGCCAAGGCCTCCCTGCCAAGACAGCCCCGCATAAGTTGCCCCATGAGTTCCCCTTCGGTAGTGCACCTGATTGCCGACCTCGACCCGGCGGGTGGCGGACCGCCGGTCGTCGCCGCGCGTTTGGCCGCGGCTCAGGCGAACCTCGGATGCAAGGTCTCGATCCTGTCGTATCGAACGACCGAGGGTGGTCCACGCGCTGACGCGCTCATGGCCGAGACCCCGCATGGCGATCTGGTCGAGCACGTCACGGTCGACTCGCCCGGCCGCCTCGAACGGGTGACCGGGCGCCAGGCCGCCAAAGCTTTTTTCGATCTCGCCGATTCGGGTGTCGATGTACTCCATACGCACGGTATGTGGGAGCCGTTGATGCCGGCGTGTGCTGCGGTTGCTCGAAAGCGCGGCATCGTCTATGTCGTCACTCCGCACGGCATGCTCGATCCTTACACACTCTCCGTGAAGCCTACAAAGAAGCGTGTTGCCTTAGCCACGACGCACAAGTCGTTCTTGCGCAAGGCGTCCTTCGTTCACATGCTCAATGCCGACGAGGCCAGCCTGGCAGAACCCGTGCTGCATGGCACACCGACGCGGGTCATCTCAAACGGGATCTTTCTCGAGGAACTCGAGCAAACGCCGTCTGCCGGCACCTTCCGCTCGAAGCACCCCGAGCTGGGAGACCGTCCGTACGTCTTGTTCCTTTCGCGGCTAGCCCACAAGAAGGGCTTGGACTATCTCGCCGACGCGTTCGCCCAGTTCCACAAGCGAATGCCCGATGTCGACCTCGTCGTCGCCGGCCCAGATGGCGGCGAGCAGGCGCCGTTTGAGGCCAGTATCGCCAAGCACGGTGTTGGACACCGTGTCCACGTCGTCGGCCCGGTCTATGGGGCCGACAAGTACGCGGCGTTGCGCGACGCGGCGGTTTTTTGCCTGCCCAGCCGCCAAGAAGGATTCTCGATCGCGATCACAGAAGCGCTCGCGATGGGCATTCCCGTCGTCGTGACGCGTGCGTGCCACTTCCCGGAAATATCCGAGGTCGGTGCGGGCGTCGAGACCGATCTCGACGCTGGGCAAATCGCCGATGGTCTGGAGCGCGTGTTGTTGGATCCGGATCGTGCTCAGCAGATGGGCCAAGCCGGTGCGGCTCTGGTTCGCGAGCGTTTTACTTGGCCCGGCGTGGCCCGCGTGACCCTTGAGTGCTATAGAGAAGTCCTCTCCGGAGCCAGCCGCTGATGCTTCCAACGTTCCTGATCATTGGCGCCCAGAAGAGCGGCACGACGACCCTCTACCGCGACCTGCTGACGCAGCCTGGTGTCTACTTCCCCTACCACAAAGAACCGACGATGCTCGCCCACGACCGGATACTGACACCCGAGGGACTCACCGAGTACGAAGCACTCTTTGCCAACGCGAAGCCTGGTGATGCCCGTGGCGATGCCTCAACGGGATATGCCAAGATCCCGCGATTCACAAACGTCCCACAGCGTGCTCACAAGGTGCTCGGCCCGAGTATCCAACTCCTGTATCTCTTGCGTGAACCCGTGAGCCGAATCGTGAGCCACCACCACCACGAGATCACCAACAAGCCGGTCCCGCCAACGGTCGATGAGTTCATCATTGCCGATCACACGGCCATCCCGTTCAGCAAGTACGCGTTCCAGGCGAAGGCGTGGCTCGAGTGCTTTGACGCCGACAAGTTGCACGTGCTGCTGCTCGATGAGTACGTCAAGGACCGTCGCGGCGAAGTCGAGCGGCTCGGACCTATTCTCGGATACTCGCCCGATCCCGAGTTGGTCGATCCACAGTCGAAGTTCAATACGGCCGAGGGTCGCTCGTCCGACCGAGGGTGGGCGATGCGCATCCGTCGAACTCGACCGTACGAGCGGCTCCGCCCCCTGCTGCCAGTCACGACGCGCGATCGGCTGCGTCGAATCTTCACTCCGAAAGCGCCACCGCCGCCGCCACCGCCATCGGAGGCTTGCGTTGAGAAGCTGCTGCACGAGCTAGAAGACGACCATCGCGAGTTGGCAACCATCATCGGGCGACCCTATCCCATCTGGGATCCGGATCGGGTTCGTGAGCGTTACGAACAACTCAGGCGAGCGAGCCAGCGCCCGACTTGAGAAAGACTCAAGCGGGTTGGATCTGCCGCTGAGCCAGCATCGCCGCCAAGCCCGGGTTCTCGCGGCGGAAGCGCATCAACTCGCCCGCCCAGGTCAGGAACAGCACCGAGAGTAACACGTGGATGAAGCCCCATGTGTTCGTGCCCATGTAGATCATGTGGTTGACCATTCCCTGCGCATAGATCATCACCATGAACGCGGCAAGCGTGCTGATGAGGAGCGGATCCGCATCCATGAGCGATCGATAACGCCACACATAGATGGCGGCAGCCAGGCTCACCGCCGCGAGCAAGAGGTACGGGATCGCGAGCGAGAGCCCGCCGAAGTACGCTTGCATGAGATAGGCGTTGTGGGCGTGATATCCCAGGCTGTCGTCGGCTTCGGCCCGTAACCCGCGAGTGCCCAGTAGGCCGGTCAACGGCCGTTGTGCGATCGACTCGCGGATATACTCGACGGCCTGCGAGCCGCGGGCGGTCTCGATCGACTTGTACCGATCAAAGGGATTGCTGTCAACGCGGCTGATGACGACGGCAATTCCCACAAGCATGATGCCGATCATCGGTACCGCGAGCACGGGCTTGCGCAGCATCGCGAGGCCAACCGGCGCGCATACGCCCATCATCGTGATAGCCACCGATCGGCTGCCAGAGAGCAGGGCCATGCCCGCCGCTGCGGCCGCGGTGCCCGCCCATACCAAACGCATGAGAATCATCCGATCGCGCAGCGCGAAGTACAAGGTGATACCCGCCGTCAGGGTGAACACCATGCCGATCTGCAGCGAGGAAGCGCCATAGGGCTCGAAACGGGAGTGGCCAGTGTACGTCCAACTGTTCGAAACCAGGGCACTGAGCAGTATGGGGGTGTCGAGCACGAACCCGATCGCGAGATACTTCAAGACTCGTACGAGCGCCGCGGCGTCAACAATTGTCGTTGCGACAGCCAAGACCGCCAAGACCATGCAGATCCACTGAATGGATCGAAGCACCGGGATGGTGCTGTCTTCGGTGGTCAGGAGGAAGATCGGACCAACCAAGGCCAGTGGCACATAGGCAAAGCACAGTGGGTGGAGCTTCCGCTTTGGGCCCGGAGACAGAATCGCGGCCGCCGCGACCGCGAGGAGCATCGCGAAGCCGAGGGCCTTGGCACCTAAGGCAGGCGCGCCCAACAGCGGCAACCGCCCGACCAGCAGGAACGGCGGCATGATGATGAGCGCGGCGGGCAGTCGCAACCGCCCCGGGCAAAGCAGGAACACCAGCCCGATAACCACCGGCGCCATAATTAGCACCGGCAGGGGGATAACGTCGGTGTACTGCTCGAAACTGAACAAGGACCAATCTCCGTGGCCGTGCTGAAGCACCAGCCTCGCTTATCTCCCCTAACGCCGCTCCCGGCATTCTGGTTCGAGCCCTCCCGCACCGCGTAGGCCCTACGTTCCTTTCGGCTCGCTAGACGCGGGACTTGTTCCGCTTCGTACTCTGGAGGGCATCAGCCGATCCAAATAGGGTGGGCATCGTACCGTGCCGTGCGGCAGCACGAGCGCGGTCGCTGAATGTACGCCCAAGGAGGCTCGAATTTGATTGGAAAAGGTTCGGTCATACGCCCATCACGCTGGATGCGATGCGTAGTCGCGACAGTCGCTGGGCTGACGGTTCTTGCCATCACGAGCGCGTCCGGCCCGGTGGTCACGCTGCACGGGAAGTCGCCGGCGACCGCAAAGCCGGCGGAGTCACCCGGTTTCCAGTTCCGACTGGTGGCCTTTGCGAACGATGACCTCATCGCGGAGTCCGGTGGGGTGGACCCTGTGCGTGCCACCGACCTCACCGGCACCCCGTACAACGAGGAGGTCATCGACATCCCCGGCTGGCGACTGGGCTTCTACCGCCGGCAGGGCCCGCACATGATTGCGATCCAGTCTCCGAATCTCAGTCGGCACTTGGCTCGGGTCGAGCAAGATGTGCCCAAACTCGTGCCTGTTGACTTCACGGGTGTGGTCGTGATCGACTACGAGCCCTGGTGGGCCCTCTGGGAAAGAACGAGGAACCAAGAATCGACCGCGGAGTTCGACGCCCTCGACAACGACTACAAGGACGATTGGAAGGACTACGTGCGCTCGGAACGCGCCTATTTGCTCGATGGCTTGAGCCCCGAGTGGGAAGAGCATGTCTACAAGCGGACCTACGAGGCATTCGTTCGCACGTTCCTGCTCGCGACCTATTACAAGTGCAAGCAACTCAGGCCACGAGCGCAGTGGACCTTCTACAACTATCCGCAGGTCCTTATCAACAGCGACTTGACCCCAAAGGGTGTCAAGGGCTACGGCGACTTATCCCACCAGGCGAGCCAACTTAACGACGAGATCCAGTGGTACTTTGACACGGTCGATGCCGTTGTGCCGCGGATCTACCCAACGTTGAAGCTGATCGAACACTGGCCTCCCGACGAACGAGTGCCTGGCGAGATCAGCCCCGCGATTCACGAGGCTTGGCTCAGTTCGATGGTCCGCGAGAGTGTTCGTCTTGCGAAGGGCAAGCCCGTGTATCCCATGCACTCGGCTATCTTCTTTACGTCGTACCCATTCGAGCGTGAGCCAGTGGAACGCCATCAGCACGAAGAGGTCTATCGCATCCTCGCCGAGAACGGTGCTTCCGGCGTCATAGTCTGGCACGGCGTGAGAAACCGCGATGAACTCGCGCTCTGGCGCCAACTCTGGGAGAACGAACTCAAGCCGGCCGGCATTAACTCGGACCGCGCCATCAACGGAACCGGAGGCGGCTCGTCGGGTTCTTGATCGGCACGAGTGAAATCCAATCATCGCCGGAGGAGGATCGAAAGCGGGGTACCATCATTAGACGGCACCCCGCTGGAGGAGAGAGAGAGATCCAATACTAAGCTGTTTATCGGGCAACTTCAGCCATCTTGATTCGCATCTTCCTGGTTTGATAGGGTAAACAGGCATGAAACGACAGCATTGTTCGATTGTGTTTTGTTTGGATATGGTTGATTGACTGACGGAGCGTGAGTCCGTTTTCATGCTTGCGAGGCCGATTTTCAGATGCCGATTCAACGATCCTCCAATCAAAACGACCACCCGAAGTGGGTGGCCGTTTCAGCGTTGCGGATGCGATTTTTTTTGAGCTACCGAGGGCTACGACGCGGCGATTCACTATCTGCGCTCTGGAGAAGGCGACGCACCAATTCTGCGCGCTCCTCCGGTGACATGTCGATCGCCCGTGCCACGAGGGCCTCGCGCCTTTCGACTGGCATGGACGCCATGCGTTCACGTAGACGCTGCTGCGCGTTCTCGGGAAGGCTCGAGAACCAACGCCGCAACTCCTGCGGCCCCTTTTCGGAGGTTGCGTTGTTGCGCTCCTGTCGTTGCGGACGATCTGACTCCATCTCGTCGAAACGGGCACCGATTTCCTTGCGGTACCGTTCTTGTGTGCGGCCCATCCGCTCGGTCGTCGCCTTTGCCCGCCAAGCCTCGATGGCTTTGCCTACGTGCGCTTGCTGGGCGGCGCTCAGTTCCACCCAAATGCGATTCTGCAAGCCCGAAAGCGCCCGTGCCATGTCGCCGCGGCTTGAGGCGCGATCGGACCGTTGCGGGGATTTGTCATCGGCCTCGGATCGCGCGGTACCAGGTCGAGTGCGCTCGGGGCGGGCTTGATCGCCGCGCGCGCGATCCGATTGGGGACGTTCCGATTGCTGGCGCCGGTTGTCTTGGCCGCGATCGGACCGGGGAGCACCGCGGTCTGTGGTACGCGCGGAGAGGCGATCGGTCGCCCGATCGTTGGCGCCCCCAGCCCGCCGGCCGGCTTCTCCTTGCTTACGACGAATTTGCTGCTCGAAGGCACGCACATGAGCTGTGATCCGTTCCCGTTGCTCGGGCGACAGACGGATCTCCAACGGTGCGTCTTCAGCCATCAGTTTGCCAATTGCGTTGCGGAACACCTGCGCGGGCACCGGCTGTCCGGACGTCCGGCCTGAAGCCTGGCTATCAGCCGAAAAGCCCGACTCTGTGCCCGGCACCCGTTGCTCACGGACGCGGGGGCCCGAGAGCAACGGGCGTTCTTCCTGGCTTGCCCGGCGTTCGGGCCGGTTGCCATCCTGGGCCGACGCGGGCGCGTCCAGGTTGGCGAGGCCGGCCAGTGCGATGAGCACCAGTGGGGCGATGCGAGTGCGGTTGGTCATGGGTGCCTCCTTCGGATGGCCCATTCACGCGATCATGCTCGCCGTGATGTGCCGGTTTGTTCCAGTCCCGTGCCGATTGATCACCGGCAGCATCCGGTCAACGTCCCATGCCCGCGATCGATTGCATTCATTGTCATACGATTGCCTCGTCGGGTTGCTCCTTCCCGTTTGAGTTCGAGAGCCGAGGAATCATGCCTATCTCCGAAGAACAGGTCCGTCGGTGGTTATCCGCCGTGACACCCGCTGGCGAGGCGGCCGACTTGGTATCGGCGCGCCGGCTCGAGTGGGTTTCGCTACTCGAAGACGCCGTGGCGATCAAGCTGCACCTGCCTGACATCCAGGAGGACGCGCGCGCGATGGAAGCGATCGCGGGCGCGTGCCTCGAGTCCGTACGGCAAGGTGCGGTTCGCGCCGGAGAACGAGTGCGAGCGATGCGCGTGCAGTTCGTCGACGAGGATGGGGGCATTGTGCGCGAGAGCGCGTTCGAGGCGTCGCCGAAGGGGGCGCTCCGTCCGGCTGGGGAGCCAACGGCGCGAATACCCGCCGTCCCCACGGCCGAGCCCTCATCGCCGCTCGCGGGAGTGCGGCACAAGATCGCGGTGGGGGCAGGCAAGGGCGGCGTGGGCAAGAGCACCGTATCGGTCAACATCGCCGTTGGGCTCGCCCGCCGAGGACATGCTGTCGGCCTGCTCGATGGCGACATCTATGGTCCGAGCCTGCCAACGCTCATGGGGCTTGCGGCCATGGAGCCAAACGTACTCGATGGGCGCTTCCAGCCTTTCATGACCCACGGGGTAAAGTCGATGACGGTTGGCAAACTGGTTGAAGCCGACAAACCGTTGATCTGGCGCGGTCCTATGGCGCACGGTGCCTTCAAGCAACTCACCGAGAAGACCGATTGGGGCGAACTTGACCACCTGATCATCGACCTTCCCCCAGGAACCGGGGATGTGCCGTTGACCATGGCCCAGAGTCTTTCGCTCACCGGCGCCGTGATCGTGTGTACTCCACAGCAGGTCGCCCAGGACGACGCTGTTCGGGCCGTGAAGATGTTCGAGCAGCTTGGCGTCGACATACTGGGCGTGGTCGAGAACATGAGCGTGTTCGTGGCACCCGACGGGTCCGAATACGATATCTTCGGTCGCGGCGGTGCCCAGCAGATGGCGCAGCGGCTTGGTCTTCCGTTCTTGGGTGCGTTGCCTCTGACGATGGAACTTCGAGCGAATAGCGATGCCGGAGAAACCAGTTCCAATTTCGAGGGCGATACCCCGCCCCAGAGGCTTTTCCGCAAGGCCTTGGATGGGTTGATCAACAACCTCGAGAGCCAACTCTCGCTGGCCTCCGTTCGCCAGGCCAAGTCGGGTCCGACCTTGACCATTCGGTAGCAATGCCCCGAGCTGTGTAGAAAAAGAAAACCCCCGCGACTCGCGTCGCGGGGGTTGCTTGCAATCTCGACCGATCGGTCAGACGCGGATGCTCAGCATTAGCAACCGGCGTCGAACTCGTTCTGGAAGGACAGGAAGTCGAAGATGGTGAGCACGCCGTCACCGTCGAAGTCGGCGGCCAGGTCGCCGGAGTCGAACAGGTTCTGGAAGGTCAGGAAGTCGAAGATGGTGAGCACGCCGTCACCGTCGAGGTCGGCGCGGCAGCCGCCGCCACCCACGTCGCCCTCGGCGACGATGATCAGGTGGGTGTCGGGGAAGGCGATGTCGGTGTACGAGGTGAACTCGGTCAGGCCACACGAGGCGCTGAAGATGTAGCTGTCGGCGTTCTGGCCGAAGCTGTTGCCGCCGGGGAAGTAGACGTCACCGGTCAGGCCGCCGGACAGGTCCTGGAAGTTCGGAAGGCTGATCTCGACCATGAGGGCGCTGCCGGCGTCGACCGAGCCGTCGACGTCAACGGTGACGACCTCGAGGGCGCGATCGGCCGAGGTCAGGACGGCCGAGCCAACCAGCGTGCCGGTAACGGTCGGGGCGGCGCCAGCGGCAACCTGGTAGAGGTTGACGGTGATGTCGGCCTCGATCAGGGTCGGCAGGGTCAGGTTCTCGATACCGAACTCAACGGTGCTGACCGTGAAGCCCTCGGTCACGCCGAAGTCGGCCAGCGTGAACGAACGAGCGAACGAGTTCTCGGTGGTGGTCTGCGGAGCGGCGGTGCTGGCGCAAGCGACGCCGACGCCACCGGTCACCAGGAACTCCTCGAGGCTGTGCGAGAGACGGATCTGGGCGTTGGCGGCGGTAGCGAGGCCGGCAACGGCGATCGTGGCGAAAGCAATCTTCTTCTGCATGGTATTCCTCCCCAGGGATAACACAAACGGAATTCTGACAGAACTGAGGCACACAGCCTCTGGAAATACGCCCGCGAAATGCGAGCGCTCAGGTTAATGTACTCCAAAACCTGACAGAATGAAAGCGAATATGGAGAGTTTCCTGAGAAAAATGAGTCCTATAACCGAGTCTTTTGGGCGATTATCTGAAAATGGGTGTTATCGCCCGCAGGATTTCCATAGTGCATCGTCAGGATTCCGCAAGTGGATCAACCCGTATTCAACAGTGGCACTCGCCCACATGATGCGGTGTGCCGCGATCTCAGCAGCCGGCGTCGAACTCGTTCTGGAAGGCCAGGAAATCGAAGATCGTCAGGCTTCCGTCGCCGTCGAAGTCGGCGGTTAGATCGCCGGCGTCGAACAGGTTCTGGAACTGGAGGAAGTCGAAGATGGTCAGCACGCCGTCGCCGTCCAGGTCGGCCCTGCAGCCGCCCGTGGTGTCGCCATCGGCGGTAATGAACAGCTTCGGCCCCTCGCGGCCCTCGAATGGCTCCTGGCCGCGGTAGGTGGCCGAGACGTTGGGATCGATGTCATCGATGAAGACGAAGGTGAGCGTGTCTTCGCTCTCGATGTCGGCCTTGACGGCATCGATCAGGTCGAGAGCTTCGCCGCTTCCGCCCGGGCCCCCGGCCTGATCAAAACGGTCGATATCGCCCGAGGCCGTCTCGAAGAATAGGAAGCTCAGGATGGGATCGGGGTCACCGAGCTCGAGTTGGGGTGTTCCCATGTCGAAGAACGGGAAGAACAGATCGCTCAGGGCGGTCTTGATGTCGGCCGTGTCATCGATCGAGTAGTACATCGCCAAGAAGCCGTCGTTGGTGAACGCGGCGTTGTCCTGGGTGAGCTCAAGGGCCAGGCCGGTGACTTCCCAGCCTCCGGGGAAGAGGCTGTCAAACTCAGCGCGGACGCTGGACAGATCCCAACGAGCCACGCCGTAGGAATCGAACGTACCGCCACCGCTGGCGGTTCCCTGGATATTGAAGAAGCGATCGCCACCGCTCGGGCCGCGGGGGCCGTCGGGGCGGATGGTGCCGGTCTGGGTGGCGACGGCCGACAGAGTTTCCTGAGCCATGGCGGTTGAAGCGATAGCCGCGCCGCACAGCGCGATGAGGATGCGGGTCATGTTCAAATCTCCCTATTCGTCCGAGTGATTCGGCCAAACTGGTCTACGACAGCGTCCCTCACTGTCAGACCTTTGCCAAGAACAACCCGGGATGATAGAGACAACCATGGCCCGTTTGACGAGCGGAGTATTAGGAGATGGTGAATTCAGTCACGGATCTTGCCAGTTTTCGGGCGTCAAACTGGGTGGTTTTCGCCGAGAACAGACATCTGGTCCATAGCCTTCAGAGTCTTCCTGGGTACTCTGGCTAGCTGGACCTACTCGCAGCCGGCGTCGAATTCGTTCTGGAAGGCTAGGAAGTCAAAGATGGTCAGTTCGCCGTCGCCGTCGAAGTCGGCGAGCGGATCGCCAGCGTCGAAGAGGTTCTGGTAAGCTAGGAAGTCGAAGATGGTTAGTTCGCCATCGCCGTCGAGATCTGCACGGCAGGCTGTTGCCGTGTCGCCCTCGACGATGATGCCCACGGTGGCTCCCTCGCCGCCGGGCTGCCACTCGCCAGTGTCGAAGCGGGTGGTCGAGATATAGCCAGTGACGCCGGTGGCCCAATTCCAGACGGGGTTCTCGGCGGCTCCGTAGTCGCTCTCGGCGACGATCCAGTAAGCCTGGCCGGCGTTCAGCACGGTGTCGCCGCTGGCGACGGCGGTGTCGAGTTGCGGGTCCCAGCCGACTGCTGAAATGAACAGATCCATGACCTCAAGTTCATCGCCAGATGGGATAAACGCGTCACCGGCGGCCTGATCGGTCTGCACGCTCAGCCGCACGGAGCGATCGAGGGGCACGCTGGCGTTGTTCATGAACCAAGCCGACACGCTCGTGACACGATAGTCCTGATCGGGCACGAATCGAACAGCAACGGATTGTTGCGTGAATACATCGAAGCCCACGAGCCCGAACGGACTACCGAACGGGTCGGCAGTCTCGAAAATGACGTCGCCTCGAGCGATGGGGGTTGCGGCGGCGATTGTCAAGATCGTGATCGCGGTGAGACGGCTCATGTTCATCCTCCTTGGCCCGGGGGTGGTTGGGGAGGGTCCCCCGGCGATCGCATTGTTCGCGTGCCGGAACGTGTTGGTTGCAGGTGTGGACACGCCAGGACGTGCCGGTCTCGTGGCACGCCCTGGCGTGGGTATGGGAACGGGTTGTGGGGCAAGTTCTCTACGGGCAGCCGGCGCTAAACAGGTTGGAGAACATGAGGAAGTCGAAGATGTCGAGTACGCCGTCGCCGTTGAGATCGGCCTCGCAGCCGGCGTTCACCGACACCATGTCGGTGGCTGCGTTGCCGCTCGGAGCCACGCAGCCGACACGGGCCTTGTCGCTCGCACGCAGGCGGAGCGTGTAGGCGCAGCGGTCGAGCTTCGTCGTGTCCCAGATGGCGATGGTATCGCCAGCGGGGATGTTCCCGGTGCCGCTGGCAATGCGCGTCCAGCCCCGGCTGCTGCCGCCGGTGTATTCGAGTACCCAGCCGCTGATGTTCTTGTCGAAGACTTCACCCTTGATGTCGACCAGGCTGTTGACCCACTCGCAGGGCATGACCGAGGTGATCTCGGCGATGGGTGCGGTGTTGTCGACCTCGTAAACGTGTGTGGTGTTGGCCGCGCGGCCGCATACGTCGTTGACAAGGACGCGGACCTCGTACTTGCCGTCGGGAACAGTGCGCGTGTTCCAATTCGCGAAGGGATCATTCGTCACAGCTCGGGTGTAGACCGGGGTTGAAGTGTCGACCGGCAGGAACGGGCCGCCAGCGGTGGGGCGGTAATCGGCGGTGTAGCTGGTGAAGCACGCGCCGCCAACGCTGCCGTCGAGGCAGATGTTGCCGCCGATGATGGTCTCGGTTTCAGGTGTGCGGATGACGGCAGGGTTGGCGGCGGTGTCGAGACGGACCTCGATAGCGGCGCTCGCGGTCAGGCCCACTTGGTTGATTGCTTCGACGAGGATGATGTAGTCGCCGTTGGGGGCACCGGTCGTGTTCCATGTCGCGAGCGTGCCGGGTGAGCAGCGCTCGGTGCTCGACGCGTTGATAAGCGTCCAGCCGGTGCCGCCGGCATCGCCTGAGCGACGGACACGGACGGTGTAGACAAGATCGCTCTCGACGTCGCAGGCCAGGCCGCGGATGTCGACCAATCCCGGGCAGACGCACGACTCGGGGCTGGGGCTGGTGATGCTCACGTTCGGGGGTGTGGTGTCGATGACCGGTGCGGAAATGGCGACCGTTGTGCTGCGGCCGTCCTCGAGGGTGAGGGTCAAGCGGCCGCCTGAGGCGTTGAACTGGTCGGCGTCGGTCTTGGCGTAGAAGTGCTTCGATGAACTGCCACCAAAGACCGGGGCGAAGCTGAAGCTGTAGTTGAGGTTGTCGCCATCGCCGCTCCGCGAGCAGTTGGTGGGCACAGAGAAGCCGACGCCCGAGGGGTCGTAGTCGACATCGGTGGAAAATCCGGCCATGCCTTCGAGGACGACGCCCGAGATGCCGAAAGCCGAGGTACCTGCGACGTCGCGGATACGCGGCTGGAAGGAAAGAGTGCCATCGGTGCGTCGGAGGACGCGATCCTGGACAAAACCGGTTCGTGTGCGGCCCGACCCGTCGATGATCGTGAATGGCACCAGCGAGTCGCGGACGATCGTCCCGGGGGAGAGGGCGCCAGACAACGACACCGAGCCGCCGGGCGATAGCGGCACGGCCACAGCTTGGCCGGCGGCGGCAGTGAGAGCAATGGCGGCGAGCGATGCGGACAACGACCTGGATGGAATCAGCGGCATGGCGTGTACTCCTTGTATGGCAACCTGGGGAAGTGCCAGTGCTGCTTGGAGCGGCAGTGAGGTCCGCGAGTCACGCGATTAATGGTAAGAAGTCAGGAATTCTGATCTGGATGGCGAATGCCCGAGTCGGCCTTCTTGATCTCTGGTGCCCAGTCGCTTGCTATGCTGGACCCCGACACAAGTTCCGATCTTCGAGGAGGCCCGTGATGTCAAGCACCAACCCAAAGATCCTCGCCTTCTCTGGCAGCCTGCGGACCGAATCGTGGAATCACAAGCTTGTGGTTGCCGCGTCGAGGGGAGCCGAAGCTGCCGGGGCGATGGTCACGATCATCCGGCTGCGCGACTTTCCGATGCCGCTGTACGACCAGGAAGTCGAGGATGCCAGCGGCCTGCCCGAGAACTGTCTGAAGCTCAAGGAACTCTTCAAGGCCCACCACGGGTTCATCGTCGGCTGCCCGGAATACAACAGTTCCATCTCGGCCGTGCTCAAGAACACGGTTGATTGGGTCAGCCGTCCGAGTGAGGGCGAGGCACCGCTGGAGTGCTTCGATCGCAAGGTCGTGGGCTTGACTGCGGCGTCGCCCGGTGGATTGGGCGGCATCCGGGGGCTGCCGGTCGAGCGGATGCTCTTCGGCCACATCAAGGCGATCGTGCTGCCCAACCAGTTCGCGCTCGGTAAGTGCCACGAGGCGTTCGACGCCACCGGAAATCTGTCGGATGAGACACAGCGTGGTATGGCCGAGGGCGTGGGCCGGGCCGTTGCCGAGCTGGCGGTGAAGGTGGGAAGGGTGACGGCCTGACCGCCACCGCGCATCACCGATAGCCACGATGGTTCGACGCATGGTCGAGCGGGTGGTCGCCTTCGAGGCCGGGGAGCTCGCTCCGGCCGTGCTGTCGTGCCTGTACTTCTTCTGCCTGCTCTTTGGCTACTTCATGCTGCGACCGCTCCGCGACGCGATGGGGCTGGCCGGCGGGGTCGATGAACTCCGGCTTCTATTCCTGGGCACGCTCGGTGTCATGATCCTGGCCAACCTGGTGTTCGCCGCAGTGGCATCGAGGGTGTCGCGGCGGGTGTTTGTGCCACTGGTGTATGGTTTTGGAGTGACGAGCTTGCTTGGCTTCCTGGCTGCGTTCCTGGTGCTTGGGCCAGGCGGCTCCGAGAGGGCGGGCAAGGTCTTCTACGTCTGGCTGAGTGTTTTCAACCTTATGTCGACCACGGTGTTTTGGGGCTTCATGGCCGACGTATTCACTCGCGAGCAGGGCAAGCGGCTCTTTGGCTTCGTTGCGGTGGGGGGGACGGCGGGTGCAATCTGTGGCTCGCTGTGGGCCGGTTCGCTCACGAAAGTAATTGGCAACGGCGGAATGTTTGTCGCTGCGTCGGCGATGTACGTTGCGGCTGGGGTCATGGCGGTTGTGCTCGATCGCGTCGCGCAAAGTCGTGACATAGGCTCGCACGAGCACATCCGCATCCGAGGTTCTGCCCTTGGCGGGACAAGCTGGCAAGGGTTGGTTGACGTGGTTCGCTCGCCCTACTTGATGGCGATCGCGGGCTACATCGCGGTATTCGCCATTGGCTCGACGCTTCTGTATTTTGAGAAGATGCGCATCGTCGAAGCTCTCACCGATACGACCGAGTCTCGGACCCAAGTGCTGGCGTGGATCGAACTCGGCGGGCAGGTGCTGACCGTCGTGCTTCAGCTCTTCCTGACCGGACGGCTGATGCGCCGTTTTGGTGTTGGGGCGTTGCTGGGGGTGGTGCCGATCATCACGATCGTCGGGTTCATCGGCCTCGCCGCAGCCCCGGTGATCATGGTGCTGGCGGTGTTCGAGGTTGCTCGTCGCGCGGGCAACTTCGCGCTGAGTAAGCCAGCACGCGAGGCGTTATTTACCATCGTGCCGCGCGCCGAGAAATACAAGGCCAAGGGCCTGATTGATACGTTCGTCTATCGTGGTGGCGACACGGCCGGAGCGCTTGCCGACATGGCGTTGGCCGGCTTGGGGCTTGTCGCCGCGTGGTTGGCAGTACCATTGGGTGCCACGTCGCTCGGCATCTCGATCTGGCTGGGCCGCCAGGAAATCAGCCGCGCCAAAGTACCGAAGCCAATCGAAGAACCCCCAATCCCTGGGGCCGGGTCGCTCGCTGCGCCCGCTAGCCCCCATGTATAAGTTGAACTTGAGGACCTTGCCATGAACCAGACCCGGAGAGACTTCATGAAGACCGCCTCGGCTACTAGCGCCGCCGTCCTGCTCGGTCTCGGACCGTGGACCCAGCACGCCTTCGCGGGTGCTCGCGCTCGCAAGAGCCTCAAGATCTTGTTCCTCGGCGGCACGGGCATGCTCGGGCCGCACGTGGTGCGCATCCTCGTCGACCGAGGCCACGAGGTCACGCTGTTCAACCGCGGCAACCGAGATGAGATGTTCCCCGATCTGGAGTTCATCCAGGGCAACCGCATCGTCGATGTCGAGCCGGGTCTCAAGCCCCTGAAGGATCAGATCGATACCGGCCGGAAGTGGGATGCCGTGATCGACACCGCAAGCGTCCATACCTGGGTCGAGAACAGCGCAAAGCTGCTTGCCGGCCACGTCGACCATTACACGTACATCTCGTCGCTGAGCGTCTACGCCGACCACAGCAAGGTGGGGCTCGACGAGAGCGACACCGTGGCGACCATGCCCGACGACGTGGCCGATGAGATCACGACGCCACGGTACAACATGATGTACTACGGCGCTGTCAAGGCGCGTAGCGAGACCGCGGCTCGCAAGCACTTCCCGGGTAAGGCCCTGATCCACCGGCCAGGATTGCTGGTGGGGCCACGAGATTTCACGCATCGTTTCTCGTACTGGCCATACCGAGTGCGTCAAGGGGGCGAGGTGCTCGCTCCAGGGTCAGCCGATCATCGTGTGCAATTCACGGATGTTCGTGATCTGGCGGCTTTCATGGTTCTGGGCATCGAGGGTGGTCTGGCTGATACCTACAACGTCAGCGGGCCGGTCGGTGGGGGCATGACGATCGGCAAGTTGCTGGAATCTTGCAAGAAGGTAACCGGGAGCGATGCGACCTTTACGTGGGCCGACGGCGACTGGCTCGAAACGCAAGGAGTGAGCGGGTGGACACAGATGCCGGTGTGGCTCCCGCCGATCGGTGAGTACGCTGGGTTCCACGCCCGGAGTGTGGCCAAGGCTGTTCAGGCCGGTCTTGTGACGCGGCCGCTCGAAGCCACCATTGCTGACACGCTTCAGTGGCTCGACGAGGAGTACATGCCCTTGTGGAAGAACGCCATGGTTGATCGCGGCACGCCCGACGCCGAGTTCGATTTCGGTGGCAACCGCCCGGGCATCACCCGCGAGCGCGAGGCCGAACTGCTTGAGTTGTGGAAGGCTCGCGAGGGCAGCGACTCGAACGAGGGTCGCTAGCCAATCGCCCGATCGAGGTCCGCGATCAGGTCGTCGACATCCTCGATGCCCACGCTTAGGCGCACGAGGTTGTCGGCGATGCCCAGCTTCTTGCGCTGTTCGGCCGGCACGCTGGCATGCGTCATGATGCCCGGGTGCTCGATTAGGCTCTCAACGCCGCCCAGGCTCTCGGCCAGGGCGAAGATCTTCACGGTCTCGAGCATCTTGCGGCTCTCGCCCAGGCCGCCCTGGAGATAGATCGTCAGCATGCCGCCGAAACCGCGCATCTGCCTCTTCGCGACTTCGTGCTGGGGGTGGCTCTCCAGTCCCGGATAAATCACACGCTCGACCTTGGCGTGGTTCTCCAGGTGTCGTGCGACCTTCTCGGCGTTCTGGCAGTGTCGGTCCATGCGCACGTGTAAGGTCTTGGTCGATCGCAGGAACAGGAAGCACTCCTGGATGCCCGGAACCGCGCCCTCGGAGAGTTGGAGGAACTTGAGCTTCTTGTGGATCTCATCGTCGCTGGTGATGAGCGCGCCGCCGATAGCGTCGCTGTGCCCGCCGATGTACTTGGTCAGCGAGTGGCACACGATGTCCGCCCCGAGCGCCAAGGGGTTTTGGAGGTACGGGCTGCAGAACGTGTTGTCGACGCACACCATCGCGCCGGCGCTCTTGCCCATCTCTGCGAGCACAGCGATGTCAACGATCTTGAGCGTTGGGTTAGTGGGTGTCTCGATCCAGACTAGCCTGGTGCTGGGTCGCATGGCGTTGCGGGCCGCGTCGTGGTCTGTCATGTCGACCAGCGTAATGTCGATGCCCAGCTGCGCGAAGACCTTGTGGAAGAGCCGATTGGTGCCGCCGTACACATCGTCGCACAAGACCACATGGTCGCCGCTCTTGAGCAGGTGGAGCACGGCGCCGGTTGCTGCGACGCCGCTCGAGTAGATCAGCCCGTGCTTCCCGCCTTCCAACGAAGCCAGGTTGGCCTCGAGTGCCGTCCGCGTCGGATTGGCCGCCCGGCTGTAGTCGTACTCGCCGATGATCTCGCCGGGAGACTTCTGCACATAGGTCGATGTCTGGTAGATGGGTGTGCAGATGGCCCCGGTCGAGGGGTCGGGGCTCTGACCGGCGTGGATGGCCTTGGTGCCGAAGCGCGCGGAGGGGTCGATGTTCATGGGCGGGCCTTTCTGTGTCTCGCGAAGCGGTCAGGATAGGGCCCGCGGGTGAGGGGCCGGGCCGGGGCCGATCTCGCATCGAAGCGGCCGGCAGCCCGAGCACGTCCGTTTTCACGAGAGTGACAACACCGCCCCGCCTGATTGAACAGGCGGGGCGGTGCATGCTCAGAATCTGGAGTCTTCCGGGGCCTAGCGACGGCGACGCGCGGCGACCATGCCGCCGAGGCCTAGCAGCGCGAACGTGCCGGGTGCGGGGATGATCGCGCGGGTGTACGCGAAAGCGCCACCGCTGCCACCCGAGCCCCAGTCCGTGAAGGTGATGTCGACGTAGGCGTCATCGTCCTCAAGGTACAGGACGGCATCCTGGCCGACCGTGCCCGGCGGGAAGCCGCCGTGCGCGTTCTCCCAGGTGTCGAAGTCACCAATTCCGAAGGTGCCGTCGATGACATCCTGGACGGTCGCGTCGAAGAGCCACTGGGTGCCCAAGGGCGAGACGAAGTCCTCGTACGAACCCTCTTGCAGGGGGTTGTAGATGCCCCGCTGATCGCCGCGGGTGATCGCGACGGTACCGGTGATCATGTCCTGGTTTGCCGGATCGGTCGGATCGGCGAACGCCGCCTTGGCAAAGTCGATCGTCCCGTCCGACGCCTGGAAGTACTGCTGGGCGGTGGCCGATCCCGCGCACACAGCAACCCCCGTTGCACAAATCAATACTCGCATGTCTTGTCTCCTCATGCTGTCGGCTCGCGCCGGTCGCACACGTCGTGGACCTGCCAGCGCGAGAGCGGCAGCACCCCATGCTACCCCAAAGTTCCGGATCAGAAGTCACGATTTTGGCGTGGAAAGCCGGATGTGCAGCCGCTCAATTGGCTGTTATCGGCGTTTTACACCCGGTCGAGAGGTCGGGGCGCCGACCGGTGCGGAGGGCCTTGGTCCAAGGCGTGCGGCGTCGCTGATGTTCATGGGCCGGGCCTCGCTGTTCCTGCTGGTCGCGGGGCTCGAGTGATGGGATCGGCAGGGGCGGGGCGGGCACGACCATCTGTCGGCCTGTTGGGCGCAACGAAAAGCCCGCCCGAGCCCGGTGGGGGCCTGAGCGGGCCTCAACATGCCAGTCCTTGGGCTCTGCCCGTTGTTCACCTACGCGCCCCGCTGGCCCGCGCTCGTACCGCCCTGCTGGATCTGCAACTGCCCGTTGCCGCCGCTGGCAAACGGCACGTAGATGTTCTCGCTCGTCGTGCTGCTCAATTCGCCGCGCTTGGCGGTGATGTTGTACACCGCGCTGGTGGTGCCCGCCTCGATGCCGGTATCGGTGAAGCCCTTGGTGCCCGACGAACCCACGAGCGTGAAGCCCGTCTGCCCGTTGAGCTGGCGCCGCACCTCGAAGAAGGTCCCGGTGTGGCTCTGGGCGTTGTCGGCCCTGAAGGACAGCACAACGTTTCCGTTGTTGTCGATGCTCGCGTCCAGGTCGTAGGGCATGCCCGGCGCGGGGGCGGGGGTCGGGTAGGCGGGCGCGGGGATCTGGGCCTGGCTGTACACGCTCTGCTCGCCGCTAGCCTCGGCGTACGCGCGGATGGTGTTAACCAGGCTGCCGCCGAATGAGCGCAGGCCCCCGGCCTCCTCGTTGCTCGATTCGGTGGCCGCCTTGCTCTCGGCCTTCTTGGTGTTCTGGGTGTCGAGCGCGTCCTGGGCGGCGGTGACCAGGAGGCCCAGGGCCGTGACCTGCTCGGTCGAGAGTCCGATGCTGGTCGGGTCGGCCGTCTACACGGGCAGGCGCGTGGCGAAGAAGTTGATCATGTCCTGTTTGCGGTTCGGGACCGTAGCCATATCCAGGCTCCTTGGTTTATGTTCCAGGGGCTCGGAGCGATGTTGCCCGCGTCTCCGTAAAAACCGGAGTCGGCGGTTTGCGGGGGTGGCTTTGGTGGTTTCGCGAGCGAATTCAGACTGAATTGATCACAGGGCCGTTGTGCGGGCGTTGGTAATGGGCGTTGGGCAATCAGCAATGGGGTGGAGACGAGCCGACATCCTTATTGGAAAAGGAGAGACAGAGCATCGGTGAGCGTTACCGATCGTCTAAGTGCTTACGTATGTTCGCGAGGTTGGCTTGCCATTGCTGCAACAGTGGATGCTCTATCGGCAGGTGGTGTCCGCCCATCTCCACCGCATCCTGTACAAAGGGTAAAGCTAGATCCCACTGTCCTTGCTTGGCGTGGATCACTCCAAGATTGTTAAGTTGTTGTGCCACATAGGGATCGTCATCGCCAAACAGCCGGCGTGCCATCTTGAGTGCCTCTTCAAACAATGGCTGGGCTTCGGACGCGCGATCGAGTACCTGCCTTACACCAGCAAGGTTGTTCAGGCTGTTGGCTAAATCTGGGTGGTCGCCCTTGAACAGGCGGCGACGCATAGCTAGAGCTTCTTCGAACAGAGGTTCTGCCTCATTCGCACGTTCGAGTGACTGATAGAGGCTCGCAAGGTTGTTTAGGCTATTTGCTACATCGGGGTGATCACTTTTGAATAAACGACGTCGCATTGCAAAAGCCTCTTGCAGCATCGCTTCTGCTTCGTGTAGGCGGCCAAGCGACACGCGCATTTCGGCAAGATTGTTGAGGCTCATAGCCAAGTCCAAGTGATCGCCCTTGAACAGCCGGCGGTCTATTGCGAGCGCCTGCTCATATAGAGCCTCGGCTTCCGACACTCGACCCTGCATATACAAATACAACCCAGTTTGACACAGCAGCTCTGAGACGGGCTGGGAATCAACAGCCACATGTCGCAGAGAGGCCTTGACGTGAAGCAGAGCTTCTCCTTGTGTGGGCCATCGATGCACCTGTAGACAGTCGTCAAACACATCGTTAAGCGCAGCGATTATCCTTGATAGCCCGCCTTCCTGTAAGCGGTCTTCATTGCGCACGCGGATTACTGATTGCATCAATCGATGAATACTCGCCAACCCCTTGCGTTCCACACCAGCACTCGCCTCGAACTGCACGATCGACCGATCCCGCAGCGCCAGGATGGCCCGCCGGGCCTCGAGCTCGTCCGAGTCAGTCGCCGCGACCAGCAGCGAGAACGGGATCTTCGACGGATGCACCAGCGACGCGGCCAGCAGCAGCTTCGACGCGAGCGGGTGCTTGGCCTCCACATCGGGCAGCAACAGGAGCAACGACGCAGCGACCTTCAGGCCGTACTTACGCCCCGTGGCGTCGGCCTCAACGTGCTCGAGCGCGTGGCCTTCGGCTTCGACCTCGTTGGCCCGCAGTTGCTCCAGCAGGACCGCCGGCATCAGCCCGTCGTCCAGCCGCAGGGCCGCGGCGCATAGGGCCACGGCCAAGGCGTGCCCGTCAAGCTCCTCGATGATCTCACTCACGGTGGACGTGAACTCGGCCCTGACCTCGCCGGCCTCGGCATTGTACAGATCCGCTCGGTGCTAGAGTAGCAGGACTGTGGCTTCTTCTTCATCGAACAGGTCTACAGGGATGGCCTGCGCGAGGCTTGGAGGGAAGGCTTGGGGTGCGAGCCTCGTCGTCGCGAGGATGCGGGTATTTACTCCGACCACGAACTCACGGAGTGTGGCCTTGTCATCGACGTTGTCCAGCACAACCAGGTGCTGCTTGTTGCCGATCCTGCGGACGAACTCGCGCCGCAAGGCCTCGGTGTCGTCGCCCTTCTGACGCTGGTACCCCATGCCGTCGAGCATGACGGCGAGCGAGGCGTCCAGCGCGCCGGCCGAGGCGTTCAGCCACCAGATGCCGTCCCACTGCTGGGCGTACTCCTTGTCGAACACGTACGCGATGGCGATCTCGGTCTTGCCGACACCCCCCTCGGCGCTCAGCGCGTGGGCCAGCGCGGCGGTGGTGCTCTCCAGGAGCGCCGCGTGCACCCGCTCGATGAGCGCCCGGCGGCCGACGAAATCGGCGTTCATCCGGACGCCCGCGAGCGCGAGGTTGTTGGAGACCCCTTCGGGGATGGTGGGCAGACGCATCCTGCCCGGGAGCATGCCCTCCTTGATGTCGCGCACATCGTCCCGCGTCTCGACCGCGATGCCGCGCAGTTCCTCCAGCAACAGTTGGTTGTTGTCCAGGAAGATGCGAACGTCGTCCCAGTCGATCACCTTGGCACCCTCGGGCAGCAGCGGGGTGAGCGTCTTCTTGACCTCTTTGGCGACCCACTCGGCAAGCTCAGCCTTCTCGTACCCCGGCAGCCGCGCCTGGAGGAACTCGCTGCGGTCGGCGATGGGCGCCAGCAGGCCGACCAGTTGCTGGGTATCGTCCTTGCACGCAGCGATCTTTCCGGCAAGCTCCTCGTACCGCTCCCGCTGCTGCTTGGCCTCCCTCGATTGCCCCCAGATTTGCAGCCCCACGCCCCCGGCGAGCAAACCAACGGCCAGCAGCGGCCCGCCCGTGAGCCCGCCGAGCACGGTAGCGATGGCGACCTTGTCGCCCTTGGAGCACGCGGCGCAGAACCCGGCGATGGTCTCGCCGAGGCCCTCGCCGGCGAGGCCGGAGAAGAGGTTTCCTATAAGGGTGCGGTGGCTCATTCCAACGACCATCATCCGGTGGCTTGCAGTTCAAAGCCGGAGGTCTGCAGCCACCAATCCCGTTGGGTGTGATTCTGCTTCAATGCGATCTCTCCCGTGCTACGGGCACCCTGCGTCGAAGGCGTTCTGGAAGGCCAGGAAGTCGAAGATGGTCAGGCTGCCGTCCCCATCGATGTCCGCGGCGGTCTCACCCGCATCGAACGCGTTCTGAAAGGCGAGGAAGTCGAAGATCGTCAGGCTTCCGTCGGCGTCGAAGTCCGCAAGGCAGGCGAATACGACTAAGACTTCCGATTCGTTGTCGTACACGAGGCGAGCAGTGATACCGATTGGAGCCGCAGGTAATTCAACCCGATCGAATTGCCCGGAGATCGGAGAGCCCCTGAGGACGCGATGGCGATCACCGAGCGATGGTGTGTATCCATCGGCGAGCGAGATCACCAGCGATCCGTCTAGCGAAGCCTCACCACTGGAAAAGAACTGGATGGGGTTGGCCCCGCCAATCTCGGCATGGATTTCTGACGGAGGCCACACGGTCATGGAGCCGGCGACTCCAAGGGTTGCCCCGTCGCGAAGGCGCAGCGTTGCTTGGCCAAGGGTGCTCCTGGATTCGTTGCCTCCGATGAACAAATCCGATGCCACGATCCAGGCTGACTGGCGTCCATCGACCTCAAGGATGCCAGAGCTGGTCCCGAAACGTGCAATGAATCCTTGGTCGGACTCGACGCGACCGCCGTCGGTGATGCGCAGCTCGCCCGGTCCTCGGAAGCCAACGCTGAGGGCGCCGTCCTGAGACCAACGCGTGCCGGCCCCATCAACCGCGGCAACACCCTGGCCGGTCGCTTCGGTCCCGATGATCCCGCTGGAGTTGGTCGGCGACACGGACTTGGCGGTCGCCAGTTCCGCACCCGCGGACATGGTCAGTGTGCCCCCGGACCTGTCTCCAACCTGGATCTGCGCCTGGCTCTCGACGCGTGTGCTCGGGCCGACTAGTTGGACGTTGCCCGCCGAACCAACGCCCGAGGCGACCAGGATGAGGCCGTTCTGGCCATCGGACGTATTGAAGACCACGATCTGCCCGCCATCACGCACGTTGAGTTCGCCCGTGCCGTTAGCTCCTACCAGCAGCTGCCCAACGATCGTTGTGATCGAGCCTAGTCCCAGCACGTTGAGTTCTCCGACGCCCGACGCGGTGGTACCGATCGAGACCACCGGGATAGTCGGACCCGGGAAACGCCAATCCGCGTGACGCAGTGCGGCGCCATCGGCCACCGTGACCGCCCCTTGTCCTTCGAACCCGATTGAGAACTCGCCTGTTTGCTGGTACTCCGAACCAGCGCCGGTCACGATCAGCTCACCAATCCCGGTGGCGGACTCCCCGATCGCGGCGAGCCCGCGAGGTAGCGCCAGGATGTCGTCGCCCGTCACAGCGACAAACCCACCGTCGCGGATGTGCAGATCGCCCCGCCCCTCGCGCCCGAGCCCAAGGAACCCGTCAATAAACAGGGATGAGCCCGGGCCATCAACCTCGATCGTGCCCGAAGTGTCCTGGAACAAGCCAACGCTCATCCGTGGTTGCGGTTCGCCGCCAGGCGCATCGTTCAGCACAAACGTGCCGCCGTCTTGAACCCGGAGCGTCCCCGCCCCGCTAGTGCCCGCATCGAACCATGATGCGAAGATAGCTTCGGCCTCTTCCCCCAAGATTGTGAGCACGCCGGTCGATCCCGGCGTCAGCCCCAACCGTCCGGCTGGCGATACGAGCGTGCCGCCTTCAAGGTGCAATTCTGCATCTCCGGGCAGCCCTGTGCTGTCCTTGTTGGCGCCCACAACAAGGGGGTCGTCCGGCGCGGCGGCCAAGAGGTTGATACCTCCAGAGTCGACCACGTCAAATGCACATGAGCCCAGTGGAATAAACCCTGGCCCCAAATCGAAGGAATACGTTTCGTCTTGGATCACGATCCGATCGAGTTGAGCAATGTCAGCGGGGATGATGAACCCCGGCGGGCAGGGGAACACATCAAAGCAGAAGTCCCCGAAGTACACGTTGCGCTGGATCATCCGACCGTCGGGATCGAACCCGGTCCCGAAGAACGCAGAGTCCCCGGGCCCGGGTGTGACGAAGTTGAACCAGTTGTCGCCGTGGTGGAACGAGGCGTCGAACACGGTCAGCGTCGGCACGCAATCGGCCTGATACCCAACCCAAAAGATGTCGTCGGCCAGGCCGTCCGCGGGCGCGAGACACAGCGCGCCGAGCACACCGATGGCAACACCGCGTGGGCTCGAGTGGAACTGGCGAATGGCGGTCATGCGATCTCCTCCTCTAGCAGGTCGGTTCTGGCGGATGGTCGGACGGCTCGGGGCCACGCCCGATTCCCTGTTTTCGGACGCTCGTATGCACCGGTCGGGCCGAAGGGTCTCCGGCGTGAGGATATCGGCGATCGCATCATCGCACCATGGTCCTGGCGGCAACCCGATGTGCCAGCGTTCTACATGCCAGTGCCGGACCACATCCTTCAGGCGATGCGGAGGAATCAACAGCGAACCCAATCCCCCTCACGCTCTCCCAGCGGCGTTTTTCGCATCTCGGGCCAGGTCCCATGGAGCGCAAGACCGGTGCTGCGCTCCTCAGGATCGGTCCTGACCCTTACAAGACCGGCATTTTGCTCCCACAAGATTGGGCCCGAGTTCTGGGAGACGGGTCCTGCACTGCATCCACACCGGTGCTGGGCTCTGCGCGATGGGTTCCGAGGGGCGTGGGACTGGTCCTGAAGAGCCGAGTGCCAGGTTTGGGAACCGGACTGCGGGGCCTCACTGTTCCGCGAAGCCGGCGACAGCCGATGCTCCTTGTCGGAGGAATCGAACCATGACCATCGTGCCCGCTTTGTTCACCCTCGCCATCGCTGCCGTGCCGCCGGGGGTGCTCGCCTTGCCGACGCTGCCGTCCGCTATGAGCACCCAAACCGGCCAGCAGGCCGAGCCTGAGCAGACCCACGACATCGGGGCCGCCTTGTGGAGCATGCGGCTGGCGGCCACAGAACGGGACTGGGATGGCTGCATCGAGTGGGCGGGCATCGTGCTCGACATGCGGCAGGGCACGATCGCGTCAATCCGGGCCGAGGTGCTGCTGTACCGCTTCGCGGCCGAGCGGGCGCTCGGGTCGGATGCGGCCAGCGAGACCCTTGCCGAGTTCGAGTCGATCGTGGGCGACAAGGCCGATCTTGCCGGGATCGCGTTGCAGATGCGGCTGCTACGAACCTCACTCGGCGATGCGTTGGCCGAGGGCGATGAGCCCGAGGCGTTCGAGCCGGCTCCCGATGGCCTGTGGACGACGGCTACGCCCGAGGCTCACGGGCTCAACCCCGACCCGCTCGAAGCACATCTGGAGCATTGCCAGAGAAGTGGGGCCGACGCGGTGCTGGTGGCCCGGGGCGGCGCGATCGTGCAGGAGTGGTACTCGCCGCTGTACGACGAGCCGGTGTACTCGATGTCGAGTGTCAAGTCGATTACCGGGTTGCTCGCCGGCGTGCTCGTCGATGCGGGCAAGCTGGATGTTGATCAACGCGTCGGGGAGTTCGTGCCCGAATGGAATGACGGCGATCGCGCTGGGGTGACCCTCGAGCACCTGCTCATGATGTCCTCGGGACTGCCGAGGTTGCGCGGCGGCGTGGGCATGAACGCCGGCGGCGATGCGACCGCGTACTGCGTTAATCTTGACATCGAGTACGAGCCCGGCGAGCGGTTCGCGTACAGCAACGAGGGCGTGCAGATGCTCTCGCCGGTGCTCGAGCAGGTGGCCGGTGTGCCGCTCTGGCAGTTCGCGCACGACGAACTCTTCACACCGATGGGGCTCACTCGCACCGAGATGCGGCGCGACAACGTCGGCAACACGCTGACTTACGCCGATGCCAAGACCACGCTGCGCGAGCTGGCGCGCTTCGGGCAGCTGGTACTCGACGATGGCATGGTGGGCGAGCGACGTGTGATCTCGGCCGCGTGGCTGGGCGCGATGTCGACGCCCTCGGACGCCTACGACCGCTACGGCTATCTCTGGTGGCTGTACGAGGATCCGAAGGTCGTCGCGATGCAGGGGTACCTGAACACGAGCGTGTGGGTCTTTCCCGAGCTGGACATCGTGGTCGCCCGCGTGCAGAGCCGGCCCTACCTGCACGCGGTCGAGGCGTACGAGCCGAGGAAGATGTTCGCGTGGATCGAGGCGGCGGCGGGAGATTGACGCACGCGTGAGAGTGGTCATCCTTGTCCGCAGCAAGATTGCCGCAGTGACGACACAGACAACGCTGTGCCCGAGCAAATCCGAAGCGACCCAGCGTGACCGGTTCGTACGGCAACGGCGCCGTCTCCAGTGGTTCCTTAGCAGGCTATTCCGGGGCTTCTTTGCTGCGGTTCGCCACGCTCAGTGTCGCGCACTCGGGGCAGATCGCCATGGGTCCCGCCGTCGCGGGCACTCGGCTCATGTCGTAGCCGCAGCCAGGGCAGCCCTCTGTGTTGCCCACCTTCCACGCGACCTTGCACGTTGGGCACGTGGTCCGGCGATCGGGATCGGGCGCTGTGGACAGCAGCCACGAGGCGCACGATGGGCACTGGCCACGCGCAGCCAGCAGAGCGGCACTCGTCGTTCGGCCGGCTATCGCCCAATGTATGCGAGCCTTGTGCTGAGCTAGCTTCGACACAACCATGGCCGCGAGGATGCCTACCAGGATCGGGACCCACAGCACGCCGAATGCCCACCACGCGAGGCCGGAATAGGCGACCATCGCGAGGCACGCCAGCAAGACCATAAGGCCCAAGGATGCCGCCCATGCGCCGAGGGCGACCAGCAGCAGTTTACTGGTGCGCGCGTCGAGCGGAAGCTCTGGTCGGCGGAACGGAAACATCGACGGCACGGGCCCGAGGTCGAGCATCGGATCGCACGCTCGGCCCCGGTGGTCATGGATCGTTGTGACCTCGTCGCGCGTGGGACGCATGATCCATCATTCGCGGCTTGCGCTAAGGCTTCAGGGACACCCAGCCGCGAACGCGTTCTGGTATTCGAGGAAGTCGAGGATGGTCAGGTCGCCGTCGCCATCGAGGTCGACCCGTGGGTCCCCCGTGGCGAAGAGGTTATTGAATTCCAGGAAGTCGAAGATGTTCAGGTCGCCGTTGCAGTCCAAATCGGCCGGGCACGGGTTGACGCAGATGCCACGCGGGTCGTTGAGCGCGTCCTGAAGGTTCGAGAAGGTGATCGCCGTGCCGCCGTTGGAGCCGCCGCCCGATGAGCACCCACCGTGAGAGTGGATGCCGATGGCCAGGCCCGTGGTGTCGTCGATCACCGGTGAGCCGCTGTTGCCGCTCGTCGTGTCCATCGCGTATCGCAGACGCGACCCATCGAATTCAACGAAGGGGCCCAAGTGTGTCTTCTGCGCCCGGAAGTACGTCGGGTCGACCGGAGCTCTCGTCACGCCGTGGCCGGTGACGCGGATGGGCTGGCCCGTGACCGGCGGGATAGCGGTCGCCAACTCGAACGCATCGCCCTGAGCCTCGTGCGGGCGCAGCCCCGTGTTGGGGTTGGCGAAGGCGCCCCCGTAGTACCAGTCCTGCCCGAGGCCGCTGGCCTGCTCCTGCACGCTGTCCGCATCGATGGCGTATTGGTGATCGGGGTGGGGCATCACAGGCACGCCGCCGGGGGTGGAGAGCGGGTTGTTAAAGTGCACCTGTACGAAGTTGCAATGGCCGGCCGCGAGCACGCACTTCATGCAATCACTGATGATCCAAGCCGTGCAGTTGGCGCTACCGCTGGCGCTCCAGCCGCGGGCAACGCGAGGGTCGCTGGAGAGCTCGCGATCGTCGGTGTCGCCGCAGATCGAGTCCGGCTCGCCCGTTGCCGCGAGTGGCTGGAACGATGCGGGCTGGACGAGCGCACGATCGATCGTGATGTCACTGAGGTCGGCGTCGGGGTCACTCAGTACCTCGACTCGCACGGTGTCTCCGTTGAAAAAAGCCGACATGTTCCGCCATTGCTCGATGTGGACCGACTCAAGCCGCTGCTCGGCCCCATCACGCAGTGAGGTCAGGCGGATGATGGTGGGTGGCGTGCCAGTCGGGGCCTCGCCGAGTTCGACCGACCCGAAGTCCACCCTGATCCATGCGGCTCCCGGCACCGAGACAGTGTGCTCGTAGATCAATACGCGGCCCAGATCATCGGCGATGGGGGCCGCGGGGTCGTCGCCCACGATCGGTCCGCTCGACGCGCCCACCGGCACGAATACCGGATCAATGGGATCGGCCAGGGCAGTTGAGGCCGTCAGGGGCGCACAGGCGAGGATGGCAAGGGGCGCGGTAAGACGCATCAGGATCTCCTCTCGGGTGAGTCGGATCTGGAACTCGGGCTATTGTCGCCGAAACCGGTCCGCGATGCAAGCTCATTTGCCGCTTCTCTGAGTCCACCGGATACCCGTGGTGCCGGTCCGACGACCTGGCGGTTCTGTTGGACTAGCTTAATCGTGAACGCATTTGCGCAGAACCGCTTACCTCATGGTACGGGAGCGGCCCGAGAGCGGATGCAGAGGCTACACGCCTGCCGGCTGCATGCCTTGCGTGACGCCATTTCCGCCGGCCTGTGCGAGGTGCTCGATTAGATCGATCTCGCTCAAGACTCCCACGATCTTGCCCTCGCTCACCACGATCGCCGCCTGCTCGGCACCGAACACGCCGTAGAGCTCTTCGACGCGGGCCGAGGGACTCAGGATGCCGCCGATCTGGGTTTCGATGGCGCTCACCGGCGAATCGATGTTGACCGCGTCGCGCTGCAGTCCACGCAAGATGTCGATCTCGTGCACCATGCCTAGCGGTTTGCCGCTGCCATCGGTCACGGGCACTTGGCTGATGCCATGGCGGCGCATGAGTTCGATCACGTCGCGCAGCGACTTGTCCGTGTGTACGCTGATGACCTTCACGCCTTTGTCAATCATGTCGCCGACAACGCCCAGGCCCCGCGGCTTCTCCAGGAAGCCGTGCATCTTCATCCAGTCGTCCTTCAGGTACTTGGTGATGTAGCGGCCGGCCGAGTCGGGGCAGACGGCGATAACGGTCTTACCCTCGCCGAGCCGCTTGGCCACCTCGATGGCGATGTGCACCATGCCGCCCGACGATCCGCCGCAGTACAGACCCTCCTCGCGGATCAGCCGACGTGCCACGGTGAAGCACTCGTAGTCGCTCACCTGGTGCATCTCGTCGACCACCGACGGGTCGAACGCCCGGCAGACGATGTCTTCACCAAGGCCCTCAACTTTGTACACGTACGGCGTGCTGGCTTCGCCCGTCTTGAAGATGCTGTAGTGCACGCTGCCGAGCGGGTCGACACCGACGATGAGCGTCTCGGCCTGTTGCTTCTTGAAGTAGCGACCGATGCCGGAGATGGTCCCACCCGTGCCGGCACCCACAACGATCGCGTCGGCCTGCCGCCCCCACGCCGACTGGCTCTGCTCGTAGAGCTCTGGCCCGGTGCTCATCTCGTGGGCCTCGATGTTCCACTGGCTGTGGTACTGGTCCATGTAGAACGCGCCGGGCGTCTCGCTGGCCACTCGCTTGGCGACGTTGACATAGTGGTCGGGGCTGTCGCCCGGCACATCGGTGGGCGTGATGATGACCTCGGCCCCGAACGCCCTGAGCGCGTCGATCTTCTCTTGGCTCATCTTGTCGGGCATCGTAAAGACCGCCCGGTACCCACGCGCCGCCGCTGCCATGGCCGCCCCGGCACCGGTGTTGCCGCTGGTGTTCTCGACGATGGTGCCCCCAGGCTTGAGGAGCCCCTGTTCCTCGGCCCGGCGGATGATGTGCCAGGCCATGCGGTCCTTGATGCTGCCAGCGGGGTTCATGAACTCGCACTTGGCGTAGACCGTCGCCGCCCCTGGCGGCACGATGCGGTTGAGTCTCACCAGGGGGGTGTTGCCGATGGCGTCGAGGATGGTGTCGTAGGCGTGCATGGGCGATGGTAGGTGGGAACGAGTTTTCTTGCCGGGCTTGATCCTTGTCGCCGGCATTCATCGCTTGAAGGAGAGAACGACCTCCTTGAGTCTCAGAAAGGACCCCAACCATGCTGCGACCGATTCTCGTGACCGCCACCATGATTTTCGCATCCCAAGCTGCGAGCGGTCAGAGCCTGATCGACCCCGGTTTCGAGACCTCTGACCTGCCGGGCACCGGACCGGGCTCTTTCGGGGTTTGGGGCCTCGATGTCGGCGAGCGTGTGGGGCCGACAACTGGCATTGCACCTCTCGAGGGCAGCTTTATGGCTCGGTTCGTGCTGACGACTGCGGTGTGCGCCACCGAGCCATTCGGAACCGCTGGAGACTTCGTCCAACTCGTTGACCTGAGTGGAGCCGCAGCGCTTGTTGCGTCCGGAAACGCAAGAGTGCGGATGTCTGCGGCCTTCAATCGCGTTGCCGGCGACACGAGCACAGACACACGGTTCTCGGTCAACGCCGCTGCTTACGACGGCACTCCGGATGAGTTCATCTCGGTGTGCTCGGGAGCCAACCCAAACTGGCTTGCTGCGAGTTCCTCAGACCTCCAGACCGACGGCGACCCGACCACATGGGAGCGTATCGACACCGAGTTGGTGGTTCCGATTGGGGCAACCTATGTGGCTATCTGGGTCCGTGCAATCGAGAACGTTGAGGATGACCCAAGCGGCAGCGAGTTCGACGGCCATTTCGTTGACGACGTGACATTCGAGGTCGTTGACGCGAGCGCGACAACCTGTTTGGCAGATTTTGACGGCGACGGGGTGCTTACCATCTTCGACTTCCTTGCGTTTCAGAGCGCGTTTTTAATAGGCTGCCCATAAACTGAGGGCATGACAAGCTACCAAACCACCACCGTCAACGGAGCCCAGATCGCGTACAGTGAGTTGGGTGATGGGCCTGCGTTGCTCCTCATCCACGCCGGTGTTGCCGACAGCCGTATGTGGGAAGCCAATCTGCCCGCACTCGCCGAGCGATTCCGGGTCGTGCGCTACGACATGCGTGGCTTCGGGCAATCGTCGTTGCCCCCGGGGGAGTTCAGCAACCACGAGGATGCCCTGGGCGTACTCGACCACCTCGGCATCCAGACGGCACATGTGGTGGGTGTCTCCTTTGGCGGTGTGATCGCGATCGAGCTCGCTTTGGCCCAGCCCGAGCGTGTCGGCCGTTTGGTGCTCGGCGCGCCGAGTGTTCGTGGGCTCGAGCCCAGCGATCGCGTCAGGACTTTCTGGGAAGAAGAGGAAGCCCTCCTCGATGACGGCAAGGTTGCCGAGGCAACCGAGTTGAATTTACGGGTGTGGGTCGACGGGCCATACCGCCAGCCGGATGAGGTCGATCCCGCCATGCGGGAGGCGGTCCGCGTCATGCAGATGGCCGCCTTCGAAGTGCCAGAGCCCGAAGGACCTGAGGTCGATGAGATTGAGCCGGACCCACCCGCCAGCACGCGCTTGGCCGACCTCACCATGCCCACGCTCGTGTTGTGCGGCGATCTTGATCTGCCCGAGAAGCTCGAACTGAGCAAGCAACTGTCCTGCGAGCTTCCTGACGCGCGCTTCGAGACCATCACGGGTGCGGCTCACATGCTGAACATGGAGCGGCCCGAAGCGTTCAACCGGGCTGTGCTGGATTTCTTGGACCAGGGTTGAGATCTTCCGTCCAGTCGTACCGATCGACATTGACCTGCCTACCGACACTGTTCGAACCCACTCGTACAGAGAGCCTCCCTGAGCCTTTCAGGGTTCATGTACAACCAGGTCATGGAAGGCGGCGTCACGAGCCGGGTGATCCCAGCGCAGGCAGGAGCAGTGACATTGGGATCGAGTGTGATCGGAATGAGTGGGTGTATCGGGGGGGAAGCGCGTTGGGACTGAAAGCAAGACTTACAGATTCAATCCCAATACCTTCGTATGGCCAAGCCGCCGAGCTTCAGCATCGCGTGTATGAGCACCGTTATACCGATCGCATTCCTCTACCTGGGGACGGTCGTAATGGCGATGTTTACGGATGTGTCAGGTAAGATGGAGATGATGAGTGTCCAGGCGATGTTCGTCCCGGGAGCGGCACTCACGATAGTCGTCGGCGTATTGGTTTTTATGCCCAAGATCGTGGCCGGCCCGGATCGGCTCATACGGACTGGGCTCTGGTTAGGCCATCTGGCGCTATGTACGATGTTGAGCATTGTGCTGCTCGTCTGCGGTACATTTGTAGTATTGCTTATAGGATGATGAGCATCCTGCCCATCGAGTTAACGTGTCCCCGTCCCTTCGATTCTGCCGATACCATTTCCCATGGCAGCCGACACCCCCGCCCGCATCTTCACCCTCACGCTCAACCCGTGCATCGACATGGGCGTCTCGGTCGACCGGGTCGAGCCCGAGCACAAGCTGCGCTGCGCCGAGCCCAAGCGTGAGCCCGGCGGTGGGGGGCTGAATGTCACCCGAGCCATCGCCGAACTGGGCGGCAAGTCGACTGCTGTCTTTCCAGCAGGTGGCAAGGTGGGCGACCTGCTCAAGTTCCTCGTGGGCTACTACTGCACCGGCATCGCCTGCGATCAGCGAGCCGTGCCCATCCAGGCGCCAACTCGCGAGAACGTCGTCGTCAGCGAGACCAGCACCGGCAACCAGTTCCGCTTCAACATGCCCGGCGCTGAATTGAGCGAAGAGGAAGCCCAGGAGTGCCTCGCCGCTCTCGTCGACGGCGTGGGTAGCGTCGAGGATGGAGGCCTCGCGGTCATCAGCGGCAGCTTGCCACCGGGGGTGCAGTCCCCATTCGTGCGCACCATCATCGACGGCGTCCGCGCTGTCGGGGGGCGGGTTGTCGTCGATAGTTCGGGGCCGGCCCTTCGGGAGGCCCTCGGCATGGGTGTCTGTATGGTCAAGCCGAACCGCCGTGAACTGGCCGATACAGTCGGCGACATGAATCCCGACGAAGCCGATCCTGCCGTCGTTGGTGCCGCCGCCATAGAACTGGCCCAGAAGCACAACATCACCTACGTCCTCGTCAGCATGGGCGGCGACGGGGCAGTCCTCGCCATGAAGGATGGCCACGCGTATTGCCAGGCCCCGAAGGTTGATGTGCACAGCGCGACGGGCGCGGGCGACAGCATGGTCGCCGCCGCCGTCCTGGCTATCGAGCAAGGCTTGTCGCCAGAAGAAATCCTCCGCAATGGCGTCGCTTCCGGTGCCGCCGCCACTATCACCCCGGGCACAGAGTTGGTCAAGCGCTCCGACTTCGAACGCCTCCGTGATTCGATGCCAGTTCCCGAGATGGTCCGCGCCGCCGCCAAGGCCAAGGCATGACCTACGACAACAACAAGCCGGGCCTCATGCGATCTCTTGGTGCCTTTGTGGGCGAGATCGTCAAGGCGGTCAAGACCGATCCCGAGAAGTACGACACCCGCCGCTCACACGAGGTTGGTGAAGACGATGAGGTCGTCTTTCGCCGCACCACGACCACCGTGGACGAGGTGCGCCTTCGCAAGGACAAGCCGAGTTAGAGCCGGTACACCGCGCGCAGCTTTCCGCTCAGGTAGTCCATCAACGGTTGTGACTCCAATGGCCGTCCGGTCACCCTCTCGCACAACTCACCCGCGCTGAATCGCCGGCCATGCGCGTGGATGTTCTCATTCAGCCACGCCTTCAGTCGCCCGAAGTCACCCTTGGCGAAGTCGTCTTCGAGCCCCGGTAGCTCCTTGTTGATGGTCTGCCAGAACTGGGCCGCGTAGAGATTGCCGAGCGTGTACGTCGGAAAATAGCCGAACAACCCGAAGCTCCAGTGCACGTCCTGCAGGCAGCCGTTCTTGTCATCAGGCACATCGAGGCCAAACAACTCTTTGAATCGATCGTTCCAGGCACCCGGCAGGTCATTGATCGACAGATCCCCTGCGACCATCGCCCGCTCGATGCCGAACCGAAGCATCACGTGCAGGTTGTACGTGCCCTCGTCGGCCTCGACGCGAATATATGACGGCCGCACGATGTTTACCGCGCGGTAGATCTCCTCCTCGTCGAACTTGCCGAGATCGGCGAAGTGGTCGCGCGCTTCCTGGTAGATCCAGTTCCAGAATGGCCGACTGCGTCCGACCATGTTCTCCCACATCCGGCTCTGGCTCTCGTGGATGCCCAGCGAGATGTCGTCTGCGAGCGGTGTGCCGAAGCTCTCGATCTTGTCGCCGCCGGGGCCCTCGTGCGTACCGCCCTTGAGCAGACCTTGCTCGTAGATGCCGTGCCCCGCCTCGTGCATGGTGCCATAGAGCGCGCCGGGGAAGTACCGCTCGTCATACCGCGTTGTCAGGCGCGTGTCGCCCGGCGCGAGCCCCTCGCAGAACGGGTGCGTTGTGATGTCCAGCCGTCCGGCGTTCAGGTCGAAGCCGATGGCCTTGAGCACGTGCAACCCCAGCGCGTGCTGGCGATCCTCGGGAGCGTGGATCGTAATTGGTCCTTCACCTGGCGCATCACCCGAGTCACTCAGTTCCTTCACCAACGCCGACAGCTTCTTGCCGAGGGGCGTAAACACACTCTCGACTTCCTTGGCAGTGGCGTTCGGCTCGTACTCGTCGAGCAGCGCGTCGTAGAGCTCCCCGCCCTCGGGGAAGCCGTAGGCCTGGGCCTTCTGTCTCGAAAGATCGACCATCTTTGTCAGCCACGGCGCGAACGCGTTGAAGTCGTTGTCTTTCCGCGAATCCTTCCATGCGTCCTGGGCCTTACTGCCGGTGCGGGCCAGCTCCTCGACGAGCGATTGCGGCAGCTTCGTCCGTTTGTCATAGTCCCGCCGGAATTCGCGCACGCACGCGGCTTGCTGGTCGTTCAGCTTCTCGTCCTCGCACGCCGAGATCAGGTCGCCCAACTCGTGTGACGTTCCGCGCTCGTGCATCATGCCGGCCATGAGGGCCATCTGCTCGGCCCGGGCGTCTCCGCCGCCACGGGGCATATAGGTCTCCTGATCCCATCCCAACAACGCGGCGATGGACTTGAGAGTGGCACCCCGGCGCCCGTAAGCGCACAACTCGGCGTACTTTGACATTGGCTACATTCCTTTCAGAAACTCGAGGCTCGTGCGCGCTTACTCGGGAAGCTTCGCCAGCTCCGCCTCGACACGTTCGGCCAGTCGAGCAATTGTGTCGACAGAGAAGTCCAGCTTGACTCCGGCAGCTTCGAACAACTCCGGCAACGGGCGCGAGCCACCCAGCGAAAGCGCATGCAGGTACGCATCGATAGCGACCGCCTCGCCCTCGTCGAGCGACCGCATCCAGAGCTGGAGCGAGCCGAGCTGAGCGATGCCGTACTCGATGTAGTAGAATGGGTGGCTAAAGAGGTGCAGCTGCCGCTGCCACTGCGTCTCGCGCTCACGCTGCAGACCATCCCACGACACATCGCTGCCGAAGCGCTCGTCGAGCTCGAGCCAATGCTCGGTCCGCTGCTCGTGCGTGTGCTCGGGGTTGCTATAGATGAAGTGTTGGAACGCGTCGATGGTGGCAATCCACGCGAGCATCGAAATGCTGCCCTCGAGTTGCTCGCGCATTGCTCGGGCGTGGTTCGCCTGCTCACCGTAGAAGCCGTTGGGACCGCCCCAGTGCGGCATGCTCAGCAGCTCCATCGACATGCTGGCTACCTCGGCGAACTCGATCGGGCTATGGCGGTAGTGCAGCAGCGGCTCGTCGTTGCACATCATGCTATGGAAGGCATGGCCTGCTTCGTGCACCATCGTCTCGACGTCGCGGTGGAGGCCCGCGGCGTTCATGAAGATGAATGGCTGACGCACGCGGTCTCGCATGTACTGGTATCCGCCCGGGCCCTTGCCCTTGCGGCTGTCCAGATCGAGCTGCGCGCCACCGGCCGGCCCATCGCTGTTGCTGCCATCACCCAGTGTGGCGAACATCTTGGCAAGCCTCGGGTCGATCGCATCGAACGCCGCCTTTGACTTGCTGACGAGTTCCACGCCGCCCTTGAACGGCTTGAGCGGGTCACGGCCGAGGGGATCGACCGCCAGATCCCACGGCCTCAACGGATCGATTCCCATCTTCTGGCATCGCTGCGCGTCCAGCTTACGCTTGAATGGCACGACCACCTTTGCCACCGCGTCGTGGAAGTCCTTGCAATCTGAAGGCGTGTAATCGAATCGGTGCATCGATGCGAACGCGTAACCCACGAAGTCCTTGTGCCCGGCGTTCTGGGCCATCTGGTGGCGCAGCTCGATCAGGCGGTCGTAGATGCCGTTGATCTTGGTGGCGTCCCGCAGCCGGCGCTCCGCGATGCTGCGCCATGCCTTCTCGCGCACGTGACGGTCGGTTTCCTGCAGGTACACGCCCATCTGCGGGAGCGTCTTCTCTTCGCCCTCAAACTCGACGGTCATCGCGCCCACCGTCTCGGTGTACGTCTGCTCGACCTTGTCGATCTCGGTTTGGATCGGCACGTTCTCATCGCGGAAGAGTTCCACGTCAGCCTTTACATCGCGCGACAGGACCTCGTAGCGCTCGCCACCCAGGCCAAACTTCTCGGCCAATTCCACCTGCCGCTGGTCGAGCTTGAAACCGGCGGGCTTGAGCTTTGGCGCGACGCTCTCGAGGAAGTTGGTGTACGCCGTCCGCTTGTCATCGCTGGCGGTGTCACAGGTCATCGCGATGTAGAGGTTCGCCTGCGCCTCGCTGCACGCGGCTTCGAGCTCGCTGCGATCGACGAGCCACTGCTCGAGTTCGGCCTTGCTCGCCACGCCGCGTTCGGCAAGTTCGTCGAATAGCGGTCGGACGTTCTCCCAGTTGGTCGCGTCGATGTCTTCGGGCACCAAGCCTGTCGGGGTGGCGGCGGTGGTCATGTGGGTATCCTCCTCGATCTGCGTCTTCGATGTGCCGCCGTAACGGGCCTGTCCGCCCGGCCGGGGGACGAGATGGTAGACCCGATGCCCAATTCAGCCAATGAAAACTGGGCCGCTCCCGTGGAGGAGCGGCCCAGTCGATGAACAAGGAGAGAGCTAGGTTACTTCGCGAGATCCCGCAGGAGTTCCTCTTGCTCACGCACCCACTTGCGGAAATCTTCCTCCGAAGAGTTCAGGATGAACAGAGCGAGGTTCGGGTTGTTGTCGACCATGCGGACAATAGAACTCAGGCTGCGCCGGGCGAAACCGATGAACTTGCCCCGGTTGTCCTGCTGAGCCTGCTGCGCGAGCCCTACGGCGACGTTATACCCGTCGAAGTACTCATTGATGCTCCGCTCGTCGCGGGCGGTCTGCTCGCGGAATCGGCGCAAGTGCTTGTCTGCCTTGCTCACGGGCCACGGGCTGCCCTTGACCTCGTCGCCGACCCACTCGACCTCCGTCAGGCCCATCGCCGACGCGAGTTCGTCCAGCGTATCGGCAATGCCCGTTGCAAAACCAATTTTGGTGGCCGACTCACTGGTCAGGCACAGCACACGCTCAGCCTTGTTGATCACGACTTCGCCGTCGGTGTTCTGATACATGGCCGTCACGCGCCCGTTGTCGTCCAGGTCAACCGATAGTGGGTCCATGATCTGCATGGCCCGCATGATGCGCGGATCATGTCCGCCGCGCTCGCTGATGAGTTCCATCAGATAGAGCACCTCTTCCAAGTCGCGACCCGCGACGGCGGTCAGGTTGCCGAACCAACCGGTCGAGGCCCCGTACGCGCCACGACGCATGAAGTACTGCTCGGGCAGCGCGTGGGGCGTCATGGACGCCGCCGAGATCGCATAGTCGATCCACGCAACCGTTCGGAATCGTGGCTTGTACTCGTGCTCGAGCAGATCACTGATACGCTTGATCTCAAGGATCGCACCGCCGCCGGAATTGACACGCAGCACGACGATGTCGATGTTCTCTTCCTCGAGCATCGGGATGCACTCGCGGAGCGAGGCCGCCGTCAGGTACGTGCCCACCATGTCCTTGCCGCTGTCGGCATCGCCGAAGCTCAGCACCGCCGCCCGAGGGGCACCAGCCGACACGGCCCGCTTCTCGGGCTTGTCAACCATCGGCTTGGCCTCGCGCGGTGCCGGGTCGGTGACGGCCGGATTGGATGGCGCCTCCTCTTCGGCCATGTTCACGTCACGCTCGATGCGGAGTACGTCGGAGGACGAATAGAACTGGGTCAGCCCGTCAGCGGTCTTCACCCACACCGAACCGTTGAGCTCGCGTGCGATCTCGCCTTCGATAACGCGACCATCGTTGAGTGTGACACGATCGAGCGCAACGGCAAGTTGGGTGCATGCCAGCACGGTTGCGGCGCAAGCCATGCCGCGGGCAAATCGGGCAAATGTGTGTTGGGTCATCTTCATCATGATCAATCTCCATTGAAGCCCAAGCGCCTAGCGCTCATCGGCCAATTGTTCGAGCTCCAAACGTTGGAGGCGCATGCGGAAGTTGGCAATCAGCTGTTCGCCGCTGCCGACGTTCCGGAACACGTCGATGTGGTACGGGATGATGGCTTCCTTGTATCGCTCCAGGAGCCCAATCATCTGCTGTAACTTGGCACGCTGTTGGCCTCGGGCGCGACGGCGCTCATTCCAGTCGCCTTCCACCGCGATCTCACTCAGCTCCCGCCACAGGCGGCCGAGGGACTCTTCGGTGCGCTTGACGCTCTTGGACCAATCGTCCATGATCTTCTCGCCGTTGCCAACCATCTCGTAGTTGCGGGCGATGCCGAGTTCAAAGAGCAGGTCGTCCATGTCGGCGACTGTTGCCTTTGACACGTTTAAGACCTGGGCGACATCTGCCTTGAGTGTCAGCCAATTCACACCTTCACCGCGTGCGAGCGCTTGGATCGAATCCGAGTTGCCATCAACGAGTGCGTCGTTGGTGAGCAGGAATTCATCCGTTGACCGGGGCTCGCGCTCTAGGTATACCGGGCGGCCGCCCTCGAGGCGGTACGACAATTCGTAGTCGCCACGGGTCAATGCTTCGATTAGCTTGGGCTCGTATCCGTTCTGAATCGCGATCCCCTGCGCGGTTGTGAGGCGCAACGCAACCTGCTTCTCGATCACGACTCGATCGCCGGAGGTGAATTGCACGAAGATGCCGCGGACGCCCCCGATGCGCCCCTCCGGATGGAAGTACATCGTGTCGGAAAGGAACGGCAAGAACGCCGCGCCGCCCATAGCATCCTTGACCCAGAAAACCACTTTCGGCTTCTTGTCCCACACGAGCATCTTCTCTTGGAAGAGCGGCGCCATCGACTTGGTGCGGAAGAACTGATCGAATCCGCCGATCACGTCTTCATCAAGATCATTCTTCAGCGGGTCGCCGAACTGGTGCCAGTCCGTGTCGACGGTGATGATGACGTAGTCAGCCCTTTCCTGGCGGGCGTCCTCGAGAGCTTCGGCGATGGGCGTCTCGGAGACGTCCTTGCCAAACCAACCATCGAGCGTGAACGTGTACACGCGTGCGGGCTCTTGTTGGGCTTCGGCCGAGCTTGCAACCACAGCCACCGCCAGCATCGCTGCCAGACAACCGGCAAGGCCGGTCACCACATAGCGCAGGCGACGGATCAAGCCCTGCATTCCCCTGTCGTAAGCGTTCATCGCGTTCGAGCCTCCATCTGCAGCGGTCCCCAGGGCGACGCGCCTCAACTGGGACCGATCCAGTTCTCGTTTGGGCCCGTACCTTCGGTGCGGGCCTCTCCATCATCATTGACGCTCAGCGTGGCTAGATGTTCCAGCAATGCCTCGCGATCGGCTGCCTCTCCCCCTAATTGGAGGTCGTACAGATCTTCGAGTACCCGAGCAAACACCGGCCCTGGCTGCCATCCCCGGTCGATCAGGTCGCTGCCGGTGACCCATCTGTCGGGAGCGAGGCCCCCAGGTTCGGCCGCCAGCGTGGTAACACGATTTGCGACTCGGCCGGCAAGCTCTGGGGCCTCCGAGGCCACAATCCCAAGAGCGGGCAGGAATCCCGTCGAGGCCGCCAGCCGTTTTTGCCCAGCCAAGCTCAGATCATCGAATTCTCCGAGAACGGCCAGCCTCCGATTCAGGCAGTGGACTATCGCTGCCTGCTCCTCGTTGCTGAGGCACAGAGCGGCTCGAAGCCGTCCGGCCGTGGGTGCCACATCCGCGCTCGAGAGCCCGTGCCCTCGATCAAGCATCCATGCCGCCAGCGCCAGGGCTGGGTCGGCGTCCTCGGGCAACGCCGCAAGCCGGACGTGGCCCCGTGCGGCTCCGCGCGGCATTTCTTCGAGAGCCGGCGCGTCGAGCGCGAGCATCTCCATAACGGCCGCTGCACGCGCGCGAGTGGGGTGGGCCAGCATACGCCGTAGCTCGCCGCCGATACGTTCGCGGCTGATCCCCTCCAGTTCTCTTGCGTGTTGGGCGATCGCGTGGGCAGTCTTGGGCTCAATATCAAAACCCAGACGCGCGGCGAATCGCACGGCCCGCAACGCCCGTAGATGGTCCTCGGCCAGTCGGCGGTGGGGGTCGCCGACCGCGCGAATCACGGATGCGTCCAAGTCCGCAAGCCCACCGACGAGGTCGATCACGCGCCCGCTCATACGCTCACCGCCGGGTCGGCGTGTCCAGTCGCCCTGGTCGGCCAGCGGGTCGAGGAACAAGGCGTTGATCGTGAAGTCGCGCCGCTCGGCGTCGGACTGAGGGTCGCTAAATGTGATCTCGTCGGGCCGGCGATTGTCCGAGTACAAGCCGTCGCTGCGGAACGTTGCGACCTCGGTCCAGACGCCCAGCTTGCGCACTTGGACCACGCCAAACTTCGCGCCGACCAGGCGCGCACCCCGGAAAAGACGCGCCAACTGATCCGGTGTGGCGTCGGTGGCCACGTCGTAGTCGCCGGGTGTGAGCCCAAGCAACTCGTCGCGCACGCATCCGCCCGCAAAGCATGCTTCATGCCCCTGTCCACGCAGGTGCGTGACGACGGCCAGAGCGGCTTGGCGTGCCGGCGAGGTAGTCTGGTCCTGGTCCATGCCTGCCATCTCGGATCAGGCCTTCGGCGGGCGGTCGCGCAGCGACTTGATCTCGTCACGCAGGATCGCCGCCAACTCGTAGTTCTCCGCTTCCAACGCGCGTTCCAGGCGAGACTCCAGTTCCGCAGACTGGCTGGGCATCAGCTTGGGATGGATCGCCTCGCGCATGCCCACAAGCGTGCGCCGCTCGGCCGAGGCCTCGAACGCCTCGGGTTCGCCGGTTTCGGCAAAGGCCTGCTGCAAGCCATCGAGCCCTTCGTCGATCATGGCGACGGCGGCCTTGGTCTCGTTCGCTCGGATCATCTGGCCGGCCAACGCACGAGTGCGCACGGTGATGATGAATGGCCGGTAGTGTACCATCGACCGTTGGTCGCTGTCTTCGCGGGCGAACTTCTGGAGGAACTCGATCAGCCGCAGGTTCCGCCCCGTGTCGCGGATGACGCCGTCGAAGTCGTTGAGTACCAGGAGCGCCACGTAACGGTGGTAGTACTGGGCCGCTTCTTCACGGAGAAGCTTGCAGTCTTCAGGCGTGAGTTCGAACTCTCCGTTTCCCTCGCCTTCCTCGGCCATCATCTCGGTATCGTCAACTAGATTTTCATAGTATTCGAGTAAGCTCCGATAACCGTGAGGCGATCGCCCATCGGGTCGCCCATCCACATACATCTGCAGAAGGCCTAAGTCCAGTCGTACTTGGAGCAAAGGCTCGCCGTCCAGTCCTTGGATCAGGCGGATGTTCGGCCTAGTCCGATCGAACGGCCAGTCTCCCAGAATGTCCGATATGTCGCGGTTCATCGATGTTTTCGGTTTTACGTAGCTCATTTACTCTTGCACCGGCCCCCCGGGTCCGTGTAGCATAGTGCCTGAGGAAGTCTCACCCGCGTTCGCTGACGCCGCAATCCCGCGCTTCTTTGAGGAGAGAGGCAAGACGGGCTTCGGCACAGGCGGATTATTTTCGCCTGTTGGGTGAATCCGACCTCGTTGGTGTCCGTACGTCCGCTCGGGGTTGAGCCACTTGCGCGGAGGCTCGATGAATCCGTTGCGGCTGGCGGACGAATACGTGGTAGGAGGACGGTGTGCTCCAGGCTGTATTTCGTGGGGGCACATCGCGAAAGGTGGGATGTAGATGAGTGCAATGGCCAGTAATCAAAGCTTGGGGTCCGGGGTTCGCTCCGAGCTCCAGCTGTATTTGGACGAAATCAAGCGGACGCCGCTGCTGACCGCCGAGGAAGAGCGCGAGCTGGGTTATCGGATTCAGCGCGAGAGCTGCCCCGAGGCCCGCGAGCGCATGATCCGGGCCAATCTTCGGCTCGTCGTGGCGATCGCCAAGAACTTCGCCAACCGCGGGCTGGTCCTGTCGGACCTGATCGAAGAGGGGAACATCGGGCTCATGCGCGCCGTCGAGGGTTTCGACCCCGACCAGGGCGCTCGCTTTAGTACATACGCCTCATGGTGGATCAAGCAGGCCATCAAGCGGGCCCTGATCAACGCCTCGCGGCCGATCCATGTGCCGGCCTACATGGTCGAGCTGATTTCCCGCATGCGTCAGGTGTCACGGGAGCTCGAGAACGAGTCGGGCTTTGCCCCGTCGATCGAACAGATCGCCGATGCGATGGAACTTCCCGTCAAGAAGGTGCGGGCGATCCGCAGGGCGATACGTGCAACACGGGCCCAAACCCAGTCGGTCACCGGCGACGACAACACGCCCGGCCTGTCCGAAGTGGTCGCCGACGACCGCTACGCTCCGCCGGCCGAGACTCCGTTGCAGGCTGACGAGTTAGCGACGCTCCGCCGTCTGATGGAAACCATCGACGACCGCGAGGCCGCCATCCTGAACGCCCGTTTCGGGCTCGATGGCCGCGATCCTCTGACTCTGAAGCAGGTCGCCGAGCGCGTTGGGCTCAGCCGCGAGCGTGTGCGTCAGATCGTTGACGAGGCGATCACACGGCTGAACTCGCAGCTCACCGATGAGCGTCCGAGCCGGTTCTTCCGCGAGAATCGCACGCGAACAGGCGAGGCCGTGAGCCCCGAGCGTGCGAGGTCCCGTGCGATGGCCGCCGCCGCCCGCTCCCGCAGCGCCGGCTGATCAGTGTCGACACAATAGACCAAGAAGACCCAGGCGCAAGCCTGGTTTTTTTTGACTACGTTGTTGAGTAGAACCCAGGCTTGGGCCAGGGCCTTACTCAGTACTCAGTGCTTGACGCCCTCGACCCTGCCCGGGTCGGTGTACTTGCTCACCGCGTCGGACAGGTCGACCCCAGCGATATTGGCCAGGGTGCTTAGCCAGGCGAGCACATCGGCGAACTCTTCCTGCAGGTTGGCCAGTTCGGCCTGGCTCGGATTCTGGTCGGGCGCGCAGTCCTGGAGGGCGGTGGCCAACTCGCCCACCTCCTCGATGAGCCACATGAAGGTGCCGGGCACGCCCCTGGCGCTGTCGGTGGCGTGGTAGCGGTCGCGGATGAGGCTTTGGAAGTCCCGCAAGGAGATGTCGGGTTTCTGGCTGCTGGTCATGCGTCCACGGTAGACCGGAGACGGGCCCGGGCGCTATACTCGGGGCCCTGCCGAGAGGTCTTGGCGGGTGTTGCTGTGGTTCGACGACCCAAAGTCAGGATACCAGTCGCCTATGCCGACGATCAACCAACTCTGCCGCAAGCCCCGCCGGACGCCCAAGGTGAAATCCAAAGTGCGTGACATCGAGGGCTGCCCCCAGCGTCGCGGCGTGTGCCTGAGCGTGAAGACGATGACCCCCAAGAAGCCCAACTCGGCGCTTCGCAAGGTGGCCCGTGTCCGCCTGAGCAACGGCCGCGAGGTAACGGCTTATATCGGCGGCGAGGGACACAACTTGCAGGAGCACTCGATCGTGCTTGTACGAGGCGGACGCGTGCCCGACCTGCCCGGCGTGCGCTACCACGTGGTCCGCGGCGCTCAAGACAGTCTGGGCGTCGACGGCCGCAAGCAGGGCCGCTCGAAGTACGGCACCAAGAAGGGCAAGTAATCCACACTCCCCGAGCGTGGCGCGGAAGCGCCCCGCACGGTTTCGCTTGTTTTTTGCATAAGGCAAGTAATCCCGCTCGCTGGCCTCATCAGGGCGGGGTGAACACACGGCCGACGCCTCAGCGTCGACGGATGAGCCAAAGGAGTTTCGGATGGCCGGACGGATTACCGCTTCAGAGGATCAACTGCGTCCTGATCCCCGCTACAACGACATCACCCTGGCGAAGTTCATCAACTGCGTCATGCGCGACGGCAAGAAGACCCGCGCCACGCGTGTGGTGTACGACGCGATGGACCTCATCGAAGAGAAGCTGAAGAAAGAGAACAACCCCGAGGCGCCCGAGAACGCGCTCGCACTGTTCTTGATGGCCATTGACAACGTGAAGCCCTATGTCGAGGTCCGCAGTAAGCGCATCGGTGGTGCGAACTACCAGGTGCCCCAGCAGGTGAAGGGCCGCCGCCAGCAGAGCCTGGCATTCCGGTGGATCATCACCAGCGCCCGTGGCGAGAAGGGTCGCCCCATGGCCGGCCGCATCGCCGATGAGCTCTACAACGCTGCTCGCGGCGAAGGCAAGGCGATGACCATCCGCGACCAGACCCACCGCATGGCCGACGCGAATAAGGCGTTCGCACACTTCGCCTGAGCCGATACCAACTGTCCCCCGTCAAGGCCGCGAGTCCGCTCGCGGTTTTTTGGTGCGCGTAGCCTTTCTGCATGGGTGATACGGTCGATCGTTACCACCGCCAGAAGCTGTTGCCCGAGATCGGGGTCGCGGGGCAGACGCTCCTAGCGCAGGGTCGGGTGCTCCTCGTCGGCTGCGGTGCCTTGGGGTGCGCTCAGGCCGACCTGCTAGCGCGGGCGGGTGTCGGTCACATCCGCATCCTCGACCGAGATGTGGTCGAGCCCACGAATCTTCAACGCCAGACGCTCTTCGCCGAGGCCGACGTGGGCAAGGCCAAGGTGGTGGCCGCGGCGGAGCGTCTGCGCGCTGTCAATTCAACAATCACCATCGAGGCAATCACAGCCGATTGCACGAGCGACAACGCCGAGCGACTCGCTGAGGAATGCGATGCCGTCTGCGATGGCACCGACAACTTCGAGACGCGGTTCCTGCTCAACGACGTGTCGGTGAAGCTGGGCGTGCCATATGTCTATGGCGGGGTCATCGCCGGCCGTGGCATGGCGGCCACGTTTGTCCCGGGCGACGGCGAACTCTCGACGCCCTGCCTCCGTTGTGTGCTGCCCGAGCTACCGCCAGCGGGTAGTGTGCCGACGTGCGACACCGCCGGTGTTCTCGGTCCGTCGGTGGCGATCGTGGCCGCGCAGCAGGCTGCCGACGCGATGAAGGTGCTGCTAGGCCGGCTCGATCTTCTGAGCGGAACGATGCTGGACTTCGATCTGCTGTCGAATTCACGCCGCCGACTCCAGCTCGACGACCTCGCGGGTGATCCTTCAGGGTGCCGGTGCTGCCGCTTGCGTCACTTTGATTACCTCGAGCAGGACCACACCGATGGCGCGATCAAGCTGTGCGGTCGGGGGGCGGTGCAGGTGACGCCCACCGCCGCCGCGACCATCGAGCTCGACGAACTCGGTGCTCGACTGGCTGTCCACGGCCCGACGCGACGCATCGGCCCGTTGCTCAAGGCCGAGGCGAAGCAGGGCGACAAGCAGTACGCCCTGACCATCTTTGCGGATGGCAGGGCAATCATCGGCGGGACGGAGGATGTTGCCGAAGCGAGGTCGGTCTACGCCCGCCTCATCGGCGCGTGAGTTCGGTGGTTCAGGCCTCGGCCATCTCTGCCGTCACGACGTTGTCGGCGAAGCTCTGGTAGGCCTCACCCAATTGCTTGGCCATGCTGTCGGGCCACACGTGGAACTGCCCGGTCTTGAAAGCCTCGAGGATGGCTTCGCCCACCAGGCTTGGGGGTTCGGCGATGTCATCCAGCCCGGCCTGGCTGCCCATGTCGGTGGCGATGGGGCCGGGGTGAACGCTGAAGACGGCCGTGCCTTGCTCGCCGAGCTGTGCGCGGAGGCTCTGCGTGATGGCGTACGACGCGGCCTTCGAGGCGCAGTAGGTCGTAAACTCGGGGAAGGTCTTCATCGATACCACCGAGTTGAGCTGCACGAACGCGCCGCCGCCGTTGCGCGCGAGCACCGGCGCGAACGCTTGTGCAGTCCGGAGCAGCCCGTACACGTTGGTGTCGAGTTCGAAAGCGAGCGTATCGAGGGCACCCTGATCCAGCGAACCAGCCGTCTTGAGTACGCCGCCATTGTTGACAACAACTTGCACGTCTGCAGCTGTTTGGGCGGCCGTTTCGATGCTCGACGCGTTGGTTAGATCGAAGGGCAGCGCGACGACGCGATCTCCATAGGTTTCGATGAGGGGCCCGGCGCTCTCGGGACTGCGGACGGCGGCATAGACCTTGGAGGCACCGGCTTCCAGAAGAGCCTCGGTGATGGCTTTGCCGATGCCTCTGTTGGCACCGGTTACCAGTGCGACCTTGCCATTGATATCAAACGTGCTCATGGTCGTGCTCCTTGGGAGTGCGGGTTCGCGAACGAGTCGAACGGCATCGGCATCATCGAATATTCCATCATCGCGACGCGTCGGCCGAGCGAACGGCCTGGCAGAATTCCCGGCACTTGCCAGCATCCTTCGCCGCCGAACCCGATTCAACCCCCGCCGAGACACTGACTCCCCAGGGTTTTGTGATCTTCACGACATCTTCAACATTCTCGGGAGTGAGCCTCCCCGCTAGGAGAACCCGCGCCGGACTTAGGGCAATCGATCGTGCAACCCTGGGCGCATGTTCGGTCCAATCGGCATCTTGCGGGGCCTCGATCAGCACGGCGCACACCTCTTCGATGCCGTGCCAATGGCGCAGGTCGGCGTCGAGTGTGGCAGGGTTGAGCTTGATGGCTTTGATGGCATCGGGGCCGATGCGACGGACGAGGTTGTCCTTCTCGTTGCCATGGAGTTGCGTGTAGGGCGCGGGGCAGATCGCCTCGGCGTCGAGGAAGTCGTCGAGCGATGGATCGGCGTAGACCGCCACGGCGGCCATGAACGGTGGGAGGGCCGAGAGGACGTCGGCGGCAAGGTGTGGGTCGACGTGGCAGCGAGCGCCGGGTCGGAAGTCAAGGCCGATAGCGTCCGCGCCGGCGTCGGCGGCTAGTTCGGCGGTCTTGGCGTCTCGCACGCCGCAGATCTTGATGCGAGTTCGTGGCATGGTGTGCTTCTGTCTATAGAGCGTTTAGGTCGCTCTGGGCGAGTTCGCGCAATTGTGGGTCGCGGAGTTCGAGGAGTGCTTGACGCAGCAGTCCCTTGGCGCGGTCCGGATCGTCCAGGTGGTGGGCCAACACGCGCGCCAGCAGCACGCGCACCATCGGGGCTTCCTCATCGTCACCCTCGGCCTTGAGGAAGTCCTCGTACGCCCGGGCGGCGAGGTCGTGCTTTTCCCGCTGATACAGCGCGTTGGCTAGCTCGAGCTGCAGGTCTCGAGGAAACCGTGCTTCGGTATCGTCATGACTATCGATGAGCCGGCGGTACACGGCCGCTGCCGAGCCAGGGCGGCGGTCCTTCAGCGCGTTTTCGATGCCGCGACGGAGTTCGGCGGCGTCGTCGGCGGGCGATGTCGTCTTCTCTCGCCTTTGCGGTTTGGCAGCCATGGGTTTGTCCCAGCCCGAACTCCGCACCGCGCCGCGGATCTGGTTGCGACGCCGCTTCTGGTTGAATGTGGTGAAAAGGTCGTAGGGCTCGCGTGGCACCAGCCGGACCGCCACAAGGAAGAACGCCACAGCGAACCCATAGGCGTATCCGGCCAGGTGTGCTTCGACAGCGATGTTGCCCCCGCCCATTCCGAAGAGCAACACGTCCTTTGCGATGGCGAACAGGATAAGCACCCACGCGGGCAGCACGAATACGCCGATGACGAAGAAGAACACCAGCACGCGCACGCCGGCCCGTGGGAACATGACCAGATATGCGCCGGTGCAGCACGCAACCGCACCGGAAGCACCCACGACCGGATTGTCCTTGAAGAGCGCATGGGCCAACCCGCTGGCCACGGCACCCACGAGGTAGAACGCCGCGAATCCGAAGTGCCCGAAGCGGTCTTCGACGGCCTGGGCGAACACCCAGAAGAAGACCATGTTGCCCAGGAGGTGGAACGGCCCGCCGTGCAGGAACGCATATGTCAGCCACGTCCACCAGCCGCTGTTGCCCGGGTCGAGCACGAACAGGTCGATTGGCCCGGCCGCTGGGTGGGGTTGGTTCTTGGTAAGAACGGCCTGCGCGAGGTAGATGACAACATTCATCGCCAGCAGCGCGTAGGTCACCACCGGGGTTCGGCGGAGCGGTCGGTCGGTGCCCAAGGGGATCAGCACGGCCGATGGTACCGCAATCGATCGCCGAGGGCCGGGCGGCGAGTGACGAGCCCGAAACGCGAGTGGGCCAGACCCTGTGCGGGCATCCTTGGGCCAAGAGCCCGGCTAGACTGCCGCCCAAAGCCCGGCTGGCCCGGGTCCCGCACAACCCCCGAGTTTCGCACCCCCGCAGGAGGATCGCAGAAGATGCCCGAGTTCAGCAAAGGCCTGGAAGGCGTCGTCGCCGCCGAGACCGAGATGTCCTTCATCGACGGGCAGCAGGGGGTATTGGAGTACGTCGGCATCGCCATCGGCGATCTGGCCCGGTCTTCGACATTCGAAGAGACGGTCTTCCTGCTGTGGAACAAGAAGCTGCCGACCCAGGCCGAATTGGACGCCTTTACCACGGACCTCCGGGCCAACTACGACCCGCCCGCCGGCGTGCTGGAGATGGTCAAGGGCATGCCCAAGGAAGCCCAGCCGATGCATGTGCTGCGGACGCTGGTGAGCTCTCTGGCGCTGTTCGACGGGAACCCGAACGCCAACGACGTCCCCAGTGCGAGGGAGAAGTCGCTACGAATCCTTGCCGCCACGCCGGCGATCGTGGCGGCGTTCGACCGCCATCGCCGCGGCGAAGAGTTCGTACCCGCCGACAAGAGCCTGGGCTTCAGCGAAAACTTCATGTACATGCTCAACGGCGAGAAACCCACGGCCGCGATGGCGAGAGCCTTCGACATCTGCATGATTACCCACGCCGACCATGGCTTGAACAACTCGACCTTTACCGCGCGCGTTGTGATCTCGACCTTGAGCGATCTGTATAGCGCGATGTCGGCGGCCATTGGCAGCCTACGCGGCCCCTTGCACGGCGGTGCCAATGAAGGCGTCATGGTCATGCTCAACGAGCTCAAGAGCGTGGACGAGGCCGAGGCCTACGTCATGAACAAGCTCAAGAACAAGGACCGGATCATGGGCTTCGGCCACCGCGTCTACAAGGCCAAAGACCCGCGCGCCAGCGAGCTGCAGACCCTTGCCAAGCAGCTTGCCGAGGACACAGGAAACATGGATCTCTACGAGAAGAGCCATGCCATCGAGGAGGTCATGGAGCGCGAGGTGGCCAAGAAGGGCATCTACCCCAACGTCGATTTTTACAGCGCCACCACGTATCACTGCATCGGCCTGAAGCTCGACCTGTTCACGCCAATGTTCGCCCTCAGCCGTCTGGCCGGCTGGAGCGGCCACGTCATCGAGCAGCTCGAGGATAACCGGCTGTTCCGCCCGACGACCAACTACGTCGGCCCGCATGGCGTGGCCTACTCGGCCATCGATAGCCGATAACGGGTCGAACTGCGGTGTTTGCTGAGCCCCCGCTCGAGTGGGGGCTTTTTCATGCGTCCATCGTTTGGCACCATACCATGGCCCATGCGTACGCCCCGTCTGCTTGCCGTCGTCTTCGCCCTGATGTCTTGCGCCGCGACCGCCCAAGAGGCTCCGGAGCAGGCCATGTCTGCCAAGTCCGCGTTCCAACGCTACCCGGACGCACCGAGCGTCACACGCCACAGCGTTGAAATCAACGGCCAGACCATCAACTACGAAGCAACCGCCGACACGCTGACGCTCGTCGATGATGAGGGGGAGCCTCGTGCCAAGCTGTTCTACATGGCCTATCGCAAGATCGACGGCGGCATGGACAGTGCCCGCTTCCCCAAGGCTACCGAGCGGTCGATCACGTTCAGCTTCAACGGCGGACCTGGCTCCTCGAGCGTGTGGCTGCACCTGGGCATCTTCGGCCCGCGTCGCGTGCAGTATGCCGACGAGGCCGGCAACCCCGGCGCACCGCCATACACCGTGATTCCGAATGCCCATAGCTTGCTTGATAAGAGCGACTTCGTGTTCATCGATCCGGTTTCAACTGGCTACTCGCGGGCTGAGGAGGGCACGAGCGAGAAGCACTTCCACGGCCTGGAGAGTGACCTCGATGCCGTCGCCGACTTCATCCGCCTCTACCTCACACGCGAGAAGCGCTGGAGCAGCCCGAAGATCATCGCCGGCGAGAGCTACGGAACGACCCGGGCTGCGGGTCTTATGCAGCGCCTGCACAGCCGCCATGGAATCGCGACGACAGGCGTGCTCCTTGTTAGCCCCGTGCTCGAGTTCCAGACCATCCGCTTCGGTGATGGCAACGACCTGCCATTCCCCATGTTCCTGCCAAGCTACGCCGCTACGGCCCACTACCACAACGCGCTACCGGACAAGTGGCAGAGCCGCCCTGTTGCGGATGCCATCGCCGAGGCCCGCCGCTTCGCACTCGACGAGTACCTGCCCGCGTTGCTCAAGGGTGCTGCGCTGCCAGCAGCCGAGCGCAACCGCGTGCGGCTCACGCTCAGCGAACTTACGGGGATCGATCCGCAGTACCTCGAGGACGCCGGCCTGCGTCTTACCCAGCCGCGGTTCAGCAAGGAACTCCTGCGCCACCGCAACCAGATTGTCGGCCGACTTGACGCACGCTTCATCGGTATCGACGCCGATCACGTGGGCGAGCGGTACTCCTACGACGCCAGTTACGAGGCCATCCGCAGCAACTACACCGAGGCCCTGAACGCCTACATACGCGAGGAACTGCAGTACGAGAGTGATCTGCCCTACGAGATCCTCACCAGTGTGTGGCCTTGGGACTATGGCAGCGCCGGCCGCGATCGCTACGTGAGCGTGGCCGACCGCCTCCGCGACGCCATGCACCGGCAACCGCACACGCGCGTGTATATCGCGATGGGCCACCACGACCTTGCCACACCGTTTTTTGCCGCGGAGACAACGCTCAACCGCATGAAGCTCGATCCGAGCTACCGAGATCGCATCGATCTGGCGTACTACCCCGCCGGCCACATGATGTACGTGCACCAGCCTTCGCTCGAGAAGATGAAGGCCGACCTCGATGCGTTCTACGACAGCCTGCCCTAACTCGGATCACACCGTTCGTGCCGGCGTGATGATCCCTCGGCACTCGCCAAACCCGATCCGCCTGAATCCGTCGCGCTCGCAATAGCCCCTGATGATCACCTCATCGCCATCGGCGAGGAACTTGCGCTCTTCGCCGGTGGGTAGGGCGATGGGCGTGCGATCGGTTCCTGGCACGAGCTTTGGTGGGCTGGCGAACGCGTCGCCGTTCCAGGTGAGTTCCAGCAGGCAGCCACGGCTGTCCTTCGTCTTGCCGCTGACAGTGCCGCTGGCTAGCAGGTCGCCCGGCTGCATGTTGCAGCCGTTGCTGCTGTGGTGCGTCAGCATCTGGGCGAGCGTCCAGTACATGTCCTTGAAGTTGCCGGTGCTGATCTTGACCGGCTCCATGTTCTTGCTGCGCATCTGCTCGGATGACAGGTAGACCTCCAGCGTGATGTCGAAGCCTCCAGCGGCGGTGTTGCCCTCGCTCGTCAGGTACGGCAGCGGCGATGGATCGCCCGCGTCGCGCGCAAAAGCCGGCGTACGGAAGGGGGCGAGCGCCTCCATTGTCACAATGTACGGGCTCACCGTGGTCGCGAAGCTCTTGGCCAGGAACGGCCCGAGTGGTTGGTACTCCCACTTTTGCAGGTCGCGGGCCGACCAGTCGTTGACGAGGCATAGCCCCAGCATGTGCTTCTCGGCGTCGGCGATGTCGATCGTGTCGCCGAGGTTGATACCTTGCCCAACGACGACGCCCATCTCCAGTTCATAGTCCAGCAGCTTGCAAGGCCCCAAGCCCGGCGCGCCGCTGTCTTCCGTTGGTGCCTGCTGACCGACCGGCCGGCGTACGTCGGTGCCACTCGTGACGATGCTTGACGCCCGGCCGTGATAGCCGATGGGGATGTGCTTGTAGTTGGGCAGCAGTGGGTTGTCGGGTCGGAACATGCTACCGACGCTGGTGGCGTGGTAGAGGGAGGCGTAGAAGTCGGTATAGTCTCGTGGCTGTACCGGGCAGAGGAGCCACACACCATCGTGGTCATCGTCGGACAGTTCGAGCATCACTCCATTCTGCATGTTCTTGTCAGTGGCCAACGGCGAATCAAGCCGCAACAACTCGCTCAGCTTGCGACGGAGGATCCTGCGATCATCGACTCGATGCGCGTGCTCGATTCCCGACCACGGCACACCCCGAAGCAGCCCCATGCGCATGGCAGCGTCGAGATTAAGCAACTTGTCGCCGATGGGCACGACCGTTGCATACTGCTCCTGGTTCACGTCGACTCGTGCCAGCGGCAGATTCTGAATCGGAAAGTCTGTGCCCGGGTCATTCGCGCTCTCGACCCAGCTCTCCAGGCTCGGATCGTGGGTCTCGTCGATGTGGTAGTGGGGGCTGGTCGGCGTGCTGGACATGCGGGCTCCTGGGCATCGGGCTGGGCGAGGTGAAGGGGCAGTCTAGAGCCCCAAACACGCGCTGCCATCTGATGGCGAGCCTCCCCCGACCGTCAGGCCCGCTATATTGCCAGTTCCCATGGCAACACGCTGGGCCCAGATCTCTGCCATCCTGACCAAGCGGCTCCGCTTGCGCAAGGAGTGGTATGTCGTGGCTCTCGGCTCGATCGTGGGCACCCTGACGGGCCTGGGCACCCTGGGGTTCGCATGGGCCCTGCACTACGCCGAGGCGCAGGTCCGCCACGCCCAGATCGCGATGCCGGTGTGGCTGCTGTTCGTGGGGCCGGTCGTGGGCATGGCCATCACGGGCATCCTCGTGCGGCTGTTCGCCAGCGATGCTCGCGGGCACGGCGTGCCCCAGGTCATGCGCGCGCTCATCGAAAAGGGCGGGCACATCCCCGCGCGGGTCGGCCTGACCAAGGTCGCGGCCAGCATCGCGACTGTGGCCAGCGGCGGGTCGGCCGGCACCGAAGGGCCCATCGTGCAGATCGGTGCGACCGCAGGTTCGGTGGTGGGCCAGCGGCTGGGCGTGCCGCGAGAGCACATGATGACGCTCGTCGGGTGCGGTGCGGCGGCCGGTATTAGCGCCATCTTCAACGCACCCATCGCCGGCGTGTTCTTCGCGCTCGAGATCCTGCTGCGGGACTTCTCGCTCAAGACGTTCACGCCCATTGTCGTGTCGGCCGTCTTCGCGGCGGCGGTCACGCACATGGCCCAGGGGCAGAACGAGGCGATCTTCACCGTCCGAGCGCTGGGCGACCTGAACTTCACGGCGTTCGAGTTCCCAAACTACATCGTGCTGGGGCTGCTCTGCGGGTTGCTGGCCATCGGCTTCAACCGCGCCCTGCACGCCTGCGAGGATCTGTACGCCCGCCTGAAGCTGCACTGGTTCGTCGCGCCCATCACCGGCGCGCTCGTGCTGGGAGCACTCGGCATCGCATGGATCTTCATGGTCCGAGCCGCCGGCGGCGATCCGGCCAGCGAGGCCACCGATATCCCCAGTTTCTTCGGCAACGGCTACGAGACCATCCGTTGGTTGCTCGACCCTGAGAGCTACGAGACTGCCTTGGTCGCAGCCCAAGCAGCCGAGCACGGCGCTGCTGGCGGGCATGGTGTGCACGGTTCAGCTGCGCTCCCGCTCGCGATCTGGCTCATCGCGCTGCTGGTGCTCTTCAAGGGTGCGGCTACCAGCGTGACCCTGGCCAGTGGCGGCTCGGGCGGCGTGTTCGCACCAAGCTTGTTCATCGGTGCAGCGGGCGGGGCGGCGTTGGGCGTGGTGCTCGATCGCATCGGATTCCTCCCCGAGCAGAGCAGCCCGGCCGCCTACGCGCTCGTGGGCATGGCTGCCGTCGTCGCCGGCAGCACGCACGGCCCGCTGACGGCAATCCTGATGCTGTTCGAGCTGACACGCGACCCCTACGTGCTGCTACCCATCATGCTGGCCGCCGTGGTGGCCACGCTGATGAGTCAGGCCATAGACCGAGACAACATCTATACCCATCCGCTCCGCCGCGCGGGCCTGCGCATCGGTCGTACAGGCGATCTGGCCATCCTGCGCAAGATTGCGGCCACGAGCGTCCCCGTCGTGCCGCTACCGGACGAACCCGTTTATGCCAGTGACCCTCTGAGCAAGCTCATCACCCTGCACGCCCACAGCCGCCTGCCTGACTTCGTGGTGGTCGATGCCCAGGGCGATGCCATCGGCATGGTGACGGGGAAGGACATGCGCACCGCGCTGATCGACCGCGAGGCCATCCCGTTGCTGCTGGTCGCCGAGCTCATGCGCAATGATCTTCCCGCGGTGCTCACCACCGACACGCTCGACCTCGTACTGGAGCGCTTCGAGGACGACGACATCGCATCGCTGCCGCTGCTGGGACCGCCCAACCTGACCGGCCATCGTCGTCCGCTTGGACTGGTGACAAGGGCCGCGGTACTCGAGCGATACCGGCGGGCACTCGAAGAAGAACTCTGACCATAAGGGTGCGCATGAAAAACCCACGCCTTGCGACGTGGGCTCGTTCTCACTCTCCCGCGTTCTTAGCAGTCCATCGCGTAGTAGAACCGGCTCTCGACGATCTTGCCGTTATCGACCTTGTACAGGCAGGCTTCCTTCATGTCCATCCGCTGCCCGGCCATGGGGCCGACCTTGGGCGTGCAGTCGATGCGCATGAAGCAGGCGAATTCGTCGCCCAGCGGGAACGGGCCGGTGACCTCACCGCCGTGGATCTCGTGGTTCTCGAAGAACCAGTCGCTGCCCTGGAGGAGCTGGTCCTTGCTGGTCGCGCCTGTGCAGTGGGCCTTCTTTGCGTCGTCAGGCAACTGGTCGTAGCCCGGCATGTCGGCGGGGTTCATGGCCTCGAAGACGCTCACCGTGTCGGCGTAGAGCTCCTCGATGGCCTTGCGGTTCTCGCCCTGCTGGCAGAGCTCGACAAGCCGCTTGCCCACCTTCAGGGTCTCGGCGGTCTTGCTCGGATCGACGGTGCTGCTGGCGCTCATGGTCCTTCTCCTGGCTGGCCCGGCCACCTCGGGCGGGCGTGTGGGATGGATACGGGCTTCTCCTATGCCCGGTCTGAGATGCTACCCACGGAAGTCGACCAAGTCGAGTAATATGTTTGGATTTTGAAAGGATAAGCAGCCGCCAATGCCTGGCGGCCGCTTCAGGGTTGCTTCGGATTGGCAGGCTTACTCGCAGCCGGCGTCGAACGCGTTCTGGAAGCAGAGGAAATCGAACAGTGTCAGCGAGCCATCCTCGTCGCAGTCGGCCATCAGATCGCCGGCATCGAAGGCGTTTTGGAACGCCAGGAAGTCGAAGATGCTCAGTTGGCCATCACCGTCGAAGTCGGCGTAGCACGGCTCGATCTCGCCCAGCATCATGATGAACTGCCCGCTCCCGTCAAGAACGTTGAACGTCGCCCCGCTGGTCGGGTCGCTGATGTTCACACCGGCGCCGTTGGTCCACATGATGTTGCCGTCACCGAGTTCCCAGGCAGCACGGGCGCCCGAGTCCGCGGTACCAGCGATGATGTCGAGTAGCCCGCCGTCGGCGCCGATCTCCCAGACACCCGAGGGCGAACTGAAAGCACCGACGAGCACCGTGCCCGCGCTCGTCTCACTGGTCTGCTGGAGGAAGTTGAGCTGGCCGTCGGCGAAGAACGGGCCAATGAAGTTGCCCGCCTCGTCGAAGCGGTCGAGTTGGTTGTCGATAGTGACGAGGACCTCGCCGCTGTAGGGCAGGGCGAACCACGGGGAGTCGGCTAGCGGAATGTTGCCAACAATCGTGGCCGTATCCGGGTCGATGCGGACGATGGCGTTGCCCGGCGCGTCGTTGTTGGTTCCGGCGTTGAACACCCAGACCTCGTCACCGATGACGTTGACCCCGCGGACGTTGTCCAGTCCACCACCTGGAACCATGCCGCCGATGGTGCCGATGAAATCGCCGTCGAGGGTGAAGCGGTCGACGCGATCGCGGATCTGGTCGCTTACCCAGATCTCGTCGCCCACCTGCGCAATGCCCTTGGGCGTGCCGGCATCGAGGGGCACAAGGTCGATGAACACCGGGTCGATCAGGCTGCCATCAGTCGGGTCGAAGGCCGCGATCGTGTCGTTGCTGGAATCGGGAACCAGCAGCATCGCCTCCTGGGCCAGGCAAGCTGTGGCAATCGCGGGAATCGCTAGGCCCGCCACAAGGAGTCGGATATCCATGTCTCTGTCTCCAAAGGGGTTCCAGTTGGGGTCGAATCCCAGAGGATAACCGATCTATCCGATGGGCACAATGGTAATTTGCGTCATTCATGGGTGACAACACAGAAGAATGGCCCAGGCAATTGCCCGGGCCATAGGTGTGTTTAGAGAATCTCGGCCCGTTGGTTTAGGCCTGCATCACGAGCAACTCGTTGTAGTCAGCGGCCGGCCACAGGTCCTTCGATACAACCTTCTCGATCGAGTCGACCTGGGCTCGGACGGCCTCGATGGCGGGAACGAGGTGCTGCTCGGTATGGTCGGCCGCGTCGAGGGGATACTCGGGTTCCTCGCTCTCGAGCACCGAGTCGAGCGTGGTCAGGTTCCGTCGCAGCTCGTCCATCAAGCCGGCGAGTTCCTCGAGGGCCGTGCGATTCTCGCCCGGGTCGATGTCGGCTGCCTCGAGCGAGGCAACGGCGCTACCGAACTCGGTGATCTGCCGGAGCGCCGCGGGCAGCACGAGCGTCTTGGTCATGTTGCGGAGTGTCAGGCCCTCGATGCGCACCTGCGTGGCGTACTTCTCGGCGAAGATGTTCGCCCGGCTCTGGGATTCCAGCGGGCTCAGCACGTCCAGACTGTTGAACAGCGTGCGATTCTTGTCGCTGGTTAGGGCGCGGAAAGCCTCGGCCGACGAGCGGATGTGTGGCAGGCCGCGCGTCTCGGCCTCTTCCACCCACTGCTCTGAGTAGTTGTCGCCGTTGAAGATCACGCGCTTGTGCTCGGTCGATACACGCTGGATGATCGAGCTGAGCGCCGCCTGGGTATCGTCTGCCTTCTCCAACTCGTCAGCGAAGCTCGCGAGCGCTTCGGCCACGATCGCATTGAGAACGGTCACCGGGAAGGCAATGGCGGCCGACGCCCCGACCGCACGGAACTCAAACTTATTGCCCGTAAAGGCGAATGGGCTGGTGCGATTGCGGTCGCCGGCGTCGCGTACGAATTCGGGAAGCGTCTGAGCGCCCAGGTCCATCGTCGAGCCCTGGCGTGAGCTGCTGGCCGTCCCGCCGGTGGCGAACTGCTCGAGTAGGTCGGTCAGCATATCGCCCAGGAAGATGCTGATGATCGCCGGCGGGGCCTCGTTGGCTCCCAGGCGATGGTCATTGCCCGCGCTCGAGATGCTGGCCCGCAACAGGTCGGCGTGCAGATCGACGGCCCGAATGACTGCGGCCAGGAAGGCGTGGAACACTCGGTTGGTGTGCGGCTCGCTCTTGGGGCTCAGCAGGTTGCGGCCGGTATCGGTGGAGAGCGACCAATTCACATGCTTGCCGCTGCCGTTGATGCCCGCAAAAGGCTTCTCGTGCAGCAAGCAGAGGAAGCCGTGGCGGGGGGCGATTCGGCGGAGCGTCTCCATTACCAGCATCTGGTGGTCGCACGCGACGTTGGCAGGCTCGTAGTGTGCGGCGAGCTCGAACTGGCCCGGGGCGACCTCGTTGTGCCGCGTGGCGATGGGCACGCCCTTGCGGTTGAGGATGAGCTCCACTTCGCTCATAAAGCTGAGCACCCGCTCGGGGATCGATCCGAAGTAGTGGTCGTCGAGCTTCTGGCCCTTGATCGGGGTGTCGCCAAAGACGGTACGGCCGCAGATGATCAAGTCTTCGCGTGTTTCGGCCAGCCGGGCGTCGACCAGGAAGTACTCCTGCTCGGCGCCGACGGTCGAGAACACCCGAGTAGCACCATCGAGTTCTCCGAGCGCCGTAAGAACGCGCATGGCTTGTGTGTTGATCGCGTCCATCGAGCGCAGCAGCGGAGTCTTCTTGTCGAGCGCTTCGCCCGTCCAACTCACGAAGGCGGTGGGGATGCAGAGCGTCACCGTGTCGCCATACCGGCTCAGGAAGACCGGGCTGGTAGCGTCCCAAGCCGTGTATCCGCGAGCTTCAAAGGTGGTGCGCAGTCCGCCGCTAGGGAAGCTCGACGCGTCTGGCTCGCCTTGCACGAGCGCTTGGCCGGTGAACTCACTGATGGCCCCGCCGTGCCCATCGGGCTTGACGAACGTGTCGTGCTTTTCGGCGGTGAGGCCCGTAAGCGGTTGGAACCAGTGGGTGAAGTGTGTCGCGCCGTTGGCGACCGCCCAGTCCTTGATGGCCACCGCCACCGCATCGGCGATCGTCCGGTCGAGCGCTTCGCCGTGCTGGATGGTCTGCTGGAGCTTGCGATACGCCTCGCCCGGTAGGCGGCGGCGCATCTGCGCGTCCGTAAACACATCCTTCGCGAACGACTCTTCGGCCCGGGCCCAGCCGATCTCGTGGGCGGGCTGGTCGTGGCGCGGCTGGCTTTGTCCAGTTCGCGCTCCGGGACGGCTTGTGTGGGACTCGAGGGCGGGTTCCTGCTCCAAGGTCATGCCATTGCGCACGGGGAGTGCATCCTTCCGGTCTCCGGGTCGGGCCGTTCGGCCGGCCAACAACCCAAGGGCGCTCGGGCCCTGCCGGCGTACGTGCCGACCCGATGACCCAAGCAAGTTCCACTATCGATCACAACGGACAGGAAAAGGGTCTATGAGCCCCGATTCCCAGGGCCAAGCCCACAAGACGAACAAGCCGTCTATGAACCGAACAGATCTCGCCCTACGGCCCGATCAACCGTATAGGCAAGTGGATGCCGAGCATGATATGCCCCATGTCGACCTCCACCTAGCATCGGCCGCATGCGCGTCATCACCTGGAACGTGAATTCGGTGAAGGTCCGCCAGGAGCGCCTCGTGGGTGTGCTCGAACGCCACGAGCCAGACGTCGTCTGCCTGCAGGAACTCAAGTGCCCGGAACTGCCGGAACCGGTCGCCGAAGACCTCGAACGACTGGGCTACCACGCGGCGGTCCATGGCCAGAAGACCTACAACGGCGTGGCTGTGCTGAGCAGGGCCAAGCCTACCAACATCGTGAAGGGGTTCGAAGGCGACGGCGGCGAGGAGGATTCTCACGCCCGGCTCATCTCCGTAATGGTGGGGGACGTCCGCGTGTACAGCGCCTACTTCCCCAACGGCGGGGAGGTCGGTAGCGACAAGTTCGTGTACAAGCTCGCCTGGATGGAGCGCCTCCGGGCGTTGCTCGACGCCCGGCACAAGAACTCTGAGCCAATCATTCTCGCCGGCGACATGAATGTGGCGCCCTTCGACACCGACGTGGCCAAGCTCGAAAAGTGGGCCGATACCACGCACTGCGTGCAAGAGGCCCGCGACGGCCTCAAGCAAGTCGAAGATTTCGGCTTCGTCGACACCCACCACGCCAAGCATCCCGACGGCAATATCTACAGCTGGTGGGACTACCGCCAACTCGCCTTTCCTAAAGGCGACGGCCTGCGCATCGACATCATCTACGCAACCGAGGAACTCGCCAAGGCCTGCACCGACGCCAGCATCGACCGCGACGAACGCAAGGGCAAGCAGCCCAGCGACCACGCCCCGGTCATCGCCGACTTCGAGTGGCCGGCGTGATCGACACATTCCTCCTCGACATCTCGGGTACGGTCGTGCAGTCCGGCGGCTTCGAAGCCGTCTTCCATCGGGTGTACCACGAGTTGTTGGGCGTAGAGGTTTCGGCCGAACAAGTCCGGGTGAACACCGGCCGCAAGAAAGCGGAGTTGTTCGAAGAGGTGGTGGGGGCCCACGTGCCCGGTCGCGTCGGGGAGCCGGGCCTCATCAAGCAGATGGTGAGCGCGTTTGACGCGTTCATGCTCGAAGCCATCGAGCAAGACCCGCCGCCTGTGCTCGACGGCGTGCGCAAGGGGATGGACATCCTGGCATCGGAGAACGTGACTGTCGGCTACGTCACCGGCTTCGCGCATACGCCGGCCTCGCGGCTGCTCGGGGTGTCGCAGCTTGGGCATGCAGTGCTGGTGGGAAGCGACGAGGTCGCCAACGGCCGCCCGGCCCCGGATCTCATCCACGAGGCCATGCGCCGCCTCAAACTGACCGATCCCTCAACCATCGCCTACGCCGGCGATACGCCCGTCGACATCAAGAGCGGGCTCGCGGCGAAGTGCGGACAGGTCTACGGCCTGACCTGCGGCGCCCATGATCGCGGTGAGCTTGAGGCAACCGCGAGAGGCACGCCGGCCAGGGTGGTCGATTCGTTGCTGGAAGCCGTCCACGACGCGGTCGCCTAGCCGCCCGCCGCCTTGGCCTTGTATCCCTGGGCCCGCAAGCGTTCGACCACCGCGTCCCGATGATCGCCCTGCAGCACGATCTCAACTCCGTCGGGGGCATCGCCGAGCCCGCCGCCGGTGCCCATCGCCGTGCGCAGGTCCTTGAGCAGCGCCTTCGCGTCGTCTTTTGAGAGCCCGAGCTCGCCGACGACCGTGTTCCACTTACCTCGCCGCTTCTCGCGTCGCACGCGCGGGCTGGTGGCCTTGGGATCGACCGCGGGGCACCCGCAGTCATTCGATGCCTTGCCGCAACGCTCGCACGTCACGGGCCGCTCGAGCGCGGTGCCATCGAAGAGTCCGGCCATCGGGAGAGGGTAGGGGAGGGTACCAAGCACTAGGCATTCGGATGGATCGGTGCGCCCCTCGTCCCCATTTCCTATCGACACTTGCCTAGTGCCTTCTCCCTATGGACAGCCCGCGTCGAAGTCGTTGAGATACCCCAGGAAGTCAAACACCGTCAATTCGCCGTCGCGATCCCAATCGGCGATCAGGCGGCGGCCAATATCGAACTCGTCCTGGAACACCAGAAAGTCAAAGAGCGTCAGCGCGCCGTCGCCGTCCAGGTCGGCCCGGCAACCAGCGGTGAAGGTGAACTCGATGGCGTGGGCCGCGCTGGCGTCCAGGCCGGGGATGTCCTCGGTGCTCGCCGCCAGGGTGCCGCTGCTCTCGAGGAAGTAGACGCCCGGACCGAGCATGACGCTGGCTTGGTAGGAAAGCTGCCCGGGCACGGGCGGGCCCTCCAGCAAGACGACGCCGTCACCGTCGATCACCGTGGCCGGCACAATGTCGCGTAACTCGACGTCCGGCTGGGTGCCCGGCGGCGTGGTCCGCACGTCCAACTCCAGCGTGACGGTGTTGAAGACGACGATGCCTGCGGCGTGCGACCAGCCAGCTTCGGCCCGCCGGAGGTACGGCGGCTCGCGGGGATCGAATAGCTGGTCGATCTCGACGCCGACTTGGGCGGTCAGCCGCTGGACCGGCTGGATGGCCGGGTCGTCTAGTTCGCCCTGGACGAGCGCGGTTGCCACGACGCCGGGGTCCTGCAGCGTTGCGGGGCCCACGAACAGGAAGAGCTCGGCGTTCGGGAAGGGCATGCGGTCGCCCAAAACGGTTCCCTCCTCGAAGAGCGGGAAGCCGAACCCCGAGTCGACCTCGCCCAGGCAGATGGCCTCAAGGTCGGCGGCCGCGGTGAAGGCGTCGGGTTGGGCGGTGGCAGGCTGGCAGGTCGCAAGGGGAGCCAAAACAAACGCGGCCAAGAAGGGTGTGCGAAGACTCGTGGCCGGTATCGCCATTCGTTCATACCTCAATGTGCGTGGAATCTGAACTAAATACAAATTACCACATGACGCCTGATGCTCCAAGAGAAATCGGGAGGGCGGCGCGCTTGTTCGGTGATCGAGCCGTGGAGCATCGCTGGTGCGGTTGCTGGGAGACCCTACCATCCCCCGATGCACCGATGCCTGCTCAACCCCGCCCTCGAACGCGTCCGTGTCAACGGCTTCGCATTCCCGTTGGGGGTCTACCCCGTCGAGCCCATCGCCCCCAAGAGCGGCTACACCGTCGACTTCGAGCCCGCCGACGGCGACGAGGAGTGGGAGGAGTGGCCCGATCGCTATGTGTATGAGGTTCTGGTGTCGGCCGAGCGGCTGCGGCCCTTGTGCTCGGCGCTGCTGAGCCTGCTGCCCGGGCGCGTGTATCCGATTCTGGACGTGCTCGGCAACGATGCTTTCAGAGAGATCGATCCCTATATCGCGTACGAGTTGGCGGGCGTCGAGAGCCTGTACGATGGGCTACGGTGGTACGAGCCGTTTCTCTTCGAGGACGGCTTGTGCGGCTTTGGCGCCATGAGCGAGGAGCCGTTCATGTATTTCTTCCTCGACGAGCACAAGGTGCTGACCGTGCGCGTCGAGACCTCGGAGAAGGAACGCGTCGATCGCCTGCTGGCGGCGTTCGAGCTCGGGAACCTCGGCGGTGGGTCGGACAATGGCGCTGCCGGCCGGGCCCGAAAGCCCGACGGCCGGTCGTCCCACGCCAAGCCGGTCGAGGTGATGGCCGCCGACGCCGTGAGCCACGAGCATCGCAGCGTGCTGCTGACCCCCGAGGACCGCCCCGAGCTGCCCGGGCCCGAGGAAGTAGCCGAGGCCCTCGTCGACCTCTGGGGCATGACCCTCAACATCGACGTCGAACGGAATCTGGATGACGACGGACGCGACTTGGGCGTCACGGGCTGGCGGTGCTTGATTCGCGTCGAGCCCCAGCCACCGGAAGTCGCGCCGGCCGATGAGCAGCAGGACAAGCCAGAGAACCCCGTGTCGCAGGACGAGAGTGCTGACGCTCCGAACTCGAACGGCACCCAACCACGCGTTCGCTACGCCGAGGCCATCCTGGCCGCCGGCTGCTGGCGCGAGGCCGAGGATTTGGCGCTCCAGGCTGTCGCGAAGCTGCCGGGTGGTCCGAGCGGCGTATCGCTGACCGATGAGTTCGGCCCCCGGCTGATCTCTGCGGATCGCCTGTGGAGGCAAGAACTGGCGGCGATCCTGGTCGGCCCCGCCGACCAGCCGACTTCGCAGGCGGCGACGATGCCCGGCCGGCCCGAGTCGCACGCCGCCCGAGCGCAGGAGCCGCCCACCTCGCCGGCGCTCATCACGCCACCGGCGGGGGCGCCCGCGAATCCCCCAGCGAATCCCGACGATTTCGATGATCCCCATCCCCCCGAGCCGCCCGAGATCACCAAGCTTCTTGATGAAGCGCTCGGCATTGATGCGCCAGGGCGGATCCTTGCCAGCCGTTGGCTCGAATAGCCCGCCACCAGAATCGCCGAACACATCAACAGAACGCTTTTCTGGTGTCCTTGCTCTGGCGAGGGGTGGTGATTATCCTCCCCCCGCTTGGTTCCGGGCCGTTTTCGGCTCGATCGTGCATCCCGCGGCGCGTGTCGTGGGTATCAAAGTAGTAGACCCACCCTGCCCCGGGCCGCCGCTCGGGGACGAAGCCGGCTCGAACAACGCCCGACCCTGTCTTTGCCGACAAGACCGGACCTCGGCCGTTGCCAATGATGGCCCACGAGTCACGAGCCGCGCACACGCGTACCCGACCCCCAGCCCCCGCCACCCGCGCACAATTTTGGAGCTTGGCATGAGCACCAGCCGCACCCCCCGTCGCCTCCTCGCCCTGGCCTTGGCCACCTCGCTGGCTACTTCCTTGACGGCGATGGCCGACGACACGAGTGTCCAGACCCTCGCCCAGGCCCGGACCCAGGCCGACCAGTTGATGGCCCAGGGCCAGTTCGTTCGAGCCCAAGCCACGCTGATGGAGGCCCTGAGCGAGGCGACCGGCAACAGCGATGAGCGGGCGGAGGCCTTGGTTGCTCTCCAGGACATCCGTCGCAAGATGGCCGGTGCCGACCGCCAAGAGATCGCCCTCCAGCAAGCCGACATGGCCATTGCCGATGGCAAGCTGGCTTTCGCCGCTGCTCGTGTGGATTCGGTGCTCGAATCGGCGGAAGAGGGCACGGTCTTGTGGACGCGTGCAACCCAAGCGCGCGACGAGATCTCGCGCCGGCAGCGGGCCCTTCGGCCGTTGGTGGAAGACGCGCTCGCCCAGGCCGGCGAGGACTTGGACGCGGGCCGTTACGCCCAGGCCAAGGCCCAGCTGGCCGTCGTCCGTCGCGCGGGACTCGAACTCGATCGCAAGCTTGGCGACAAGCTGACCCGCTTGGAGCTGCGCGTCGCCGACGCCGAGCGGAAGGCCGGTACGACCTTCGATGCCAAGGCCGCCGCTGCCGCAGGCGTGCAGGCGGGCGTGGTTCGCGGTCGCCAGGAAGGCCAACCGCAAGCTGACCCCAGCGGCATCGTCCGCGACGCCCTGCAGCAGACAGCTCGCGCAAACCTCGCGCAGGCCGATGCCGCCTTCGAGCGTGGTGAGCTGGGCGAGGCCCGCCGTCTCTACGTCATCGTGCGCGGCAACCAGGACCTATTGACTCCCGAGGAGCGCGAGCACATCACGAATCGCCTGGACGAGATCGCCGTCCGCCTCGGCGGCCGAGCTAGCGACCTGCCCGGACAGGGGCTCGGCGACCAACGTGCCCTCATCAGGGAGAACGCGCTGGCCGAGTTCGGTGCCGGCGTGGACGAGGTCGAGCGTCACCTCGCCCAGGGCAACCTCAGCGCCGCACGCGCCGAGGTCTCTAGCGCCCGGGTGAGCTTCCAACGCAACCGCGACGTGTTTAGCCAGCCAGAGTTCGAGGACCGGATGAGCCAACTCGACGGCCTTGAGGCTCGCATCGAGGACGCGTTGATCCGTCGACAACGTGAACAGGCCGAGGAACTCGACGACCGGACCCAGGAAGAACGCGCGAGGCGTCTGCGTGATCAGGAGAACGAGCGCAACCGCACTATCAACCTGCTGCTCGACCAAGCCCGCGACTACCAGATGAACATGCGGTATCGCGAGGCGCTCGACACGATCGAGCAACTCCTACTGATCGACCCGATCAACCCGTCGGGCCTGCTGCTCAAGAACGCCTATGAGAACATCATTCTCTACATCGACTACAACCAGATCCGCAAGGAGCGTGATAGGAAGTTCGGCCAGTTCCGCATCGAGGCCGAGCGTGCCCTGATCCCGCCGCTGAACGTGGTGAACTATCCCGAGAACTGGCCGGCCATCAGCCAAAGCCGCGACGCGCAGGCAGAGTTCGTCGACACGCCCGCCAACCGAGCCGTGCTGGCGCAGCTCGGTTCGAGCCGCGTGCAGATGAACCTGCAAGACAACCCCCTCGAGAGCGCCCTGAACTACATTGCTCAGCAGGCGGAGGTCGCCATCGACGTTGACTGGGAGCAGCTCGATCGGCTTGGGATTACGCCCAACTCGACCGTCAGCCTCCGCCTGAGCAACAGCGTCAACGCAGTGACGGCCCTTGACCGACTGCTGGAGAAGGCCAGCCCGGGCGACTTCGAGCAGGCTGACTGGGCCATCATCGATGGGCTGCTCACCGTCTCGTCGGCGGAGACCCTGCTCGACAAGACCGCCGTGGGCATGTACGACATCAACGATCTGCTCCACGAGATCCCCGACTATCCGGATGTTCCCGAGATCGATCTGCAGCAGGCCCTGCAGAGCAGCCAGGGCGGCGGCGGCCAGAGCCCGTTCCAGGATCAGGGCAACAACGAGATCGACGAGACGCCCCTCGAGGATCGCATCAACGAGATCATCGAGATCGTCGAGAACAACATCGACGACGATCGCGGCTTCCTTGAAGGCCGGTGGACCATCACGCCCTACCGCGGGCTGTTGATCGTCCGTGCCACGCCCAGGGCTCACCGCCAGATCGGCGGCCTGCTCGACAAGCTCCGTGCGCAGCAAGCCCTTCAGCTCAACGTTGAGACCCGCTTCTTGCTGGTGAACCAGGATTACTTCGAGCAGATCGGTTTCGACCTGGACATCTACTTCAACGCCAAGAGCGATCAGTTCCAGACCCTGCAGGCCAACGACCCGACCATTCTGCCTAGCGACCTCTTCGACTTCGGCGGTCCCAACGGTCGTCGCCGTACCGTTGTTGGCGGTGGTAACGCCGCCCAGCAGGTGACCCAGCCGGTGGCGGCACCAACAAGCACCGGTGTGATCGGTGCCGGCCAGAACTCGCTCGGCCTCGCCGGTGCTCTGGCACCCACGGAGGGCTTGGCGAGCACCATCCTCGGAGCCGCGCCGGCGCTCGGCGTGGCGGGCCAATTCCTCGATGACGTGCAGGTGGACTTCTTGGTCCGAGCCACGCAGGCCGATCGCCGTTCGACGCAACTCACCGCGCCGCGTCTGACCCTGACCAACGGCCAGCTCGCCAACATCTACGTTGCGACGCAGGTGGCTTATGTGGGGGATCTTGAGCCGGTCGTGAGTGATAGCGCCGTCGGCTTTGACCCCACCGTCGAAGTCGCCACCGAGGGCGTGACGCTGCTTGTCCGCGGCACGATCTCCAGCGATCGTCGATACGTGACCATGAACGTCGACGCGGGCTTGGCCCAGATCGATGGGTTTGCGAGCGAGGCCGTCACGGCTGTTGCCGGCGGTACGCTGGTCAGCTCGTCCGATACGCAGGCGTTCATCCAGCTCCCGACCGTGACGGTCACCCGCGTTCGTACCACGGTCACCGTGCCTGACGAGGGCACCCTGCTGCTGGGCGGCCAGCGCCTGGTGAGCGAGTTCGAGGTCGAGACGGGTGTGCCGCTGCTGAGCAAGCTGCCCGTGCTCAACCGGTTCTTCACCAACCGCATCCAGAGCAAGGAAGAGCAGACCCTGCTGATCCTCATGAAGCCCACCGTGCTCATTCAGAGCGAGCAGGAGGCCCGCAACTTCCCGGCCATGGGTGGCGGCCTGAACCCCTTCTAAACCGCAAACCCGGCTCAGGCCCGATCGAACCATCAGAAACGCCCGTCCCGGGACAGCCCGGGGCGGGCGTTGTTGCTACGCTTGCGCCACGGCGCGTCGACGGCTCGACTCGCCCAGCCCACTCGGAGAGCCCAGCATGCCTGCTGAAGAGACACGTTTGCGCATCACCAACCAGGACGGGGTGACGCGGGTCGAGTTCCTCGACCGCAATATCCTCGACGAGGCCAGCATCCAACGCATCGGCGAGGAGATCACCGAGATCATCGATGCCGCTAGCGAGCCCAAGCTGCTCATCAGCTTCACCAACGTTGACCACATGTCCTCGGCCGCCCTGGGCACCCTGATCACCATCCACCACAAGATCCGCAATCGATCGGGTGAGCTCCGGCTGGCCGACATCGATCCGCAGATCCAGGAGGTGTTCAGCATCACCAAGCTCGACCGCATCTTCACGATCCACGAGGATTCCGAGAGTGCGATGAAGAGCTTCGGCTGATCGACCAGACCTTCCCAGGGCAGACCGGATGGCACAGCGAGACGAGCAAGCCAGCGTGAGCGACTCGGCCACGATCACCAACGACCGGCAGCGCATCGATCAGCTCTGGCTGGCGATCGAGTCTGCTATGCAGGACCAGGGCTACCCCAAGGCTTCCACGTTCGCGGTCCGCCTCGCACTCGAAGAAGCCATGACCAACGCCTTCCGTCACGGGTTGAAGGACTTGCCCGACGACACCCCCATAACGGTCGACTACGGCGTGGATGCGCGACACGTCAGGATCGCGGTCGAGGATCCTGGCCCCGGGTTCGATCCCACCGACGTGCCCGATCCGACCTCCGAAGAGAACCTCACCCGCCCCGGTGGACGCGGCATCCTGCTCATACGCTCCTACATGACTCGGGCGGACTTCAAGAATCATGGCCGGCGGCTCGAGATGGTCTATGACCGGCCGCCCGAGGCTGAGAACTGACGCAGCTGCCAGACCTCGGGAATCCCCTGTATCTAGGCGATTCATCTTGTGGTTTGGGCAGAGAATCTCTATACTAGAATTGTTCTAAAAGGATGTTGTAAGACGCTATCAGCCGAGTTGAAGCGGTTTGCCTTTGACCTGCCCCGACGGCAGGCGAACGCTCACCTGATCCGGGCTGCAGTCCAAGCCGCCCCACGGAGACACCATGGCCGTTGACCTCCCTATTTATCTCGACAATGCCGCCACGACGTGCACCGATGCTCGCGTGGTTGAGGCGATGCTGCCGTACTTCACGCAGACGTTCGGCAACCCCGGAAGCCGCAACCACGGCTTCGGTTGGGCTGCTGAGGACGGCGTCGACCGCGCCCGCCAGCAGGTGGCCGACCTGATCGGTGCCGATCGCAAGGAGATCATCTTCACCAGCGGTGCCACTGAAAGCAACAACCTGGCCATTAAGGGCGCGGCCAGCATGTACGCCAAGCACCCCGCGGGCTCCGAGAAGCGCGGCCACATTATCACGGCGATGCACGAGCACAAGGCCGTGCTCGATCCCTGCAAGCGATTGCAAAAGGAGGGCTTCGACGTCACCTACCTCGCTCCGGGGAAGGACGGGCTCATTACTGCAAAGATGATCGAGGAGGCGATGCGTGATGACACCATCCTGGTGACCATCATGTGGGCCAACAACGAGTTGGGAACCATCAACGAGATTCCCGAGATTGGAAAACTCTGCCATGATCGTGGCGTGGTCTTCCACACCGACGCGACGCAATGGGTTGGCAAGATGCCCACCGACGTGACCCGGGACAATGTCGACCTGCTCAGCCTGAGCGGGCACAAGATGTACGGGCCAAAGGGCGTGGGCGCGCTTTACGTCCGCCGACGCAAGCCGCGCGTGCGCTTGACCGCCATCCAGGAGGGTGGCGGCCAGGAGCGTGGTTTCCGCTCGGGAACGCTCAATGTGCCGGGCATCATCGGGCTGGGCAAGGCGTGTCAGCTGTGCGCTGCCGAGATGGATGACGAGCGCGAACGTTTGCTGGCGCTGCGAATGAAGATCGAGAGCGGTATTACCAGCCAACTCGATACGGTCCAGGTCAACGGCCACGCCGACAAGCGGCTGCCAGGCATCACCAACATCTCCTTCGGCTTTGTTGAGGGCGAGAGCATGATGATGGCCATCAAGGAGATTGCCGTCAGCAGCGGGTCGGCCTGCACGAGCGCGAGCCTCGAACCCAGCTATGTGCTCAAGGCACTTGGCATCGGTGACGACCTGGCGCACAGCTCGCTGCGAATCAGCATGGGCCGCTTTACCAACGAGGCCCAGATCGACTATGCGATCGAGAAGATCGTGGCGGCGGTCAACAAGCTTCGTGACCTGAGCCCCTTGTACGACATGCACAACGAGGGCATCGACATTACCAAAATCGAGTGGCAGGCGCACTGAACGGGAATTGACGCGGCGAGGCCGCGATTGGAGGGCCAGCAATGGCATACGGCGACAAGGTCATCGATCATTACGAGAACCCACGAAACGTGGGCTCGTTTGGCACGCAAAAAGAGATCAAGGAGCGCAAGGATGTCGGCGTCGGCCTCGTCGGCGCGCCCGAGTGTGGCGACGTCATGCAACTCCAAATCAAGGTCGATGAGTCCGGCAAGATCGAGGACGCCAAGTTCAAGTGCTTCGGCTGCGGCTCTGCGATCGCTAGCAGCAGCCTGGCCACGGAGTGGCTCAAGGGCAAGACCATCGACGAGGGGCTGGAGATCAAGAACACACAGATCGTCGAGGAGTTGAGCCTCCCACCGGTGAAGATCCACTGCTCGGTGCTGGCCGAGGACGCCATCCGGGCGGCCATCGACGATTACAAGACCAAGAACGGGCAAGCGACCGAGGCGGCCCACGCCCATTGAGGCCGGGTTCTCGGGCTCAGGGGGACATCCCCGCCCATTTGATGAACAGATCTTGCTGTTGGGCCGTTATACTCTCTGGGCGAGAGTTCGAGTTCTGGCCCCCAGCATCGCAGGAGAATCCATGACCGCCACTTCAGCCAGTCCCAGCCAGGCCGATACCAACGCCGTCACGATTACCGAAAAGGCTGCCAGCGAGATCCTCCGGATCGTCGAGGAGCAAGAGTTGGACGCTGGCAAGGTCCACCTGCGTGTGGGCGTGAAGGGCGGGGGGTGCTCGGGCTTCAATTACATCCTCGACCTCACCGAGGCCGTCCGAGACACCGACGAGGTCATGGAACAGCACGGCATCAAGGTGGTCTGCGACCCCAAGAGCCTGCTCTACCTCCACGGCACCGTTGTCGACTTCAAGGACGAGATCATGAGCCGAGGGTTCGTTTTCCAGAACCCAAACGCCAGCGCTACGTGCGGCTGCGGCTCCAGCTTCTCGGCCTGACCCACCAACCACGGGAAACTCCCGGAAATAGACCACCGCAACGCTACTTTGGGTTGCACCGTACCCGCTCTTGCGGGTATTCTTGTTGATGGGCTCCAGTACGCTCGCCGCGGTGCCGCTGCTGGGTTGAGCCCAATGAAGCCAGGGGTGGCCGTTCGGTTCTTTTGGGGAAGGATTCTCAATGGCCTCACAGAGCGCGACGCCGCTGGAAACCACGCAGGGCTATTCGACGCCAACGGTCACACAGTTCAGTGTGTTCCTCGACAACCGAGTGGGCCGCCTGCACGAGTTGGTGAACGCCTTTGACAAGTCGGCCGCGAAGATCTGTGCCCTCAGCGTGCACGAGGCGTCTGACTACGCGGTCGTCCGCATCATCGCCAATCGGGCCGCCATCGCTGCGAGGATCCTCCGCGAGCAACGTCTGCCCTATGGCGAGAAGGAAGTGCTGGTGGTTGAGCTCAGCGAGGGCCACAGCCTTGAGAGCCTCTGTCTTTCGCTGCTGGGGGCGGAGTTGAACATCCATTTCGCCTATCCCCTGATGAGCCTTCCAAACGGCACGGCCACGATCGCGCTCTCCGTCGACGACATGACGCTGGCCGGGCAGATCCTGCGGCGCAAGTGCTTCAGGTTGTTTGGGGAGGCCGACCTGCCGGTGGCTTGATGGTTCAATTGCCGCTTGAGTCCTTGTCCAGCGTGTAGAGCTTCTTGGCTTGGTACGAACGATCGGCGTTGCGCCATTGGCGCACGATTTGGTCCTTCGTGTAGGGCATGCCGCATTCTGGGCAGTTGCCTCTGTCGGACAGGTCGGTCACATCGTACATGCAAGTGGGGCAGAGCTGACCGCGGAGCCGTCGCGCGAGTGCGAAGTCACGCTGCGTACGAACACCAAGGACCACGACGCACGTGATCATGCCCACCATGCCGAGTGTCGAGGTCAACGGCGGCCAGCCGAGGCGAACGCTCACGATGAGCCCCGCGAGAGCGCCGGCAATGCATAATACCAGGCCCGCGAAGAACCACCCAGTGTGGCGTTTCAGGGCCGGTGGGATGCCTTCGGGATACATCGACAACATCGACGTGAGCCTACGCGCACGAAAAGCCCGGGCGTGCGCCCGGGCCTCGTTGGGTCGTTGGTGTCTAGTCAGGCCGTGGTTACTTCCAGGTCGTGCGCCTCGGCAACGGGGCGGTTCAGCAGGCGGCCGTCATCGCAGTTGATAGCCATGGCGAAGCCGGCGTCGCGGGCGGCGATCTCGTGGGGGCCGACGTTCGCCAGGCGGCGGGCCCAGGGGATTGTCGCGTTGTTGAGCGCGTGGGTGCTGGTTCGGGCGACCGCGCCGGGCATGTTGCCCACGCAGTAGTGCACCACGCCGTCGATGATGTAGGTCGGCTGGCCGTGGGTAGTCACGCGGCTGGTCTCGACGCAACCGCCTTGGTCGATGGAGACATCGACGATGACGGCGCCCTCGGGCATGATCTTGAGGTCCTCGCGGGTGACCAGGTTGGGCGCCTTGGCTCCCGGCAGCAACACGGCGCCGATGACCAGATCGGCCCACCGAAGGTATTTGCGGATGGCGTGCGGGTCGCTGTAGATGGTCGTCACGTTGTCGTCCATCACATCCTCGAGATATCGCATGCGGTCGAGGTCGATGTCCATGATGATAACGTCGGCGCCCATGCCGCTGGCGATCTTGGCGGCGTTGGTGCCCACGACACCGCCGCCGAGTACGAGCACCTTGCCCGGCTCGACGCCCGGCACGCCGCCGAGTAGCACGCCGCGTCCCTGCTGGGGGCGCTCCAGGTACTTGGCACCTTCTTGCGTTGCCATGCGGCCGGCGATCTCGCTCATGGGCGTGAGAAGTGGGAGGGTGGGCTTCCCGTTCAGGCCTGGGGCCTCGAGTGTTTCGTACGCCACGGCGCAGATCTTCTGGTCGAGGCAGGCCAGCGTGAGGTCCCGATCGGCGGCGAAGTGGAAGTAGGTGAACACCACCTGCCCCTCGCGCATGTGCGGCCACTCGATGGGCTGGGGCTCCTTGACCTTGACGATCATGTCGGCCTTGGCCCATACCTCTTCGGCGGTTTGGGCGATGGTGGCGCCCACATTCTCGTAGGCCGAATCCTCGAAGCCGATGCCGAGGCCCGAACCGGCCTGGACGACAACGCTGTGCCCGTCACGGATGAGCAGATCGACGCCAACGGGCATCAGGCCAACGCGGTACTCATCGGGTTTGACCTCTGTGGGAACGCCAACGATCATGCTCGGGAACTCCTGTCGAATCTGGGCCCGCCCGGCTGTTCGTGATGGCCTGGCCGGGGGTTGTGCGGGGCGCTTGAACTGGCCGGATCGGCTACGCAGAGCGCATCGAGAATGCTATGCCCCGGACGGCTCGGGCGGCCTTCTTCGGCGTCGGGCCGTATCGGTCGTGCTTGTCGGGATGCCCCTGCCGACGGTTCTGGCTAGTATCCGCCCCTGGCGGGGTTACGGTGCGTTTCCTTGTAGCGCCCGGACCGCCCCGGGCATAGAGCCCACTCGACGCCCCTGCCCGGGGTGTTGGTATTTAGACGCTTCCGGAGGCAGTCCCGCATGTGCTTCAAGCTTGCTCGCAGGTTCAAGATTCGGCCCGCCGCCGCGCTCGTGGGCGTGATCGCAGCCCTTCCGGTCCTGAGTGTTCCTGCCCCGGCATTGGCCCAAGGCGAAGACTACATCTCACGGGTCAATGCCCAGTCGCGCACGATCCCGAATGACCAGCGGGCCGATCTGGTGCTGCTGCCCGCGATGGTCGGTATGACCGAGCCGCCCGCGATTGTCCAACGGCTCGAGGCCGGTCGGCCGACCGATGCCATGCTGCTCGGCCCCGGCCTGCGAGGCTGGGAACAAGCCGCCGAGTGGGCAGCGGCCGACTCCCAGCAGGCGGTGATCACCGCGCTCGATGAGATCACCCAAGAGGCCACCTTCCTCGACAGCATGGTGATGGCCCAGCCATACGGCATCGATGGTGTGCCCGTGGATCTGATCCGCGCTGATCTGTATACCGAACTTGGCGACCCTCCAACGCTCACAACGGCCGAATTTCGCTACCTGACCAAGATGACTCATGTAGTCATCCTGGCTCATGTTGAGGCAAGCCGGCGCCTGGATGGGGGTGATCCGGCAGGCGCTGTGGATGTGCTGATCGACCTGCTGCACCTTGGCCGCATGATGGCCGATCGCACGTTCTACGAGGAGGTCGCATGGGGCTATCGCGTCATGATCGACGCGGCGATTCGCGTTCGTGATGTTGTCTTTGTCGACTATGCTTCGACTCAGCCGGTGCTCGGGTACGACGAGCTTGCCGCTGCCATCGAGCGGCTTGATCTCGGGCGACGTGGCTTCATGATGATCGATAGGCTGCGCCTGCCCGAGGGTGATCGAGTGGGCGGCGAGCAGATCCTGTCGCGGATCTTCGACAGCCGGGGACGTCCGACCAATCGGTTTGCGCCGACCATGAGCGCGCTTATGACCGCTGACCGACCGCTGCGTCGCTTCAGTGAGGCCGGGTTGTGGACGCAGCTACAGAGCATCCATGACGATGGACTCTCTACACGGCAGGCCCTGGACGGTGTCTTCAATGATTGGTCGCAGCTCTGGACCCAGAGTGATTTCGCACCGGGTCACAAACTCGTTCGTGATTATGATCGGCTGAATCCCATTTCCGAGGGCGTCGTCATATCGATCGTGCCGGACATGACTGGGTTGTTCAACGAGCGGCGAATCGTGAGAGCCGAGATCAGTGGCACGCGAGCAGCCCTCGGCGTCGTGGCGTACAAGGCCCGGGCGCGGACGCTGCCGGTGAGCCTGGCCTCCTTGCGACCGCAGATTCTCCCGGAACGCGAGGTCGATCCGTTCGGGCTCGACCGAGACCCGCAAGGCCGTCCGCTCGTGAGCGAGTTCCAATACATGGTTCCGAAGCGTGACCTTGACGTGGACCCGCGTGTTGGCCCCCAGCCCTTACCCATCGACATCATCATGCTCAACCAGCGCAACTTCGGCATCGCCGTCGGCCTCGATGATGATGAGTTCGTGATCTGGTCAGTGGGCCCGGATACGAACGACGATACCGCCCGGCGGGTGCGCGAGAACACGCGAGCGCTGTACGACGGCGACTACCTGATCTGGCCGCCGGTCATCTCGCTCTACCGCGAGTTCCTCCAGACCGAGGGCGAGCTGCGCTGATCACGAGCGGGCCACCGTCCCAAGACGTGCGGCTCGGGAACATCTCGGGCCCGTTGCCGGTTCGTCTTCGACCACACACCTTCTACAGCAGAGGCACCGAATGAACGAGAACGGGCAGGATTCCAAGGTCGAGAAACTGGTCATCATCGGATCGGGCCCGGCGGGTTGGACCGCGGCGCTCTACGCTTCGCGGGCCCAACTCGAGCCGCTCTGTGTCGTCGGCGTGCCCAAGCAGGACCCCGGCCCGGTGCTGCCCGGCGGCCAACTCATGTTGACGACCGATGTTGAGAACTATCCGGGATTTCCGGAAGGCGTTGCCGGTCCCGAGATGATGCAGCTGTTCCAGAAGCAGGCCGAGCGCTTCGGTGCCCGGGTGATGAACGACGACATCAAGACCGTCAAATTCAGCGAGGACCACACCGAACCGCACACGCTGGAGACGGCTAGCGGCAAGACCATCCGGGCCCATGCGGTCATCGTCGCCACAGGAGCCACGGCCAACTGGCTGGGGCTTGAGAACGAGCTACGCCTGGCGACCTCTGGCGGTGGCGTCTCAGCGTGCGCAGTGTGCGACGGCGCGTTGCCGATGTTCCGCGACAATCCCGTGGCGGTCGTGGGCGGTGGTGACACGGCCATGGAAGAGGGTCACCATCTCAGCAAATTCGCGTCCAAGGTGTACATCGTGCACCGCCGGGACGAGCTGCGCGCCAGCAAGGTGATGCAGGAACGCACGCTGGGCAAACCCAACGTCGAGATGGTGTGGAACAGCACCGTTGTCGACGTGCTGGACAAGAAGGACCCAGCCTCGGGCGCCGAGGTCATCCGCGCCGTCGTACTCGAGGACACCGTGACGGGGGAACGCCGGGAACTCGAAGTCAGCGGCATGTTCGTCGCCATCGGCCATACGCCGGCGACGAAGTTCCTGCGCGACAGCGGGTTGGAGTTCGACGACAAGGGCTACATCGACCTCAAGCAGCGCGGCAGCACCACCAACATCTCCGGCGTGTTTGCCGCGGGCGACGTGGCCGACGCGCGGTATCGCCAGGCCATTACGGCTGCGGGCATGGGTTGCCAAGCGGCGCTGGATGCCGAGCATTGGTTGGGTGAGCACGCGCTGGTGTGAGCGACGATCGGGTAATGACCCGACCGCGGTGCCAAGTGCTATGTGGTCGGATCAATCATCGCCGATGGCGTAGGGGTTGGTGTCCTCGTTCCGCTCGATGTTGTGGCTCTTGGGCACGGGGATGTCTTTCGGGATCGACTGTCGTCCGGCGCGCGTTGATGCGTTGGGATTATCAATGGCGTCGAGGCGCTCCTCGAGCTTGGACTCGGCTGCTGCGGCACGATCGCGTTCGATCACAGCACGACGGCCCGAGACCACGCTCTTGTGCCTTGCGTTTTGGACGGCCCAGTTGGCTTCACGGGCGAGGCCGAACAAGCTCATCGCGAGCATGATGACGCCGACGAGATACGCGAGCCAGAACACGAGGACGAGAATAAAGAAGATCGGCGCGAGCGCGATGATCACCGGCGATAGCAAGAGGCCAATGCCATAGAAAGCGACCAGCCACGAAGCGGTCCGGCAGCGGGCTTCGGCTTCGGCATCGCCCATCCAGTTAGCGAGTGAGGCGAGCATGATCCCGAGCGGGATGAAGCCGCCAGCCGCCAGTGTCGCGACGATGTTTGCAGAGGTCGTCAGCACTCCCTCGGCGTTCGCCAGGCTCGGGATCGAGAGGGCGGCCAAGAAATCGAGAGCGATGGCCAGGAGCCACAACCCCTGAATCGATACCGTTGCGAGGCGCATCCGCCTGTCATCGAACGCGTCCTTGACGCCAGGTTCGAAGCGATCCGGTTTGGGATGGGTTGCCATCCACAGCGTTCCGAGCCACGCCAGGCCGGCGGCAAACCGGATGCCAAAGGTCACCGGGTGCGGCATGACGCCCGCGATGGTGCCTGTAAACCAAGTTGCTATGAGGGCGAACGCGGCGGCCCACAGCCACGTGCCCAGCTTGTTGGTGTACGCGATCGGCGCCCTCGAAACGCCGGTGCCGCGCTTCTTGTCGTAGCTGGTACGTGCGTTTGGCGTGCCGCACTCGGGGCACAGGGTGCCCTTGGGCAGCCCCGAGAGGTCGTAGTTGCACTTGACGCAGCGGAAGCCGTCCTCGAATTCGCCGGTCGGCGTCAGGCCGTGGCCCAATTCACGCGGGTCGATGGGACTCATGTCCGATGGTATCGGTCGTGCCCTGCTTGGTTGCAGTCAAACGGTCTGTGTGTTGGCCTGGTCCTTCGAGCCCTGTCCAGCCTTGCCCTGATCTCTCTTCTCGAGGGCCGAACGGATCTCTTCGAGCAAACGCTCGACTTGGAAAGGTTTGAATAGCACGCACTGCAGGCCCTCTTGCGAGGCTCGCACGATGCTGTGGCTTGGGTCGTATCCGAAGCCGGTCATGAGGATCACAGGCACGTCTGGCAACGTACGGCGGGCGGCCGAGAAAACCTCGTACCCGTTGCGGTCGGGCATCTTGATGTCACTGATGACCAGATCGAAGCCCTCGCCTGCGGAAGCCGAGGTACGTACGGCGTCGATGGCGGCTGCCCCGTTGTCGCGAACCTCAACCAAGGCCCCGCGGTTACGCAGAACGTCGGCGATAACACGTCGGACGGCCGGCTCATCGTCAGCCACCAGCACTCGCCGGCCCTGGATCAGCGGCTCGGTTTCCGTCGCGCTCAGGGCTCGTTCAACGCCAAGGAGTGCGCGAGGGCCTTCGGCGACGCGGCGCATCCGGTCGCGGATGGAGTCCACGTCGCCGGCGATGCGGGCCAGCCGGGCGGCCAGATTCGGGTCGCGATCGGTTGCGTCGCGCATCTGCTCGACGATTTCGGCGATGTCGTCCAGCGGCTCGCGGAGCTCGCCTTGCATTCGGCCCGAGACGGTCGCGTTGGTCTCGCAACGCTCGACCACCAGCAGGTCGAGCACGCGCAGCGCCATCGCGAGGTGGCGGGCAAAGTGCTCGGCGAAGCGGCGGTCTTCCTCGTTGAAGGCGCCGGGCTTGAGCGATTCGACGTCGAGCACGCCGATGACGCGATCGTGCAGCCGAAGGGGCACGACCATCGCGCTGCTGGCGCCTTGGAGGCATGGCAGGAAGCGAGCATCGTGGGCGGCGTCGTTGGACACCTCACTCACGCCGGTTGAGGCTACGAAGCCGGCGATGCCGTTGCCCGCGCGTGAGGGGTACAGGTCGAGTTCGGCCGCCTCGGGGCTGAGACCCTCTGAGATCACCAATTCGAGCTTGCCGGACTTCTCATTGACCAGACGGATGGCAAAGTGGTCGAAGTTCAGGAGTTTGTGGGCGGTCTCGATAATGCGGCCTTCGAGCACACTCAGCCGCTCCATCGCGTTTTTCGAGCGGACGAAGTCGGGGTCGATGGAGACGAGGTCGCGGCCGGCCTGTTCGATGGCGGTCATCTTGCGATCGATGCGGCGGGCCTCGGACACGTCGCGGATGACGGCAACCAGCCGCGTGTCGGTCACGCCCGCTCCCTCGCCCTGGGCAAGCGAGATGATCACCTCGTACCAGCTATCCGATTCGTCATCGCCGATCTCGACGTTACGTGTCGTGCAGCGGCCCCGGCGGTCGCGCTGTTCGAGCAGCCACGCCAAGCTGTCTCGGGCGGCCGCCCGCACGCGTTCGCCAACCTCGGGGTCGAGCGTGCGGAAGAATGCGTTGGCCCACACGATCGAGCCATCGGTGCCGAGCAAGCAAACGCCCTCGTTGACGGCGTCAAGGAGGGCGTAGGCTCGGTCCATCTCGCTGAATTCGGGCTCGCTCGGCTGGGGATAGCTCTCGCCGGCATGAAGTACAGCGATCGTGGCGCCCGTCGAGCGAAGCTCATCGGCTTTGGCGTCGGCGTGCTCGGGCGTACAGAATTCGACTTGGGCATCTGGCCCAAACCGTTGTCGAAGCTCGGAAGCTTGAGCCTCCGAAGTGCCGACAATCAGGATGGTGTACGCTGGATCACCCATTGCCACCCTGCCCCAGGACGCCCCCGCAACAAACTGTAGCGGGCGAGTTGGCGTGAAATGCCCATTCCTGGAAGGCAAGACCGCCCCTGACCACTCTCAAGGATCGGCATATCACACTGACCAATTTCATTCGAACGGATAAACCACGCACGACGAAGAATCCATCCCGGCCGTCCCATCCGGCCTTCTGAGTCCCAATATCCCGATCCTGACGCCTCGTTGATCGGACCCGCTCTGCGCCATGATCGAAGCCAGAAACCTCCAAAAGAGCTACGGACACGTCCACGCCCTCGGCGGCGTGAGCTTTGATGTTCCCCCCGGGCAGGTCACCGGGCTCCTCGGAGCCAATGGGGCCGGGAAGAGCACGACCATCCGGATCATCACCGGCTATACGGTGCCTGATGCCGGTTGGGTCCGTGTTGGGGGTGTTTCGGCTTTCCGTGATCCGATTAGGGTCCGCCAGCAGATCGGTTATCTCCCTGAGTCGGCCCCGACCTACGGCGAGATGCCCGTCGAGGCGTTGCTTGGTTTTCGGGCCTCCCTCCATGGATTGCGTGGAAAGTCGCGCATGAGCGCGGTGGACAAGGCCATCGATGCCTGCGTGCTCCAGACCGTCCGCAGGCGGCGGGTGGGCCAGCTCAGCAAGGGCTACAAGCAGCGGGTCGGCCTCGCTACGGCCATCCTGCACGACCCGCCGGTGTTGGTGCTGGATGAACCATCCAACGGCCTCGATCCGGGGCAGATCACCGAGACCCGTTCGCTCATCCGACGGCTGGCCGAGGGGCGGACGGTGCTCGTAAGCAGCCACATCCTGCCCGAGATCGAGCGGACGTGCGACCGAGTGGTGATCCTGGCGCGAGGCCGTCTCTGCGCGCAAGGACCCCTCGACGAGCTGCTGGCCGAGGGCGAACACGAGTTGGTGTGCGAGGCGAGGTTCTTAACAGAGCAATCGGCCAAGGACGCGGCGCGAGAGGTGGGGGTGATCGAGGGTGTTGTAACCGTGCTTCCGCGCGAGAAGGACGGCGGTGTGGTCCGCTGGCGCCTGGGCTTCGATCCGAAGGCCATTGGCGAAGATGATCTGCGCAAGATCCTGGGCGCCAAGCTCGCGGCGGCCGGTGCGGAGGTCCGGCTGCTGGAGCGTGAGAAGGCGTCGCTGGAATCACTGTTCCTGAAGCTCATGGAGCAAGGACCGGATGCAGCGTCGACTGGGAGCGCGGCGTGAGGGTCTTGCGAACGACCTGGGCCATCGCCGTGCGTGAGTTCGTGTCGCTGTTCCGCGTCCCGGTGGGTTGGCTGGTGCTAGCGATATACGCCGGGCTTTGGGGTGGCATGTTCGTGCAGTTCGTGCTCGTGCCGGGGGCTCCGGCAACGATGCGGCCCTTGTTTGCGACGGCCGCATGGTTGATGCTGCCCATCGCGCCAGCAATATCGATGCGGCTGGTGAGTGACGAATTGCGAACTGGTAGCTATGAGCTGCTGGCAACCTCGCCCGTGGGGGAGTTGTCGCTAGCCCTGGGCAAGTTCGTCGGTGCGGGGATGTTCCTGTTGGCGTTGCTTACTTGCACGTTGCCACTGGTCGGAGTGCTACTGGTCTTCAGCGACCCGGTGCCCGACCCCGGCCCGATGCTGGCGGGCTACCTGAGCGTGACGCTGCTCGGGCTGCTGTTCCTGTCGGTCGGGTTGCTGGCGTCGAGCTTGACGGCCAGCCAGACGCTGAGCTTCCTGGGCGCAATGCTGGCGCTGTTTGTGTGGTTGCTGGCGACGACAACCGGCCGGGCCCGTGCGCCCGAGGCATTCGCCGACGTGCTGGCTTCTCTGGCCATTACCGATCGGCTGGAGGGCTTCGCCAAGGGCGTGATCGATACAGGTGACGTGGGCTTCTTCGTCGTGCTCACGAGTTGGTTTGTGCTGGCGGCTTCGATGTGCCTGGGTGTGCGGAGGTGGTTGTGAAGCGCACGCCATCCCACAAAGGTCCCTGGTTGCGCCGCATCTCGGTCGCGTGGCTGACCGCGACATTCCTGGTCGCGAACACCGTGTCAGCGGTCTTCCTGATCGCCTGGGCTGATCGGCACAGCGTTCGTTTCGATGTGACCGCCACAGGCGAGCACCGCTTAGCCCCGCAGACACAGAGGTTGATCGAGGCCGTCGAGACGGGGGCGGGCTTTGAGCTGGTTGTCGCAGCCGACGTATCCCGCGTGGACCCGCGGGCGTGGCAGGCACTGCTCGACGTGGGCAGCGAGCTCGAAGCGGCAGGTGCCGTGAATGTGACGACGCTGGAGGGAGAGTCAGCACGTGTTGGGCTCGAAGCTCTGGGCCAACGACTCGCAGAGCGCGAATACGGGGAAATCCAGGCCCAAGCCCAAGCGTTGCTCCGAGCAATCGCCGAGTTGGTGCGCGCGGCGGACGTGATAGACGAGGCGGTCCTGCCCAGGCTCACCGAAGCGGGTGTCGCGGCGGGTGACGCCAACGAGGACATGCGTGATGTCATGGCTGGGCGGGCACGGTCGGCTCCGCTGCTTGCCCAGACGTTGCGCGACGTTGCTGGTGAAGTTCAAGGTCACCTCCAATCGACCATCATGCCAGGTATCAACGTGCCGGCGCTGGACCAGGCGCGGACGGCGATAATTGCTCCGGCGCGCGACGCAGCCGAGCAACTCGCCATATTGGCCGACGAAGCGCAGGCGATCGGGCTGGATCGGCAATACCCCGAAGTACTCCGGCGTGCCGTGATGGAACTGGGACAGGCCGCCGCACCGGCTGGCGACCTGTGCGCAACCGCCGCCGACACGGCCGAGCGGATGGAGACCCTCGATGTCGTGCGCGTGCTGCGATCGGTAGGGGATGCGGCGGCTGCCGTACTCGTGGGGCCGGATAACGCGGTCGCGATCGACGCCCAGACGCTGCTGCCCCCGCCCGGCGTGCTGCGACCCGAGGCTGCAACAGCGCCGTCGCTGCGTGGGCGGGTCGAGGGACTGGTCGCTACGGCGATGTTGACGGCCATCGACCCGCGACGGCCGATCGTGATCGTGGCGCACGCCGAGGATGCACGGTTCATCGAGCGACCCGGTGCACTCGGTGTCGCCATCGGGCACCTTCGGCGGCAGGGCATCGAAGTGATCGAGTGGCCCATTATGCTCGAAGGCGATCCTCCAGGCCTCGTGCGGCTCGACCCGGCTCGAGCCAGGCCGGTGATCCACTTCGTGCTGAACACCAACACGAGCGTTCGCTCCCCTGATCCTTTGGCGGCCCGGCCCGACGAGCGCGTGGCCGCGCTTGGCGAACTTGTGCAGCGATTGGTTGATGCTGGCGAGCCGTTGATAGTGAATCTGACACCCAGCGAGGTTGTTGTCGGTGGCGGTATTGACGCCACGGCCGCACCGCTCGCTGAGTTCGGGCTGGAGGCTCGGTCTGGCCTAGCACTGATGAGCAGACCCAGTCAGAGCGAGATCGTCGAGCACGACATGCTGGTACGCGGATCTGGCGGCGAGCACGCGTTGCAGGGCGCGATGACGGGCTTGTTGGTGTACGCCCCGTGGGCGGTGCCCATCGAACACGTCGGGGATTTGGGCGCGTGGCCCTTGATGTCGGTGGACGACGAGCAGACGTGGGGGGAGACTCGTTGGTCGGGGTATCGCCGTGTGCCGCGCGCGGAACGGCCACTCGTGTCGAACCCGCCGGTGCGCGAGCCGGACGTGGATGATGTTGTAGGGCCCTGGGCCATCGCCTGGGCCGCGCAACGCGACGTTGGCGAGCGCGTGGGTCGCGTGGTGGTGGTGGGCAGCAACGACTGGCTTGCCGATGACATCGTGAGTTCCGGCCAGAGCCTCGATGGCCGTATGGTCGGTAGCTACCCCGGCAACCTTGCGCTGCTGGATGCGGCCGTGTTGTGGTTGTCGGAGCGTGACGAGTTCATCGCGCCCACCGTCAGTTCCTCGAGCGTGGCGACGATCGGGCAGATCGATCACGGCGTACTCTCGGTCTTGCGGTGGGGGCTCGTACTAGGTGTGCCCGCTGTGATCCTGCTCATCGGTGGCGGCTGGCGCCTGCTTCGACGCTGAGCGGCTCTTGGACAGACTGGTGTGCCCGAGTACGTCGGCCATGTCTCGCGGGGCGCGAGAGGGTTCGGCGGGGATTGGCGCCGACACTTTGGATCGGCCACGGCGCTCGGCGGCGTAGGCAACCTCATCCGAAATCAGAACGCCGCACTCGGGGCAAACGTCGGCAAAGCCTGGCACGCCGGTAAGGTCGTAGCCACACTTCTCGCAGCACCAGGGGCCGCGTGCCGGCGGGATGCACGCGACAAAGAACCCCACCGAGCCGACCAGAAGCAGATAGCTCCACAGCAGAGCCTGGAGCACTGGCAGGTAGATATCCTGGCGTGTCCAAGTATCGAGCAACGTGTGGAACTGAATGGCGAGGAGTACTCCAACGAGTCCGCAGCCGACCCATATGAACGCACGCCAGTTATGGCGCCAACGCACGGCACCATACCAGACGGCCACGGCATAGAACACGAAGAGCAGCATCGCTGAGTAATGGTAATCGGCGGAACGGATAGATCGATCCGGCTAGGGAAGGTCTCAGGTTGGGGCGGTGGACCTCTGAAAGCGCTTCAATCGTCTCAAGATAATGCCCAGGCACATCAGGCCCAAAGGTATGGCCACCAGCACCTCGACGAAGCGGTTGAGGACATCGGCGGTCAGGCCCTGGGAGAGGTTGGCCTCGGCACCTCCCAGCATCGCGGCGGGCAGGCCCGCGGCAAGCGCTCCGATAAGCCACTCGCGAACACCGAGCCCGTTGCCGGCGATCGGGATGAGCATGGCGACCTGGCTGGCGACTGCGAGCACGAGTGCGGCGGGCATGTCGATCGTGGAACCGACAATGGCGAAGGCCAGAGCGTACCGCCCGGCCCAGACTGCCATGTCGAGAACGCGGAGCGAGCCGGCGGCGCAGTATCGCGCTACCACCGGGTTGCTCTTCCAGAGGGCCGCGGAAGCGACCGCAGCCGCGACCATCGGGATCGCAACGAGCAGGCTCCATGCGAGCCCGGCATCGACGCCACGCAAAAACAAGGCGCCAAGCAGCAGCACACCGCTGCAGATCGCGGTGATGACCGTGCCTTCGATCAGCGTCTGCCCCGTGTGGCGGATGGTGATGCCATTGACGGCCTTGTGGTAGGCGATTCGCCCGACCATGCCGGGGCGCATGGGCAGGTAGTTGAGCAGCCACGCCATGCCAGTCAGACCGAGCGTCTCGGCGAACCCTAACCGGCCAAAGCGTGACAGCAGGAACCAGATCGAGGCAGAGATACTCAGCCAGTTGAGCAACGGGAAAGCAAGAAACAACAGCACGAACCACCAGGGGTGCCGGCCCAAGGCGTCGATAGATCGGCGCATGGCGTCGGGGTCCTGGTTCAGGGCGGCGACGATCGCAAGAAACACGAGCAGTGCGCCAGCTACGAAGCCACCGAGGCGAAACCACTTGGTCTGCCGCCAGCGATTGGCCTTTGCCGCCAGCGTGCGCATGCGTCCGGCGCTCGACCGTCGCGGCTTGCGCTGGCGCGCGGCCGTCGTCATGGCGCGGGCGGGCTCGCCGGCGCGGTCGCTGTGCTGGCAGCCTGGGACTGTGGCGGTCCAAAGCCCTGGAAGTTGGCGTAGCTGCGGCCACTATCGCGGAGTCGGGCTTGCAGGAGGGACGCCAACTCGCGAATGCGCTGATCTTCGTGCTCGGCGGCCCGCGCAAAGGCAGGGTCTTCGGGATCGCTCGCCCGTGTGAGCAATGCGGTGCCAAGGCCGACGGCACCGGTGGTCGTATCGAGCACGATGCGATCGAACGGCGCGGTCACGCGGCCGACCCTGGCGTTGGGCAAGGCGAGCATGAGGCACACGCGTACCAACTCGGGTGACTGTTCGAAACGCTCGCCGGCCGTGAGCATCACCGGTTCGAACGCCGCCGGATCGCGGCCCTGCGGGGGTGAGTCGGGCCCGATGAGCACCGTCTTGAGTGTGGCGGCGACGGTTGGGAGGACTGAAGGATCATCGGCAAGCAACCGATTGACGACCCTGTTGCCATCGAATCGCACTTCGGGAAGCGGGCGACGCACAATGAGCCCGGTCTCGGCGCTCAGGCACATAGGACCGGGCACGTAGCCTGCCCGCTGCGTGTACACGAAGCCCTGGAGCGCGCGCCAGCGGGTTCGCGTGGTGCGTGTGCCTGCGGCCTCGAGGTACCAGCCGGCGAGCCCGGCACCAGCCCAGACATCGATCGTCAGACGCTCGCCGGGCATGAGGCGCAGGCGTGTGTCGATGCTGCTCACCTCAGGGACGGCCACGGGCGTCAGGCGATCAAGGTCGGCGTCGAGCACCGGCGACAGCAAGATGCGGCTGTTCATCGGCGCACTCGGACCGACCGCCAACGGGATTGGCGAGTTGTTGCGCAGGGTCAGGCGCAGCCGGGTAATCGTCGTCACGTGCTCTTCTGGGCCGTAGGCTCGAAGCGAGAGCTCCATGAAGTTCTCCGGCTTTTCCACCATTCGATCGAGCCATGCAGGCATGGCGCGCGCGGTACTCGAAAGTGCTTCGGCCTGCGGGAAAGGCGAGTCGACACCGAGGTCGAGCAGCTTCTGATGGGCCCATGCGCCCCACATGCTCGAGGGCGCCTCTCGTGCGAACGCCCGAAGTAGCGGCAGCGCGTCGAGTGTGCGGCCGTGGACGAGCAGCGCGTGGACGTATGCCAGGGGAGCCATGGAGGCCGTCTGCTCGTCCATGCGACGCTTCAGATCGGTGAGGTGTTGCTCGGCTTCCGGGGTGCCGACAGAGTCCATGGCAGAGAGCAATGCGACGACGAGATCGAGTTGCTCGCGAGCCGGTGTGATGATGTTGATGTCGACCTCGCCCAAGATGGCTTCGTCGGCCATGGCGCGCTCCATCGCCTCGTTGGCACGACGGATGTCGTCACGAACGAGCTCTTCCTGGACGCCGGCGAGCACCATCGATAGCGCCGTTTCGGCGCGCACGCGGGTGGCCAGGAGCGCAACCTGCCGAGCCTGATCGCGGTCGCCCTGGGTGGCGAGGAGCATCTGCTGCAAGCGTTGGGCCGTGGACTGACGCAGATCTTCGGATGCACGGCTGGCCGCGGTGGGGTTGCCTTCGGCATCGGCAAGGATCATCCGTAGCAAGGCCGAGTCGGGTGAGGGCAGGATGTCGCTGGGTTGCTGGACGCCATCGACGTTCTCGCCGCGTTGTCGAAGGAGTTTGATCAGTTGTTCGATGCGGGCACGTTCCTGGAGAATCGGGAGTTCGAGTTCGTCGGCCAGGCCGCTGGGGCCTTTGGCGAGCCATCGCAGGCGGACGCGGCGCAGGGCGGCTTCTGCCGTGGGTGTCTGCCGTCCCGCGAGGAGTAGGGCCTGCGCGTGGTCGTGGAATCGGATCGCCTGCTCGAACGCGCCGCCGCGAGTCAGGAGGTCAGAGATCTGGTTGTGCACGTTCGGATCGACGGGGTCGGCCAGCAGCAGATTGGCCATCAACTCGAGGCCGCCGACCGCGTCGCCGCCGGCTTGGGTGTAGTACGCAAGGGCGAGCGCCGCGGCGTCCTTGTTCGTTGAGTCGAGCTCGGTCGCTCGCGCGAGCAGGTCGACGAACTGGGGCTCGTCACCGGTCTCGCGGGCTAGCAGGGCCGCGTCGAGGGCGAGCCGGCTCCGTACCGCGGGCGAGATGCTCTGGGCGCCAAGCAGCCGTTGATATGCGCCCAGGCGTTCTTCGACGGTCTGGATCTTCTCGATGCCCGTGGCGATGATACGAAGCAGGGCAACTTCGTCGGCCGGGTCGAGCTTGACAAGTTCGCGTGTGAGTTCGAGCGCCCGGGCGTCCATGCCGGCCGACCATGCGGCCTCGATCTGGCGGCGGAGCAGGATGGGATCGTCCGGGGCGTACGTGCGCGCCAGGTCGAGGGCGAGCATGGCGATGCGGTAGTCGTCCTCGGTCGGGTCGCTCTGCATGCGCAGGTCGAGCAGCGCGACCCGGCCCAGCCCGAAGGCGGCGTAGTCGTCCAGCGGCTCGGGCTTGGGCTGCGCGTGCGCGCGCGAGGCGAAACCGGCCAGAGCGGTCAGCACGAGACACAGAGTCAGCCGGTACGAACGCGTCAAGAACCACCTCCAAACCAATCGGGCCCGAACCACAGAGCCAACCCGGTGGCCAGCCCGCCGACGCAGAAGATCGCCACCAGTGCGACCTCGAGCACCCAGCCGATCGTCCGCCCGGCCTTGGGGAACAACCGGTCGGCCACGAGGAACATGAACACGAAGGTGCCCATGGCCACGGCCGTCCACCCGCCCAAGGCGGCTGGTACCGAGAACATCGGCCATCTAGACCCGGCACTGAACACCAACCAGAGCCCGGCCACGACCAGCGCCCCGGCCCACACAGTGGCCACCAGGGCCAGCGCGGCGGTGCTGAGACGCGTGCTGTTGAGTACGGGGTTGGGAGGGTTGGGTTCGGGCATAGGAGTGGGTTCACTAGAAGGCCAACGGTAGGGATCGATTCCCGAGCCCGGCTAGTCGAGATGCGGCTGCTATGGGGCGGGGGCGTGGCCGACGCCATAGAAGCTGATGGCTGTCTTGAAGCGGGCTTGCAGGTCGTCGCGCAGGGGTTTGGTGACGATGAGTTCGGGTGCCCACCGACTATGCATCACGAAGAGACGCCGCTCGGGAGGCGGGTGTGGCACCAATACGAACCGATTGGGGTTCTTCTTCTTGCCGATCGGCGCGACTGCTTTTACTTCAACTCGCGGTCGAATGGCCGCTGCGATCGGTTCGTCGGAGGACGGGGTGGCGAAGATTGGTACTCGTTCTTGGGCATCAATGTTGCCTTCGGCCAGCAAGTGATCAGTGATTTGGAGAGGGAATGCGAGCGTACGAAGGCGGGAGTGGATGATGTCCCAGATGGTCGGCGTCGTAAAGGCGTTCAGGCCTTCGCCGAGGTGTAGATCTGAGATATTGGTGGTTCTCGTGCTCAGGAGTTTCTGGTAGGCGTTTAGCCGACGCTCATTGACTTCTGGATCACAATCAGAATACGGCTTGCTGATATAGATCCGATGCGCCCGTTGTGCAACGTACGGCCAGTCTGGGCCGAAGAGATTTTTGCCATCCTGGTCTCGATAGGAGACCGTGACACCCATGTCGTTGCGACTAAGCGGCGATTGAGCGATGCCGTAGAACTTAAAGTCAGGCTCGCGCATGGTTTGTTTTCACTGCTTTGGGCTCGCTCTACCCCAACTGCATCGTCATCAAGAACTCCGCGTTCGTCTTGGTCTTCTTGAGGCGGTTGAGGATCAGTTCCATCCCCTCGACGACGTTCATGTCGCTGAGAACCTTCCTGAGCTTGTAAGTTAGTTCGAGTTCTTTGGGGTCGAGCAGCAGTTCTTCGCGGCGGGTGCCGCTGGAGCCGACGTCGATGGCGGGCCAGACGCGCTTCTCGACGAGCTTGCGGTCGAGGTGCAGCTCGCTGTTGCCGGTGCCCTTGAATTCCTCGAAGATGACCTCGTCCATCTTGGAGCCGGTCTCGACGAGCGCGGTGCCGATGATGGTGAGGCTGCCGCCGTCCTCGATAGCGCGGGCGGCGCCGAAGAACTTCTTGGGGCGTTGCAGCGCGTTGGCGTCGATGCCGCCCGACATGATCTTTCCGCTGTGGGGCTGCTCGGCGTTATAGGCGCGGGCCATGCGGGTGATCGAGTCGAGCAGGATGACCACGTCGTCGCCGAACTCGACCATGCGCTTGGCCTTCTCGATGACCATGTCGCACACCTGCACGTGGCGGGTGGCGGGCTCGTCGAAGGTGCTGGCGACGACCTCGACGTCCTCGGCAGTGTTGCGGCGGAAGTCGGTGACCTCCTCGGGCCGCTCGTCGACCAGCAGCACGATGATCTTGACCTTGGGATGGTTGGCGGTGATGGCCTGGGTCATCTTCTGCATCAGCACCGTCTTGCCCGTGCGCGGCGGGGCGACGATGAGGGCGCGCTGGCCCTTGCCGATGGGCGCGACCAGGTCCATGATGCGCGTCTCGACGGTCTCGGGCCCGGTCTCGAGGTGGAAGCGCTCCTCGGGGTGCAGGGGGGTGAGGTCTTCGTATTGCTTGAGCTTGTGGGCGGCGGCGGGCTCGCGGCCGTTGACCTCGTCGACGCGGAGCAGGGCGAAGTAACGTTCACTCTCGCGCGGCGGGCGGATCAGCCCACGGACGACCATGCCCTTGCGCAGGCCAAAGCGGCGGATCTGGGATGGGCTGACGTAGATGTCGTCTGGACCGGGCAGGTAGCTCTGCTCTGCGGAGCGCAGGAAGCCGAAACCGTCTGACATGATCTCGAGGGTGCCGTCGCCGACGAGCAGGCCCTGGCTCGCGGCGCGCAGCTTCAGGAGCTTGAAGATGAGGTCTTGCTTGGTGAGGCCGTCGTAGTCCTCCAGGCCGTCCTTCTTGGCAAGCTTCTGGAGCTTCTCCAGGTCCATCTTCTGGAGGTCGCTGATGCTCAGGGCGTCCTTGAGGGCCTTGGGATCGGCCTTGGAGGCGATCTTCTCGATCTCCGCTGCCTCACGCTCGAGTTCGTCGTCGCTTGGAAGGCCGTGCTCGAAGTGGCCGCCCCCGCCTGGGCCCTTGCGCTTGCGACGCTTGCGACGGGTGCCTCCGCCCCCATCGTTGTTCTCTCGGCGGCCGCCCTCGCGCGGTCGGCGCCGCTCGCCGCTCTCTCGTTCGGGGCGGTCGGGGCTGTCAGCGGTCGCGGTCGACGTGCTCTTCTCGCGGTCTTCACGCTGTTCGGCTGGCGGGGTCTTCGCCATGGCATCCTCGCGGTATGGAATGAAGGGGACGGGGATCGGATCGGGGGTGGCGGCGAGTGCCCATGTCCAGCCCGAATCGTGAACCAATCAAGGGGCCCGAACACCGGGCTTGGGGACGGTCCGGGACGCGGCGCGTCCCCGAAGACTTGTCCGGATTGGCGGGGGAAAGATCGCCACGAATCGCGTGGCTGTCGGGACGATAGCCACCCCCCCCGGCCCGGGCAAATTGGGAGGTTTGAGGCCCTATTCGCGGCCCGGGGCGTGCTTGAGCGTCTCCAGGGCGGACACCACCCGGGCACGCAGGTCGGCCAGGTCGCCGTCGTTGGCAACCACCGCGCCACTTCGGTCCCGCTTCTCGCCCAATGGCATCTGGGCGGCCTCGCGGCGGGCGAGTTCGGCCTCGCTCCAGCCCCTGCCTTCCACCACCCGCCTCAGCCTGATCTCGCGGGGCGTGTCGACAAAGATCACCGCGTCGCATTCCGTATCGACGCCAGCCTCGAAGAGCAGCGGGGCGTCGATGACCACTCCGGCGGCGTGTTCGGCTCGTGCGGATTCAATCAGTGCGGTCCGTTCCTCGTGCAGCCTGGGATGGACGATGGACTCGAGTTGCTTCCGTTTTGCCTCGTTACCGAAGACCGCGTCGGCGATGGCCCTGCGATCGGGCTTGCCTTCTCCATCAAGCACGCCGTCGCCGAAGGCCGCAACGAGTTCCTCAATCACATGGGCTCGTTCGAGCACGGCCCGAGCCCCGGCGTCCGAGTCGCTCACCACGTAGCCCAACTCGCCAAGGATCCTGGCGACCGCGCTCTTGCCGCTGCCGACGCCGCCGGCCAGGCCGAGGATGAGGAAGTGCCGTTCGGGCATAAAGTCTCTGTGGGGATGCTTGACCGGGGAATCTCCGTGGGGATCATTATCCCCCGCCCGCCCAACCCGCGGTGGGATCAAAGGAACCGTGTGATGCAGGCGCTGTATACATCACGACCCGCCGAGGGCATCCGCCCAACGGCCATCGAGCGCGCCGCGTCTTGGCGCGTGCTGGTCGATTCGTTGGCCAGTCTCGCAGCCGGCTGAGTTCCTCCCAACTTCTACCAATTGGTCCCGTCCGTCCATCCGTGTGATGCCGTGCGCCGAGCCTGCGGGCAAGGCTGCTCGGCCGGAGTGTGCATTATGAACCAGGAGCAAGAATCGCAAAACCGGACCCTCCCCTTCTCCAGCGTCCACCAACGAGATGGTGTGAGCCGCCGGCTGGCACCCGAGGATGTCCAGGCCGGCCAGTACGTGACCGTGCTGGTGCGCCACCACCGGCTCTGGCGCTTCGATTCCGAGCGCGAGCGGCTGGTGAGCCATCGCGTCGCCGACCTGCCCGAGCACGATGATGACGGCGACACCGAGTCCGGCGGTCGGGCCGGCGCGCCGATGCGCGTGCTGGCGGTCAGCCTGCCCTTCGTGGTCGTGCGGGCCGTGGGCGTCGAGCGGCCCTGCGCCGACGCCGAGGATGCGTCGCCACGCCGGGCGCGCACCCTCGACCTGCGTCAGGTCGAGCTGGCCGAAGTCGGCCGGGCGTACGCGCGGGCGTTCGCCGCTGCGAGCAAGCCGGTTCGGTCAGAGAAGGAGGCACCGGCCCAACACAAAGGCCCGGCCCCGCCGGGCGAGAAGCCGTTGTGAATCCCCCTGTGTGGGAATAAAGGCCGGGCGGTGCCCCCTCGACATTGAGGGCGTGCCGCCCGGCCCGGTTGTTGTCGTGCGCGTCCATCGAAGTCTGCACAAAGGAGAACCGACGATGCCCTTCCCCCGCCCCATGTTCCGAACCGCTCTGACCGCAAGCGTGATCTCGACAGTTCTTTTCCTTAGCGCTTGCGCTTCGACCGGCTCGACCGAGATGATGACAAGCGCCGACCAGCAGCAGTTCGCGGCTACCGCCGAGGGCGCCCAGGTCGTCGCTGTCGCGATGGTCGCCGACTGGTGCCCGCCGTGCAAGACCCTCGAGCCAAGGCTCGACGAGGCCCTGGCCACGCTGCCCGCGGGCAGTGTTCGTGTCATCCGCGCCGACATGACCAACACCAGGACGCCCGAGGGCCGCGAGACCCTCCGTGACGCCGGCTTGTCGAGCCTGTACGAGACCAACGGGGGTACCACCGGCATCGTCTACCTGCTCGACGCCGACACCGGTGCCGTCCTGGGCGACATCCGCGGCGGCGGCCTGACCGCCGGCCAGATCCGCGAACGCCTGAACGACGCCATCGCCGCCGCCAGCTAAGCCACTCCGTGGCAGGGCAACTCCGTGGGGGGCACTCCGTGCGGGGTTACTCGGGAGCGGCAGCTCCGTCGCGGGTGTATCAGGCCGTCATGCACGGATAGAGAGCAGGCTCGCGAGGGTGTGGTCCCTTGCGAGCCTGTCGCGGTTTGCGATCGAGAGTTGTTTCTACGCCGCGTCGCTCTGCGCGCCGCTGGACCCGCCGATCTGCGCGATCGACTGCTCGTTGTTGCCCGAGCCGAGCTGGACGATCCGGATGTCGCCCTCGGTCACCTTCTCGTTCTTCTGGGCGTTGATCTGGTAGAACACCCGATCGACGCCGAGGGACAGGTTGTTGTCGGTGAAATTCTTCTCGGTCACCGTCGCGATGATCGAGAACGCGGCCTCGCCGTCGAGCCTGCGCTTGACGATGTAGAACGTGCCCTGCGGCCCGCGGCACGTCCAGCCAAGCTGGATCGATCCGCCGGGGGTGAGCGCCGCCGTGATGGCGGTGGGGCTCTCGGGCGCGGGCACCTCGCCCGGCGCGGAACGCGGGCTCAGCCCGGCGAGCACGTAGACCTGCGGGTCGTCGCTGCTGGCGGCGAAGGCCTTGATCTCCAGGATGAGGTCGCGGGCCGCGTCGATGGCCAGGTCGGCCTTCTCGTACCAATCGAGCGTCGCGTCCTTGGACGCCTGGCGCGCCGTGCCCGCGGCGGTCTTGGCGTTGGTCGCGGTGCTGGTCAGCGACGCGGCGGCTGTGACGTCGACGGGATCGACGCCGATGGCCGCGGCGTTGTCGGCCCACTGGGCCAGGTGCTCGGTGATCCAGGTGATGGCCGGGCCACGATCGGAAGGCAGATTCGTACCCATGTCGATCCTCCCTGCCGACCGGTGCATGGGACACGCCGGCGGGCTGCGGTGCTCGTGCCGGGGCGGTGCCCCAGCTGATAACTTGGATCGACGGTCCGAGAGTTCGACTTTGGTCCGAGTTGTGCTGGGTTGGTAGATTCGCTGTTAGATTTGTTCCAGGAACATCTTACGAAGTCATGAGTTCTTCCACACGTACCGCTGCCGCCCACGTCCGGCATCACCCCCCCTCCCCCCCCCCCCCCCCCCCCCCCCCCCCCCCCCCCCCCCCCCCCCCCCCAATTGTGGGGGGACTTCTGGCCCTTGCGAAAGCCGTGCGCGGGATGGGGTGGCCAGCTCGCAAACTTGTGTGGGCCTCGCGGAACTGTGGATGGTGTTCGCGGGATCGTGCCAGGGCCTCCGGGCATCTGGGGCGGGTATCACGCAAGATCCCGGTTGGTGCTCGGACCCACGGCTCTGGAGTTGTGAGAGACTTGTGCATGGGTTGACCAGCGCGCTTCTGATCTCGAAGTCGTGGACGACGATACTCGCTCTGTCATTCGCGATGTGGTTCTCGCCGAAACTACTGGCTCTTACAAGCTGGTAGTCACGACGGCAACCGCTTTCTTGGGGGCAACCGTCGCGCTCATGGATGCACGGCTCGAGTGCGATCTGGTGATGCCTGCGCGTGGGCGCGGGCGCTATGGGCCGTTGCTCCGAGAAAACTTACATACCGCACGATGGGCGTGGTACACTGGCGGTATGCCGACGGGATACGCGAAGCAGGGCACGCCGGGCCAGCGGAAGCGGGCAATCGCGCTGCTGCGGTTGCTTCGCGACGAGGTGGGCCCGCTTTTGCCCGCCGAGCGGCGGTTGGCGCGTGCGGTGGTACTGGGCGAAATGCTTGTTGTTCCAGAACGCACCGGTGACGCCCGATTTGATCCGCAGGAGAATGAAGAAAGATGGCGGACCTGGGGTGAGCACCGGGTGGTTCGAGCCGAAGTGATCCGGACCCTGTGCATGCATGAAATGGCCCAACGTCTGGTCGATCCGAAAGGCATTGGTCTCATACAGGCTCGGATTACCGGCACGCTCGATCTCATGAGCGCGCAGATTCCACATGACATCTTTTTCGAAAGGTGTGGCTTCGAGCACGAAATCGACGCCTACAACGCCCGCCTCGCCAACCTGGGCCTGTCGGGTTGCCGCGCCCCCGGGCTCAACGCCGACCGGCTTGAGTGCCGCAGGGGCGTGTTCCTTCGCGGCGGCTTTCAGGCCACGGGCGAGGTGCGTCTGCTGGGCGCGCAGTTGGGCGGCAACCTCGACTGCAGCGGCGGCCGCTTCGACCGGCCCGGTGGCCCCGCCCTCAGCGCCGACGGACTTGAGTGCCGCGGGGGCGTGTTCCTTCGCGGCGGCTTTCAGGCCACGGGCGAGGTGCGTTTGCTCGGTGCGAAGCTCGGCGGCGACCTCGACTGCAGCGGCGGCCGCTTCGACCGGCCCGGTGGCCCCGCCCTCAGCGCCGACGGACTTGAGTGCCGCGGGGGCGTGTTCCTTCGCGGCGGCTTTCAGGCTACGGGCGAGGTGCGTTTGCTCGGTGCGAAGCTCGGCGGCGACCTCTCGTTAGAGGGCGGCCACTTCGAGCACCCGGGCGACGACGCGTTGGATGCCTCGTACGTCGAGGTGACAGGCACGCTGCTCCTGCGCCGTGCGACGTTCGACGGCCGGCTCGTCCTCACGCAGAGCCGTGTGGGCTTGCTCAATGATCAACCCCTGCTCTACCGCCTCGATCGCACCCCGGAGTGGCCGGCGCGGATCGTGCTCAACGACTTTTGCTACGACGCCATCCACACGCGGAGCCCGCTGAACGCCGTCAGCCGCCTGGCCTGGCTGGCCAACCACGATCGGACGATGGGCCACCTCCGGGAAACCCCACCCGCTGCTCCGTCTGGCATCGTGCTGCGCATGCTTGTCCGATTTCTGCCGCACAACCGCGAGGGCTATTGGTCTAGGCACGCCACACCCCCCGATCCTCAGCCCTACCGCCAGCTTGCCGACGTGCTACGACAGCAGGGCCACGACGGCGACGCCAGTGCCGTCCTTCGTGCACTCGGTTGGCGGCGCATGATGCCCATGTTCCGGCAGCGACTACGACAATCAAGAAAAGACCGCCTCTGGGCAGCTCCGCTTTTTGTCTTTTCGTTGCTTCAAGGCGTGGTCGTCGGTCACGGCCATGCGCGCTTTCGGCCGCTCTATTGGCTACTTGTCCTGTGGCTCATCGGAGCTGTGATATTTGCTCATGGCGATGGACGCGTGATGATTCCTGCCGAGCGATCGTCGCAACGGGCATGGACAACGGCTCAAGCACAGGGGTTCAGTGGGTCGCCAATGCAGCCAAGATTGTTGGCGGCTTGGGCCAATATCAACCTGAACAGCATCACTGATGAACACAGAGCAATGTATGACTACCCTGCGTTCAACCCTGTAGTCTATTCTCTCGACACTTTGCTACCGCTTATAGACTTTGGACTGCTTCCGCCAGTTGATTTTCAACAACAAGAGTACTGGATGCCGCGGAACGGGCCGGGCTGGATCCGGGAATGGCCAACAGAACACGGACGGCCGGCGTGGTGGTGGCGGCTGCGCTTCCCCAGTGCCGAGTGGTGGATCAAGGCCGTCTACCTTCCCGCGCACATCGCCATGGGCTGGATCGTCGCCACCCTGTTTGCCGCCAGCTTCACGCGATTGGCCCGGCGCGAGTAGGCGCGCGCCCCCGCGCGGCGTGGGTTGTGTGTGGCGTGCGCGTACGAGCTGGGCGAGGGCATCGACGCCTGCCCCGAGTGCGGGCTGGCGACGCGAACATCCTGACGAGCCAGTTTAGAACAGGATCATGACCAGTGGCGCCGCGAGGATGGTGCCGATGAGCAGCAGCACCGGTAGCGCCGCGAGCAGCGGGCGCTTGCCATCGAGTGTGGCCCAGGCGACCAGGGCCAGCACGTCCATGATCATGACGGCTACGGACCAATAGGTGGCGCCCTTGAACTTCCCCGAGTCGACGCGGAACCCCGTGTCGACGGCGACGCCGATGATCGGGATGTGCAGCAGCGCGACCACGAGCAGCGCCAGGCCGCCCACGCCGCGCATGGTTGTCCACCAGCGGCGGGCCGCGATCGATTGTGGGGGAGTGTGCTCGTCCACGGCCACGTCATTGGGAGTGGCGGCGGGGGCGTTGCGTCGTTACTCCGGGTTTCGACGGCACGCGGCGCGCACGTCCTTGCGGCCCAGCACGAAGAAGCCCCACACGAAGAACGCGGTGAAGAGGATTGTCGTCAAGACGAGGAGTGCCATCGCCACAAGCATCCGTCCGCCGGAGGCCCATTGGCCCGTGGCTCCCCCGGTCAATATGTCGACGAACGTGAACACCAGTCCCAGGACCAGCATGCCACCCATGATGGTGTGGGCGACGCGGGCCAGAAAACGTGCGACACCCCAGCGGAGTAGCAGGCCGATGCCCAGTGGCAGGAAGATGACATATGGGATCGAGTAGAGGTCGATCAGTTCTGGCTCGTCGATGAGCACGACGATGATGCCCGTCCCGAAGATTGCGTCGAGCCATGCGATCGTCTTCGCCGCGGCCGGCAGGCGGTCGGCTCGCGGGCCGGGGATCGTGCCGGCCGTCGTCGGTGGCGCGTCCATGGTTATGCCGACCTCCATAATCCGGCGCTAGCCGATCGAACCCGGCTCCTGCAACAGCCTCACGATCTCCGCCAGGCACAGCGCCGCCGTCGCGCCGTCGACCACCCGGTGGTCGCAGGCCAGGCTCAGGGGCATCTTCTTGCCGACGACCGCCTGCCCGTCGCGCACGACAACGGCGTCGTAGACCTTGCCCACCGCGAGGATGCCCACCTCGGGAGCGTTGATCACCGGCGTGGCGAACATGCCCGCGTGGCTGCCAACGTTGCTGATGGTGAAAGTGCTGCCCGACAGGTCCTCGCGCGCGGCCGACCGCGTGCGGGCGCCGTTGGCGGCGTTGCCGATGGCGTTGCTCATGCTCGCGACATCGAGCGCGTCGGCGTTCTTGATAACCGGCACCATCAGCCCCGCGTCGGTGTCGGTGGCGATGCCGAGGTGCACGGCGTGGTGCTCGACGATCTCCTGATTGTCCTGCGGGCCCTCGACGCGGGCGTTGAGCGCGCCGAAGCGTCCACCGGCGCGCGGCGCGATGGCCTTGCAGACCGCCGCCGCGACGAACGGCAGGAAGCTCAGCTTGGTGCCCGCCTCGGCGAACTGGCGGCGGAGGGCGTCGAGGTCGGTCACGTCGGCCTCGTCCATCACCGTGAAGTGCACGGCGGTATCGACGCTCTCGCGCAGCTTGCTGGCGATGGTGCGCCGCACGCCGCGGAAGGCGGTGCTCGCGTCGCCGGCGCCGGCCTTGCTCTGCTGCGCTGGATCGGGGATGGGCCGCACGCTCGCGGGCACATAGCCGGGTGCCATCGGCACGCCGCCGCCCATGCCACCCATCATGCCGTACGGCATCATCATCGGCACGGGCACCATCATCATGGGCATGCCCATCGGCATCTGGCCCGGGGGCATGCCATAGCCCATTTGTTGTTGGGGCATGGCTTGCTGCTGGTATTGCGGCTGGGCGTATTGCTGCGGCTGGGCTTGTGGGCGCGGCATGGGCTTGCGCGTCGTGCCAGCACTCTGGTTGCTCGACGGCGCAGCGGCGGGCTTCTTCGTCGCGCCGCCCGAGTCGGCAAACGCCTTCAGGTCCTTCTCGAGCACGCGGCCGCCGATGCCGCTGCCGGGCACGGCGTTGATGTCGATGCCCATCTCGCGAGCCTTGCGTCGCACCGCCGGGGTGGCCAGGGCCTTGCCTTCTTGCCGTGTAAGGCCGGGCGTGTCGGCGCTCATCTTGCCGACGACGGTGCCATCGTCCTCGCGCTTCGCGGGCGCGGTCGCACCGTTGTCCGGCTTGGGCTTCGGCGCGCTTGCCGTCCCGCCCGCGCCCTCGAAGCTCACGAAGGGCTCGCCCACCTTCATCACGTCACCGTCCTTGCCGTGCAAGGTCTTGATGGTGCCCGCGCGGGGGGAGGGGATCTCGGTCAGGGCCTTGTCGGTCTCGACCTCGGCGAGGCTCTGCTGCTCCTCGACGGTGTCGCCCTCCTTGACCAGCCACTTGATGACCTCGGCCTCTTGCAGGCCCTCGCCAATGTCCGGGAGGAGGAAGATGTTGGGATCGCTTGAAACTTTGCCGGCCATGGGAATCCTCGGTGTGGCTCGTGGCGATGGGCGGAGGTCGCAGGGTTGGAACTAGTAGGAGAGCACCTGCTCGATCGCTTCCTTGATGCGGGGCGCTTCGGGCAGATAGTGGTTCTCGAGCTTGTAATACGGCATGACGGTGTCGAAGCCGGTGACGCGCTGGACGGGGGCTTCCAGATGCAGGAAGCACTTCTCTTGCAGGATGGTCGCGATCTCGGCGCCCATGCCGGCCGTGCGTGGGGCCTCGTGGGCGATGACGCAGCGGCCGGTCTTCATCACGCTCTCGATGATCGTGTCCTCGTCCATCGGGTAGATGGTGCGCATGTCGATCAGCTCGACGCTGACGTCCTCGGGCAGCTCGTCGAGGGCGGCCAGCGCCTGGAACACCGTGGCGCCCCAGGTAATGACGGTGACGTCGTCACCCTCGCTGACGATCTTGGCCTTGCCGATCTCGACGGTGTAATCGTCCTCGGGTACCTGCTCCTTATAGCTGCGGTACACGCGCTTGGGCTCGAAGAACATCACCGGGTCGGGATCGCGGATGGCGGCGAGCAGCAAGCCCTTGGCGTCGTAGGGCGTGCTGGGCATGACAACCTTGATGCCCACGTGGTGGCTGTAGATCGCCTCGGGCGAATCGCTGTGCAGTTCCGGGGCATGGATGCCGCCGCCCACGGGCACGCGAACGGTCAGTGGCACGGTGACGGCCCCTCGTGTTCGCGTGCGCATGCGTCCGGCGTGGTGGACGATCTGGTCGTATGCCGGTCCGAGGAAGCCCTCGAACTGGATCTCCGGCACGGGCCGCATGCCGTTGATGGCAAGGCCGATCGAAGTTCCAAGAATGCCCGATTCGGCCAGCGGCGTGTCGACGACGCGGTCCTCGCCGAAGAGCTTCTGGAGCCCGTCGGTCACGCGGAAGACGCCGCCGTTGAGGCCGACGTCTTCGCCCAGGACCATGACGCGATCGTCGCGCTCCATTTCCTGGGCGAGGGCAAGGTTGATGGCTTGGACGAGGTTGAGTTCGGCCATAGTTCAGCAGTCCTCTCGGTAGTTTGTTTAGTGGGCCACGCGAGCGTTGAGCCCGGCCTGGTCGGGGTTCTGGCCCAGCGACGTGGTCCGCATCGTGTCGCGCTGCACACGCAGGCTTTCGGGGAGTTCCTCGAACGTGTAGTCGAAGATGTCGTCCACGTCGGGCTTGGGCATCTCCTCGGCGGTCTTAACGACCTCCTGCACGATCGCCTTAGCTTTGGCTTCGAGCGCCTCCTGCTGCTCGTCGCTCCACAGATCCTTGTTCTGGAGGTACTTCCTCAGGCGGATCAGCGGGTCCTTGGCCTTCCAGGCGTCGAGTTCTTTGGTGTCGCGGTAGCGGCTGGCGTCGTCGGCCGTTGTGTGGTCGGCCAGGCGATAGGTGACCGCCTCGATGAACGACGGGCCGTCGCCCTTGCGGGCGCGATCGTGGGCCTCCTTCGTTGCCAGATACATCGCGAAGAGGTCGTTGCCGTCGACCTGGATGGTCGGGATGCCATAGGCGATGGCTTTTTGGGCGAACGTTTCCGACGCGGTCTGCTTCTCGCGCGGCACGCTAATGGCCCACGAGTTGTTCTGGCAGATGAACACGCACGGCACCTGCATGACGCCGGCGAAGTTGGCCGCCTCGTGGAAGTCGCCCTCGCTGGTGGCGCCGTCGCCGAAGTAGGTCAGCGCGACGCTGTCTTCCTTTCGCACCTTGGCCGCCCAGGCGATGCCCACCGCGTGGAGCATGTGCGTGCCGATGGGCACGCTCAGCGGCGTGATCTTCACGCCTTCGGGGATCTTGCTACCCCGCTCATCACCCATCCAGTAGTTCAGCACGTAGTGCATGGGCAAGCCGTGCATGAACAGCGCGGCGTTCTCGCGATAGGCCGAAACGAGCCAGTCCTGGCCCTTGCGGGCGGCGAGAGCCGAGCCGATGGCGGCGGCCTCCTGGCCCTTGTTCTGCGGGAAGGTGCCCATGCGGCCCGAGCGCTGGAGCCTGAAGGCTACTTCGTCGTACTGGCGGCAGATGGTCATGTGCTCGTACGACTGCTGGACCTGCTCGTCGCTGAGCAACTCCTTGCCGCCGGGCTTGAAAAGCTTGTTGTCGAGCTTGCCGTTCTCATCGAGGATCTGCAAGTGCTCGATCTGGGTCTTGTAGGCGACCTTGCGGGGCATGGGTCGGCTCCTATGGCTTCGGGACTCAAACTGACTCGGGCGCACGATAGCCGTCGGCCCGGGAACGGGTCGGCCGCAGAGTGTGCTCGGCCGATTGCACCGGGGAGAGACCCGGTACGGAGTACTTTAGGTCGCCGCGCCGGCGTGCGCGTCCAGCCCGATGCGCTGGGCCGCGTTGTCGCCGGGGAACTGCTTGATGGCGTCCTGGTTGAGCTGGCGGCCCGCGCCCTTCTGGTCGGTCGGGGTGCGTTCGGGGATGACGAACAGGTCGGCCGGCAGCGTCGAGTTGTGAGCCATCGCCGCGTCGGCCGCCGCAAAGAGCGTGTCGTCAGCGTTCTCGTACAAATCGCGCCAGTTGGCGTGGATCCACTGCTCGGCCAGATCGAAGAAGTGCATCGCCGCGGCCTTGTTGCGTTCGAACTCGGGCCCGCCCGTGCCCTCGCGAATGTCCTTGTCCAATCGGCTCAGTGTGCAGCCGAAGGCGTGCAGGTAGATCGCGTTCAGGGCCAACCGGCTCTGCGGCACCTGGCGGCTGACGAGCTCGGCGTCGTACCGCTTGCTGGTGATCTTGAACTGGTGGCTGTGCTCTCGGATGAGCTTGGCCAGGCGGTCGGCCTGCGGCCGCAGGCTCGCGTGCACCTTGGTGATGCTCGGAGCCTTCGGACGGATGCCCAGGAAGACCTGCGCGCCCAGAGGCACCGCGGCCTTGAGCGTCTTGGGCTGCAGTAGATTGGGAATGATGCGCGAGAGGTTCTGGCCGAAGCTCTCGTCCTTGTCCCAGTCGACCTTCAGCTTGATGCCCAGCATTGCCTCGCCGAGTTGTTTGCCACCGTAGCCGAAGATGAACGACCACATGAGGTCATTGCTGCCCTCAACGATGATGTTGATGCGGCTGTCGCGGAAAATGCGCTCGACCTCGTTCTCGGTCATGTAGCTTTCGCCGCCCATGATCTGCACGGCGCTGTTGACCGTGCGCCAGCCCATCTCGGAGCAGAAGACCTTGCACATGGCGGTCTCGACCATGATGTCCTCGTCGTGGCGATCGAGCATGCCCGTGGTCATGTACAGCATCGAGTCCATGGCGTACGTCAGCGCGCTCATGTGGGCGATGTGCTGCTTGACCAGGTCCTTGTCGGCCAGGGGTGCGTTGAACTGGTAGCGCGTCTGGCCCCAGCGGATGGCCTGGTCCATCGCACGCTTCGCGCCGCCCAGCATGCCGGCGCTGAGCGTGCATCGTCCGTAGTTCAGGCACGTGAGCGCGACGTTCAGGCCGCGGCCTTCCTTGTGGAGCAGGTTCTCCTTGGGCACCTTCACGTCCTTGAAGCGGATGCGGGCCTGCCACGTGCCGCGGATGCCGCACTTGCTGCGGTTCTTCTGGAAGATGTCGATGCCCGGCATGTCGGGGTGGCACACGAGTGCCGTGACCTTGTCCTTGCCGTCGATGTTCTGCTTGCTCATGACGGTGAACAAGCCGGAGATGGCGCCGCTGGTCGCCCACTTCTTCTCGCCGTTGAGGATGTAATACTCGCCGTCCTCGGACACCTCGCAGCGCGTCTCTTGGCCGCCGGCGTCGCAACCGACATTGGGTTCGCTGAGGCAGAAGGCGCTCAGCCACTCCTGGGCCAGCTTCGGCAGCCAGCGGGTCTTTTGCTCGTCGGTGCCAAAGAGCATCACGGCCTTGCACCCGATGCTCTGGTGAGCGCTCACGAGCACGGCGGTCGAACCGCAGTACTTGCCGATGGTTTCCAGGATGCGGTTGTAGCTGGTGATGCCCATGCCCAGCCCGCCATACTCCTTGGGAATGGTCATCCCCAGCACGCCGAGACCGAACAGCTTGTCGATGACCCAGCGCGGGATCTCCTGCTCCTGGTCGATCTGGATGCTCGGGTGCTCGTTCTTGAGATAGTCCTCGACCCGGGCCACAAGGGCGTCGCACTCGGCCTTCTCGTCAGAGGGCTGCTGCGGGTAGGGCAGCATGAGGTCTTCGCGGAAGCGGCCCCAGAACAGGTTCTTGGCCACGCCCATCGATTCGGGCTCGGCGCCCAGCAATTCCTCGGCCTCCTCGAGCATCTTGCGGTCGGCTTCGGAGACGCCCTTCATCTGCTTCAGGTCGGCCATGTGAATCTGCTCCTTCGTCGTGGGCAAATGGGCATGAGGCGTTCGGCGAGGGAGCCGGACGGACAGAAGCGATGGCCGCATCCGGTCCATTGCAACTTCACCCAGATCCCAGTGCCTCTTCCAACCGCATTATTGAAGCCCAAAGGCCCTCGGGCGAGCGTCCGGGGTTTGGTTTTGGGAGGTAGCCGTGTGGCTGGGGGAAGCCCGAGGGTCGATGGTGCGCCCGTCCTACGGGCACCCCGCGTCGAAGGCATTCTGGAAGGCCAGGAAATCGAAGATGGTCAGCTCCCCGTCGCCGTCGAAGTCGGCCGTGCACGGCTCGGGCAAGAAGAGCAGAGATGCCGGGTTGCCGTCCATGCCACCGGCGACGCCGCTGAGGAACTGTCCAAGGTAGTTCCCGTCCAGGTCGAAGCGGAGCACGCCAAGGCTGCCGGCCGAGCACGCGACCAGCAGTGTGCCGTCGGGGGCCAACTCGATGTCCTGAGGCTCGTCCAGCGGTGTCGCTCCCTGCGCGACAAAGACGAAGACCTCACCCTCGGGGTCGATGGCGAGGATCGAGTCGCTCGCGTACGAGCACACCAGCACACGGCCATCGGGCAGCAGCGCGATGTCGGTGGGTTCGTCCAGGCCGAGCTGGCCGCTACCGATGGCGACCTCAAGGAACGCACCGGTCTGGCCGTCGTATCGCAGCACGCTGTTGTTGCGGAAGCTGGAGACCAGCAGCGAGCCGTCGGCTGCAAACGCCAGGCCCTTGTGCGGTAGGTCGAGCCCGCCCGATCCCGGCGCCACAAAGGCGCCCATCGCCGCGCCGGTGTCGCCGTCGAAACGCAGAATCCGGTCGTTGGCGCGGCTGCTCACCAGCAGGTCGCCATCGGGTGTGAACACCATGCCGATGGGACCTTCGAGCCCGCCGAAGCCCGGCGGCACGAACTCGCCGAGATACTCGCCGGTCTGCCCGTCGTATCGCAGCACGCTGTCGGTGATTTGGGAGGCGACATAGAGCAGGCCGTCCGGCCCCAAGACCATCGTGCGCGTGTTGGCCAGCGGGCTGATGCCCGACGCCACGAAGTGGTCGATCGCACGGCCATCGGGCCAGGCGAAGCGGACGATGCGGCCGCCCGCGTAGTCGCCTACGAGCAGGTGCTGGGCGAGCGATGGGGCGGCGGCCAGCAGGATCGACGCGGCGGCGAGAACGGCGAGCGTGCGGGTTCGTGGCATGATGTGGCTCTCCATCGGCCAGCATATCTGAAACCACGGATTCATGCAAACAAAATCTCGCTTGGCGACATCGCCTTATTTGCCCCTGCTGAAGAACGCTTCGATCGCAGCCTTGCCCGCGTCTTCATGGCGCAATCGCACGAGGTGATCGCGCTCGCATTGCAGTGCGGCCTGCCAGCCCTGCTTGAGCCCCACACCCACCGCATCGGCGACGGCCTTCGCCGGGCCAGTGTCGCCCAGTGCGGGCGAGACGGCTTCGAGCGCCTCGCGCACGGGGTTGGCGTCGCGGCCGATCCAATTGTGTGGTGCGCCGTCGCGTGTTGGTGCCGGGCCCTGGCCGCGGATCCAATCCGCGGCGAGCTGCCTGAGTCCAGAAGCGTCCTGGGCGATCAGGTCGAACAGTCCCGCGTCGGCGGCCTCGGGATATGGAAGCGGCGTCCCGGCTGCGGTCTTCTCGATGGCGATGCCCGGGTTGATGCGTCCGGGCAGCAGATTGGTGCCACCCCAGCCCGGGCAGATGCTCAGCCCGGCCTCGGGCAGCCCGACGGGGTAGGGCTTCGCGCCCGGCGCTCCGATCAAGCCATCGCAGTGCATGGCCAGTTCGAGGCCGCCGCCGAGCGCGGCCCCATTGATCGCGGCGGCGGTCCACACGGGCATCTCGTGCAATCGGGCGAAGACGCTCGCTCCGAATTCGAGGTACGCGTGCAGGTCGGCATCGCTCAGGTCTCGCACGGCCTTGAGGTCGGCCCCGGCGACGAACACCTTCTCGCTCGCGCTGGCGAGCACGACACCGGCCACCCCGTCGAGGCTCAGCCCCGCCAGCGTTGCGTCGAGGGCCTCGAGCAGCGGGCGGTCGAGCACGACGACGGGCGAGTCTTGTTTCAGCTCGACGATGAGGACGGGGGTGCCGCGGTCGTCGGTATGGGTGGGGAGGGGTGTGGTCATTGGTAGAGTCTCCTCAAGATCGGAAAACCACTCTAAGCGTCCGGGGAGCGAACATCTCAATCACCCCTCGAAGCCGCCTACATCCCACTGGCGCCAGTGGAGCTTGTATGCATCTGACCAGGATTCGCCGTAGATCCGGTCACCATCAGCGATATGCATCGCGATCATGAGCCGGACGAAACGGGCGATGGTGTTTGACTGCTTGACCGAGAGGAGGCTCCACATCTCTCGCGTGAAGTCACCGCTGGGGGTAAGCGCGTAAGAGGTCAACTCGCCGCCACGCTCCTGTATGCAGCGGATCATCGCCGGCGCGATGTAGTAGCGAAAGCCAATCCGATCGAGGAAGTTGAATCCACCAATCCCAACTTCATGGTGCCAGTTTGGATCATTGACGAGTGATTCCCACGAGGTCTCCGTATCCTCGGCTCTCGCCTGTTCGGGCGTGCGGCCGCTGGCGTCTCCGTCTACAACTTCCGCTTCGCTCCACGACGTCCCGCCCTCTCGGGAGACGCTGGCGAAGGCTCGGCGGATCAGTGCTTCAACCGCACGCTGCTCGTTCTCTAAGTCCATAGGCACATTGCCAGTCATGCAACTCATGCTATGAAACCGCGCAATGAAAAGCCCGGGCTCGCGCCCGGGCCTTGTTGGACTAATTCAGAACCGACTTACTTATCGATGATCGGTCCGCGCGAGCCACGGGCATCGTCGATGTCGGCCTCGACGCCACCGCCGGGGACGCTCGTGTAGCTGGTGCTGCCCGGGGCGGTGCTTGGACGGATGTAGATCTCCACGCGGCGGTTCTGCGGCGTGCCGCCTGTGGAGCTGTTGGGCACGAGCGGGCGGTGCTCGCCCCAACCGCTGGCCTGGATCTGGTTGGCCGGCAGGCCCATGGTCACGAGCTCACGCCGGACCGAGATCGCGCGGTGGGCGCTCAGGTGCATGTTCGTCGGGTGGCGCTGGGCGGTGCTGGCACTGATGCGCTCGCTGTCGGTGTGGCCGACGATGTCGAGCTCGTAGCCGCTGGCCTCGGGAGCCTTGAGGATCTCCGCGAGATCGGTCAGGCTCTGGCGGCCGTCGGTGGTGACCGAGTCCGAGCCGCTGGCGAAGGTTAGGTCGCTGCTGAAACGCAGCATGCCGCGATCGGGGTCGTACACGATGCGGCCCGCGTACTTGCTGGCCAGCGCGCGTAGGGCGGCGTCGGTGCGACGGTCGAGGCCCATCAACGAGACCCTGCCGATGTCGTCGCCCATCTGGCGCATCGCGGCTTCCAGGTCGGTCAGGTCGCCCTGCGCGCCCGAGAGGGCCGCGTTGGCCTGCTGCGCGGCGCTCTCGGCCTGCTGGCGAAGGCGCCGCTCGTTTTCGAGCTGGCCCTCGTAGCTGCCCTGCTCTTGCTGGAGCTCGGCCAGCTGCGAACGCAGCATGCGGTTGTCTCGCGCGGTGGCGTCGTACTTGCTCTGGCTGACGCAGCCGCCGACGGTGGTGGTGATCAGTCCGCCCAGGGTGAGGAGCGTGAGCGGGCGTGCGTTCTTCAATAAGCTGCGGGTCATCTGGATCCTCCGTGCTGGCCCGGTCTCTGCCCTGTGTCTGGGGAGTTGGGTCGGGTCCTTCCTGGCGAACGTGTCGTTGGGCGCGGTGCGCCCCTCGTACTATCGGAGTGCATGCACGCACCCCATCACACAACTGGAGAGCCGGAATCCATCGCCGGCCCCGTCGAGACTTCGCGCTCACAATATGCCTCGCTGGGCCGGCCGAATCGCGTTTTCTCGGTCCGATGCGCAGGTTTTGCCGATGCCCGCGGTTCGAAGCTCGCAAGCGACAGCCTGCTGGTGCAAACGACAGGCCCGCGCTCGAGACGCGTGCTGGCCATCGGTTCGGCGGACGAAGTGCGAACGCACCCCGCCTGGGTCAATGCCACCCACCTCGACCTTCCGGGCAAGGTCGTTGCTCCAGCGTTGGTCAACGCCCACACCCACCTCGACCTGACCCACATCGGCCCGCAGCCCTTTGGCGACGGCGGCTTTTCGGCGTGGATCGACATGGTGCGGTCGGGCCGGCTTGTTGAGGACGATGCCGTTGCGGAGAGCACGAAGCAGGGCGTAGCCATGCTGCACAAGGGTGGCACGGTGGCAGTGGGGGACATCGTGGGCACGGTGAACGGTGCGCCGTCGCTGGCACCGGTGCGAGTGCTGGATGAGGCAGGGATGCTCGGAACTGCCTTCCTCGAGTTCTTCGCCCTCTCCGAAGATGGCTCGCCCGGCGTCGATCGTGCGATCGAACGTTCGGCCGAGTTCCAACCCGCGACCATCGGTCTGGGACTCCAACCGCATGCGCCATATTCGGCATCGCCCCGGGCCTACCAGCGAGCCCGTGAGCGGGGTTTGCCCATGTGTACCCACCTGGCCGAGAGCATGGCCGAGCGACAGGTCGTGGCCGAGGGGACCGGCCCGATGCGGGACATGCTGGCGGGCTGGGGGTTATGGACTGACGGCGTGGCGGCAATGTTCAGGCAGGGGCGATCGCCCGTGCTCCACCTGGCGGACTATCTCGAAGGACTGCTGGCTGTCCACCTCAACGACCTTGGCGACGCCGACATCGAGTTGCTGGCCAAGGCCGGCTCGCGCGTGGCGTATTGCCCCCGATCCTCGGCGTACTTCGGCGCCGACGGCGACTTCGGTCTGCACCGGTACCGCGATCTGCTGGCCGCCGGCGTGCCCGTGGCGCTGGGGACCGACTCGATCATCAACCTGCCTCAGGACAGCGTCGACACGCGGGGTATCTGCGTGCTCGACGAAGCCCGCCTGCTGTTGGAACGTGATGGAACCGACCCGGTTGTGCTGCTGGAAATGCTCTACACCCACGCCCCGGCGGCTGTGGGGCTGGGGCTGGAGGCCTTTCGAATTGACGCGGGGTCCGAACTCGCCGGCCTCATGGCGGTCGAGTCTGGCGACGTCGACCCGTCTCGGGGGCTGGTGACATCTACCGGCATGATCTCATTCTTGTAATGTTGGATTTTTTCCGGTTTTGCAGGAACCAATCCGGCCTCAGTTCGCTACACTTGCTAAACCGCCGGAGACGCGATGAGCCGCAAGTGGCAGCAGGCCAAACGATGGGATGACGAGCACCTGACCGGGCCGTTGCTGCCCCTCAAGTGGGTGTTGCGACTACTGAGCAGCGTGTTGTTCGGGGTGGGACTGCTCGTGGTCGTGGCGGTGTATGGCGCGCTCGCAAGTTTACCCGTTGGGTTGCTCGTGAGTGGGCTGACGTGGGGTGTCTACGGCCTCACGCTCGTGGTGTGCATGGCCGTTATCGCGGTGCCGGCGATGTTCATCGTCGGCAAGCTAACGCAAAACGGCGAGCGCGGGTGGCGGTTCGTCTTTGTCTTCGCGACGCTCCTTGTTGGCGCGACGGTTGCGACGCTTGGCTGGCACGAGTTGCTCTGGCCCTTGCTGCGGTACGAGCCGGCCACGGGCGAGGGCTTCCGCGTGCTGGGCGCGTTCGCAGACGAGTACGCCGATGTCACCGTGCGCCGGTTGCCGGCGTTCGAGATGACCGAGCTGGAGTTCTACTCGTGGTGGCCGTTGCGTGTCGTGCTTGTATTGTTCGTGCTGACGATGATCGTGAGCACTGTGCGCCGCATCGCGTTCAACGTGCCCAACATCGGCGTACTTACGGTCCACACCGGCATCATCCTGCTGGGGCTCGGCAGCATCTACTACGGCTCGATGAAGCTTGAGGGCGATGTGCTGTTGCTGGCGGGGCCAACGGGATCGAGTGGCATGCCGGGCGAGGGGCCGCCGCAAGCGGGCTTCTACGATCGCGGACAAGTCGCGCTGTGGGTGAGCCAGGGACGCGGGTGGGACCAGCGATTGCTGAGTGGCGTGCCGCGTTACAACGCCTACAACCTGCGCGCAGGATTGAACGAGAGCGCACTTGAGACGGCCGAGATCATCCGACCAATCGAACACGTGGGCCGTTCGCTCGATCTTGCCGTGCCGCCCGCGATGTCGACGATCGGTGACGTCGACATCACCTATCGCGTCGTGGGCTACGCGCCATATGCCGAATCGCGAACCGATTGGACACCCGCGACATCTCCGACGATCGCTCAACCTACGCCGTTGCACTTTGTCGAGTTCTTCAGCGACGTGACGCCGGAGGGTGAATTGTCACCCAGTGATCGTCCGATGCTGCGGTTCTACTTCGTGCCGGATCGCCCGAGATTGCGAGTCTCACACCTACCGTTCATGACCATCGAGTACCGCCAGAGCCTCGACGAGGCGAGCTGGCGCGAGTTCACCGCTCCAGCACCCAACGATGCCCGGCACGCGTTGGCGATCACGCTGCCGGGTGAGACGACGCCGACTGTCGTGCCCGTTACCGAGGACCAGACCTTCGAGTGGGGTGGGCTGTCCTTCGAAGTCGAGCAGTTGTTGCCAGAGCCGCCATTCCCGATTATCACCGAAGGCTACGAGGACGCGAGCAGTAGCGTGGCGATCGTGAAGATCACCAGCGGCGATGACGTCGTAACGCGGTGGGTCTACAGCAGCTTCCCCGAGATCAGCCAGGACCTCAGAGATGGCGAGCAGCAAGATGGCCGCCCCAACCGTGAAGGTGCAGATGAGACGCTCGTGCGTGTGCGATACCTCGACCTCAAGCGTATCCACGTCGTGTTCGACGACCGCGGCGATCGCACGCGCGTCGTTATCCGCCAGCCAGGCAATGTGGTGCGTACCATCGAAGATGCCAGCGTGGGTGATCGCTTCGAGATTGTGCAGGGCCTCGACCTGAAACGCAGCGGCTCGTGGGTCCACGCTACGGAGACCAAGCGCCCCGCGCCCGTGCCCGAGACCGACCGCGAGGGCGAGTTCATCGGCACGCATGACCGCGCGATGCTGGCTGTGGAGATTACACAGGGGGGCTGGCAGCGCACCGTCTGGTTGCCGTTCATGAAGTACCTGAACATCGGCCAGCGGGAGGCCACGCGCGTCGAATTGCCCGATGGCCGGAGCGTCCGCCTCGCGTTCGCACGGGCGCGTCGGGCACTGCCGGGTTTCCAGATCCGCATGACCGATTTCGAGATGGTGGCCTACGACCACAGGGGCGCCCCGCGCGACTACCGATCGACCATCCGGGTCGAGCCCAGTGGTCATGAGCAGTGGTTCGAGCCCTACACCCGCAAGACACAACTCAACGCGCCGCTTCGGGCTCCGTTCGTGTGGAGCGACGAGCGATCGCTTCCAGCCAACGTAATCGGGTTCGTTGGTTCAAGGTTGGACCCCGCCCAGTTCAAGTTCGCGCAAGCCGGTTGGGACGCCCAGGGATGGGAACGCACCCAAGCCCTGGCCGACCAGGGCTTGATACCCGAGCCGTACGCCCAGTTCACGATCCTGCACGTGGGTAACAACCCGGGTATTCACGTCATCGCGCTGGGTGGTGTGCTTATGGGGATTGGCACGCCTTGGGCGTTTTACGTCAAGCCGTGGATCATGAAGCGCCGCAAGGAGAAGCTAGCGGCCCGACACAGTCCCGTACCGAAAACGATGGAGGCGGCATGATGCGTTTTGGGCTCGCGATCGTGGCCGTCCTATTCCTTGGTGCAACCGTACTTGCCCAACTCGAGCCCGCGGGCAACCAACACCCCGAAGCTCAGGTTGCTGTCGACGATCACGACCACAGCGCGCCTTTCGGCCCGCCCCAGCACATGCGCGAGCGCGTAAAGCGCACACCCGAAGAGAAGGCGGCATTTGCAAACTCGCTCGATCTCTCCCCCTTGCGCGCCACCGCCGTGTTCCACAACGGCCGGGTCAAGATCCTTGACACGCTGTCGCGCGAGATGATGCGCACGATCACCGGCCGCGAGCGCTTCGAGGACTTGGTACTTGCCGATGACGCCACACTCGCGAGCGAGGACGATCGCTACGCCGCCGCCGATCCCGAGCGCTTCGATAAGGCCCGATTCGAGCCACTGTTCGTCCTGCTGGATCTTGCTATCGACCCGGTGCACTACGCTGATCGGCCGCTGATTGCCGTCGACTACTTGCCCGTGCGCGAGTATTACCTCGAGGCCGCATTCCCTGGTGACGACAAGAGACAAGACCTCTGGCTGCGCATGACCCGGGTCAGCCCGATTATGGTCGAGCTGCACACGCAGACCGTCTTCGATCGTTCCGGCCACCTTGAGCCCGTGCGCCGTGCGATCGGCCAAATCGACAACGCGTTGCGTGTAGCGGCAGGTGCCGGGGCGATGCTGCGTGTCGTTGCGCCCGAGAGCAACGACCTGTCCTGGGTCCACATCGAGGACTTACCCGAGTCGCACCCAGCGCGCATGGCAGCGCTCGAACTCGGCCGCGCCTGGCGCGCTCTCGACGCCAACGCCGCCAAGGCCGCCATCGTTGACTTGTCGCACGAGCTTACTGCGATCAACCCGCAGACCCACCCCAAGAGCCGCGCTTACCTCGAGTTGGCGTACAACAAGGGTCGCTTCTTCGACGTGGGCATGTGGGCTTACGGCTTGAGCTTCCTGGCCCTGATCCTTGCGTTTGGAACCGGACGCAAGTGGCTCATCGGCGCCGGGGTTGGCCTACTCGTCGGTGCGCTGCTGCTGCACGCTGCGGGTTTCGTGCTTCGATGCGTCATCGCCGAGCGTTTTGCGATCCAGAACCAGTTCGAGTCGATGGTGGGGCTGAGCCTGTTCGCCGCCGTGGTCGCCGCCGGTCTGATGCTGTTCAAGCGGCAGTGGCTCTTCGGAGCCGCGGCGGCCGGCGTTGGCTTCCTCGTGCTCATTGCGGCAACACAGACGGCCATCCCCGGCCAGTCGATCGGGCGCGAGGCGGCAATCCTGAACACGAGCGTGCTCCTGAAGTACCACGTCACGACCGTGCTGGTCAGCTACGGGCTCATTACCGTTGGCTTTTTGTGCAGCGTGTTTTATCTCTTGGTTGCCTTGATGAGCAAACGCCAGAGTGCTCAGGCCGCCGCGTCTGTTGCCTTACATGGCGGAAGCGACACCAGTCAGCAGCCGACCCTCGCGCGCACGCTTGATGACCTTGACAAGGCGCAGATGACCGCCCTCCAACTCGCCTTCTGGACGCTTGGGGTCGGTATCCTGCTGGGTGCGTGGTGGGCCGATCACTCATGGGGAAGATGGTGGGCGTGGGATCCCAAGGAAACGTGGGCCCTGATCACCTGGATCGTCTACCTCATCGTCATCCACGTGCGTCTCATCATGGGACGCGGCAAGGCCCTGCTCACCGCCTGGCTTAGCGTCGCGGGGTTCGTGATCATGCTGTGGACGTACTTTGGCGTGAATCTGCTGCTAGCTGGGTTGCACGCGTACGCGTAACTGCGTTAACGCGTACCGAGCACCACGCGGCCGATGATCACATCCTCACGGATCACGATCGGCCCCGTGCCATTGCGGTTGATGGTCAACTCGCCTGTCGCAGGGTCGAACGCATCAATGCGGCCCAGCCATGTCGCACCGGTCGTGTGGCGGTAGGCGATGATCTGCCCTGGCGCAAAGTCACTGGCCAGTTTGTACACCAGCACGCGGGCGTTCTGTGGGATCTCGGGCTCCATCGATGCCACCGGCACGACGAACACCTCGGCCACAGCCGTGCGTACGCCGATGGTGAGCACGAGAACTGCGGCCAAACCGACCCCGGCCCGTCGGAGGCGGCGATGCCAGCGAGGCGCGGTGGTGTTCGAAGAGACGCTCGGATCGATCTGCTTGCTGGCCATGATGTGGACCCCCATCTGCCCGTATGGCGGGCACGTTCAAAGATAGTGTCGATGGTTCATACGGGGGAGCCGCACCGGGGTTCGCCGGAGGGCCTCAGGCTCCGGCAGTGGTATCCAGCATCAACAGGGCGTCGCCAGGCAGCAAGTCACCGGCCTCGATGGGTTGAGCAACGCACCGTCCTCGTGTTGAACGGCGACAACGGGTGCATCGACTTTGACGGCCGGTGTGCCGATCGAGTATTCGCTTACCGCGACCAGGCCGAGAGGCTTGACCGACGGGTGCTTTGGCTGGGTTCGAAGTACGCTTTGAGAATCCCGGGGCGGGCGATGTCGAAAAGGGTCGCCACGTCCCACGGTAGTGTGATTCCCATCGTATTTGCCGCGATCACGAGTGAGGTGACACCCGATACGTCGCCTCCGGCCAGGTCGTGCATCTCGATCTGGTCGATGCTCGCATCGATATCAGCCTTAGCCAGGCGGATGTGTGAGAACACGACGGCTTCAATGTTCACCCTTCGAAGCCACATGCCCAGCAGCGCGGCGAACGGCGCCGGTGCGCCCGAAACACGGGCTTGTACGAACAGCTTGAGAATCGAGCCGAGAACCGCGACAATCGCGATGCCCATCACCAGGAAGATGATGCCAAGCACGATCGCGGGCAGTGTGGTCGATCCTGGCACGGGGTGCGCTCACATGAGAGGCTGGAGGCCCGCCAGCCCGTACCGAGTCAGGCCGTCAGCGATTCACCCGTCACACTCGCCGGGTCCTCGCCCCGCTCGATCGCGTGGATCTTCGCAACGCGTCTCGCATGGCGGCCGCCCTCGAACTCGGCGGTCATCCAGGCCTCGACCACGCGCTCGATGAGCCGTTGGCCCAGCATGTCGGCCGAGAGGCACAGCACGTTGGCGTCGTTGTGGCTCTTGGCCATCTGCGCGGTGAACTCGTCGTGGACAAGGGCCGCGCGCACGCCGTGCACCTTGTTCGCCGCGATACACATGCCGATGCCCGAGCCGCACAGCAGCACACCCTTGTCGGTCTTGCCGCTGGCGACCTGCGATCCCACTTGGTGGGCCCGCTCGGGGTAGTCGCAAGACTGCGGGGCGTCGCCGGTGTCTGCCCCGTTGAGCACAACCACCTCGTGGCCCATGGCCTCCAGGGCCCGTGCTAGGCTGCGGGCGGCGTCATGGCCGCGATGGTCTGCTCCGATGGAGATTTTCATAGTCCCAGTTCCTCAAGGCGCCGCTCGATCGTCCCCACGAAGCGGCGGGCCAGTTCATCATAGAGGGTCTGCGGCCCGCCGATCGGATCGTCGACATCGCCGTCAGGGTCGAGTGTTCGTATTTTGCTCTTCTGGCTGGCGGGCAGCATGGCTCTGGCGGCCTCGGCGTGGCTGGCGGTCATGGCGAAGATGATGTCGGCCTTGTCGAGCAGTTCGGGCGTGGCCGGCTGGCTGCGGTGCTCGCGAAGGTGGGCCCCGACTGCCTCGCTGGCCAGGACGGCCTCGGGTGTGGCGCGTGCGCCATTCATCGCCGCGACCCCCGCCGACACTGCGATGGCTCGGTGCGAGTGACCTCGGCGCGACAGCAAGCTCGTAGCGATCGCCTGGGCCATCGGGCTGCGGCAGGTGTTGCCCGTGCATACGAACACGATCAGTGTGGCCAGGCGTTCGGTAACCTGCTCGGCGGTCAACGCGCCCTCCGAGCGCATAGACCAGTCGCCATCGGGGAAGATGTCCAGCACAGTGCTGTGCGTCTCGTAGCGCGTGGGCCCCTCGTCCTGCACCACGGCAAAGCCGGACTTCTCCAAGCCCTTCGGGCACGTTCCCGGGGTGGGGGCGCTCTGGCCGGTGTCGATTGTTTCGGCCGACGCCCCAACGACCGGCCCACCAGAGCGTTGCAGTGCCATCGTCGTCCACGTGTCGTCGGGCACGCGCACCGAGAGCGCGTGCCCGTCTTCGCCCTTCGAGTCTGCTACGCCGGGCAGCAGGCCGGTCGCCTTGATCAGATCGTCGAGCCCCTGCCCATGCAGGCGAAGGGTGATGGGCCCGGGCCACACGCGGCGCATGGCCCGACGCAGGGCTGGGGTGATCTCGATGTGCGCCTTCTCGTGCGCCTCAAGGACGGAGTCCACGCTTGGCGCATGCCAGGCCAATGTGCCCCAATCACCCGAGCGCCGCGGCAGGGCTCGAACGCGATCGACGGCGCCTTGCACGTCGCCGCGGGCGAACACGCCGTACACCGTCTCAGTGCGCAGGGCGGCCAGTTCGCCCCGATCCAGCGCGGCGGCCGCGTCACGGGCGTCGTCGATGCGTGTTGAGGAGGTGTTGGGGCTCACGGTGTGATCCTCGCGGGGCATCCGGACAATTTCGAGGCCAGCGAATGGCTACAGGCAAGCCATCGGCTGGCCAATGCGGGCGACAGGAATCGAACCTGCACGGCCTTTCGGCCACGGGAACCTAAATCCCGCGCGTCTGCCAGTTCCGCCACGCCCGCGCGTTCTGGAATCCGAGCCCGATGATACGGGCCTGGGGCGTAGTGTTGTTGGATGCCACGCCTGACCCTTATCATGATGCTCTGGCTCGCCCTGGCGGCGGCTTGTTTCTCCCAAGACGACCCCAATGCCCAACGCGAGCGGTTTGAGCAACTCTTGCCCGCCCAGAAGCTCGGGGCCCGCGTTCGCGCGGTCGACCGTGCGGTCGGGGTGTCCCCGGTGGTCGTCGTAGTGCCCGACGAGCGTTCGTTCGTCGAGGCCGTCGCCCGTTGGACAACGGCTGCCCGCTATCCCGTGCTGCTCGACGACGGCTCGCCCGTGGCCCGCAAGGCGATTGCCCGATTCGTGCGTGCCTTCGAGCCAAGGCGTGTGTTGCGTTGGCAGATGGAGGGCAGCGACGAGCCTTGGACCAGCCCGCAGCGCCGAGAGGTGATCGAAGCGGCAATGGTCCGTGCCTGGGGCGTCGAGGTGGCCGACGGCGAGCGGCCCGTGCCAGCGCTCATCGCCCAATGGCGGTCGATGGGGGCGCCTCCGCCAGGCGTGGTCGTGGTGGGCGAGACCGACCGCGCATGGCCCGCCGCGCTCGCGCTGGCCACCGCTCGTATGCAGCCGATCGTGTGGTTGAGTGCGCCGGGCAACCCCAACCAGACCATCAGTAGCGAGGACGCCGACGCATTCTGCTCGGCCCTCGAAGGCTCGCTCACCGCGATGGGCCTGCAATGGAGTGCGCTGGGTGATGAGATCGATGCCGTTACCCTGTGCATGAACGCGCCTGCGCGCCACGTGAGCGAAGAGCACGGGACGACGGCCTTTACCGACCGTGTCGGCCGCTTCGCCTCGGCGAGTTCGAGTGCATCGCGGTGGGCGTGGGCGGGGCACATCTTCGGATCCTCATCGATTACCGCCACTCACGCGATGGCGTCGATCTTCCTGACCACCGATGGCGCCTGGCTCTTCGATACGTATCCGAGCGACCCGCCGTGGTCGAACTACTCGCTGGTGCCCGCGGCCGAGATCTATCGCCAGATTGGTCTCGATGTCGAGGCCAATGACATGCTGGCGCGAGGCTTGTCAAACTTCCAGCAGCGCGCCGGTGCCTCCGTCGATGCCGGCCTTGTCGCGATGAACACCAAAGGCCGCATGTCCGAGTTTGCCCTTGCACCGGGCATGGCCGCCGGGCGCGACGTGCCCATCCTCGCCGAGCCGGCGGCGGCGTACATCATCCACTCGTTCAGCGCCCAGCGGCCCGGCGTGAGCACGAGCGTTGCGGGTGCTTGGATGGCGCGCGGGGTGTTCGCTTACATCGGCTCGGTCGATGAGCCCGGCTTGCAGAGCTTCGTGCCGCAGCCGACGTTCGCTGCGCGCCTGGGCTCGCTCTTTCCGTGGGGTGCGGCGGCCCGCGAGGACGGGTTGTTGGAGAACCGCAAGCTTGCGGTCTTCGGCGACCCGCTGTGGATGCTCGATCCGTCACCGAACAAGCCTGCTGAAACGATGCCGCACCTTGAGGGCTCGGTGCCTTTGGAAGTGGTTGCACAGGATGCAATCGAGGCGGGCAAACTCGCCGAGGGTGTGTGGCTGCTGCGAATGTCCGGGCGCAACCAGCCCCTGGTCGATCTCGCCATGGCCACCCTGCGCGACGAGCCCGGCAAGGTCGACGCCGAGTTCGCGGACGCCTCGCTCCACGCCTTGTTCGAGGCTGGCGAGCGCCGCGGCGTGGCGGCCATGTTCGCGCGGTTGCCCGATACCCAGCAATCTGACGTTGCGACCGAAGACCTTGTCTGGCACGCCGTGCGGCCGCTGCTGCAAGATCCCGAGACTGCCGCCACTATGGCCCGCTTGCTCTCCCCCCATGTCCGATCGCAGAAGCTGGCTCAGGACGCGCGAGAACTTGCCGAGGCGCTGGCGAGTGTTGGCGAGACGAACGAGGCGCGAACCTTGCTGAGGAACGCGCTCGTCCAAGCTCGTTCAGATAAGGAACGTACTTCCATCGAGGCGGCGTTGGCAAACATTGGCGGCTAGCGCTTTGTCCGCGCCCTCGCATTGGTCACCAGCGCTATCGCTTGCGCGATCGATGCCTCCAGATCCTCATTCACAAGGAAGTGTTCGTAGACCCCACTCGCCCGCGCCGCGGCGATCTCGCGTTTGGCTTCGGCGAAGCGGCGTTGGATGGCGTCCTCGCCCTCACGTTTCCTGGCCCGCAGCCGCTCGAGCAGCTCGTCTTCGCTGGGGGGGAGCACGAAGAGCGTCAGCGCGTCGGGCATCTTGGCTTTGATCTGGCGGGCGCCCTCGACATCGATGTCGCAGATGACCACACGTCCTCGGCGCAGTTGCTCGTCGACCCAAGCTTGCGGCGTGCCGTAGAGGCGGCCGAACACTTCGGCCCACTCGAGGAATGCATCTTGTGCGATCATGGCGCGGAAAGTGGGCTCGTTGACGAAGTGGTAGTCGACGCCCTCGACATCGGCGCGGGTCTGAGCGCGGGTTGTGGCCGAGACGCTGAAGAGCGCATCGGCGATGGCGCGGTCGACGGCCCTGGCAATGGTTGTCTTGCCCACGCCGCTGGGCCCGCTCATGACGACGAGCAGGCCGTCGTCGGTGTCCGTGGGGAGGCGGTGTTGGTGAATGGAGTCGGCCATAACGGGGCAGTGTAGCGGCCCGATCAGGAATCGCCGTCGCCTCCACCAAGCACCTTGGGTACGGCGATGAACGGCCCATCCATCTCTGGGGCCATGAGTTCGATGGCCTCGCGCGGCAGTTCGTCGCCGGCCGCGTCGTCAGCCGGCACCGTTTCGAGGTCGGCCGCGTGCGAGAGCGGTTCAACATCTGAGAGATCGAGTTCTTCCAGGCCCTTGGCGTGATCGAGGATGGACGCCAACTCGGCCGCCAGGGGCGTGAGTTCTTCGTCGGCGACGCTCAGACGCGCCAAGCGGGCAACCTTGCGGACATCAATGGACGGTCGTGTGCCATTGCTCATCAGATCATCCCGCCTTCCCTCAATGTGGCCCGATCCCGCTCGCTGCGATCCTCGATTCGCAGCGCCTCCTCTTCGGTCATCCATGGCAGCAGCCGCAGGTGCTCGCGCAGCTTCTCAGGGAATGGCTTGTCGAGCCGTTCGTGACGTGGGCGGCTCTTCCAAATGCGGTACATCCATAGATACTGCTCGGGTGCCTCGCGCACGGCGGCTTCCAGTGCGCGGCGGTACCGTGCAGTGAGGTAGAACACCGGGTCGGGGTGCGTCGACCAAGCCTCAGGGCCGAACGCGTCGTGGATGGTGAATCGGTACCGGGTGTCGCCGTCTGGGCTGGCGATCCGATGGGCGGCGCCGGAGATGATGGTCGCGTCGAACTTCAGCGCAAGCAGGCCGATGGACTTGTAGCTGCTCGCGAGTCGACCGAAGTATGGCACGAACACACCGCGATCGCCGGCGTTCTGATCGGCCACGAAGGCCGGACACGCGCCCTGCTCCATGAGCTTGGGCAACTGGTGCATCGCACCGAACTTGTCGACCATGATGACGCCCGGGCGGCTGCGTTCGCGGCGGATCCAGCGGTCGAGCGGTTCGAACTCCATCGGTCGGTAGATCGCGTGCATTGGGATGCCCAGCAGGGCAGCGGTGGTGGCCAGCACTTCCCAGTTGCCGCAGTGCCCGGTCATCAGGATGCAAGGCCGGCCCGAGACGATGGCGTTGAGTCCCTTCTCGACGCCTCGGAACTCCACGTGCCTCAGCACACTGTCGGTGTTCATCGTGCGCGGGCTGCGCGCGATCTCTGCCCCGAGCAGAAGCAAGTGCTGATAGGCCTCGACGGCGAGTTGATCGATCCGTTCGGGGCCGGCCTCGGGGAAGGCCACGCGCAGGTGGCCACGAGCCCGTTCAAGTCGCTTGCTATTCCTCGAGCGTGTCGCGTAGTAGCATCCAGCGGCGCGAACCACGGCCCTGGCGAGGGGCCACGTCGGTGCCGCCAACGCGCCGACACCAATGCGAACGCCTGCCATCCCGCCGAGGACGACGGGGGTTGGCAGGCCTCGATTGGGCTTGTGTTTGTTGCCGGGCACGACTGTTTATAGCGCGCCCTTGTGGGCCTTTGGTACAGCGTTAGCGGATATCACCGTAGGGCTTGCCGATGAGTGTGTAGAACCGATTCTGGTTTAGCACGGGCACGCCCGCCGAAACGGCGCTGTTGAACAGGTTGTCGTACCGTTCCACGCGGGACAGCGCTTCCTGGTACTGCATAAGCCCTTCCGGCGTTGTGTTGATGTCTGGTTCGGGCGGAAGTGTGGGACGCGAGCCCAGCACGAGGAAGTCCACATCGCCCGAGAGCGTGTCGACGATCCGGCCGTTCCAGTTCCGGATGGCCGCCTCGATGGCACGGGTCTCGGCGAAGCTCTCGACACCGTTGCCATCGGCGTCGAAGAAGCCGTATACGACGAACTTGTAGATCTTGTTGGGGTCGTACACCGCGTTGGCGATTACGTCGCCGTTCAAGATCGGACGGCCCGCGACCCTTCCGTTGATCCGGGCAATCGAGCGATCGCTGAACACGCGGATGACCTCGAGGTTGGCTTTGCCGCGGGGGTAGTTACCGGTGGCATCGGGGGTGATGTCACTGGCGTCGTTGTAGACCGTAAAGGTCATACCGAGTGTCACCTTGTCCTGATCGCCCCGATTGATGGTCACCTGGCGGTCGCCGTCGTTGATCTCCACGATGAATCCATCAACGAGCGATTCTTCGGAGCGGGGGCGGATACCGGTGGAACGGCCCTGGCCGCGAAGCTCGCGGACCTGCTCCTCGGCCGCACGCTGGTTGGCGAGGGCCTGATCAAGCTGGTTGCCGAGGATCGACACACGATCATCGGCGCGGCTGCGGATGTCCGAGACGCGGCTGTCCATGCTGAGGCGGGCTTGGCCGTACTCGCCGCGGAGGCTCTCGACCTCGTCGCGGTAGCCAGCAACTTCGGCGCTCAGGCTGCTGATGGTCTCCTGGAAGCCGCGTTCGATCGACGCCACTCGGGCGGTCTCATTGGCGGCGTCCTGCTGAGCACGTTCCACGGCCGCTTGGGCCTGAGCGAGCCGTGCCTGCAGGTCCTCGTTCTCTCGCAGAGCGTCGCGGGCGACGGTGAGCAGCGCGCTGCCATCAGCGCCGGGTACGCTGTCGAGCTTGGTGTTGAGTTGGGCCAGCGAGTCCTGCCCCACGCCGGTCACGCGTTGCATGATGTCGCGGCGGCTGTCGACAAGGTAGCCCACGAGGCTCTGACGCTCGGCGCTGGCCTGGGCGACCAATTGACGGACCTGATCCTGCGACCGTTCGGCCGGCTGGATGAACTCGGCCGTGGCCGCCTCCATGTTGTTCACGTCCCGCTTGGCCGCCTCGGCCTGGAAGTAGAACACCACGGTGAACACAAACAGGAACACCACGAGGATGCTCGTAATCGTGGCGAAGACCGCCATTCCTCCACCACGTCCGGCCATCGCGGGCCCCCTTCTGCTTCAACCCAAGGGTTACTCGTGCGGATACGAACCGAAACCGACTTTCGAGCCAAACAGCCCCGCCGGAACGACCATACGAAGGTCTGATACGCTTGCTCGGGCCTACCTGTTGCCCGAACCTGGGTGCCAAGTGTGGGCCAGTGGAGCCCCCCGGTCAAGTTCGAGTGACCAAAGACGTCTTCCCCAGACCCCCAGGATTCGCCCAATCCTGGCTCTTGGGCAAGTTGAGAATGGCCCCGAGCATCGCAAATGCCCCTGGCGCTGGTACATTGTCGAAGCCGGACCCGGTTGGAGGAGAGACCCCATGATGCCACTTCAGACATTTGTGCCCGCCGTCGCCTGCCTGCTCGCTCCCGCCTGGGCGCTTGCTCAGAGCTACGACCTCTCGCTTACCGACGCGAGCGGCCTCGACGGTTCGATCGCTGTCGACGTCCAAACCGACGGCTCGCTTCGAGGTGACTGGGATCCCGATACCAACCCCGACGGCACCCGCACGAAGCCTGGCCTTTTTGGCAGCTTCGGAGCGACCGAGAACGTGCCAGTCCCAACGACAGCTGGGCTCTCGATCGGTGACAACCTCTCGGCCTCGAGCACCGGGAGCCTGTCGCTCACGCTGAACCCGGCCGCGGGCACGCTGGCGATTACTGGTGCTTCGCTCGACCTGATCGGTGGTTCGGCCCTGACGCTCCCCGCCGAATTGAGCCTGCAGTTCGATTCGTTCCGAACGCGCTCCCCGGAATCGACTTTCATCGGTGGCTTCCCGCTTACCTTCCCGCTCGATGACCTGGCGCTCACCGCACTCGTGTTCGAGCAGACCGAGCCGGCCAACGGCGTGCTCACCGCCACGGGGCCAGATGAATACACGTTTGCCATCGCGATGACAGGAATATTGAGCGGAGAGGTCGACGCGATGGGGGCGCCGGTGCCCTTGCCACCAACGCCCTTCGTGCTTCCGCTGACGGGCACTGTCGGCGTGGACGGCGACACCGCCACGCTGATCTCGATGACGACCCTCGATCAGGACACGCTGGAAGAGCCCATGACGCCCTTGCCAGCTATCCCGTTGCCCTTGCCCACGATCTTGCCGCCGGGTTCGACCGCGAACGTGATCCTGAACCTCACGCTCGAGTCGATAGCCGTAGCGCTTGTGGCGGACTTGACCCTCGTAGCCGAGGGTTCCGAATCGGGCTGCCCGGCCGACTGCGACGGCGATGGCTCGCTGAGTCTGTTCGACTTCCTGTGCTTCCAGAATCTCTTCGCGGCGGGTGACCCGCGGGCGGATTGCGATGGCGACGGCTCGCTGAGCCTGTTCGATTTCCTGTGCTTCCAGAATGCCTTCGCCGCCGGCTGCGAGTAGTAGAGGCTGGCAATAGGGCAATCGAGCGCCAACACTCGACTATGGAAACCCCGATCCCAGATTCACTGCGCGGCGGTGGCACCGAGGGGCCGCCCCGGGTACCGGCATCCCAGCAGCCTCCACCGGTGGCTCCGCCGACCCAGGCCGGTGAGATCGGCGGCGGCCCTACGCCCGACGCCACGGGCGGCGTAATCCCATACAAGAATCCCGCCGCGTTGATCGGCTATTACGTCGGCATCTTCAGCCTCATCCCGGGGCTGGGTGTGCCGCTCGCGCTCGCGGCGCTCGTGCTGGGCGTTGTGGGCTTGCGCATGCGGGCCCGCAAGCAGGCCTATGGCGGGCAGGTCCATGCGTGGGTGGCGATCGTCCTGGGCCTTGTCAGCCTGGCGTACCACACTGCGGCGATCGTACTGATCGGCATGGCCTCGTGACCGACAACGGACCGACACGAAACCGGACCGATTCCCAAAAATGCTCGTGAAGGGCGCCTCGCTCGACCACCCGGGGGACCAGAACCATGGCCGACTACTACTACACCGACGCCAACCGCCAGCCCGCCGGCCCGGTGCCATACGAAGAACTCAAGGACATGTTCGAACTCGGCCGGCTCGCCGACGGGGCGCTCGCGGCAGAGGTGGGGGCCTCCGAGTGGCAGCCTGTGGCCTCAATGTTCGGCCAACCGGTCACCGGTCAGGTCGGATACTCGGCTCCGCCGGTTTCGCCAACTAGCCAGGCTGGTCCTGCCCCGGACCCGTTCGAGCCGCTCGCGGGCTGGGCGTTCGGCTTGGGGCTCGCCTCTTGGGTGTTGTGCCTCGGGTGCCTATCAGGCATTCCGGGAATCATCCTGGGGCACATGGCCTTGAGCAAGATGAAACGCACCGGCAACAAGAACCAAGCCGCGCTGGTGCTTTCGATCATCGGGCTGGTTGCCAGCTACATCTCGACGATCGGCGCGATTCTCTACGGCGTATTCATGGCGTTTGTAATGGTGGCGGCCGCGGCCAACCCGTAGCGTGAGTTGTGGCTAGGTATCGCCACGATCATCGCTCGCCATCGATGCGGCTGCGACATGGTCGGCAGGGAACTCGTCGGGTGCGGGCCCGGCATGGTCTGCCTTGTGCCGTATGGCAAACAAGGGAGCCTTGCCCCGTTGCGCCCGATGCTGGCTCCACAGCATCGAGCCCGCGCCACCCACGGCGATCGCTCCCGCGACCCATTGGCCACCCGTGAGCAACTCCTTGAACATCACCAGGCTGCCGATGCTCACCACGAACGGCTGGAGTTGGATCACCCCGCTGGCGACCGCGACGCCGAGGCGGTTGATTGACATGTAGTAGGCCACATGACCGAGGGCGATGCCGATGACGCTGCTGGCCAAGAGCAACCAGAAGCCCAGCACCGTCAGGTTGCCGGCGCCCTCGTGCCATACGGTGGGCAGGGCAGTCAGGCCGTATGAAGTGCCAAAGCCGAGCATCAGGCCCACCATGGCCAGGGCCGTGTACTGGCTGATGGCTGCGAAGGCCAGGATCGAGTTCACCCCGACCATGAACTTGCGCACGCTCAGGGCATAGCACGCGAAGAGAGCGCCTGCTGCGATGGAGAGCGCAACTCCCAGCGTTCGTGCGAGTGCCGGATCATCGGCCAGCACACCGCTGGCCTCGCTGGCGGTTGAGGGTCTCTCAGGCGCGAACAAGATCGTCGCGCTCGTGCCACCGATCACCAATACCACGCCGAGCAGGAAGAGCGGCCGGCGGATGACCTCCCGTTCGCTGGCGAAAAGTAGTGCGGCGCCGATTGTCACGAACACGATGTGCGCCCGCAGCGCGAAGGTCAGCATGCCCGGGTCGAGCATGTAGTGGGCCCAAGTAAAGCACACCTGCCCAACGATGTTGAAGGCCGTGGGCACGAGCGCCGCGATGAACAACCCCTTGGGCATCTTCCGCCGCGCCGCGGCCACCAGGAGCACCGGAAGCCACATGAGCGCCGCGAATCCGTATCGCCAGCCGTTGCTGGTCCATCCATCGATGTCCTCTGCGAAGTACCGCAGGAACAACGGCACGCTCGACCACCCAAGCAGGGTGAAGACGACGAGAACGACGCCGCCGAGTTGGCTCGGCGCGGCCTGACTGTCGGTTGGGGCGGCGGTCACGCGCGCCACTCAGGACGCATCGTCGCGCTCAACGGGATCGGGCTTCGGTTTGCGAGCCGGCGGCTTGGGCCGGGCCAGCATGAGGGCAACGAAGGTCTGGAGGCTGATCGCGGAAATGGCGACCAGGGTCCCACTCAGGTAGCCCTTGTCGTTGACGGGGTACTCGGGGTGCTCGTCGAAGTACTTGTCCTTAGCCTCGGGCGTGCCGATGGCTCCGGCTTCGACGTGCAACTCCCAGGCTTCCTGGCCGGCGCGGTAGGCCTTGCTCGACTCGTGGGTTACATAGGCCCGCTGGCCGACGCCGACGGCCACCAGCAGCGGAATGACGATGCCCAGGTGGATGCCGATCATCCCAACGGTTCGTTTCTTGTAGATCATGAGGCTCATCACCACGCACACCAAGCTGACGGCGGCGATGGTCATGGGCACGATCAGGGCCGTTTTGGCGTTGGCCCCTTCTGGGGCGTCGATGTAGGCCAGCACGCCCAAAGCGACCACGAGGACGGCGTAGAGAAGGAGGATTGCGACGGCTTTGTACATGCGTGAAGGGTAGGGGGGCGCCTTGATCGAGGCGGGCGACTGGGAACCTCATGGTGGATCGAATCTCAAATCGAGATTGCGTGCGCGCATCAAGCCCGGCCTACCCAATGGGGCCGCCATCATGTGGTCCGGTGCGTGTTTTCAAAACAAGATGCAGTCCGATTCGATCTTCGTCTCGGCCTGACCACTCGGGCAACAGCAACATCGCGATCGAGGTTTCAAGGAACGGGTCTTGTTGGTCTTCGGACGAGTTGGCGTGTTCTAGTTCACGGCCCGCTTCGCCCGCTCCGCCTCAATCGTGCTCAGCACGTCGGCCTGATGGTCCGCGTGGTAGCTTGATCGCACCAGCGGGCCGCTCTCGACGACCTTGAAGCCGCGCCTCAGGCCCTCTTCCTTGTACATCTGGAAGGTGTCGGGATGCACCCAGCGGTCGATGGGCAAGTGGTTGCGCGTGGGCTGGAGGTATTGGCCGATGGTCAGGATGTCGCAGGCGTCGCCATTGGCCTGGGTTTGGGCTTGCACGTCGTCCATCAGGGCCAGCACCTCTTCATCACGCTCGCCGATGCCGACCATGATGCCGGTCTTGGCCACCCCGCCCTGCTCCTTCACGCGGTGGAGCAGTTCGAGCGACCGGTCGAATTTGGCGCTCGGGCGGACGGCCGGGTACATCCGGCGGACGCACTCGAGGTTGTGGTTGATGATGTGGGGCTTGGCGTCGATGACCATCTGGAGCGCACCCCAGTTGCCCTCGAAGTCGGGGATCAGCACTTCAAGGCTCATGCCCGGGCAGGCCTCGCGGCCGCGCCGGATGGTCTCGGCCCAGATGTCCGCTCCGCCGTCGGGCAACTCATCACGGTTCACGCTGGTGATGACGACGTGCTTCAGCTTCGCCTGCTCGTGCATTAGCCGCAGGCTCTCCGCTACTCGCCGAGGCTCGTCCTTGTCGAGGGTGGGGGGGCGACCAGTCTTCACGTTGCAGAAGCCGCAAGCCCGGGTGCAGGTGTCACCCAGGATCATGATGGTGGCGACGCCCCGGGCCCAGCACTCACCCATGTTGGGGCAGCCGGCTTCCTGGCACACGGTGAACAGCCCGTGCTCGTCCATGATCGCCTTGACCTTCTCGTAGCCCGGGCCGCCGGGCAGCCTGGCCTTGAGCCAACTCGGTTTGCGCTTGTTGGCCAGATGCTGGGGGCCCTCGTTATTGAGGACTTGTCCGGTCAGGCTGAGCAGCGGCTTGTCGACACGTCGTAGGGGATTACCCCCAGCAGGGCGGATGTGCCTGGGCGCGGCCTTCGTGGTGTCGGGCGTGGTCTCGGTGTCAGGAGCGAGCGGCATTCCAAGAGGATAGGTAAACGCGGTGCACGAATTTAGCGGTTCTCGGCTGTTCCGACTCAGCCGGTCGCCCCAGCGTGACGATGCAGGAATGATGCCGACCTCGGGCGAACCCCCGGCGGGCGGTGGAGTATGGGTCAGACCGGGCTTTGGGGCCTTCGGGCCGCTTTTGGGTCCCGGCCTGATAACAATCGAGACCTTCGGCCGAGCCAGGGTTGGCTCGACGGCCAGATTCTGAGACTTCGTTCTCGCAAAGGGCAAGGGGTGCGTTCCCGATGACCGACACGACACGATCGACAACACGCGGCTCCTACGGATCGGCCAGCCGCCGCCTGCTGACCCCCGCCCTCCTGCTGGCGGCGACCCTGTTGGGTGGGTGTGGCGTCCATAGCTGGTTCGACCAGAGCGTGGTGGGCCGCTGGGAGGTCACCCCGACCACCGCACCCATCCTCGACCGCATCGCCGCCATCGAGGGCCCCGACGACGAGTTCGTCCAGTACAGCGAGGTCACGGCCGACGACCTGGTGCCCCGCCCGTGGGAGTACCGCGTCGGCCCCGGCGACTTCCTGCAGATCATCGTTTTCGACTTGCGACCCGGCGGGCAGCCGGGTGAGTTCCAGACCGTGGTCGATACGCGCGGCATGGTCTACCTCGAAGAGGTGGGCGAGGTTCAGGTGTCCGGCCTGACTGCGGACGGCATCCGTGCGGCGGTTTCCGACGCGGTGCTCACGCTGGTCACCCGTCCGAACGTGCTCGTGCGCGTGCTCGACCGCCGCCAGGCTACGTACACGATGGTGGGCGGCATTGCTCCGGGCTCGTATCCGATCCCGAAGGCCGACTGGTTCCTGCTCGACGCGCTGGCGGGTGGCGGCTGGATCCGCGAGAGTGTGGAAGACATCTACATCATCCGCCAGATCCCGCTATCCGACCAGCGGAGCCTGGACCTGGGCGGTGGCCCGACGCGTGGACAGGGCGGCGGCACACCGGGCCAGCCCACTGGCGAAGAGATCATCGGAGATGTCGACAGACTGCTGCAGGGTGGCGAAGGCGCCAGACCCGGCGCGTTCGAGGTGAATCAGGACGGATCACAGGACCAACCGCGTGACCCAGCCATCGGTTTGATCGATGAAGGAACGGGCCGGGTCCAGCCCTCGCGGGATACCCAGGGCCTCGGTGACGACGATGCGACCTGGATGTTCCTCGACGGCGAGTGGGTGCGTGTCAATCCGGGCATGGCGCCCACACAGCCTCAACAGGCCGAAACTGGCGGCGGCGTGCTTGCCGGCGACCTGTCCATCGGCCAACTCGTGACCCAGCGGATCATCCGGGTGCCTGCCCAGAAGCTCATCAAGGGCGACATGCGGTACAACGTGGTGATTGAGCCGGGCGACGTCATTCGCGTTCCTGCCCGGTCCGAAGGGTTGTACTTCGTCGCCGGATTCGTCAACCGCCCCGGCGGCTTCTCGCTGGCCAACCGGCTGACGCTCATGCGAGCGATCGATCAGGCCGGCGGCGTCAACCAGTTGGGCGTGCCCGAGCGTATCGAGCTTGTCCGTATGCTCGACGACGATCGCCAAGCCATCATCCAGCTCAACCTGCGGGCGATCAACCGCGGCCTCGAGCCGGACATCTACCTGAAGGCCAACGACCGCATCAATGTGGGCTCGTCCATCTGGACGTACCCGCTGGCCATCATCCGTAACGGCTTCCGGGCGACGTACGGCTTCGGGTTCTTGCTCGATCGGAACTTCGGCAACGACGTGTTCGGTCCGCCGCCGCTTGATAGCCGGTTCTAGGCCTCACTCCCTCGCGTTGCGTGGGAAATTCGCAGAACTCGCCCAGGGCCCTGGCGTAGCAGCACGACGGGCCCAACGGGCTCTAGAGGGGAGTTGTGCCGCGTGAGCGTGGCGTCGGCATCGCGGAACTTGGGCCAGAGCGACGCCGGGTCGGCGGCGCTCGGCTCGTTGCGCTGGCAGGGCGCGGGTCTGCTCGGCGTCGTCGCGCTGGCCGCGTTCGCTTGGCTGTTCCGAGAATGGCTTGCCGTCCAGAGTGTGATCAGCTACAGGAACCTGGACGATTGGGGGCACGCGTTCGCCGTGCCGCTCATCGCCGGATACCTGCTCTATCAGCGGCGCGATCGACTTCTGAAGGCACCGATCACGCCGTTCTGGCCCGGATTACTGCCGCTGCTGCTCGGCATCGCGTGCTACGTGTTCTTCATTGTGGGCGTGCCGACACACATGCTGCAGGGCTTTGCGCTGGTGCTCGCGGTGTTCGGGTTCGTTCTGCTCGTCTTCGGCCCACAGGTCATCCGTGTGGCGATCATGCCCATCGCGTTCCTGCTGTTCGCGGTCACGATCTCCGAGAGAGTGATGATCGCGATCACCTTCCAACTCCAGCTTATTGCTTCCCAGGGGGGCTATTTGCTGCTGACCATCTTCGGCTACCCGTTCGGTATCGAGTCGATGGTCGAAGGCAACGTCATTAGCGTGATAGACGACCAAGGCAACGTCAACAAGCTGAACGTGGCCGAGGCCTGCAGTGGTATGCGCATGGTCGTGGCGTTCATTGCACTGGGCGCGGCCGTGGCGCTCACGCAGTGCCGCCACTGGTGGCAACGCGTCGCCGTGCTGCTCCTCTCGCTCCCCGTCGCTGTCGGCCTGAACGTCGTGCGCGTCGCGGTGCTTGGGTTCCTGACAGTGCTGGTCGATCCGGACCTCGCATCCGGTGAGGCCCACATGCTCATCGGAACGCTGTTGCTTGTGCCGGGGCTCGCGCTCTTCCTGCTGCTCGTGTGGGTGCTCAACCGCTTGGTGAGCGACGAGGCTGTCGAGGCAAATGGTCCCAAGAAGGCCGTGCCGGCATGAGTGGAACCGACCAACGAGTCATGGGTCTGCCTCGCGGCATGGTGATCGCCGCGGCGGTTGCGATTGCGCTGCTTGCGACTTCTGGAGCCGTGCTGGGCATCTCGATCAAGGCGCTGGGCTTGTATCTCCAGAAGAGCCCGATTTATCCGAGCACTGGCTTGGTCATGCGCGATGTTCCATCGGAGACCGAGAACTGGATCAAGATCGGACCCGATCGGTTTGAGGATGCCGAAACCGAAGACACCCTGGGTACCACCAACTACGTCACCCGGACATACGAAGAAAAGGACCCGGCCGACGGCATGCCGCGCAGGATCGACATCCACCTGGCGTACTACACGGGATCGATCGACACCGTGCCGCACATCCCCGAGCGATGCTTCGTGGGCGGGGGTATGCAGATCGGCTCCGGTACACGCGTGGTCGGCCTGCCGCTGGACGATAGCCGCTGGTTGCCCGTGCGTGATGCTCCCGAGGTTATGGAGGGCCGGGCCTACAACACTACGTTGGCGCGCGGCAGTTATTCCAATCGTCCAGGCCAGCGCGTCCTGTTGCCGCTGGATCCACGAAAGATCGAGTTCCGTGTTACGGAATTCTCGGTGCCGGGTCGGTCCAGCTTGTACGCCGGCTACTTCTTCATCGTGAACGGCGAGCACCGCTCGAGTGCGGAGGGCGTGCGGATGCTCGCCTTCGATCTGAAGACCGATTACGCCTATTACTTGAAGGTACAGTTTAACAGCCAGCGGGTCGAGTCACCCGAAGAGCTCGCCGAGATCGCATCGGATCTGCTCGACGACCTGTTGGGTGAGCTGATGCTGTGCGTGCCGGATTGGGCCGAGGTGACGACGGGCGCGTGGCCCGCGGAGAGCAACGAAGGGCCCGCGACGCGGGGTTGATCGTGGGAAGCCCGGCAGGGCACCACGATACGGAGGCAGACATGGCTGCTCGTGTAAATGTCCGGTTTGTCACGATTTTGTGCGTCGTCATCGGTGTGGTCTTCGTTGGCATGGCCGGGGCCGCGTACTTCATTGTCAAGAAGTCGGCTTCGGATCACTTCCAGGCGGCGCAAGCTTATGTACAGGCCGGGAATGCGCTGGAAGCCGAGAAGTCCTTCTCCAAGGCGGTCAACAAGGAACCGACCAACGTTGTCTACATCGAGCATTGGATCGAGTCCATCGAGAAGTTGACACCCGAGACGCAGACCACGTACTCGGACATGTACTGGAGAAACTACGTTCCGGCGATGCGCCAGCTGGCGGTGGCCAAGCGGACCGATGTGGAGGGGTGGGAGAAGCACCTCCACTCGGAATATGAGCGGCGCAACAAGTTTGGTGCCGCTGGGCGTTCGAGCTGGCAGTCCATGCTGACCGAGACGAACTCCGCGCTCGCGCATTTCCTGACGTCCGCCGAATCGGACAACCCGCAAGCGGATTGGCACCGGCTTCGTCGTTTCCGTGCGCTGAGCAACCTCAACATGCGGATTGAATCCGGTGAAGCCGACCCGGAGTTCCGTGACAAGACGGTCTTGGACTTCGAGGCCGCCCTGCGTGTAGATCCCACCGACGTTGAGTCCGCCGTGGGACTCTATAACTGGCTCATCGCCGAGGCCGACGACACGCGGGGCGGGCGCACCGATCCGCGCGTGTACCTCGACCAGGCGCGAGAGGTCCTCGATGCCTTCCTTACGGTGAGCCCGAACCACCCGCGGGCGATGATCGCGCGGTTGTACTACGACCTGCGGAACGATGCCCTGCCGATTCGCGAGCTGCGGACGCAAGAAGATCGTGTGCGAGCGAATATCGCGCTCACGCAGAAGTATGCCCCGCGGGTGGCCGAACTGGTGGAGACCATTCTCCAGAACAGCCCTCCCGAACTCATCGACGTCGAGGTCGTCAAGCAGCTCCATCGCCTCGAGAGGATTACAACGCCGACCGCCGAGATGCCGCTGACCGATCGGTTGCTCGCTGCCGCACGTCGGGCCAACGAATCCAACCCGGGCCAGACCGCGCTGCTTGTGTACCACGAGGGCGTGTTTGCTGAAGACAACGGCGAACAGGATCGCGCCATCGCTGCCTATGAGAGCGTGATGGATGCCCCCCAGGTTCCCGTAAGCCTCGAGGGCATCATCTTGACGATGTTGCGCGGCCAGGCCGTGCTCCGGCGGGTGCAGAGCGCCATCGATCTCGCGGGCCGCGCGGAAGAAGCCCAAGCGCAGGCCGCACGCGATCGCGTGGCCGAGTATCGAGAAGAAGTCGACGCGTACTGGCCCCAGGGCACACCCTCGGTGATGTTGCTGGACGCGCGCATCGCGTTCCTGAACGGCCAGATGGCCGATGCGCAGAGGCTCGCCGTTTCGTATCAGCGTGAGTCAAGTGGGCAGGACGAGGAGGTCCACCGCCTGCTGAGCGCGATCTACATGCGGCGCAACCAGGTTGGGCAGGCCGTCGAAGAACTCAAGAAGTACGTCGACATCAACCCGAACGTGCCCGTGGCTTGGGTGCAGCTGAGCGATCTCCAGAACCGAATCGGCGATAAGAAGGGGGCGCTCGAGTCGATCGAGCAGGCTGCCCAGCTTGCGCCCGACGACGAGAGCATCCAGGATCGGTACACAGCGATCAAGGTCGAGATGAACCTCGAGGTTTCCGACGATCCGATCCAGCAGGTGCTGGTCCAGGTCGATCGGCTGCTTGACACGACCGGCGGTGTGGCACCTCGTACGGAGCAGGCGATCGCGTTTCTTCGTCAGTCGATGGCACGGCACGGCGACGACATCCGACTCTACTTCAAGCTGGCGGGCCTCTTAGGCCTTCAACAAAGGGTTGACGAGGCGACTCAGGTCCTGGACGAGGCGATCGCCAAGTATCCTGACAATCAGCCGCTCAAGAATTTGCGCCAACAGATACGCCTGATGGTCGGAGAGGTCCCTGAGGGCACGCCGCCCGTGCAGGCCAAGATGTTCCAGTACCGGACGGCCATGCGTGAAGGACGGATCGACGAGGCCAAGGCCTTGCTGACCGAAGCGGCCGGCATCGATCCCGATGACCCGGAAGTGCTCCAGGCGCAGATCAATCAGGCGTTGGATGCCGAAGCATTCGATGAGGCGCGACGCCTCGTGGATCGGGCGACCCAACTCGACATCGATCAGGCAGGCGGGCGCATCCTGCGCACCAGCTTGCTCGACGCTCAGGGCCGATACGCCGAGGCGCTGGAGATGATCAACTCGGTGATCTCCGACGGCCTGACGAGCATCCCGGTGCTATATCGCCGGGCCCAGATCTATCGGAACCTGGGACGGGCCGAGGACGCCGTCACCGACTATCTGGAAATCCTGCGGCGCCAGCCGACCAACATCAACAACATCCGCGAGGTGATCGGCGCGCTGGCGACACTGGGACGCTTTACCCAGGCGCTCGAGATCGCCCGGCAGTCACAGCGAGTTGCTGGGGCCGACCCCGCCTTCTTGCACCAATGGCTCTCGCTTGAGGCCGAGGTGGGTGATACCACCGCAGCGATGCTGCGACGCGAGGACATCCGCATCAAGCAGCCCAACGATCGCCAGAACAACCTCGCACTCGCGCGAATCTACCTGAAGCTTGGCGAGTGGGCCAAGGCGCGCACGGTGCTTGATGAACTGCGTGCCGAACAGGACGATGTCACGCTCGTGATGCTCGATTCGCTGTGGCACGCCGACCAGGGCGAGGTCGGGCGCGGCATCAACGTGTTCGAGGCGTATCTGGCCGACCGACAGGCCGCCGGCGCAATGGATGCGCTTGACACCCTCGCGTATGCCAACTTCCTGCAAGGCCAAGGCCAGACGGGCCGGGCGGTCGCCATGCTGCGAGCCTCGACGGATCTCGATACCGCCGAGGACAAGCCGATCCTGCGCCGGCTGGCGTTCCTGCTGCTCTCGGCTGGTCGCTCTGATGAGGCCGTCGAGGTGATCGATGAGTTGATCGCGGCAGGACAGGACGCCGATGGCACGCTCCAGCTGGCCCGCGTCGAGGCGTACATCCGCGGGAACCAGGTTGATGAAGCCCAGGCGGCCATGGACGCGCTGGACGCGAACGCCAAGGCCTCGGAGGCGGCGGGCATCCTGCGATGCGACCTTGCCATGCGCCGTGGTGATAGCCGTGCGGCGCGCCAAGCCCTGAGCGATACGCTCGCCGCCCACCCAACTTCGGCTCGTGCCTACGTGCGTCGAGCGGAGATCATCTGGTCGGAACTCCAGCAGGACACGGGGTTCAGCGCCGCCGAGCGAGCGCAGCTTACTCGTGATGCGAGCGAAGATCTCAACGAGGCCGTCCGCCTGAATCCCGCCAACTGGGAGGCGTATCAACTCCAGAGCCTGATGGCGATGGCCGCCGGCCGGTACGACACGGCGGTTGCGGCGGTCGCAAAGGCGTTGGAGTACAACCCGAGGCTGAGCACGTTGCGTGACCGGCTCATTCGTAAGCTCGTGGATGAAGGGGACACGCCTCGCGCCATGACCATCATCGATTCGGCGATGAGCGCCAATCCGGCGGACGTGGACATGCGCGTGCACTTCGCGCGCTTGATGGCCGACCTGGACCGGTCGGCCGAGTCCGTGCGGTTGTTCGAGGCGGCCCTTGCCCAGCGTCGTAATCCGGTGATCGCGGCCCAACTCGTGGAATATTTGCTGGGACTGAACACACCCGAATCTCGCGCCAAAGCAAGGCAAGTACTTGCCGATCCCAACCTTAATGTCGCGGGCACCTGGCAGCTCCAGTTGATGGCGGCAGGCCTATCGCTGATCGAAGGCAATCGTGCGCAATCGGTTACTCAGGCGCGACGGTCATTCGAGATGGTCCGTAACGACACCTCTGGCGTCATCCGCTGGTTCAACGCGATGCCCCCGATCATCGAGGATCACACGGTCCGGATGGAAATCGCACTCCAACTCGGCGTTGAACTCACGCCCCAGCGAGTGGGTGAGATCATGCTGGCATCGTTGATGCTTGAAGATACTTCGACCGAGCCGCAGGGCCTCAGCGAGTTGCGCCGTTTGGCCGGTGACAGCGATGTGACCGTGGCGCTGCGAGCGGGGCAGTTGCTCGGTGACAAGCTCTACTCGATGGAAGACTACCCGGCCGCCGTTGAAGCCTGGCGCGGTGTCCTTGAGTTGGATCCCAACGTGGGGCTGAGCCTGAACAACATGGCCTACGTGCTGGCGACCAGGATGGGGCAGTGCGAGCAGGCGATTTCGCTGGTTGAGAAGGCCATCGAGGTCGGCGGCGTGGCCCGCACGATCGCGTATAGCACGCTCGCGGTGGCCTATACCAAGTGCGATCGGCTCGATGAAGCCCAGCAAGCGGCCGACCGATTGATGGAGATGGCTAAGAACATGCCCGAGGAGTTGCTCGCGGTGATTCGCCTGGGCGAGATCGATCTGGCCCGTGGTCGTATCGAACAGGCTCGTGCCCGACTCAAGGAGGCTCATGAGCTGATGGAAGTGTGGGGCAGCCGCGGCAAGCCGTACCAGTCGGTCTTGGATGAATTCGAGGCGGCCCTCGCGGGGCGGTGACAGATGTCGGGTTCTCGGACGCTTCAGTACGAGGTGGGTCCGGTTGGGAGAGGGAATCGGCTCGGATCGGCTCGGGGACCGAATCCGGGAGCGCAGACGGCCGACTTAAGCAGGGGCCCGTGGATTCTTCAGGGTCCGTTTGACGTGAGAACAGCATGACGATCGCATCAACATCAACGAACGGCTCATTGAATGGCTCGCATGCCCCGGCTCCGGGCGGTGGAGCCCAGGTGGGGACTAAGGCTGCCTCGAGCGTTGATCCTCTGCGCGTGCTCCGTAAGTACAAGCTGGTGTTTGCCATCGCGGGAGTGGTTGGTGGCGTGCTTGGGGCGGGAGCGCACTTCGCGCTCGCCGAGTTCCTGCCCACTTGGAGCACCTCTGTTATCTACAAGTGCTATCCGCCCCAGACGAGGCCGAACCCGGATCAGTTGACGATCGACGACGACGAGTTCGAGCGTTTCATGGCCACCGAGGCGGCCATGATAGTGTCCGAGAACGTGCTTCGCCAAGCTGTCGAGAACCCTCGCCTCTTGAACGAGGCACCACGGTGGATTGATCGGCACGTAACCGGAGGCGTCGTGGACGTCGGTCAGGCGGTCATCGATCTCGAAGAGCAGGTTGGCGCCCGCGTCAAGGCCGGTACCGACCTGATCGAGCTGAAAGTGAGCTGGCGCGACCGCAACGAGGTAGCCACGATCGCTGAGGTGCTCAACGCGGCGTATACACAGGACCTTCGTAGGCGTGGTTCACGTTCGACGACCGAGCGTCGCGAAGCTATCGAACAGGCCATCCAGGGTCTTGAGACCGACTTCAACCAGGCCGATCGTCGGCGCACTGAGATCGTCACTTCGCGCAAGATGGACGTACTGGACATCAACCAGAGCCAGGAACGCGCCGAGATGATGATCGTGCTGAACTCGATGCAGGAGATTGGCCTTCAGCTCGAAGCTATCGTTTCCCAGAAGGCCGAGATGGAAGCCCAGCTGCGAAACCCGGGCGGCCTGCAGTTCAATGATACGCTGCGAGCTCAGGTGGAGCTCCAGCCTTTGGTTCAGAACCTGCGTTCGCAGGTGGTGTTCCTTCAGGCACAGCGTTCCACCGAGCGCGAGCGGCTTTCGGAGGACAACCCTGTTATCCGGCGGATCGACGACCAGATTGCCGCGCTCGATCGGAGCCTTGAGCAAGAGCGGCAGAAGCTGCTGGTCGAGTTGTTCCAGACCCAGCTGGACCAGCTCCGCCTCGGAGAGCAGCAATTGCGTGCGCAGATGGCGAGCCTCGTCGAACGCCGGGGTACGCTGGGGCTGCGTTTGCAAGAGCTTGTGTACGCGGAGACCGAGCTGAACGACATCGCGATGCGCATGGGACAGATTCTCGAGCTCCAGCAGGAGTTCGAGACCGATCTGCGGATGATCGACGCGACGAGCCAGCTGACGACCGCGTCCCGCGTGGACGTCATCCAGTTCCCGCGCGTGCCGACGGTCATGAGCTTCCCCAAGATCTACATCCTGGTTCCCGCCGGCATCATCGTGGTGATGGGTCTTGCCGCTGGCGGCGCGTATCTGCTGGAGATGATCGACCAACGCGTAAAGAGCCCTGCCGATATTGCGGCGCTCCCGAGTGTGCGAATCCTGGGCATGGTGCCCCACGCCAGCGAGGACCCGTCACGCATCGATACCCCCGAGCGTGTATTCGCCGAGCAACCGCTCACGGCTATGAGTGAGAGCTACCGCCACGTGCGTGGCGCGGTGCTCAAGCGCATGAAGGCCGGCGGCTTCAAGACACTGCTAGTGGTGCCCGCGATGCCCGGCTCGGGCGCAACGGCGGTGGCCAGCAACTTGGCCGAGTCGCTTGCGGCGGCCGAGAGTCGCGTCATTTTGATCGACGCCAATATCCGGCGGCCTCGATTGCACGAGGTGTTCGGGCTCCCGATGGGGCCGGGCGTCGGTGAGGTGCTCGCGGGCGCCCCGCTCTCCGAAGTGGCGCAAGAGACGGGCAACCCCAACCTGCGCGTGATCACCTCGGGTGAGCCGAGCGACCGCAAGCTTGAGGCGCTGGCTACGGGCGCCATCGCCAAGCTCATTAATCAGGCGGCGGCAGAGGCCGACTTCGTGATCCTCGATGTTGCCCCGGCCACGGTCTCGGGCGATGCCCAGTCGCTGGCCCAGGTGGTCGATTCGACGATGCTGGTCGCGAAAGCCTTTGGAGAGACTCGGGGACAGATCGGCCGCTTGTCGCGCGAACTCGACGAGCAGCCGGCCCGGTATCTGGGCGTGCTGGTCAACGCGGCCCGCAGCGCGAGCGGTGGATACCTTCGGGACAACCTCCGTGCCGGCCACAGCTACACGGCCAAGGCCAAGGGCTAAGCCGGGCCGCAGGCGTGGGCGTCGGTGGCGGGGTACAGGAGGAGTCCGGCGTTGCGTGACGATGGTGTCAACCCGACGGGACACGCTCGCCGGGTGCTGGTTACTGGCGGCGCGGGGTTCATCGGCTCGCACTTGGTGGAACGGCTGCTGGCGCGCGGCGATTCCGTGGTCGTTGTTGATGATCTTTCGACCGGCGTCCGCGCCAACCTACCCGCAGCCCACGATTGCTTGACCTTTGTGCATTCAGACCTGCGAGCATGGCTGCACGATGCGGCCAGCGACGCCGGCCGGTTCGACGAGATCTACCACATGGCCGCGGCGGTGGGGGTCGAACTGGTGATTGCCGATCCGATCGGTAGCATCGAGACCAACACCGAGCAGACGAGCGCCTTGCTGCGATACGCCGCCAGCGACAAAGCCGGGCGTCCTGTTGTACTAGTCGCTAGCAGTTCGGAGGTCTACGGCAAGAGTGAGCGCGTGCCGTTCCACGAGGATGACGACGTTGTGTACGGGCCCACGACCGCCACGCGGTGGTCGTATGCGTGCTCGAAGGCACTCGACGAGCACCTCGCGCTGGCGCACCACCGAGACAGCGGGTTTGGCGTGGTCGTTGCCCGGCTGTTCAATACGGTTGGGCCAAGACAAGTTGGCCGATATGGGATGGTGCTGCCACGGTTCGTGAACGCCGCCCTGGCGGGTGATCCACTTCGTGTCTTCGGCAGCGGCGAGCAGGTACGGTGCTTCTGCGACGTGCGCGACGTGTCGCGCGCGCTTGTCGATCTCGTCGAGACGTCCAAGGCCCATGGGCGCATCTACAACGTGGGTAGTGATGAGGCGATCAGCATCATTGATCTGGCACACCTTGTGGTCGAGGTGATTGGCTCGGCGTCGGACATCGAGTTGGTGCCCTACGACCAAGCGTACGGCCCCGGATTCGAAGACCTACGACGACGCGAGCCCCATCTTGGGCGTTTGCGGCAGGCGATCGACTTCGAGCCCCAGTACGAGCTGAGGTCGACCATTCTTGCGGTGGCCGAGGCGACGGGCGCGGCGGGAGCGGCGCGATGATCGAGTTGCTGGCCACCTCCATGCCAGGCCTGTCGCCGCTCGATCCAAGCTTGTTTGAGCCGATCGGGGAAGGTGTCGGGGAAGAAGCGAAGACGTTGGCGAACTCTGGCCTTGCGATCTTCCATCGCTACATCTGGGTCTTCGTCGCGGCCTTCGCCATCACCATCGTGGCCACGCCTCTTGTTCGCAAGGTCGCGCTCTGGTCGGGCATCATCGATCGTCCGAGCGACCCACGGAAGGTCCACCGTGTCCCTGTGGCCTACCTGGGTGGGCTCGCAGTGTTCTTGGGCATCATGGGCGGTACGCTCGTGAGCTACCTCGCCACGGCTTGGGGAGACCTGGGCGTGGTCTATTCGAGCGAGCACATGGTCGACGGCGACTACCACGCCGTCGTGCCAATCAGCGTGCTCTTGGGTATGTCCATCATTGTCGTGGTTGGACTGCTCGATGATGCCATCGGCATCAGGCCCGGGCTGAAGATCAGCGGCCAGCTCGTCGCGGCGGCGGCGCTGGCGATCGAGAACGTGGGTGTGAAGGTCGCGCAAGGCGTGCTACGCCCGGTGGGCGAGTTGCTGGCGCGGTACGATCTGGTCGCTAACAGTGACCTGATCTTCTACATTCCGATCCCGGGGCTCGAGGTGCCGCTGGAACTCAACGTTGTGTATTGGTCCGGTGCGATTGTCATCGCCGTGTTCGTCATCGGCGCGTGCAACGCGGCCAATCTCATCGATGGGCTCGATGGACTGCTGACGGGAACTACGACCATTACGATCATCGGGCTGACCATCCTGGCGCTGTCGCTGATGGTGATCGATCAGGGCCCTCGCGACGCGCAGCGCCTCGTGCTGTGTCTGGCCGTGCTGGGCGCGTGCATGGGCTTCCTGCCACACAATTTCAATCCGGCCTCGATCTTTCTGGGCGATTGCGGGTCGATGCTGCTGGGATATTGCACCATCGTGATCATCCTGACGCTGGGCGACATGGGTCAGACGCATCTGGTGCTGGCCGGGCTCATGATGTTCGCCGTCCCAATCATCGATAGCGTGCTGGCCATTGTTCGGCGGCGGATGAGCGGCCGGAGCGTCACCGAAGCGGATGACCAGCACCTGCACCACATGCTCAAGCGGGCCTTTGGCGTCAAGGGGGCCGTTTTCGCGCTCTACGGCATCACCGCCTGCTTCACGGCCCTGGGGCTGGCGATGAGCCTGAGCCGGGCCCGCGTGGTGTACGCCCTGGCGCTTATTGTCGTGTGCTACGTGGGTGTCACGGCCATCAAGGTCAGCCGCCGCAAGTACCTCGAGAGCCAGGCCACGCTGGCGATCGACTCGGCCAAGCGGCCTAAGCGGTCGGCGTCCTGAGCCTTGCCAAACCTGGCCGGATGGGCCGCATCCACGCGATAGAATCGCGCGATGGATAGCGACCCGCACGGCACCACCCCAGCCCAATCGACGGCACCCGCCCAGACTCACGGGAGCGGTCGGCCCAAGGTTTTCGCCCTCATGAACCAGAAGGGCGGGGTGGGAAAGTCGACCACGGCGGTGAATCTGGCGGCGGCATTGGCCCGATTGGGCAAGCGGGTGCTGCTGATCGACCTCGATCCACAAGCCCACGCCACGCTACACCTGGGTGTGTCCGTCGAAGGCGAAGATCGGCCGGCCACCGTGTATGACGCGTTGCTTGAGCCCAAGTCGACCGAGTTGGTGCCGGCGGGCGAGAACCTGTGGTTGCTGCCCAGCGAGACAGACCTGGCTGGTATCGAGACCGAACTCGCCCAGGCAGACGGGCGGCACCACCGGTTGCGACTCGCGATCGACGCGGTGTGCTACGCCCAACCCATCGACGTGGTGCTGGTCGACTGCCCACCCAGCCTGGGGTTGCTGACCCTCAACGGGCTCGCCGCTGCCGACGAGGTTGTTATCCCGATGCAGGCCCATTTCCTGGCGTTGCATGGAGTGGGGAAACTGCTCGAGACCGTCCGACTCGTCGCACAGCAGGTGCGGCCGCAACTCAAGGTTGCTGGAGTGGTGCTGTGCATGTACGACCAGCAGGCCAGCCACACGCAAGAAGTGGTGGGCGACATGGAGGCGTTCTTTGCGGAGGGCCGCGACCGCGACGTGCCCTGGAAACGCGCCCGCGTGCTGTGGCCGCCAATCCGCCGGAACATCAAGTTGGCCGAGGCGCCCAGTTTTGGGCAGTCGATCTTCGACTATGCGCCGCAGGCCGCGGGCGCGCGAGATTATGCTGCGCTGGCCAAGCACTTTGTAGCGCTCATCGATCCGGCATCGCCTGCGATGATGCCCGCGCCGGCGGAAGCCACCACACATCCGGCTGACGACGAGCCCGGTGACGAATCTACGAGCGAGTTGACAAGCGAGTCTGAAGCCGCAGATGCACCAGAGATCGTCACGCCGCCCGCTCAGCAGCAGCACGCGTCGTGATCGAACGCTATCGGCTGCTGCTCCGCGTCGGGTTCGTCGCGTACGCGGTGGTGTTGTTCGTGGCGACACACAAGCCCGGTGTCGATGTCAACGTTGTGCCCGGCTGGCGGCTTGATCTGCTCATCCACATGGTGGCGTTCGGGCTGTGGACCTTCTTGCTGGGGCTCACCGGCTGGGCCGGGGATGCGCGGCGGCTGGGCGATCTGCTTGTTCTGATGGCGGTGGGGGTGGCGTACGCCGTCGCCGATGAATCGACCCAGGCCATGCCGATATTTGAACGGGTGTTCGACTGGACCGACATGGTGGCGAACTCGGCCGGCGCGGTCCTAGCCCCGCCGCTCGTGTTGTTTGCCCTGCGACTGTTCGATGCCCCCAGGGCCACCCAGCCATGAGCGCCGCCCTGGCTCGCGCTTTCCGCGTGATCTCCTCTCTCACACTGCTCTCACGGGTGCTGGGGCTCGCGCGTGATGTCGTCACGGCCCGACTGTTTGGTGATACCGCCGTTGGATCGGCGTTCGCTGCTGCGTTCGCTGTGCCCAATACCTTCCGCCGCCTCTTCGGCGAGGGGGCGTTGGCGGCAGCGTTCGTACCCGAGTACGCCTCGCTGGTGGAGCAAGACCCGAGGGCCGGAGACCGCTTCGCGACGTTCACGGCGGCGCTGCTGGGTTTGGTGACCGCCGGCCTTGCCGTCTTGGGCGAACTGGGCCTGTGGCTGGCGCTGTCGATGGCCGAGCCAGAAAGCGCGAAACACTTCTCGATCTTGCTGGTGATGATCGCGTTGCCGTTCATGCCGCTCATTTGCATCGCGGCCACGCTCGCGGGTGTGCTGCAGACCCACGGCCGCTTCGGCCCTCCCGCGGCCCAGCCGATCGTGCTCAATCTGTGCGTGCTCGGGGCAGCGGGTCTGCACGCCATCCGGGAAGACGCGAGCGTAGAATCCGCGGCCATGCTGCTGTGCGCGTCGGTTGTCCTGTCGGGAGTGCTCCAGGTTGTGTGGAGCCTGTGGGCCTTGCGTCCGCATGTGCGGTGGACGCGTGTGCTGGCTGGCGTGGGCCAGAGCGCCCGCAACCTGCTGAGGCGGTGGGCGGGTGCCATCATCGGCCTTGGCACGCTGCAGGCCAGTGCATTGCTCGACGTGGTGCTGGCCATGTGGCCCATCTGGTTCGGTGCGACCATGCTCGGATTTGCTTACCCGCTCGACGAGCAGTCCAACGCGGTGTTGTTCTATGCCCAGCGGCTGTACCAATTTCCGCTTGGCGTGTTCGGCATCGCGGTAGCAACCGCCGCATTCCCGTTGCTGAGCCGGCTTGCCGCGGATCGCGAGCGATTCCACGGCGCGCTCGTGGATGCGCTTTCACTCTCGATAGCCATCGCGATACCAGCAAGTGTCGGGCTGATGCTGGTTTCGGGTGATCTGACGAGGACCCTCTTCAGTGGCGGCAGTGGCTTCAGCGAGGCCGGCTCAGAGCGGGCGGCGTTCGCCCTCGTCGGCTACGCCTCGTGCGTGTGGGCCTACGCCTGCAACCAGTTGCTTACGCGAGCGTTCTACGCGATGGGCGATACCCGCACGCCGGCGTTCATCTCACTGTTTGCTCTGGCGGCGAACCTCGTGCTCAACCTGTCTCTCATCTGGTTGCTCCGTGAGGCTGGGCTGGCATGGGCTACGGCGATCGTCGCGGGGTTGCAGACGGTTGTACTTCTCGCCGTGCTCGCGAGCAAGCATCGTGTGCGCGTAGCGCGGGAGGCATGGCGCCGGGGATGGAAGGCGATCCCGAGCACCGCGGCCATGGCGATCGCAGTTGGCGCTGTGCTGCTGGCGTGGCAAGGATCCGGTGGGTGGGCGATGCACGCCATGCGGCTTCTTGTGTGTGTCGTCGTTGGTGCGTTGGTCTATGCATCGGCGGCCTGGGTGATCGGCTATCGTGAGCTGGCGCGCGTGCTGCAACGCAAGGAGTCGGGTCTTGGCGATTGACCTCAAGGGCAAGTCGATCGCGATCACCGGCGCCAGCAGCGGCATCGGCAAGGCCACCGCCCTGGCTTGCGCCGAAGCGGGTATGTTGGTCGCTCTTGGTGCGCGACGCGTGGACAAGCTCGAAGCCGTGGCGAATGAGATCGACCAACTCGGGGGCAAGGCGCTCGCGATCGCACTCGACGTGACGAGCGACGAGCAGAGCCGGTTGTTCATCGAGAAAGCCGAAGCCGGGCTTGGCCCCTTGCATGCCGTCTTTGCGAACGCCGGCTTTGGCTTTGATCGACCTGGCCACGAGACCACTGACGAGCAGATGCGCGAGATCTTCGACGTCAACTTCTTCGGTACGTTACGTGTGATCCACCCAGCCATCGAGCGATTCGTCGAGCGAGGCGCGGGTCATGTCCTAATCTGCTCGAGCAGCATCGGCAAGATGGCTATCCCCGGCTATGGCGCGTATTGCGCCACGAAGGCCGCCCAGTGGCACGTCGGCCGGGCGATGCGGCACGAACTCAAGCCGCTGGGGATTCAAGTCTCGACCGTCCACCCGATCGGCACTCAGACCGAGTTCTCTCAGGAGGCTCGCCGCCGCAGCGGTGGGGGGAGCTTGGTGGCCAATACTCCCAAAGCGCTAATCCAGCCCCCGGAGCGCGTGGCCCGCGCCGTGGTGGCATGCCTCAGGAGGCCCAGAACCGAGATTTGGACGAGCGTCACCGGCAGGTTGGGGTTGGGATCGCTCAGCACGTTTCCGAGGGTTGGCGACTTTGTCCTCGACCGTTTTGCACGCAAGCAGGCGGAGATCAATCGAAAGGCCGAACGCCCGGATAACACATAAATAGTCTTGCGTGTATGGCCGGATCCTGATATCGTAGAGAAAACAGTCCAGGCAGGCTTGTGTGAGTGTGCTCGACTAAGTGTACGGAGAAGCGCCGGACTTGCGGCGTTGAAGGAGGGTCTTCCATGTTCAGGCAAGGGATGTGTATCGCGGCGTTCACCGGGTTGGCCTGTACGGCCTTGGCACAGGACGTAGCCATCGTGGCGGCAGCTGGCAGCGCGGGTGCTCTGGGTGTGGAGGCGGTCCTTGTGGACAGCGGGGCTTTCGACAGCGTGACGAACATCGACCTCCAGACGACCACGCCCACGCTGGCCGAACTCGAGGCCTTCGATTCCGTCATCGTGTGGACCAACCTCACGCCGACCGATCCCGTCAGTTTCGGTGACAACCTCGCCGACTATGTCGATGGCGGCGGCGGTGTGGTCGTGGCCGTGTTTGCGAACAGCAGCACGACCACCGACCGTGATATCTCGGGCCGGTGGCGCGCCAACCCGGAATATGAGGTGATCGTCCCTCGAACCGGCAACCAGTCGGGTGCGGCTTCGCTGGGTGCCGTCCTGGACCCCGGCCACCCCATCATGGATGGTGTTGCGTCGTTCTTTGGCGGCACGTCGAGTTTCCGTCCGAACGCGACCGATCTGAACCCCGGCGCCACCGCAATCGCAGAGTGGGACGACGGCCGCGTGCTCGTGGCTATCGGAGCGAACCCAAAGCGTGTTGATCTCGGCTTCTATCCGCCTCCGAGCACGGTTTCGTCCAGCTTCTGGGACATTGGCACCGACGGTGACCTGATGCTCGTCCAATCCCTGCTGTTTGCGGCCGGTGACACCGGCTGCCGGGCGGACCTTGACGGTGATGGTTCGTTGACGATCTTCGACTTCCTGGCATTCCAGAACCTGTTCGATTCCGGTGATCCGCTCGCCGACTTTGATGGCGATGGCGACCTGACCATCTTCGACTTCTTGGCGTTCCAGAACGAATTCGACGCGGGCTGCGATTAGACACCGCCGCTCGGGTATCTGTAGGAGCTACGCAAAACGGCCCCGCTTCGCAGCGGGGCCGTTTGTGTTTGTCGATTCAGATTCCGGGGATCAGGTGATCACCGGGTCTGGGTGTACTGGGCCTCGAGGGCGCGGCCAATACGGTCGCTCGCGTCCATGAGGTGGGCCTTGGTGTAGGTGTCCATCGAGCCCTTGCCCTTCTTCACCGCGCCGTCGATCTCCTGGCGGAGTTCACGGAGTTGGAGGTTCGCCACGTTGGACAGCGCTGCGCCCGACGCGCCCGGGAAGCCCCGGTTGCTCAGGCTGATCAGGCGATCGATGTGCTGACCCTGCAGGCCGCGACGCAGCGAGCTGATCATGGGCTTGCGCTCGGTGTACTCACCGCTGCCGCCTTCGGCAAGTTCCTTCCACGCCGCATCCTTGACGGTTTGCATCACCTCGGCGAGCGTGATGAAATCCTCATCGGCGCTGACATGCACCTCGTTGTTGTACACGCGGTCGAGCGTGGTGGGGTTGAGGATCATGGTCATGGCCGAGGACTGGATGCCGCGGATGCGGTCGTGGATCGGGAAGGCGGGCTCCTCGAAGATCGAGCCCTGGCCGCCGCCGTCCCACCACTTGTCCACGGTCATCTTGCTGAGCAGGTCGGGCGTCAGGCCGTAGGCATCATCGTAGAACGTGTTGTTCACCACGAAGTTCAGGGCCGCGCGCTGCTGCTCAGCTGGAACAGGGGTCAGCGGGGCGAGGTCGCCCGGGTCGCCCTTCTTGGCCCGACTCTGGAAGGTACCGCCGATCCAGTTGGCCATCATGCTCACCGAATTGATGTGCTGGCCCAGCGTGATGTTGTACCCGCGGCGTGCGCGAGCCCAGCTGTCGCCGTCCTTGACGAATTCATCGAGGATCTGGCTACGCAGTTGGTGAACGAGACGCATTTGGTTCTCGGCGTAGTCCAGCGGGTCGGCTGAAAGGTCGTAGCGGCGGGCCAGTGGGTCGGGGCCCCATGTGTCCTCGTCGGTGGCGTAGGACAGGTTCGGGTCTTCGATCTTCTTGAGCACCTCTTCGAGGTTGCCGTCGGTGTAGCCGTACTCGATGGCCCACTTGTCGTAGGCACCGATGTCGATGACCTCGTAGTTGCCCTGGATCTCACCGGCGTCCATGTTGATGTTGATGGGGTTGTAGTCCATCACTGAGGCGGCGAAGGGTTCATTGTCCTTCACCTCTTCGGAGTTGATCTCCTCCATGGTGTAGATGGACGAGGCCCTGAAGTTGTGACGTAGGCCAAGGGTGTGGCCGACCTCGTGGGCGACCAGGTGCGCCAGCGCCGGGCCAACGAACCACTCGGGCACGCCGTCGAGCATCTGTCCGCCTTCCTTGGCTTCCTTCTCGAACAGGCCCAGCACCTCGCCGCTGAGGCGGGCGACATCCATGTTCATGGCCTTGAGGTGCGCCATGTTGCACGTGCCGGTGACCTGGTACGCGGCGACCGGGTCGGCGATCGAGCCGTCCTCGGCGTCGCGAGCCAGCATGGCCGGGTGGCCGCCGTAGGGCAGCGGGCCGCGGGCTTCACGCTGCGCGATGATGTACTCTCGCTGCTCGGGAGCTGCCATCTGAACGCGAGGGTCCCATTGGGGGTTCTCGTCGAGCCAAGCGAGCGTCTCGGGGCCAAAGCCCTCGATGGCCACCTGGGGCAGCAGGTTGTTGTACTGGAACCAGTAGGCCCGGATCCAGCCATCGGTCAGGACAACGTCAGCGTCGAGGATCTCTCCGGTCTGGGGGTTCACGCGGCTTGGGCCGATGGCCGTGCCGATGCCGTTGGTCAGCCAGCGGATGAAGTTGTAGCGGACGTCCTCGGGGTCCTTCTCCATGTTTGCGCCGGTCGTGGCGTCCTGGTACACGACCTCGATGGCGCCGACGATGCCGATGTCCTCGAAGGCCTTGTTCCAGTACTCCACGCCCTCACGCACCCAGCGGCGGTACTTCACCGGTACCTGGTGGTCGACGTAGTACACGATGGCCTGCTTGGGCGGGCTCTTGCTCAGGCTCGGGTCGGCCTTCTCCAGGTTCCAGCGGTTGGCGTACCGCACCCACATTTGCGAGCCGTCCATCTCCGAGAAGTCGCGGTAGCTGGTGGTGAAGAAGCCCACGCGCTCGTCGGCCTTGCGGGGCTTGTAGCCCGGCGTGCCCTTGATGTGGCTGATGGAATAGTGGTAGATGGCGAACTGCCCGCCCGCGTCGGGTGCTTCGATGGCGATCTCGACGTTCTCCGGGAAGGCCTTCGCGGTCGTGATGGTTGCCAGACGCGAGTTCAACCGTGAGGCCCGTGGGCCGAAGAAGGTGCCAGCGTTGTTGACCAGGAGTTGATCGAGGTCGATCACCGGCTGGCCGTTGGGGCCCTTAGCGACGATCGGCACCTCGAGCAGCACACGATCGGTGAAGATGCGCTCGATGCCCTGCTCGACGCCCTTGTCGCCGCCGGCGCGGACTTCGGTTTGCGGCTGGATCAGTGCCAGGCGGTTGTTGTACTTTTTCCAGTACACGTACAAGTCGCCCGACTGGAGGCCGGCGAAGATGTCGCCAGAGCCCATGGTCATGGCGAAGAAGTGCTTCTGCCGCTCGAAGCCGCGGGGGAGCTCGGCCAGCAGTTGCCCGTCCTTGTCGCGCTTCCAGATGTTGAAGAAGCTCTTGCCGTCGGCGGTGGAGACCACTTGCTCGTAGCCCTCGCTCACCTTGTCGAACGGTGGCAGATCGCCTTTGCCCTGGCCGTACGCTTGGCCGGCAAGGGCGAGAAGCGCGGCCGTGACACCAACGATGCCTGTTCTGTTCATCGTGTTCCTCATGATCCTCGTACTCCGTGTGTGAAGGCTTCCGCGGTGGCCGATGCCAGGGGCTGGAACGCCCGAGGGCCAGTGGCCTGCCAATCCCCTGTGGCTGCCCGAAGGCCGGCCCGGGGTCCAACATCCATGTCGCTGATCCTATGAGGGACGCGCCAGGGCGTCCCATCTTGCTTGCTTTCGTGCCGTTTCGGGCGGTTTTGCGTTCGAGAGCCCACCGGGGGCAGCGGTCAGCCCAGAGAGCGACCGTCCACTTGAACAGCCGAGAACCTCTCGGGTTTCTCATCGGTCATCGAATGATCGGACTGTTGCAATGGCTGAGTTATTCCCGCCGGATCAGCCGGGTGAGGTCGCTCGGCCGGGCCCGCCCATAGCACCAACACGGCCGTCAGGGTGCCGAAGACGAGTGCCGCAAGCTGGAAATCCCTATCCCTCGTGGCCAATTCGGTCGGGTCGTCGTAGTCGCCTCGTTCGAGCAAGATGATGCAACGCAGCACGGCGAAGGTGGCCGGGAGCATGGTGAGCCAGAGAAGGTTCAAGCCGAGGCGGGGGGAATCGCCAATGCCAAGGGATCGTCCGCCGAAGATCCAGACGAACCGAGACTCGTTGTCCTGCACGTACCCGGCATAGGTCAGCAGCATCGCGACGGCCGTCACGACCACCATCATGCGGAGGAGTTCGTCGGTGTAGATGCCCTGGACGGCCCGGGCCGCGGTAGCGTCGTCGCCCAGGGTGCGGCGTTCGCCCAGGCGTTTGCCGAAGGCCAGGAACATTGCCAGAAAGAGCGTCACGTTGAGCAGCCAGGTGCTGGGCGTGAGGCCGACAGCCGCACAACCGCCCAGCACTCGCAACACGAATCCGAGCGCGAGGCTGAGCACGTCGAGGACAGGAACGCCCTTGAACTTCAGGCTGTAGGCGGTGACGTTGAGGACATAAATGAGGAGCAGACCACCGAGGGCGAGTGCGTGCGTTGATCCGAGGATCGGTCCCAATGTTGCCACGCATGCGGCGGCAAGCCCCCAGAGGGCAGCCGCATACACGCGGGCGGTGCCGGGTGAGATCCGGCCCGACGCGATCGGGCGGCGGCGCTTGCGTGGATGCAAGCGGTCGGCTTCGGCATCGCGCAGGTCGTTGACTACATAGCAGCCGCTTGAGGCCAAGGCGAAGGCGGCCATCGCGAGCGTGACCGCCCATATCTCATCAATCGCCGTGGCGCCGCCGAAGAACGGCCCCACGGCGACGAATATCGATTTGGACCACTGCTTGGGTCGGGCTAGTCGGAGCAGTGCCTTCCACGTGGACTCACGCGGCGAGCCAGCCGAGCCGATGGCATCGGGACTGGGGTTGGCGTGGTCGGGAGCTTCGGTCATGCGATCTCACTGGGGTATCGGTCGTGGCCCGGACCAGATCGACCGTGGGCCGTCCCGAGCGTAACAATCGGGCTTTGGGGCCGGTAAGTCCAACCGCTCGATCGGTTCTGCGTGGCCCGGACTTGGAGAGTTCGCATCGCCCATTCCGAGTCGCAAGCCGAGCAAGCAGACGGCGCATCCGGCAGCAGCCGGATCTGGCCCGCGCTCGTGTTGCCAGTGCTCTTCGGGCTGGCTCTCGCGCCGATCGCGGCCCTGAATGTGCGGCATGCCAGCGGGCGAGCGACCTTCGACCAGGTGCTGTTCCATGAGCACACGGTCGACGCGATGATCCCAAGTTGGCCGGTCCTACACCTGACGTATCCCGATCATTTTGTGGCCATGACGCCGGGGTTTCACTGGGTGCTCGCTGGGGTGGCCAAGCTGACTGGGATGGGTGACCCCGGGCTCCGGCTGTTCGTACTCGTCGCGACCGTCGCGGTCTTCTCCGTGCTCGGCATCATGCTGGGCAAGCGCTGTGGCGTGGTGATGGGGTCGGTGCTGGTCGCGCCCTTCATGGCGTCGGTGTATGTCGCCAGTTCGAGCGCCTGGATGCTGGCCGACAACGCTGGGTGGATGTGGGTCTGCCTGCTGGCGATCCTGGCGTTGTGGCACTCACCGACTGCCAGGTGGGCCGTTGTAGCCGGTGCTGGGCTGCTGCTCGCGGTGTGGACGAGGCAGAGCTACTTGTTCTTGGCGGCACCACTGTGGGTGGCCGCATGGCTGAAAGAAGCACCAGGTGGGCCGGCGGGCAGCAACCCGCTCGTGGCGATTCCGACGCGCGCGAAGAACTTGCTGCCGATGGCTGTGGCCACGCTACCGGCCATCGCATTGCTGGTCTACTTGTATCGCGTCTGGGGCGGCTTGGTTCCCCATGAGTTCCAGGGGCAGTACGACGGTGCGAATCCATCGAACATCGCGCTCCAATTGGTGATGCTGGGCGGGTTTTCGATCTTCTTCCTGCCAGCACTACTTGGTGTTGGTGAGGATGGCTGGCGCCGGCGCTGTCGAGGGATCATCCGCCGGGCGATCCCATGGATGATCCTCAGCGGCGTGCTGGCGGCAGCAATCACCTCGTTCGTGCCGACGACGTCCAACCCCAAGGCCGGTCGGGCTGGCCTGGTGTGGAGCGCGGCCGACAAGATCAACCTGCTGGGGCCGATCGGCGATTGCAATCCGCTGATCGTGGTCGTGGCAACCGGCGGCGGTGCCTTGCTGGTGCTGGTCCTGGCTTGTACTCCCACCCGCCAGCGATGGGTGCTCGGGGCCTTGTTTGCCGGGTTCGGGATCGCGCAGGGAGCGAGTTCCGAGGTGTGGCAGCGGTATCACGAGCCGTTCGCGCTGCTCTTTCTTGCGCTAGCGACGATGGTTGCCGCGAGCGCGCGCGGCCTCAATGGCCGGAGCGTGCCCGGAGTGCAGGTCCTGCCCATCGCGTTGCTCGCTTTGGGTATGGCAGTCATCTCAGCGGCAATGATGTGGAAGAACGAAATCAACCCCTGGCTGCAGGGCAAGGACCAGATACCCGTCAGTTCGCTTCTGCCGGAGCCTCCGGTTGCGTCTCAGAGTCCTTCCGACCCGATCCCGCCCGAGTGATGAAGAGTTCCTGCGCGCGGTGCGTGCCGGCACCGAGGTCGTGCATGCGATAAGCCGTGGCGCGCCAGGCTTTGGGACGCACGAATGCCTGGTCGAGCGCCAGCACTGGCAAGGTCTTGATGTCACGTTGGCCGTCGAACACGAAGCGGGGCCAGCCGTAGTCCGGTCCGATGCCCGCTTGCGCGTGCGCGCTGGCCATGCCGGGCAGCAGTTTCGAGATCGCTGCCGAACCGCGGCCCGTGTTGAAGTCGCCGACGACGAGGTCGGCGTTGGGGAAGCCTCGGGTGGTCTCCCGTTGCATCGGGCCGGCGGCGGTAGCCTTGTACGTAGAATGCGCCGATTCGGCGATCGCGTTCAGCGAGGGCTCAACGTACGCCATGCGACCACGTTTCGGATCGCTCGGCCAATCGATGCCCCAGACCACGATCGAGCCCGAGTCGAGTTCGACCCGCGCGAACATGGCGGTGCCGTCGTCGATGAGGTCGGGCTCGGGTGTCTTGCCTTGGAGCCCGAGAGTGGCCCAGCCCGCCGACGACATGGGCTTGCCGCTGATAAACACGAACCGGCCGCCGCGACGTACGTGATCGCCGACGTTGCGCGCGTCGACTTCTTCTGGAGCCAGCATGCGCACAATGTCGGGCCAGTCGAGCCTGAGCGGCGGGTTGGCGAGCACAACCACGGCCGGGGTGTCGCGGTGGAGCGCGAACGGGTCGGCTTCCCTCAGGAACGCGTGCAGCGCCTCGTCGGTGGCCTCGGTCGCGTTCCAGTGATACGCACGCAGAACGGTGGGGGTCGGCGACCGGAAGATGGCGTTCTCGAGGTGCCAGTGAACCAGCGCGACGTGCACCGTCACGACGGCGGCGAGCACGAGTGGGCCGAGGCGTGCCCACCGGCCCTTGCCGGGCGTTTCGAGCAACACAGTCAGAACCGTCAGCAACCAGATCACCAGCAGCCACGCTTCGGCTGGAGTCCAGAAGAGCCACTGGCTCCACACGGAGTTGTCGGTAAAGACCCGGCCCGCCAGGAAGCCGAGTGTCGCGACGAAGAGGGCCACGCGGAATGCCCATGCCAAGGCCATCCGGCAGCGACGACGCCAGCGTCGTGGCTCTAGGTTGGATGGTGGTGGGGGTTCGGTCATGCGCGGTGGTGCGGAATTTCTGTGCTCAGGCCATCGGCCGTGCGAGCGCCCGGGCTGCACAGGCCGATAGGGTTTCTGATGGTGAGAGGCATGCTGGCTCTGGTGATGGTTGGGTGCTGGATGCTGGCTGGCTGTGGTGAGGCCGGTGTGCCCGTTCCGGCCAGTGGTACGCCGGTGCCGACGGGAACGATCGATGCCGACTTGGTCGAGGCGATCGCCCTTTCGAGCTACCAGACCAGCCCGCCGGGTCACCCAAGCCTGGAGTGGCCGGAGTTGGCGCCTCAGATCGAAGCCGCCCGGCGTCAATTGGACCAGTTGCCCAATCTCGCTCAGCCTGGGCCACCCTCCGATCCGCTGGCCGCGCGGGCGACTTCATCCCAGGTGCGCGGTTTGGCCGAAGCGCGGCGGCGGGCCATGGTGCTCCGGGCGGAGTCGGCGCGGCTGCTTGCTGCGGGCGATCCGGATGGAGCGGCGGTCGAATTGGAGGGTGTGCTTGATCTGGCTCAGCAACTCTCAACGTGGGGCGTGCCCGCGGCAGCGGAGACCGCGGCCGAGTTCATTGGGCTGGTGCTGGACGCGATGGACCAACCAGATGTCGCACCGATGACGATCGCGCTCAGCACGATTAGCGGGGCCAGACTCAGGATTCGCTTCGAGGCGTTGGATGCCAACGACCCCGCGGGCAGGATGCGAGCGCTGACCGAGAGCGCAGTCGTCCGCATCGAAGCGATGCGATCGAGAGCGAGGGGTGTCGATGGCCCGACGGCGGTCCGTGGCGTAGCGGGACGATACGTGTCAGGGGCGGCCCTCGGGACCTTGGAAGAGATCGACCATGTCACGCAAGAGGCGTATTCGTTCTCGAGGGCCCTGGCCGACGGGTGGGAGAAGCCGTCGCGCTCGGCCATTACGCAGCGATTGCGTCACAGGCAGGAAGAAGATACGACGGGGGTCCTGGTTGTGCTGCTGGGCGATGCGGCCGAGGCGTGCGACGACGATGCGCGATTGCGTGAGCGAATCGCGGGCGCTCTTGAGAGCTTGCGATGAGCCGCGTGATTGCGCTGGCTCTCATACTGGTGGTCGCCACGGCCACGGGTCAACGAGACGACCAAGCCGTACCAAGTACAGATGTGTTCGCGTATGTTGACTCATTCGATGCGAGTCTGGTTGAGCGGGTTGGGATGGAGCGGCACGCGGCTCGGAGCGCTGGCGTAGAGGGCGATGCCGAACGATGGGGTGTGACGCTCGCGTTGTTGCTCGAGATTTCCAGGAGCGAGCGCAATCCACCGAGTCGGGCCGTGGCGCTCGACGCGGTGCTTGACGAATTGGTGCGCCCGCGGGCTCGCGGGCTCATCAAGGGGTTGTCGATTGACCGAAGGCGATCGCTGGGCGCGGCGCTGTCGGGATTGGATCCCAACGACCCCGTGGGCATGCGCCGGTACGTTCGGCAACTGGCACAGCGGCGGCTGGACCTGTTGACCAAGGACGTGCTCAACGGCGACGATCCGAACACTGCCCTGGACGGTCTGTTGTCCGCCCACGGTTGGCGGGCGGCGGGCGGCGATGGCCCGCTCGGCCGGCAGCGTGCCCAGGATCGTGGCGACTTTCGAGCAGTCGGGCGGCATGAGGTGAACAGGCTGGAAGGCATGACGCGGCGGCACATGCTGCTTCCGCCCACCGAGGCGTTGGCGGGGGTGCCTGACGAGGAACTCGAACGCAGGTGGCAGCGGGCCCGCAACCTTTCTGGCCACCTAGACCGGTTGTGGGTTCATCAGGATGGGCCTCGCATCCACGACTTTCTCCTCGACCTGATGCTGCGTGACGCCACCGGTGTCGTCCGGCTTGTCCATGCTGACACGCAACTGCTGGCCCAGGCCGATCGCGAGCGGCGTTGGCGGTTGCGCGAGGCGGTGTGGAGGCTCGGCGGTGGATGACCGCCCGGCAACCGCGCATGTCAGCGTGTGGGTGCTGATCGGTGCGATGGCCTTTGGGCTGTTCGGGCTGGCGCCGCTGGTGCTTTGGGGCCTGTTCTTTCCGCCGGCGCTGATTCTGGCCCTTGCTGCGGCCGCGGGCGTGCTGTCCGCACTCGTACGCCTGGCCCGTCGGGACAAGGGTGTCGCGGCCACACGCATCGGCGTGCGCGGGCGACGATTCTCGGAATTGGTGCCGTCGACCGGGCTGGCGTGTCCGAGATGCTCGTACGACCTGGTTGGTGCCGACGGTGATCGCTGCCCAGAATGTGGCGAAGATCTGGAACTGATCGTCCGTACGCAGGTGCACCACGAGTTCATCCAGTCCAACGCCGGACCGGGCATTAGCCAGCGGGACATGCGCGGCCTAACCGCGCCGACGGCGAAGGTGCTCGGCTTTACCATTATGCTGCCCGCGTTCGTGGCACCGCTCGGGGTCGTGGTCTTCAAGGCCACTGATTCGAGAGCCCCGGCGATCTTTTCAGTGGCGAGCGTGCTCTACGTCACGTACGCCGCGTTGAGATGGTGGCGACGGGACTTGGGCGACGACCTTCCGCGACAGCGCAACGAGGCGCTGCTGGGGCTTGCGCTCGTTGCGCTTCTATCGGTTGTGTGTTCGCTCATCGACCTGGCGTACTGACACCTAGTCGCTTACGCCCAAATCGGCCTTGGTAAAGATCGCATGGAACGGCACGCCGGTGGCCTCGATGGCGTCGCGCGCGCCTTCCTGCCGGTCGATGGTGGTGACTACGCCCGCGACGGTGGCACCCGCATCGCGCAATGTGTTTACGGCTTCCACCGATTGGCCGCCGCTCGTGGTGACGTCCTCGAAGAACACGACCATGTCGCCGGTGTTCAGTTCTCCCTCGAGTTGTTTGGCCGTGCCATAGTCCTTCTTGGCGTTGCGGATGAAGATCGACGGTAGTCCGAGCCGCAGGGCGCAGGCCGTGACCAGCGGGATGCCGCCGAGCTCGGCGCCCGCGAGCCGGCGCGGCATGGCAGCGTGGGGGTCGAGCAGGGCCCTGGCTCGCTCGGCGAGAAGGTCGGCTACGGGTCCAAGTAGTTCCGGGCGCGTGCTGAACTTGTACTTGTCGAGGTAGTACGAACTGGTCCGGCCCGATCGCAGGGTAAAGGTGCCGCGGAGCAGGCAGGCCTCGGCGACGCGGGCGGCCAGATCGTTCGTATTTTGAGCGGGTGCAGGACGGGCTGGGGCGTGCGGCGACTCCATAGGAGCAGGATAGGGGAACAGTCCGCTCGACCGCTGGGATCGTAAAGCCGACGTATTGGCAGGAGTACACGTGCTTCCGCCGGTGGGTTGGGGTGGCATGAGCGGCAATGATCTGGTTGTGGGCTGGCCACCGTCGCGCCTGGCTTGGGCTGGGTGTGTATTGGCGGAGAATCCCTCGATCGACTGTGCGTGCATCTGACGCGAGAGGAAGACGATGAAAAACGGGGAGAACCCTTCAGTCTGCATGAAGCTTCGGACGCTCGCCGGCGTGCTTGTGGCCGCTGTGGCGGCCCTCGGATCCCCGGCGCTCGCCCAGCCCAACATGCCCGAAGGTGAGCCAGCACAAGAAAGCAACCCGTTCGTGCTGAAGCAGCCCACCGCCCGAGAACTACCCAGCATCCTCAAGCGTGACGCCGAGGGTCGGGTGGTATGGATTGAGGGCGACCCGTCCCGCAAGGCCATCGACGTGATGGATGTCTCGACCTCCGACCGTCGCACGATGGAGCGTTTGCTGGCCGAGCGCGATGCGCAGCTCCTCCGGGCGGCCATTCCGAACACCGACAAGATCGTGCGTGCTCTCGAGGCCGTTCGCACCAACGAGACGATGAGATTCGATGCTTTCGGCCGCAAGATCATGGATTCCCTCGGCGAGTTTGGCCGGCGTGGCGCGTACAACTACGACGCCGTGGTGCGCCGGGCGCTGCCACGAGGCGTGTACACCGATCTGAATGCCATCGTGCGTGAATACAACCTGGCGCGCATTGCCGAGGAGCGTGCAGTCCTGCTGGCTCGTGCTCAGGAGGAGGACATGACGGAGATCCTCCTGCGTGATTCAACGATCTTGCAGCGCTTCCAGCAGCTTGATGTCGCCGCCGACGCGGCCCGGATGCTCCGGGACCATTTTGGCGGGGATGAAGCATTGGCCAAAGCCCACCCCGGACTGGCGGCCACAATCGAGGCGGATGGATTCTGGGTCGCGATGTCGGAACTGGGCGACGAGCAGCTGGCCGAGTTTGTGTCTGATCAGACCGATCTTCAAGTCTCTTTCCCCAGCCCAGAAGGCGGGGAGGCGTTGGCGCCCCTGGCCCGCGAACGCCAAGATCCGTCCGTGCGCTCGGAAGTCACGGGCCCGAGCGACGCGGAACTCGAGGCGATGCGCGCTCCGATCGGCGACGGCCCGAGCGTCGCCCGTCGCGGGCCCGATGGACGTGTCGTGCGACTCGAGCGTTCGAGCTACATCGAGGCGTACCACCTGATGGTGGCCAACGGCTCCATGACCGATGCCGATGCCGAGCGGCTGCGGACGGTTATCGAAGATCGAGATCGGGTCTTCGACGAGCAGGCCCTGCGGTTGTACGAGTTCTTGCTGGGTTCGGCGTCGCATGGCCGCGTCGAAGAGGGCCCACTCGAAGAGGCCGTCCTCAACCGGGAGTGGCGGCGTGCAAGCCTCATGTATGGGGCCTGGCTGAATGAGCAACTGCCGGCACCGTCGACATTTCACAACGACCTACGAGTGCGCGAGGCTATCGAGCAGGAGACGCTGATCGAGCTCGCGCGGATCGCCAACGAGTATGACAACGGCCACATCTTCGATGCTCGTGTTGAGTTGCTCAGGATGGTGCGCGACGACGAGACCATGACCGACCCGCGCGTTGCGATGCCGGCCAACATCAAGCGGCCCTGGCGGCTCCAGCAGATCATCCGGGATGCCAAGGCGTCGTACGCCAGACAACTGCGGGTCACCGCACCAGAGTTTCGCGGCATACTTGCGGAACTCGACGTCGAGCCCGAGGTTGCCAACACCCTCAGGTACGTCGTGGCCGCCGATGGCCCGATGACCGAACTGGACTTCTGGGAGGTGGCGGTCAAGCTGCCGCTCTCGGCCCACCGCGAACTCATCCAGAAGCGGACCGGCTACGAAGCCCCCGAGCCGGGATTCTTCGAAGGGAAGACACCCGTGCCGGCTACGGGCAGCCCGGGTCGGTGAACGGCCGAGGCTCGGGAGGCTAACAATGTCGTTCATGCGTGGGGCCGCCACGAGACTATTACAGCCATCTCGCTCGGCGGGAAGGGGAGATTCGATGAAGCGGAGTATTTCGAGTTTGGTGGTTGGCGTGATGGTACTCGGCGCGAGTGTGCCGGCGCTTGGCCAACTGGCCCCGGCCCAATCGGGGCAGTCGAGCAACCAGTCGGCATCGCCCCGGTGGGAGCCCATCTACACCCTCGATGCCGATGGCAAGCCCGTGGCGCCGGCGACTTGGAACGACATCGCGGCGATGACCGTAAACCCGACGCTGACCACGGACCAACGCGGGCCGATCGAGGAGCGGGTTCGCGCCTGGCTGGACGAACTCCAGCAGGTGGTCATCGAGAACCCCGATCTGGCGCTCGAGGTGGCTAAGGGGATCTTCGACTCGGTCGATCTCGAGGATCGTGGCGAGTTGACCTACGTCTCGGAGATCATGCGGACGCTGAGCATGACCAGGCAGCTGACCTCGTTCCTTGTCAACTCGGGTGTGTTCACGAACGAGCAGGGCGAGACCAACCGCCTGATCGTGCAGGACTACTCGCGCGTCCAGAGTGACGCCGTTGCCCAGAGCTTGCAGGCCGAAGAGGGCGAAGATCAGGCTCGTGAGATGCAGAAGCTGATGGCTCGGGTAACCATGACCAGCATGACGGACGATGCCATGCGGATGTTCCGGTCCGTGGCGGTTCGGGGCGCGCCGGATGCCCGAGCCGCTGTCGAGCGGGCAGGCCTCGAAGCGGCGCAGTTCTCAGGCCAACTCGGAGCCGTTGAGCAAGCCCAGGGTGACGCTGCCAAGGAGGCGGCCATGATCGCGCTCATGGACCAGATGGAGACCATGGAGTTAATCCGGTTCGTCAAGGCCCTGGATGAGAAATTGCCCCCCGTGGCGCTCCCCCAGCTCTCCAAGATCGGCACGGCCGAGGTTCCTGGTGACGACAACGACGGCTGATGCCGTCGGCATGATCGTGGCGTGAGAGCCGGCGCGGCGCGAGCCATACACTTGCGCCATGCCGACCTTCTACGTCACAACGCCCATCTACTACGTCAACGACCGGCCGCACATCGGCCACTGCTACACCACGCTACTCGCCGATGTCGTCGCTCGCTTCCGGCGCCTCGACGGTGACGACGTGCTCATGCTCACAGGCACCGACGAGCACGCCGAGAAGGTAATCCATCGGGCCAGGGAGGCGAGCGTAAGTGTCCAGGAATGGGCAGACCGCAACGCCCAGGCATTCCGCGACGCGTTCGCATTCATGGAGCTCTCACAGGACGACTTTGTCCGAACCAGCGAGGATCGGCACAAGTCGCGAGCAAGCGCATACATCCAGAAACTTGTTGATAGCGGCGACATCTACCTCGGCGACTACGTGGGCTGGTATGACCCGGGTCAGGAGGAGTACGTCACCGAATCGGTTGCCAAGGCCCACGACTACAAGAGCCCAGTCAGCGGCAAGCCCCTTGAGAAACGCACCGAACAGAACTACTTCTTCAGGCTCTCGGCTTTCGAGGATCGGCTGAATGAGCACATCGACGCCCACCCACGATTCGTCCAGCCCGAGGCCCGGAAGAACGAGGTGCTCGGCCGTCTTCGGCAAGGGTTGCAGGACGTACCGGTCAGCCGGGCCGTGAAGGACGACGTCGGCGAGGATTGGGGCATCCGCATGCCCAACGACCCTGGCCACCGCGTCTACGTGTGGATCGAGGCGCTGTGTAACTACCTGACGGTGGTCGACACGACCGAGCGACGGCACTATTGGCCCGCGTCGATGCACCTGCTCGCGAAGGACATTCTCTGGTTCCACGCCGTCGTCTGGCCGGCCATGCTGATGGCCCTCGACGAACCGTTGCCCGGCTGCGTGTACGCGCACGCGTACTTCGTGGCCGAGGGACGGAAGATGTCCAAGAGCATGGGAAACTTCATCGAGATCGATCAGCTCCGTGCGTACGGCGAACGATACTCGGTCGATGCGGTTCGGTGGTATTTGGCGACCCAGGGCCCCCTCGGCGCCACAGACGCAGATTTTGCGCACGCGAACTTCATCGATGTATACAACGCCGAACTGGCCAATGGCTTGGGAAACTGCGCCAGTCGTGTGGTGAACATGATCCACAAGTACTTCGACGGCAAGGTGCCCGACGCGCGCGATGCGACGGTGCATGGGGATGTCGATTGGCCTTCGATGACCGGCGGCCACGTGCAGAAGACGCGCGATTGCTTCGGCTTGGTCGATCTTCACGGTGCGGGGCACCAGGGGCTGGCCATCGTGACGGCTATCGATGGATACATCAACAACACCGAGCCCTTCCGTCTGGCCAAGAAGCTGACCGGGCCGGACGATCCGCAACACGCTGATCTCGCCTTGATCCTGTACAACTGTGCCGAGGCGCTGCGGATTGCCGCGGTGCTCTTGCTGCCGTTCTTGCCGCAAAAGGCCCAGGCCGTGCTCGACATGCTTGGGGCCAGCACCTCCGGTAACGGTGAACTGGAAGCACACGCGCAGTGGCGAGGTGAGCACGGGCTGAAGGCCGGCACGCCAGTGGTCAAGGGCGAGGGCCTGTTCATGCGGGCCGACACCGAAGAGGCAGCCCCGGGGGCCTGAGGAGCATCACGCACGTGCGTAAGGGGCCACCATTCCGATTCCGATCGGCCGTGCACGCGGTCTCGGCGCGCGACTATTTGGTGCAGAACGGTGTGCCCGCTCAGGTGGTGGGTGGCAACAGCGATGCCGCGATGTTCCAGGGCCGCAACGGCGGGCCCTACGAGGTCATGTTGCTTGCCCGGGCCGACGCCAAGCTGGCGACATACCTGCTTGAGCAATGGTCGCAGGAGCCAGTCGAGATGGAGGGCGACTTGGACGACCACGCTGCGCCCGACCTGAGCTTGCTCGATCCATCAATGGCCCCAAGTTGCCCGAACTGCTCTGCCGGCTTGCCGCTCGACGCCTTGCTGGCGGCGTGCCCAAAGTGTTCGTCGCCGGTCGACGTGGCCGCGCTCATCGTCTCCGAGCACGGTCCCGAGGCGCTCGACGTGTGCTACGAGGACTCCATCTCGACCGATGAGTTGCTGGCAATGCAGGTCCAGATACCCGCTTGCGCAGCTTGCGGTGGTCCCGTCAACGAGACCGGCGCATGCGGTTGGTGCGGGCGCCGAAGCAAGTAGTCGTTCAAGAAGCGAGCGCGGGCTCGTATCGGTGCAGGTCGACCAGTCGGCACTCGCCGGGCGTGATGTCCTCGTCCACGTCGATGGTCGCCATCTGCCCGGTGCGCAGCGTCGGCCCCGGCATGCACACGCCGGCACTCGGGCCGTGCAGCAGGATCGAGACCATCGCCGTCACGGTCGGGTTATGGCCCACGAGCAGCACCGGGCCGCTGTTGGTGTGGTTTGCGATGGCGGCGATGGCGGCGCCAGCCGGGCAGGCCGGGAGCAGGTCGTCAAGGGTCGTGATCAGCAGGCCCAGCTCGTCAGCGATAGCCTGGGCCGTCTGTTGGGTGCGGACGGCCGGGCTGGCGAGGACTCGACGTGGCTGCTGGCCCGCTTGGGTGCCACTGAGATGGCCGGCCAGATATCGAGCCTGGAGCCGCCCCTCACGGGTGAGTGGACGATCAACGTCGAGCCCGGTGACAGACTGAGATTCTGCCTCGGCATGGCGGCAGACATGGATGTGCATGGCATGAACCCCTCACGGCCAGCCTCCTCGCAGGCTCCACGAGACATAGCTTCGTCGAAATACAGGGGCAACGCAATACCAAACTCTACCCAAATCTTGGCGAATATGTCGCTTATGCACGGGAACTTCCTTGGCACAAGGGAAGTTCCGCCGCGTATGGGGTTGCATGGCTCGGCGATTTGTGGGAACATAGAGAAGAGGCGGCTACGGCTGTAAGGGGAGGCCGAGGAATGTTTGAGAACGGATTCGCACAAATTGTGACCCTCACCGCGATCGCGGCTGGGTCACTGATCGCTCGTGCCAGCCTGGCGGGTCCGGGTGTCGCCGAGCACGCGCTGCTGGTCGTCGACCCGAGTTCGCCCCACGCGATGCGAGCGGCCAACGAATACATCGCTGCCCGCGGCCTGCCTGAGACGGCGGTGCTCTACATGACCGCCGACGCGGCCAACTTCACCGCGTTCCGCAACGATAACCTCGGAGCGCTTTTCGGCGAGATCGCGGCGCGCGGCATCGCCGATCGGGCCGACTATGTGATTGTCGCCCCGCCCTCGCGGTACCGCATGGGCGCGTCGACGACCGTCACCGACGGGTGTGCCCCGGTCAACAACTTCGGCATCTCCAGCGCGTACACCATGGCGTTCTATGCCGACGAGGTGCTCACCGGCACGCTGGGCGTGACGCGCACGCAGCCGTTCCATCGACCGATCGGCGAGCCTCGCGCGTTTGACAGCGAGGTCGAGTATCTTGCCGGCAACCCCAGCACTTCGGGCCTGGCGCGGCAGTCGTTCATCGGCTCGGTGCTCGGCTGGACGGGTGAGCGCGGCAACACAATCGACGAGGTCGTGGACATGATCGCACGCTCGGTGGCGGCCGATGGCGCCTGGCCGGGCGGCTCGCCCGACACGTACTACTTCATGAACACGACCGATGCCGCTCGCAACGTGCGACAGCCGCAGTACGCCGCTGTGATCGCGGATTTCACCGGCAAGGGCACCGGAGCCGTGCAGCAGGATGGCACGGTGCCAACGGGTGGTGTGACCGCCGCTGGCATCATGACCGGCGTGGCAAATCCGCCCATCGATGCGGGCGATTTCACGTTCGGCCCGGCGGCGTTTGCCGACCACCTGACAAGCTTCGCGGGGCACTTCGGTACCGGCAGCCAGACCAAGATGAGCCGCTGGATCGCCAAGGGCGCGGTTGGCAGTTCCGGGGCAGTGGAGGAGCCTTGCAACTACACGGGCAAGTTCCCGCACGCGCGGTTCCACTATTTCTACGACCAAGGCGCGACGATGGGCGAGGCCTACCTCCGCAGCATCGGATTCATGCCCTTCCAGGTGCAGTTCATCGGCGACCCGTTGGCGCGCCCGTTCGCGTACATCCCGGATGTCTCGTTTGTTGGTCTTGGCTCGACCATCTCGGGATTGGAGAGTTTCAGTGCGATGGGAAGCACCGCAAAACCGGCCGCGAGCGTCGATCGTTTTGTGCTGCTAGTTAATGGCGTAACGGTCGTTGAGACCGGGGCCGCTGGCATGTTCGATCTCGACACCACGACGCTGCCCGATGGTGTGAATGAGATCCGCGTGATCGGTTACGACGACACGCTGCTCGAATCGCGCGGCAGCGCGACGGCACTCGTGACCATCAACAACCAGGGACGGCTGCCCACCGTCACGCCATCGCTCACCTCGGGCGAATTGCAGACACGGCTCACGTTCGATCTAGCCGCGTCCGGCGCCGACGAGATCCGCCTAATGCGCGCGGGAGCGGTGCTCGCCGCGCTGGACGGGGCGGGCGGGAGCGTGGCCTTGTATGGTTCTGATCTTGGTCAGGGCCCGAGTACCGTGTGGGCCGAAGCGAGCTACGCCGACGGGAGCGTCGCGCGTTCGACCCGGCGGACCATTACGATCGACGAGGGCACGCCGGGCGCCCCCGTGGTGCCTGTGGCGTTCGATTACACGCGCGTGATCGAGCCCGGGCAGAGCGTGCTTGTCTCGCTGCCCGCTGCGGTACGCGACGACGCAGCCAGTGTGTCGTACGAGATTGCCAGCGCGCCGTCGAGCGATGCAGAATTGTTGTGGCACGACGGGAAGGCGTTCGCGCTTGTGAGCATGGATTCGGACGCAACCACAGGTGACACACTCACCTTCCGGGTCACTGGCTCGGTTGGGTCGGATTCTGGTATCGTCACGCTGGCCCTGCCCGCCACCGGAGATTGCCGTGCCGATCTTGACGGCGATGGGTCGCTCACGATCTTCGACTTTCTGGAATTCCAGAACCTGTTCGCGGCGGGCGACCTCGTGGCCGATTTCGATGGGGATGGCCGTCTGACGATCTTCGATTTTCTGGCGTTCCAGAACGAGTTTGCGCTGGGGTGCTGATCGGCGTTCGTTCGCGCGGGCGTGACCGATTGGCGCGATGAAGATAAAGAAATGTTGATCTGGATGGAGTTGTGTGCAACGCAATCGGCTCTAGGCGCATTAGGGTGTATTGCGGGGGCATGAGAGCCATCCTGAGCAGGAGAACGACAGATGCAGAGCAAGACAACGAAGACTCCGCGAGCCTTGGCCATGCTGACCGCGACGGGCTTGGTTGCGAGTGTGGCGCAGGCCCAGGTCGACGTGCGGACCGAGGTGTTCCTGACCGGGCTCGACGAGCCGACAGCGCTCGTCCATGCCTCAGGGGACTACGGCCGGGTGTTCGTGACCGAGAAGGACGGCGCGATCCGTATCGTGCGCGACGGCGTGCTGCTGCCCACGCCGTTCCTCGATATCGACCCGCTAATTTCCAGCTTCGGCGAGCGTGGGCTGATTGGCATCGCAATCAGCCCGGAATTCGATAGCGACGGATGGGTGTTCGTTCACTATTCCAACAACGCTGGCGACACCGTCATCGCGCGATATACAGCTTCGACGAGCAACCCCGATGTGGCGGACCCTGACAGCGGCGTCATCCTGTTGACGGTCGACCAGCCATTTAGCAACCATAACGGCGGCTGGATCGGCTTCGGGCCCAACGACAACCACCTCTACATCGCGCTCGGCGACGGCGGCAGCGGCGGCGATCCGCTTGGCAACGGCCAGCGATTGACCACGCTGCTGGGCAAGATGCTCCGCATCGACGTGCTGGGTACGCCCGACCCGGGATCTCAGTACGCCATCCCGGCGGATAACCCCTTTGTCGGCACGGGTAACAGCGAAGAGATCTGGGCCTATGGCTTGCGGAACCACTATCGCAACGACTTCGACCCGGCCAATGGTGACCTCTACATTGCGGATGTGGGCCAGGGCGCCCGCGAAGAGGTGAACTACCAGCGCGGGGATAGCGCCGGCGGAGAGAACTACGGCTGGAAGTGCCGCGAGGGCGATCGTTGCTTCTCGACCGCGGAACCGTGCCCGACGAGCTGCGATCCCGCGCCCTTCGTGGAGCCGGTCATCATCTACGACCACTCGGCCGCGGGTGGCTGCTCGATCACCGGTGGTCAGGTGTATCGTGGCTGCCAGATCGACGGGCTGGACGGCACGTACTTCTACGCCGACTACTGCTCGGCTCGGGTGTGGTCGATCCGCATGGTGGATGGTGCCGTGACCGAGTTCGTCGAACGCACCAGCCAATTCGGTGGAATCGGCAGCATCATCAGCTTCGGGCGCGATGCCTACGGAGAGTTGTACGTCCTGAGCCAGGGCGGCACCATCCGCAAGGTCATGCCAGTTGGTGCGATCGATGATTGCGACGGCGATCTGGTGTCGGACGCCTGCGAGATCGCAGTCGGTGCCGAGGCTGACGTCAATGGTGACGGCATCCCCGACAGTTGCCAGTGCCTGGCAGACCTGGACGGGGACGGTGATCTGACACTGTTCGATTTCCTGGCGTTCCAGAACCTGTTCGACGCTGGCGATCTGACCGCCGATTTCGATGGCGATGGGACGCTCACGCTGTTCGATTTCCTGGCGTTCCAGAACGCGTTTGTGGCCGGCTGTCCTTAGGGCCGGGCTCAGTTCGCTTGGAGTTGGGCGCTGGCCTGGTTGAGGACTTCGGCCGCGATCTGCTCGGGGTTGTAGCCCGCGGGCATATGTACGAGGGGAACCGCGGCTTGCCTGGCAAGGTCTCGGGCCCTGTCGGCATGCTCATGTCCGGTGAGCTTGATGAGCACCACGACAAGCCGCGTCCGCGGATGGGAGATCGGTGCGCGCATCGGTTCGGCAGAGCCGTGTTCGGTGAGTTCGGGCCACTCGACGCGATCGAGTCCGAACGCGTCGATCATGCGTTCGATGGCATCGCGCCGAGGTTCGCCGCCGACGACGACGATCTGACCGCCGTCGAAGAGCTCGCGTACTCGCAACACGTCATCGCTCCAGCTACGGCGCTGGGGTGCGCCCGCATCGTCGGGCGTGTCGCTGGGTTTCGGGTTGGTCGCACGCTGGGCCGCTGCGGCAACCATGCGCTCGTGCAACTCGACCCCGTTGGAGAACAACGTCGGGAGCGCGATCGCGGTGAGTTCTCTGATCATTCCGTCGAGCCCGTGCGGGTCGAGTTCGACGAGGGCATCGACGGCTTCATTTACCCTTTGGCAGTCGTGATCGGGCAATTCTTCGTCGTAGGGAGACTCGGCCGCGTCACGGATCTTCTGGGCGTGGTAGGTGGCCTTCTTCATCAGGCGTTCCGCTTGCTCGCGGCGGGCTCGTTGCTCTCGCAGTTGTGAGAGCATCTCACGGGCCTGCAGTTGAGCGGCCGGCGAATCCGTTTCCGGGTTAGCCGGATCGTTCAGCTGCATGTGATGGCGCACGTGGTAGCGGTGCTCGGCGGTGACAAGCTTCAGCCACTGGTGGACCTCGTTCTGGTCGATGTCCGGCTGGGTGAGCCACGTCTCCTCCAAGGACACTCGCAGCGCGCTGCTCGTTGTCGAAAGTAGCTGTAATGCCTCGGGCACTAGTTCTTCGTCAGGCCAGCTATCGATGGGCTCGATCGCGTGGCAAAGCTCAGCTGTATCGGCTACGGCCTCGTAGCATTGGGCGATGAGCTTGAGCTGCCTATCGCTCGTGGGCAATCCCTTGCGGAAGAACATCCACAGGAAGCAATCGGGGATCGCCTTTGCCTTGGCAATCAACTCATTCATCTTCTGACGAGATTCGAATTCCTCGGGCGTGTCGCGTTCTTGGTTCTGCCGTAAGGTCTGGTGCCGGCACGCGATCGCCTTGATCCGGCATCGCATCGCAATGCGTTCGAGGTCTATCGGTCGGGCGCGAGCCGTGCGTTCAAGATAATCTTGCTCGTCATCCTGGTAGTTCGGGCCGACTGTTGCCGCCTCTCGCGCGGCCCCGATGGTGTGCGCGGGGCCAGTGACGGGGATGTCGATGCGCGCGTTGCCGATCTGTGGTCGGATGATCGCGCTCGGCTCCACGATAGTGGGCCGCTCTGGAGTGATGAGCTGCTGTGGTTCGAGCTTCTGCCGCGGAGGTGTCTTGGCTCGATCTAACTTCTCCAGACGTTCGAGCGTCATCATGGCCAGATGTCTGGCCAAGTCTTGCAGGGCGGGAGACTTCTCCAACTGCTCATCGAGGAAGTGCTCGATCAACCCCGCTAACGAATCAGATTCTGGTCGGTTCACTGTTAAGACTAGGTTCAGAATGCTCGCTTGGTTGGGTTCACAACCATCCCGTCTCGTCCGCAAATGAGAAGATCGGCAACTTCCACAGCCTCGGCAAAGGCGCCCCGGGCTTGCTCCACGTCCGCCGAATCGTCCAGCACCCGGCCTGCCGCCAGGTGTTCTCCATCGGGGACGGCGTCTGAGCAGATCAGTAGGGTGTGGCTCGGCGCGGCGATGAGCAGCCCGCACAGGCCGGGCGTCGCACCGGGAAGCGGGAAAAGGTCGACCTTGTCGGCGAGACTATCGGGGGCTGCCTCGCAGTTGCGGAGTTGGGCGACCCGTTCGCGCAAGCCGTCAATCGGGTTTGGGCCGTCATCGTCGACGTCATGTCGCGAGGCGAAGTCCCCGCCCTGCATCGCTCGACGGAGGGTCTCGCCCAGTAGCAGCCCGACAGCCTCACGCTCGGCCTCGTGGATCCACCACCTGGCATGGTCGAACAGCCGTAGCCCGCGGGTCATGTCGGGCTTGAAGCATGTCAGGAACACGTCCGTGATGGCGGTGGGGCGGATGCCGGCGCGTTCGTGCAGCCGAGCCGCCAGTGCCACCTCAGGCAGTCCAGGATCGACGAGGATCCGCTTGTCCCCCACGCTGATCAAGATCGTGGTCGCGTGGCCCGTACGCACGGGCGCCGTCTCGTTCCACAGTGGGTTGGCTGGTAGGGCGCCGAGGCTGATGATGCGGAGGTCCATGTGCCGCGAGGGTATGGCCTCAGCGTGCTTCGAGGCGGCTGAAGGTCACCGTCACCGTACCCTCGCTGATCGGTGAGTCGTGATCCATGCGGCGGATGAGCAGCGTGGCCTGATCGAGCCAGATCGTCGCGGGGCCCTGCCCAACCAATTCGAGTTCGAGCATAATGGTCGGGCGGCCGTTCACGCTCGTGACCCCGACGATCTGGGCGGTATCGAAGTCGTTCGCTGGGCCCCAGGTCGAGCCAGCCAGGGTGCGCGGCACGTTGGTGGTGAACCGCGTCATGATGTTCTGGAACGGAACAATGGCATCTTCGAGCGTGGGTGCTTGCCCGTAACTGCCGGACCGGATGGTCTCGAAACGCCCGCCCGCCTTGCGGACCTCGAAGTTCGGCAATTGCGAGCCTGCCGAGCCGTTCACGATGAACGTGAACTCGCCGTCTCGCTCGTAATAGGTGCGGAAGCCGTACTCGTTGCGCCGGCTCGGCCTCACGATGATGATCGAACCCTCGTCGAGGTAGGTCTCCGCCTCGCCATAGGCCATGGCCGAGCGGACCAGCAACTCGGTGGCGCCCATCGACCCGGTGTAGGGTGTCGTTCCTCCGCCGCTCCCGCCCGGGCCGGAGCCGCCCGTGGGAATCTCCGCCGGGCTCTCGGGGGGAGCGGCGGGTGGCGGCGGGGGCGCGGGCGGTGCCGGTGGAGCCGCCACGATGGGCGGGGGTGAGAAATCCATACCACCACTCGAGCACCCGCCAACCACGGCAACAACTGCCAGGCCAAGGGCCAAGGGCGCGGAACATGGAATGCGCGGGTGGTGTCGAAGCATGGGAGAGGTTATCTGGCGTCCGCCGCCCGATCAGGCTGCCGCCGGTCGCGGGCCGACAGGGCGTGGCGGTACACGTGCTCGAGCCCCGCAACCATGGCCGTCGCGCTGAACTCCCTGCCGGCGACCTCCCTGCCCGCCGCCGCTAGGGCCAATCGTTCATCGGGCTTCGCGGCGAGATGCCGGACTGCTTCGCGCAGGGCCGCCTTGTCGCCGGTGGGGATGAGCCAGCCGGTCTGATTGTGCCGGCAGATCTCGGGCGTGCCGTCGCAGTCGTAGGCTACCGGGCACACGCCGGCTAGTAACGCCTGGGTCACCGTTCGGGGCAGCCCCTCCCGATAACTCGGGTGTGCCAGCACGTCCATGGCGCGAAGCAATCCGGGAATTTCCGCAGGCGGCACCAATCCGGTGAACACCACGCGCCGCTCCAGACCCATCTCGCTTATGCGGCGCTCGAGCTGCCCGCGCAGGTATCCATCTCCGACCCAGAGCACCCTCCAGTGCTCGTTGGCGCTCAGGTCGTCGCCAAGCGCAGCAAGCAGATCGTCGTGCCCTTTGTCCTGCGCGAGCCGCGCGATGGTGCCGACCACGAACTCGTGCGGTTCGATGCCATACCGCTCGCGCACCTCGTCGCGTGTTGGTTGGTTCACCAGGTACGGCTCGATGTCCACACCACTGCGCACCGTCGTGTAGAGCGATGGCGTACCGATGCCACGCTCCAGGAACTGCCGCGTCATCGCGTCGGCAACGCTCACGATTGCGTCGCAGCGCCTGGCCGCGAAGCGCTCCGCAACGGTATAGATCGCGTTGGACACAGCCTTGCCGGGTAGGAATGGCGGGCCATGGATCGTATGAACGACCGCGGGCTTGCAGTTCGCGTTCCACCCCGCGAGCCGCCCGAGGATGCCCGCTTTCGACGAGTGCGTGTGCACGACGTCGGGCTTGATGTCGTCGATCAAGGCCTTGAGTTCGTGGTACGCCCGCACTTCGGCGATCGGGCGGACGGGCCTAATCAGGTACGGCACTTCGTGCGCTTCGATTCTGCCAAACGCCCGAACGCGATCGAGCATCGATCCCTCGGGCCCATAGATCGGACCATACGCCAGGTGCACCTCATGCCCGAGCTCAACCTGGCCCTCGCACGAGAGGATCGTGTTCTCCTGGCTTCCGCCAAGGATGAGGCGGGTGGAGATGTGGAGGATGCGCGTCATGTGAGCCGCTGGGCGATCGCTGCACCGACGTACGCGTCACTTGCCGGGTCGACGCTGAAATCACCCCGGTCGTGCACGAGTTCCTCGCGCTGGTCTAGATCCTTGATCTGCACCTTGTCCTCACCGTGCAGCACGATCGCAAACTTCGCGTGCTGCTTCTCGGCATCGTTGAGCAGCTTCTTGAGGTTGCGCGTGGTCTTATACGTCCGCCTCGCGTGCATGGGAGGCACGGAGTATCGCTCCACCGCCCAGGGCTTGCCATCGAAGCCCTCGCGCTCGATGCCCCGTCGCAGGTTCGCCAGCAAGGGCTCGATCAGCGCGTCCTCGTCCTCCGAGCCGGCCACCACGAACGCTTCGGGCCGCAAACTCGCCCCGGGCCGGCTGAGAGCGTCCAACAGTTCCGAGCCTTGTGGCATTAGGCCCTTGTCGTCGAGCAAGAGCCCCAGCACGACATCGCCCATGCCGAAGCCGACCGCTGGCGTGGGCGGTCCGCCGAAGAGCTCGATCAGGTTGTCGTACCGGCCACCACCGGCGATCGCACGTTCTCCCTCGGCGATGACCTCGAAGACGGTGCCGGTGTAGTAGGCGAGGCCGCGGACAACTTGGAGGTCGTAGCAGAACCAGTCTATTGGAAGGATGACGCCGGCTAGCTCCATCACTGGACTAATCGCTGCGTCTGTGTAAGAGTCGACGATCACGGGGTTCAGCGTCGTGTCAAAGATCCTATCGATTTGGGATCTGTTGATGTCCAACTGAGCAAGTTCTCGCACGAATTCCTCATCCGTACGTTTTGCCAAGCTGTCGATCAACGCGAGAACCTTGGGCTTCACAGCCTCATCAAAACCCGCGATAGTCATCCGCTGGTCGAGCAGCTTGCGACTTCCAAAGTGCAGCCGCGCCATCTGCGGCGTGACACCTCCACATTCGAGAGCGCCCACGAGACATGCCATGGTCTCGATATCTGCGAACCCCTCGCCAGCGACCGTGGCTTCGTCGGTCTTGCATTCTGGCATCTCCCCCAACACATCCACGTTCCACTGCAAAAACTCCCGCAACCTCCCCCTCTGCGGCCTCTCCGCCCGAAAGTACGGCCCGATGCTGAACCACTTCGTTGGGTTCGGCAGGCTCGCGGCCTTGGCGGCGTACATGCGAGCCAGGGTGGGGGTGAATTCGGGGCGCAGGGCGTAGTCGGTGTCGCCGCCCTCTCGGCGGAAGCGGAAGAGTTCGCTCACGATGCCCTCGCCGCTCTTGCGGGTGTAGAGCTCGAGCATCTCGAAGGTGGGGCCGTTGATCTCTTCGAAGCCGTGGCGGATGGCGGTGTCGCGCCAGAGGCGGGTGATGTAGTTCTGCCGGGCCGTTTGGTCCGGATAAAGATCGCGCGTACCCTTGGCTGAGGGGACCGGGCTGATGTTGGGCTTGGTCATCGTGAGGGGCTTCCTGAGGCTACAGGCAAGGGGCCCGGCGTTCCCGGGGTTGCCGGGTTCAGCATAGTGCAAAGGACAGGAGAAATAGCAATGCTTGCGATTCGGACTCTTGCGTTGGCTTCGATTGTTGGTATCGGCGCGATGCTTGGTGGTTGCGCGGCGACAGGCCTCACCGAGGAGGCGTACGCCATCACCAAGGCCGAGTGTCAGGCCACGATCACGCACCTCTCTAAAACCGAGCCCGAGTTCGACGGCCTGGTCCAGAACAGCCACGCTTGGGCGGTATTCCCCGGCGAGTTCAACGGCCTGTGGTACTTCCTCGGCGGCGCCGGTAGCGACGGCTTGGTGTACGACAAGGCCGGCGAGGTGCTCGGCTACAGCCGTCACGCTCGAATCAACGTCGGCATTGGCGCCTGGGGCAGCTACAACGATTTCGTGATCTTCTTCCCCGACGAGGCCTCGCTCGAGAGCTTTCAGAAGGGTGGCTGGTCGCTCGGTGGCGAGGTCGCTGCCGGCGTGCTGGGCCTGGGTGCCAGCGGACAGTCCTCGTTCACCGAGAACGTGACGATCGTGAGCGACCCCCGCGCGGGTTGGGGTCTGGGAGCCTACTTCACCATCGACAACTTCAGCTACAACGACATCGAGACCGCGCTGAACAGCAACTGATCCCGCTTCGGAATCCTCACCTGGCGCTTCGTGCCCCGGCCCTCGCGAGCCGGGGCGTTGTCGTAGGTACCCCGAGTACAGGCCATGCCATGGCCTCCCCGCGGCTATCATGCGGCCCCCGAACCGGCCCCTGCCACGGCGCGGTTGCCGGGCCACCCGACGCCCTTCACGGAAGACCCGCAGCCCATGCCCAGCATCACCATCAACGGCACAACCGTCGACTTCGAGCCCGGGCAGACCATCCTGCAGGTGGCCAACGCCCACGGCATCGAGATCCCCTTCTACTGCTACCACGACGCCCTGAGCCGGCCCGCCCAGTGTCGCATTTGCTTGGGCGAAATCTGGGCCCCCAACCCGCGCAACGAGAACAAGCTCGAGCCCCAGGCCGGCGGCAAGCTCCAGCCGACGTGCACGACGATGGCCGGCGACGGCATGGTGGTCTATACCGACAGCCCCAAGGCCGTGGCCAATCAGAAGGCCGTCATGGAGTACCTGCTCATTAATCACCCGCTGGACTGCCCGGTGTGCGATCAAAGCGGCGAGTGCTTCTTGCAGGACTACAGCTACGAGTACGGCCGTGGTGTCAGCCGATTCCAGGAGCAGAAGGTCAAGCAAGCCAAGAAGGACCTGGGCCCGCATGTGTGGCTCTACGCCGATCGCTGCATCATGTGCACCCGCTGCGTGCGATTCGACAGGGAAGTGGCGGGGGCGGGCGAGCTGATGATCGGCGGCCGCGGCAACCGCAGCGAGATCGATGTCTTTCCGGGCAAGGCCCTTGACAATGAACTGAGCGGCAACGTCGTCGACCTGTGCCCGGTCGGCGCGTTACTCGACAAGGACTTCCTCTTCGCCCAGCGCGTCTGGTTCCTCAAGAAGACCGCCAGCATCGATGGCATCACCGCAAGCGGCGACAACATCTCCATCGAGCACAACGAGGGCAAGGTCTACCGCATCAAGCCCCGCGAGAACGAGAAGATCAATAAGTTCTGGATCACCGACGAGGTTCGCTACGGCTGGAAGTTCATCCACAGCCCCGATCGGCTGACCGAGCCCAAGGCCCGCCGCTACGGCGCGTTGGTCGAGGCCGAGTGGCCCCGCGCGTATCGTGCTTCGCTCGACGGCATCCAAGCGGCGATGGACAAGGGTGGCCGCCTGGCCGTTCTGTTCAGCCCCATGCTGCCATGCGAAGAAGCCTACGCCTTGGCCACCCTCGCCAAGACCCTCGACGACAACGCTATCTTCGCGGTGGGCCCGGTCCCGGTCCAGGGCGAGGACAAGGCCTTCCCACCAACCAAGTCCGTCGATGACGACGACGCGTTCGTGATGGTCGCCGAGAAGGTCCCCAACGCGCGCGGCATTCGCCGGGTGCTCAAGGCCGTGAGCGGTAAGGACCCCATCGAGTTTCACGAGTTCCTCGGCACGATCACGAACGCGGGCGCGCTCATTCTCACGGGCAATTACCCCAACGACTGGGTGCCGCAGGAACTGGCCGCCGCTGCGACTGAACGCTTCACGGTGCTCATCGACACCCTGCCCACACGGCTGATCGATGCCAGCGACGTCGTGCTGCCCGGCGCGACCTGGGCCGAAAAGGCCGGCACGTTCGAGAACCACCGTGGCTTGCTCCAGGCCTTCAATCCCGCCATCCCACCGGTGGCACGCACCGAGGGCCAGATTGCCCATGACCTGCTCGCCGCCAGTGGTGTAGATGCATACATCGCTCAGCGTCCAGAGTCCCACTTCCGTCGCCCCGACGTGGCTGTCGTTGACGACGGCCCGGGCCAGGTGCCCCAAGCCACCGAGGTCGAACTGCCGCGAGGCCTGCTCTTTGCTGCTGCCAGCGTGCGGACCCAGATGGTCGATGCGGGCATGCCCGAGTTCGCCAGCGATGTGAGCTTGCCGCCAGAGGCCACCCGTAAGGGCGGCGACATGCGCGTGGTCGAACTCTGATCGCGGCTACTCTGGCCGAAGCCGTAGCTTCAGCCACGCTAGCGCCATCTTCCAATCGTTGTTCACCGTGCGCGGCGACACGCCCACCACGTGCGCGATCTGATCGATCGTCAGGCCCGCGAAGAACTTCAATTCCACGATGCGTGACTGGCGTTCGTCGAGATTACCCAGTTCGGTGAGCGCTTCGTCCAGATCCAGCACGTCAACCGGTCGCGGGTTCCCAGACGCAACGTCGCCGACTTGGTCCATGGTCTCCATCACAACGCGATCCCGGCCGCCGCCACGTTTCTCGGCGTTCCGCGCCCGCGCATGGTCGACGAGCAATCGCCGAATGGCAATCGCGGCATACGCATAGAACTGCGTGCGACCCTCCCAGTCCACGTCTGCTTGCCCTACCAGCTTCACGAACGCCTCGTCGGCGAGCAAGGTTGGTTGAAGCGTGTGGTCCTTGCGCTCCTTGGCCATCGCTCGTTCGGCGATCTGTCGGAGTTCGGTCAGAACAAGAGGAGCGAGTTTGTCGGCCGCGTCGTTGTTGCCCTGGCCGGCATCTTGCAAGAGTCTCGTGATGCTCGTGGCTGTCGACGTGTCCATTCGCTGCGCCCCTTGTGTTACTGCCGGTGCCGCCAGCACCTGTTGCGAGACTGGGTGGACTATGTTAGTACACGTATCTGCTACCGCGCGTTTCGTCGGCAGTATCGATGCGGAGCCAATGGGGGCCCGGCGATGGATCCGGCACAATACAAACGGGCACGCGAACACTTCTTCAAACTCCAAGACATGCTTGTGGGAGAGCGGCAGTCCGAACTGGAGCGGCTCGAAGCCGAAGAGCCCGAAGTCGGTGCCTACGTCCGATCGTTGATCGAAGCCGACGCCGAATCGGCCAGCGGCGATGACCTGTTCGAGCGAGCCATCCACGGCGGCGTGGCCGAACAGGCCCGCAGCATGGCGAAGCCCTACGAGTTTCATCCCGGCCAGGAAATCGGAGAGTTCACGATCGTGGAACTCCTCGGCCACGGCGGCTTCGGCGACGTGTATCTGGCCGATCAAGCCAGCCCGAGGCGTCAGGTGGCATTGAAGGTCGTCAAGGCCGGCATGGACAGTGCCGGGGTCATCCGCCGATTCGAGGACGAGAAGCAATTGCTGGCTTCGCTCGAGCATCCGAACGTCGCGCGCTTGTACGCTGCGGGCCGCACGCCGATAGGACTGGGGGCCCGCCCGTACTTCGCGATGGAGTACGTCAACAACTCGCCGATCACTAACTACAGCGATGATGAGGGGCTCGGTCTCAAGCAGCGATTGAGGTTGTTCTTGCCCGTGTGTGACGCTGTGCAGCACGCGCATAACCGGCTCATCGTGCATCGAGATCTGAAGCCTTCCAACATCCTGATTTCGGGCAAGGGCGAGATGGCAATGCCGAAGATCATCGACTTCGGGATCGCCAAGGCGCTCAACCCCGATGAGGTCGATGCCACGCACAACACGCTCGAGGGCCAACTGATTGGAACGCTCGCCTACATGAGCCCCGAGCAGGCCGGCGGGGGCAGCGTGAGCACATCAACCGATGTGTACGCATTGGGCATGGTGCTCTACCAACTCTGTACCGGCACGCTGCCGTTCAGTCCCAAGACGCTGAGCGGTGTGTCGCCTTCTGAGGCGCAGCGGATCATCCAGAACGAGGAGCCGCTCAAGCCTAGCACGCGGATGGTCAACCCGGAAGAAGTGCGCGATCGGGTGCATCGTGGTCGTCCGATCGAGGCCCGGCAGCTCAAGGGTGGCATTGACGACATTATCTTGAAATGCTTGCGAAAGGACCCCGACCAGCGGTACAAATCGTGCACGGAACTGGCCGACGACCTGAACCGCTATCTTGCGGGAGAACCGATTCGCGCGCGCCCGCAGAGTGCGATCTACAAATATTCGACGCTTGCGAGAAAGAACTGGAAGGGCGTAACCGCTGTGGTGTCGATCATGGTTATCGGTGCGATTGCGATCCTCGGATTGACCATGTGGGGCATCCAGTCAGAGCGTGAAACCAATGCCAAGATCGAGCTTGGTATAACCCAGGGGCAGAATGACAGGCTTGAGCAAGCCAACACCAGCCTCGAACTGGCCAAGGCCCAGGTTGACGCAACCAACGCCGAGCTCGAGTCCGCGAAGTCCGAGCTCGAATCGAAGAACGTTCAGCTCGAATCCGCGAACGACCAGCTCCAAGACCAGTCGGGCAAGCTCCGGGACGCCATCGACGAGACCAGGCGCCTGGCCGATGAGGAACGCCGGGCCAAGGAAGAGGCAGAGGAGATCGGCAAGGAACTCGCGATCGTAAATGCCGATCTCAAGCAGGCGCGAGATGATCTGGCCGATTCGCTCGAAGAAACCGAAGCCGAGCGAGATCGTGCCCAAGCGGCCGAATCCATCGCCAAGGAGAATGCCAAGAGGGCCGACGACGAAGCTCAACGGGCCGAAGCCGCGGCGGAGAATTTTCGAACGCTGTACGATCAGCTGGAGCGGTCTGTCCGGGTGTTGACCCAAGGCGACCGGATTCCCACAGACGTGCTGACGCAGATTACCGACGCGCTCGACTCGGCCAAGCTGCTCCAGGCCCAGATTTTCGAGCGGCTGTCGCAACGCGCCGTAGCCGATGCTGATCTACCCGAAGCCATCGCTCTCCAGCAACAGGCGGTCTCGGCGTTTACCGATGCGCTCGGATCCGACCATCGGAACACGCTGCGTAGCCGGCTGATCCTGACCGACCTGTATCAACGAGACCAGAGACCGGCCAAGGCCGACCACCAGATCGAACTCGTCGCCATGGCCGCGACGCGCAGCCTCGACCCTGCCGACCTGTTGGTGGCCGAGATCGAGCTCGCTCGCGCGTCCGAGCTGCTCTATCGAGCTCAACTCGAAGACGCGCTGGACCGCATCAACTTGGTTATCCAAGACCTCGAAGCCGAGTACGGGACCCATGATCTGCGCACGCTCAGGGCAGTCCGCCGTCGCGCCATGGTCCACACCGCTTCCGGGCGTGCCGCCCATGCCGAAGCCGACTACCGTCGAGTGCTCACGCTCAATAACTCCGCATCAGACGAAGGCCTCGAGGAGATCGCCATCGCCGCCAACAACCTCGCGGTGTTGGTCCGCCAGAGCGGGCACGACGACGCGGCGGAAGCACTCCTCGCTCGCTCGCTCGGCAGAGCCGTCGTTGTCTGGGGTGAGGCGAACTGGCGCACCGCGATGGTCCAGGCACAGCACGCCAGCGCCTTGGCCGCGATCGGCAAGTTTGAGACGGCCGAACGCAAGCTCCTCAACGCCTACGACGTGCTCGCTACCACACTTGGCCGACGGCACACCGAGTCAAGGGCGGTAGCCCGCGAACTGCTATTCATGTACGAGGCGTGGGACAACTCCACGGGTGCGAACCGGCACGCGGCCGACGTGCGAAAGTGGCAGGGCGTGCTCAACTTGAGCCAATGAAGCTATCGAGGCTCGCCGCTAGCTCTCGTCGGCCTTGCCCAGCTTCCACTCCTCGATCTCGATCGGTGCCTGCCGACCGAAGATCGTGACCAGCACACGAACCAAGCCCTTGTCGGGCAACAGCTCATCCACGGTGCCTTCGTACCCCTCGAACGGGCCTTCCTTGATGGTCACGTGCTCACCCTTGGCGAAGTTCATCCGAACCTCGGGCTCTTCCTCCGGCGCGCGACTGCTGAGCTGGATCTTCTCGATCTCGTGCAGCTCCAGCGGCGTCGGTCGGGGCGTGCCAACAAAGTCCCCCACGCCGGTGGTCTCCTTGATCAAGAAGAACACGTCCTGGGGGATGCGGCCGTCGTCCTCGAGCTTCATCTCGACGAACACGTAGCCGGGGTAGAGCTTCGTCTCGGTGATCTTGATCTTGCCGTTCTTGAACGTGCGGCTCTTTTCGGTGGGCACCAGGATGCGGCCGACGAAGTCGGTCTTGTGCTCGATCTGGACCTTGCGTAGCAGTGTGTCGCGAACCGAGCTCTCCTTATTGGAAGCGACGCGCAGGGCGAACCAGCTCATACCGGGGCGGACGATGGGCTCGTCGCTCTCGGGGCTTGCCTTCTCGCCCTCTGCGGGCTGCCCGGCCGGTGCCTCTGGCTTGGGTTCGACCGTGGAAGCCTCGGCCGGCTGCTCAGCTGGCGTGGTGGGGGCGGGGGCTTCGGCGGCGGATGGCGTGCTCTCGCCGGCCTGCGTGGTCTGCTCGCCTTCGATCATGTGGGACACGCTCCAATCGGGATACCCAGAGAATGACAGCGGCCGCAGACACGCTCCAGAGCGGTCCACGGCCGATACATGGAAATGATATGCTCGGCCGGGCGGCAGTCCAGCCGGCCCATGGGGGTTGATCTAGACGTCCAGAACGCCAATGGCCTCGAAGAAGAGTGCGAAGACGGTATCGAATCCCAACAGGTACAGGCCCAGCAGTGCCGACGCGCCGATGACCACCCAGGTCGAGTTGAGGACATCTTTGCGGGTCGACCAGTTGACCTTCTTCATCTCACCGTCGGTGGCGATCAGGAAGTCAACGGCCGGCTTCTTGATGGCGACAAAATAGAGGATCACGATGGCACCCAGCAGCACGACCAGCACGACCATGCCACCCTGGACGTAGATCCGCTCGATGATGGGCACGCCGCGGACGCCGCCCGAGAGCGTCGAGACCTGCCCAGTCTGGGTGCGAATGGCCTCAACTTGGGTGCGTGCGACGCCCTCATTCAGTTGCGGGTCGACGACGGTAAGCGTGCCGCCCGACAGCCCGGCTTCGACGGTCTCGACGGTCGCCGTGCCCAGCGTTGCGCGCTGCCCGATGACAGCCTCGCCGAGCAACTCGACGGGTTGCCCCGGCCCGAGGTCGACCGCCGACCCATAGCTGGTGATCCAGGCGCGGTCGGGCAGCGGGATGAGCAGAGCCTGCCCATACAACCAAGCCGCCGCGGCCAGCACCAGCACGCCCCCGAATACCGCCGTGAGGACCCGGGTCCAGTATCCCTGCCCGGGCTTATAAATCGCAGAAGCCATGTTCGCTCCGATCCGCTTCGCTGCCCCCGATCGGGGCTCAGAACACGCCAGGAGGGACTCGAACCCCCAACCTGCGGATTTGGAATCCGCTGCTCTACCAATTGAGCCACTGGCGTCCGGGATTTCATCCCGGCGACACCGCAATGCCGCCGGGCCACAATGATTGGCGCACTCCTGTCGACAAGAAAGCCCGTGCGGCCCGGTTCCCCCTCCAAACCGGGCCCTCAAGCGCCGGTAGAGTACATCGATGACCCAGCCTCCAACAGCCGAGCCCGCACCCAATGCCGCTGATACGGGGGATGTCCCGAATCCCTACGCGGACCGACCCATGGTCGCCGAGCTCAGGGACGTGCAGAAGTTTTACTACAAGCCCGATGGCACGGTCATGGTCAAGGCCCTCCGCGGCGTTGACATCGAGATCCACGAGGGCGAGTACGTCGCCATCATGGGGGCCTCGGGCTCGGGCAAGAGCACGCTGATGAACCTCCTGGGCTGCCTCGACCAGCCCACCGAGGGCCAGTACCTCCTTGCCGGCAAGGACATCAACGAGATGGACGATGAGGGGCTCAGCCAGTTCAGAGGCCGAACCATCGGTTTCGTGTTCCAGGCCTTTAACCTCATCCCGCAACTCACCGTCGAGGACAACGTGGCGGTGCCCTTGTTCTACCAGGGCATCGAGGCCGGAGAACGCCGCCGCCGGGCCATCGAGAAGCTCACCCTCGTCGGCCTGGGCGACCGTCTGGGCCACCGCCCCCGAGAACTCTCCGGCGGCCAGCAGCAACGCGTCGCCATCGCCCGCTCACTGGTTGCCGAGCCGCGGGTGCTGATGGCCGACGAGCCCACCGGCAACCTCGACTCACGCACCGGTGAGGAGATCCTGACCCTCTTCGAGAAGCTCCACGCCGGCGGCATGAGCATTCTCATGGTCACCCACGACGACTCGGTGGCGGATCGTTGCGAGCGCGTGATCCGGCTGAAGGACGGGTTGGTGGAGTGGGACCGTCGATTGCGGACGAGGGGAGCGGAGACGGAATCCGCCGGTTCCTGAATGCCACTGCAGGCGGCGGTAACGCTGTCGATCTGGCTACCCTAGAATTATTCCAATATGTTCGATCCCGCTCCCAATGAACTCAACGATTGCCGCGACCTCTTCGCCGCCCATGGCCTGCGTTGCACCCGTCAGCGGCAGGTGGTCTACGCCGCCCTGGCTGGTAGTCGCGAGCACCCGACGGCCGAGGCGATCTACGAGGCCGTGCGTGAGGGCCAGGTCGAGTCTGGCATCTCCCTGGCCACCGTCTACAACACCCTTGAGACCCTCACCCAATGCGGCCTCTGCCGCAGGCTGGCTTCCCCCGGTGGTCCCACCCGCTTCGATGCCATTACCGACGAGCACGCCCACGTCGTCGCTCCCGACGGCCGGATGATGGATCTGCCCGACGACCTCAGCCAACGTGTGATGGCGGGCGTGCGCGATCCGGAACTGATCGCCGAGATCGAGCAGCGGCTGGGTGTGAAGGTCGGGCGGATAAGCATCCACTTTGCCACGGAATAGAGGCCTTTCAGGGTTGAGAGTTCAACTTGCACCTCCCGCCGATCTTCAAAGATGACGCCGGAGTGAAGTGCCGGTTCTCGAAGACTGCGCCGAAGCAGTTGGCTCGATCACTTGGACGAGATCCTGAAGCAACCCGTAAGGCTAGTGCGTCAGTTCGCAAGGCGTTGATGTTGCAGGTGTTGTTTGTGTTACCTTGGTTCCTGGTGTATTTAGTCGCTCACCAGTTCGTTGAGAGTCGGATTGATGGGCTTTGGTTCATCGCCGCGATCTACGCCTTATGGTTTCCTTTGATTGTGACCTGGTATCCGGTGATGATGCCATGCTGGTACCGTGCATATAGGGACAGTAAGGTATTGCTCCAGATTTGTCCGTCTTGCGATTATGACTTGTCCGGTGGAAGTAAGAGGCAAGGCAGTCTCGTTGTGTGCGCAGAGTGCGGATCGAAGTGGCGCATCACGTTCAGTCGTGCAGAGGAAGACATGCCTGGTTAGAGCCCTACTCCCGCCACCCCAGCGCCCACTCCCCTTCGCTGCGCTCCTCATCCCGCGTCTGCGGAAGCACCAGCCCATCCCAGGCCAGCCGGATGTTCCCCGGTAGCGCCCGATCCACCGGCTCGTGCCGCACCTCGTGGTTCATGTGGATGAACCACGTTTCCTGGGCCCCGATTTTCTCCGCCGCCGCGACGGCCTCGTCGATCGAGAAGTGCGTGGGGTGCTTCCTAGGCCTGAGCGCGCCGAGCACCAGCGTGTGCAGGCCTTCCAGCAGCGGCCAACTCTCGGGCGGGATGCCCGAGACATCGGTGCAGTACGCGAGAGGGAGCAGGTCATCCATGCCCGCGCGCCCTGCGACGGTGGGGTGCGAGGCCTCGACCCGGAATCCAAGCACCGGAAGCCTGCCGTGGAGCAGGGGGATAGGGGTGATGGTCAGGCCGAACAGTTCTTCCGGTACCAGCGGCAGCAGGCGATGGGGGATGACGTTCGCGACGTAGCTTGGCTGCACGTTGTTCTTCGCGTCGAAGATGTGGCCGTAGACGCGGCGGAGGAAGTCGAGTGTGTGGTCGTTGGCGTAGATGTCCACCGGCCCTTCCATCAGCGTGTTGAACCGACGCAGCTCGTCGAGTCCCCAGGTATGGTCGACATGGTTGTGCGTGAACAGCAGCGCGTCGACGCGCTCGAGCTTCGATCGCAGCGCCTGCTGGCGCAGGTCGGGCCCTGCGTCGAACAGGATCGTCCGCTCCTCACCTCGGTCGTCGCCGAAGCGGAACGCGGCCGAGCAACGCAGGCGGTTGTCCTTGGGATCCGTCGAGGTACAGGTGAGGCATGTGCAGCCGATCGCAGGCACGCCGCTGGATACGCCCGTGCCCAGGAACTCGAACGAGACCTGCCTGTGCCGCTGCCGATCGCTCACTAGCCAGCGTATGCCCGGCCCGTTCGCACTATGATCGTCGATGCCCGAGAGCCTGCACCTGTACAACACCCTCACGAATCGTGTCGAGCCCTTCCGCGCTACCGATCCGAGTCGAGTCACTTTCTACACGTGCGGCCCCACGGTCTATGACGATGCCCACATCGGCAACTTTCGGGCGTTCCTCATCGCTGACCTGCTCCGCGGCTGGCTCGAGAGCCCGCTGTGCGCCATCCAGGACGCAAGTGGCGATGCCCACGATGGTCCGCGCACCGTCCGCCACGCGATGAACATCACCGATGTCGGTCATATGACCGACGACGATCAGGCCGACGGTGGGGGTGAAGACAAGATGGATGCAGCCCGTACTCGGCTGCTCGAGGCCAAGAAGGCCGGCAAACTGCCCGCAGGTGCCGACATCGACCCGACCGATCCATACGCCATTGCCCGCTTCTACGCCGACCGGTTCGTCGAAGATGGGAAGAAGCTCGGCCTGAAGGTCGCCGGCGAGCCCGAGATGATGCCTCGTGCCACCGATTATGTCCCCAAGATGATCGAGTTGATCGCGCGCCTCATCGACCGTGATTGCGCGTATGTTACGGGCGAGCAGGGCAACCGCGCGGTCTACTTCAGCGTCAACGCTTTCGATAACTACGGGGCACTCAGTGGAAACACGCTTGATGCCCTTCGCGCCGGCGCGGGTGGCCGTGTCGATGAGGCGAATCAGCAGGCCAAACGCCACCCGGCCGACTTTCTGTTGTGGAAGGAAGACGCCAGCCACCTGATGAAGTGGGACAGTCCCTGGGGCGCTGGCTACCCGGGCTGGCATGTCGAGTGCTCGGCTATGGCTTTCGAGGTGCTGGGCAAGGTCGCGTTTCCCAATGGAACAGTGCCCAACAGCGAACCACTTATCGACCTGCACACCGGCGGCGAGGACAACATCTTCCCGCACCACGAGTGCGAGATCGCTCAGAGCTGCTGCGCGTTCAATGAGACGCCGAGCGGTGCCCCTTTTGCGCGCCACTGGCTGCACGCCCGCTTCCTCCTGGTTGACGGTCAGAAGATGAGCAAGAGCAAGGGTAATTTCTTCACCGCGCGTGATCTTTTTGACAGGGGCTTCGAACCGGCAGCCTTACGGCTCGCGCTCATCCGCACGCACTATCGCACGAACGCGGATTTCACCGATCAGCTGCTCAAGGACAGCCAGCGGATGATCGAGCGGTGGCGTCAGAGCGCGACTGTCAGGCCAGATGACGAGGACTTGGTGACCGATGGCTCGAAGACCATCCTTGATGAGTTTGCGCACGCGATGAACGATGATCTCAACGTTGCTGAGGCAATCGCGATGATCAACGTGTGGGCTAGCAGATCGGGAGATGCCCGACGTGGTGACTGTTTCGTCTTTAGAACCTACTTCGGCCCGGTGCTGGGCATTGATCTTGAGGCAAGTAGGCCGACGGACACCTCTATCGGCCTCTTCGCTCCCGGCCTCACACCTGATCCGGTCGTGATCGAGAAGCTCGAGCAACGCAAGGCCGCCCGAGGCAACAAGGATTTCGCTACTTCGGACGCCATCCGCGACGAGCTTGCCACGATGGGATACGCCATCAAGGACGTGGCCGGTGGCAAGGTTGAGGTGACGCGGGCCTGAGTGTTAGCTGCCGACAGTCGCCAGCCGTTCGCTTGCCTGGAACCACCGCTGCCAGTCGTCGCGTGTCAAGGGCAGTGCCGAATCGTTCCACACCTCGTCGGGGAAGCTCTGGTACAGCCTTTGGGCACGCTCATTGGCCGCCCGTGCCAGCGCGAGTTCGCCCTGCTGCAGGCGTGCGCTCACGATCTGGATAAGCGGCACGAGTGCCGCCGGGTCGTGCGAGTACTTCGCATGGGCTGCGGCGTAGTGCTTGACAGCGAGTTCGTAGTCTTCCAGATCGTACGCGCACGCGCCCAGGAAGAAGTATGCGTTCCGTAGTGCCTCACGTTCTGCCGCCGACGGTTCACGGATGCGCTCGAGCCCATCGCGAGCCAGCTCGAATTGCTCGATCGCCGATCGCAGCCGTTCCTCCCGCATGCGCTGCAGCTCACGCCGTTCGCTGCCGGGCATGGCTTGCGACAACGCTGTGCCAATGCGTTCGCCCTCGAGCCGGAACGAGTCGGCCAGCTTGAAGCGGATCTGCTGCTCGAGCCGCTCGCCCTCGTAGCGAGCCATGGATTCACGTAACCGTTCGATCGCTTGAACATACTCGCCCGTGCGGTAGTGCAGTGTGCCGAGTTGGACAAGGGCCGTTCGGTACTCCTCACTGGTCGGCCCGACCAACCCGCCCGACAGCACGCGCTCCAGCAGCGCCATTGCCTCGCGGTCATTCTCCGGATTCGCGTCGGCCAGCAGCGTCTCTGCCAGCGGAACATACGACTTTAGCGCGAACGGTCCGACGCCCTTGCCTGTGTCCGGGTTGTTCGCGTCTTCGATCAACGATCGGAATGCTTCTTCGGCCGCCGAGTGCCGGCTGCGGGCTTGGTAGATGCGCCCGAGCCGATACCGCGCCTCTGCCCGCATCGGGCTCTCACTGATGGCCGTGACGAACGTCGTGAGCTTCTGCTCTGCAAGGTCCAGGTCGCCCGCGCGATCGAAGCTCACCGCGCTCCGCCACGTGCTGCGCTCAAAAGCTGCTTCATCGAGCGTTACAAGGTCGGCGTGCAACGCGTAGTACCCGCCGGCAGAGCGAAGGTGCATGCGCACCTCGTCGCGTGTTGCGGCGTCGAGTAGCATGCGATCGGCATGGACGCCTTCCTGGCCGCCAACTCGCTCGATCAATTCGTCGGCGATGGCCGCGTTCGCATCGGCCAAAGCGAGCACGAGCGCGGGCGAACGCTCTTCAGCGCTCACGCGTTCGGCCATGCGTGCGTACCGTAGGGCATCGGCCGCGTTGCCGATCATCGCTTGCTTGGTGTGCTGCATCAGCAGGGCGTTCTCAAGCACCACCGAATCCACACCACCTGCCGGTCCGTTGTCGTGCAACTCGGCGACGGCCTCCTGGAATAGGTCGAGCGCCAGATCCGTCTCACCCTCGGAGGCGTACACCTCCGCTAAGCCGAGCCGGGCTGCCTGCGCGGCTTCCGCCCAGCCGAGTTCACGCAGGACCCGCTGGTACCGATCTCGCGCGTCCGTTGGATTGCCCGCCAACTCGTCCAGCCTTCCGAGCATGACGATTGCTTGGCCGCGTTCGGTCGATTGTGTTTCGGCGAGCTTCTCCCCCAGTTCGAGTGATGCTCGGGCCGACTCCATGTCGCCCAGTTCTAGCTGGGCAGTGCCTAACTCGATGCTCAGCGCCGCTCGCCGCTCTGGCGCGGCTTGGGCCCACTGTGGGTACGAACGCAGAAGTCGGTCTGCCACACCGGTGTAATCGCCAGTCGCTGCCAGCACGCGCGCGCGGTGCAGTTCCGCCCACGCCCGATCGTTGATGCCGAGCGTCGGATCGCTCACGAACCGCGTGACATAGTCGATGACCTGCTCACGCCCGCCCGGGGTGTGAACGTCGGGCAGCGTGATCGCCATGCGATACAACTCGTGACGCTTGGGTCGCTCGGTCGCCGACATCGAGTCGGCCCGGATCAGGGCCGGCTCGATCTGGCCCATGCCCAGATATGCCAACCCAAGGAAGAACGTGTCCTGCGCGCTCAGCGCAGCACCCTGCCGCTCGGCCTCGCGATACTCCGACACGATGTTCCGGTCGTTGGCTTCCTGGCGTACCGCGAGTTCGGCCTGCCCCATTGCGAGAGCTCGGGCGCGGAGCGTGTGGAACCGTCGCCGGTACTCGGGCGTGAACGACGAGCGATCCAGCAGCGGCCCGAGCTTGTCGTTGAGCACGTCGAGCGCCTCGGTGTACCGCCGGGCCTCGATCCGTCGCTCGGCTCCGGCCATCAATGCGTCATAGTCCGGGGTCGGTCGATGCAGGGCCGTTGCCGCAAGACCGATAACAAGGGCTGCCACAGAGATGCCGAGTGTCGGCACCTGCCAGATCTCACGCCATGGCGTCACACCCGGGTCGAGGGCCGGAGTGTCCTTGGGTTCGGAAGCTTCTGGGTTCTTGTCGGCCGCCACAACGCCTCCGCGATGGGCACGCAAGGCGCATGCCCCCATCGCTATCGGTCGTCGGGCTCGTGATCTTGACCGGATTGTCCCTCGCCGGGCTCGGTCAGTGCCTCTCCGATGACGCCGAGCCCTGTCATGGTGTCGCCCTTGTGACGCATGGCAGGGCTGGTGGTCCCAGCAAACGCCACCAGCGGCAACAGCCACTTCACAGCGTTACGAGCCAGCGAGGCTCCGATCCCAGGTCTGCGCGGTGGGACGGGGTTGCCGTTCTCCTCGCCGGTACGAGAGACGTACAGCCCGAAGATGAACTTGCCCGGCGTTCGTCCGGTTGTGGCCTCTAGGGCCGAGTATGCCAAGAACCCTAGCCCAAGGGCCACAATGATCGGGGCAAAGTCGAGCACGTCAGCCCCGATCCGCATCGCTAGCCAGCCCTCGGGCAGCAGGGAGGCCACCTGACCACCCAGCAGGAACGCGAGCAAGCCGTCGGTGATCGAGGCCATCAGCCGAGGCATAGGCGCGGCGAGCACCGTTCCCGTTGGGGCCACGAACGGCGTGCTCTCGCCGGTCGTCCGCACGACGAACAGCAGCAGCGTCGCGCTTATCAGAACCATCAGCACGAGCAAGATACGGATGTCGCTCGGCGAGACCGGGCCGTCGAACACCGCGGGTCCCTGGTAGAACGAGCGCCCCGTGTCGAGCGAGAATTCGTCGACCACGAGCATGGTGGCCGCGCGTCCATGAGCACCCTTGGCGTCATCGCCCAAGTGCACGATGAGGCCGCGGCGTGATGCCGCCAGCAACCCGATGCCACCCGCCGGTGCCGCATAGACCTCCGTGGCCTGAGCACCGTGAACATCGAGGACCTGGACTTGTGAACCTCGTTGCAGCGCGAGCACGATGCGGGAACCGATGCCGATCGGGCCAGCAACCACACGAGCGTCATCATCCGAGCCCACGAAGCTGGCGGTCACTGGTGTCCACTCGAGTTTGATCGATTCCGGTTGTTCATCCGCGGGGGGGGTAACCTGGGAGAGGATGTTCTCGGTATCGAGCAGCTCGTAGCCGCCGGTGCTGGTTTCGGCTTCTGGTAACACGGCGCGCCATGTGTGGATCGCCCCCCCGCCAACAGCAGTCAGGCACAGTGTTCCGTCGGCCAGCACGCCGACGGCTGTCGGTGGTGCTTCCTGATCGCGCACCGGGGTGGCGGCCCACTTCCACGTGCCTCGTTCAAGCCATGCGATCTGGGCTGGCCCATCGGATGGCGCCACGAGCACTACCGGCCCGCGGGGACCCGCGGCCATTGACAGCAGCTTCGCCCTGGTCGCCAAGTAGGCCGCCGAAGCCAGCCGTCCCCCGGTGCCGGTGAACCAAGTTCCATCGATGGCTCCAGGCTGGACCGCCGCAGTCAATATGCCGTAGCCCGCTTGATTGCCCGAGCCGGCGAAGGCCATCCACACCCGACCGCCCGAAGCAGCAAGCGCCGCTGGCTGGCGTTCGAGCGAATCAACGATCCGGATCTCGCCGTCCTGCGCGCCGCCGCGCCCGAAACGTGGAGGGATGTGCCAGAGCCCCCAGTCGCTCGACATCGTTGATGGCGTCACGGCCCACGCGTGCTCGTCGGCACGCTCGCCCCCGGCGAACGCGCCGGTGGCCAACTGGGCGGGGGCCACGGATGACAGCACTGCCAACGCAATGAGGCACGCGAACCAGAACGTGCGAGAACGCATCATGGCCGTTCTACCGGTCGCGCGTGCATGACATCGAGGTCGCGCTTTAGTCGGACGCCGTGGCGAGAGAGCGAGTCTCCGAGATCGAACGCGCGCTCATCCGGCCGCCTCTTACTCGACTGCGCTCCCTCAAAACGGATCTGGACCCGTGCATCGAGTTCGGGTACGTCGATTAGCACCCGCAACGGAATCCGCACGTCTGGCAACTCGCGGTTGATCCGATCATCGAACGGCACGGTACCGTCGAGCATGTCGGCTGTGAGCACGGGTGGGAGCTTCAGGTCACGCCGGATTTCCACTCGAACGGGCTCCAGTGTGTCCGGGTCAAGCTTGTACTCGACGATCCCCCAGCGGGCCGGCGCACTGAGCACGATGTGGCTGCCCATGGGTGAGAGTCTCAACGGTTGCTCGGGATTCATAGGTTCGGCCGGCACACTCGAGAAGCCAAGCAGCAGCAGCAGATCGAGCGGATGTACCGGCACGCCCAAGCCTGCCAGACGATCGGGATCGGCCTTGGCGTGTGTGCCGATCATGGCGATCGGGTCGTCGGCGAGCAGTTCCATATACCAGTAGAACCGCTCGTTGGCACCCAGCGCAGCGCCGTCGACGCCAATCTTCCGAAGACTCAGTGCGATCTTGTCGGGCTGGACGATGTGCAGGTCACCGTCGAGCTGATCGACCTCGTCCTCACCCTCCCGGCCGATGTACCAGACGGTCGTGATGGTTGCCGCCCAGAAACGCTCGAGTCGCTCCGCGCGCTCGTTCATCGTCGCCGCGACTTGTTCGTAGCTGTATGTCGATAAGTCGACTTTCTTACCGTTGAGCGGCCCTGGCACCGGGGGCCTTGAAGCGCAGTTGCACCCGGCCGCGCACAATATCGTCAGCAACGCCAAGCCGAACGCGCGTCTCACGACGCATCCCCGGCCGGCTGACTCTCGGGTGCAACGTCAGGCTCGCCGAGTAGGAGTACCGCCACGCGTTCCATTGCTTGCTCGAGCTGATCCTCGTCCAAGCCCGGGTCCGCCACCTCGACCGGCGCATCGTCGATGTATCCGCCCGTCGCCGTCACCCGGCGGACACGCAGGTGGCCCTTGCGTTGCCCTTCCAACCGCAGCCGCCGCCGGCGCACCAGCATCCACGCCAGCACGTAGCGAAGCTCAACCGCCTGGTCGTCCTGTGGCTCGGCGATCTGATCAAACAAGGCGACCAGATCCTCATCGTCCACCGGCCGATCATGAGACTTTTCCTTGGGCTCGGGCACCACCCCGCGCCAGATCGCCACGACCTCGCCCTCGGTCGTCGGTCGCCATCCCGGGTTCCAAGCTGCTTCGGCCAGGTCCATGCGGCTCGAACCCTCGGCGGGGTCCACGAGCAGCATTGATACGATGCGATCTCCAGGATGAAGGGGTTCTCCTGAGGCGGCGCAGGATTCATTGGGTCGACCGATGGTGATGCCAGGAAGGTTTGCCACGAGCGACTTTACGCGACGGGCGGGGTGGCGTCGGCTTGGGCAGGGAGCTTCATCGACAGCTTGCGTCAAACAGACGGGTGCTCGTACCCCCCGGGCCGATGGGGAACCGGCAGGCCATGCCGCAGCGCGGGCACCGGGCGGTGTAGCAATCGGCGTTCGGCGTGCGATAGACCCGGACGTACGCCCCGGCGCAGGTGAAGCGGACGCCGATCCACGGTCGAGGCTGGCGCTCGGTCTGGTCACCCGGATTCGTCGTGGTCGATGAATGGTGGCTTGGGGTCACGGACCCTGCATCGGTCCGGTTCCTGTGGGTTGTTGAGTTGATCGGATGGTGTTCGGAAGTTGATTGGAGTTCGCGTGATCGCGGTGAAGATCGCGCAATAATCACCGATCGCCCAATCGGCTCATGCTGGGAGAAATACCCGAGTGCCCCGTCCGCTGGTCATCCTGCCCGACCCACCCACACCGCCCACGGCCATCGGCCTGATCGCCGGTGCTGGCCGACTCCCCATCATCGTGGCCGAGGGGCTCCGTGAGATTGGCCACCGCATCCACGGCATCGGTCTGGCCAACATGTACGAGCCTGACCTGCCAGGTATGTGCGAGAGCTTTCACGAGGTTGGGCTGTTCCGCGTCGGCGGGTGGGGCAGAGCGCTATCCAAGCGGAACGTACGGCACGCGATCATGGTGGGCAAGGTCGACAAGGCCAAGCTCATGCACGACCCGCTTCGGATGGTGCGCAACGTGCCCGACATGCGAACGCTCATCGCGTGGCATCAGAAACTAAGGCACGACCGCCGTTCGTATGCCGTGCTCGGCGCTATCGCGGACGAGCTCGAGCGCTGCGGCGTCCAATTGCTCGACTCGACCACATCGATTCCCAAAGAACTAGCGGACGCCGGCGTGATGACCAATCGCCAGCCAACAACCGCGCAGCAGGCCGATGTCGATTTCGTGTGGCCGCAGCTTGTCGATCTGTTGCGACTCGATATCGGCCAGGCTGTCGCGGTACGCGAGCGTGACATCATCGCGGTGGAAGCGGTCGAGGGCACCGACCACATGATCGAGCGCGCCGGCACGCTCTGCCGGGCCAAGGGATGGACATTGTGCAAGGGCGCCCGCTGCGGGCACGACCGACGCAGCGACGTGCCGACCGTCGGCGTGACAACCATCGAACGCATGCACGACGCCGGTGCCGGTTGCCTTGCCCTCGCGGCGGGCGACGTGATCATGATCGACAAGGCCGATGTCATCGCCGAGGCCGATCGCCGGGGTATCGCGATCATTGGCGTGCCCGTGGGCGCCGCCTGAGATGATTCCTCCCCCAGCCGACGCGAACGATGCCACACCGTTGGGCGTGGCACGGGTGGTTTCTCGTGGGTTCTACAAGCTCCAACACGCGTTGCACGAGTTCGGCATCGACGCGGAGAGTCTGGCTTGCACCGATCTCGGCGCGAGCGTGGGGGGGTTCAGCCAGTGCCTGCTGGCGTGCGGAGCCCGGCGAGTCGTTGCGGTTGACACTGCCAAGGGCATCCTGGACTACGCCGTAAGGCGGGATGATCGCGTGTGCGTACTCGAACGAACCAACGCGTTGCACGTTGAGCCAGACGAGCGCGTCAATCTCGTTGTCATGGACCTGGGCTGGACACCCCAGCGCCTCGCGCTGCCAGCAGCCGCAAAATGGCTCGACGAGGACGGACGCATCGTGAGCCTGATCAAGCCGCACTACGAGAGCGGCGAACACCTGACAGGCGAAAAACAGTCGGAGAAGATTGTTCAAGAGACGGTGGACGCGGTGGCTGCCCTCGGCTTTGTGTGCCTCGGCTTGACTCGGTCGCCGATCGCTGGCTCGCGCCGCAAGGGCAAGATCGCCGGGGTTGGTACCGGCAACGTCGAATGGCTCGGCTTGTTCGAGGGCGTTCAGGCCGGCGACGCAGCCCAGCCTGGCTGAGTGTTGCCAGCAGGATGGACGAGCTTCCACGCCGCTTCGAGCAACTCGCGCAGGCCTTGTCGCGCGGCTCCGCTGACGACCAATACTCGGTCATCGGCCAGTTCGAGCCCGGTCCGCAGGCGGGTGATCGTCTCGGTCAGCTCCTGTTCGTCCACGAACAGGTCGGCCTTGTTCAGCGCGATCAGCTCGGGCTTCTCGAGCAGGGCCGGCGCGTATTGGCCGAGTTCGGCGCGGATGCTCTTGTAGTTCGACACCGGATCGTCCTTGTCGGGCACCATGTCGAGCACGTGGATCAGCACCTTCGTGCGTTCAACGTGGCGCAGGAATTCGTGTCCCAGTCCCGCGCCTCCCGCGGCACCCTCTATGAGCCCGGGGATGTCGGCGATGACCAGCCGGCGGCTGGCGTCGAGTTCGGCGATGCCCAGTTGCGGGTTCAGCGTCGTGAAGGGGTAGTTGGCGACCTTGGGCGCGGCGGCGGTCGTCGAGGCCAGCAGCGTGCTCTTTCCGGCATTGGGAAGGCCCACGAGGCCGACTTCGGCGATGAGCTTGAGCTCGAGCCTCAGGCGGCGGGTCTCGCCCGGCTCGCCCTTGGTCGACTGGCGCGGCGTCTGATTCGTCGCGCTCTTGAACTTCTCGTTGCCCAGCCCGCCCTTGCCGCCTTGGGCTGCTGTGATGCGGTCGCCCGGGGACAGGTCCCACAGCAGTTCGCTCGTGTGGTCGTCGTAAACAAGCGTACCTGGCGGCAGAAACAGCTCGATGTCGTCGGCGCCCGCGCCGTATCGCTGCGCGCCCTCGCCTGGCCGGCCGCCCCTGGCTCGCCAGTCGTGCTTTCCGCGGTAGTCCAATAACGTGCCCACGTTCTCGTCGGCCACCAGGATCACGCTGCCACCGTCGCCACCGTCGCCGCCGTCGGGACCGCCCTTGGGCAGGCCCTTGCCGCGCTTGAACGAGACGCAGCCGTCGCCGCCCTTGCCGGCGTAGATCGTGATGGTGGCGCGGTCGGCAAACATGCCGGCAAGGATAGGACGCCGCTCGAGTAGATTGAGATGAAACGAATCAAGTGAACTTACGAATATCCAGCTTCAATGGGTGGTCAGCGATCAGAGTCACATGCTTGGACCATGCCAGTGTGTCTCGCGGGCGCATTGCTTGGGTATTGGGTACTCGTAGGTCTGTTGGCTGCGATCCAGCTGTCACCTCGCTTTTCTACCACGCTTGTGATAGGCGGTTGGATCGTCGGTGCGGCGATCTCCGTCTTTTTCGCGCTTTTGGCGTTTGTCATTCGGCTATGGAATCAGTCGCCCGAGCCTGTACATAGGTGGGTGGTGTTCTTGATCGGTGTGCTATTTGGGTTTCAGGTTGTCAATGTGATAGGAGCCCTGATGGGGCTCGCACTCTCGTTCCTGTAGTTCGGTTTTGGCTTTAGGCCGCCAGCGACATCGTTTGCGCGAGCGCCTGCTTCAGCCGGTCCTTGTCGCCCGCCCGGCAGAACATGTTAAAAACAGCCGCCATGCGGGCCGGGCCGAACTCGTCGTCGTCGATCCACACCACCGTTGCGAACGCGAAGATCGCGCGGCCAGGGCCCATGTCGCGCCCCGGGCCAACGTGCGGCGAGCGGCCGAAGGCCATCGGGCCTGGCAGTTCAATACGGAACGCCAGCCGTGTGCCGGGCTCGAACGGCCGATCGAGTTCGAACTGGAGCCCGCCCTCGCTGACGTCGTAGGCGTGTCCCTGGAATCGGAACTCGTCGCTATCGAGCGTACGGACAGCGATGGGGCTGTACATCGGTGGCACGCTGAACCGAGGGTGCTGTCGCCTCTCACGGAGCGGTATGGGGCCTTGGTCGTGATTCACGGTGTCGAGCATTTGGGGATACTCCCGATCAGGGTTGGCTGGGCCTCCAGCAGATGTGATCGGGCCGAGATCTGGCCAGCTTGAACGGTTGTGCGGGCCGAATTCAGAATAATTGTGTGGTTTACGCCAAATCGCTCATGAAATCCAACCACTATCGGTCTCGCACGCTCCCGATCGCGTGCGTCGGTACCATCGCCGAGATGGGCGACAGCCACCAAGGCAAGCCGGCCTGGTCCGACGAGTACACGCTGCTGTGCGAGCGGTGTGGCTATGTCATCGACGGGTTGCCCGAGGAGGGCGTGTGCCCCGAGTGCGGGATAGGGATCAGAGAGAGCCTGCCCGCGAACCGGCCCGGTACAGTGTGGCAGCAGAAGCCGGGTTTCGGATCAATGCTCACAACATCGATGACGACGCTGCGGCGGCCGGTCCGAACACTCGATACCCTCGCCGTCACGCCGCCGCGGCTTCGACCTCTCGTGTGGCTGGCGGCGATGCCCATTGGCCAGCTCATGGGTGTCACGCTGCTCCTCCTGTTCGAGATCGAGCGACCGCTGCCCACTGGCGGCTCGGTATCGTGGACGCCCGGGAGCGCCCCAGGATCGGTTGCGTTGGGCGTGATCCTGGGTTTGTTGCTCACACCTTTAGCTGCCGCCGTGCTCACGGTTCTTACCTGGATCGAAGCGCGCGGTCTTGTCATCTTCGGCGCTCAACGCGGCGGGCGGGTGTATCCCGAGCTCGCGCACAGCATCGTCCGGCACGGCGCCGCGGGGTGGTTGGTGTCGGGCCTCGGCGCACTCATGGCGTTGCCGTTCATGTGGTCGTTGGAATCCGAAGTGAGTTGGATCCTGGGTTATCCCAATGACGGTGCCCCGCGAACCTGGGCCCTCGCTTTGGCGGCCGCTGGCGTTGGTGTCATGATCTTGGGCTTTCTTGGCTTCGAGTTGTTCGCCTGGTTGGGTCTGCGACGCTGTAAGTTTGCCAACCGACCCAAACTCCACCATGGCATGCCAGCACGCCGAACGTAAATCGGGCCGCACCATCACGTTGTTCACGTTGGGGGCTCTAGGCTTGGTCGGGAGGGAGGCCCTGATGCCCCAAGCTCACAAGCCTCGCAAGTTCCGGTGGATTCGCCGATTGGCGATCGCGACGGTTGTTGGCTTCGTCGTGCTCTCGGTCATCGTGGCAGTGGGTGGGCCGAGCATCGCAAGCGCGATGGCTCCCGCTATTGCCAGCCGCCTAGGCCTGCCCGGACGAGTCGAGATTGAAGCCGTCTCCTTTTCTTGGCGCGGAGACCTCTCGATCGGCCGAGCGGCTGTCTATGACCCCCTGGGCGCGCACGTCGCCAGCGTCTCGGTGAGCACCGGAGGCGGCCTGCTGGGTTTGCTTGACGGCAGGCTCGATCGTGACATCGTCCTTGACGGCTGGGCTACTGTGGAGATCTACGAAGACGGCGAGACGAACATCGAACGCGCGTTTGGTCTCAGACGTGGAGCTGACACCAAGGCAGTGATCGAAGTCGAGCAGCAAGGCGAGGCCGGGTCGCTGCCGTTCGCTCGGGTCGTGTTCGATGGGGTTGACCTCGCGCTCACGAAGGTCGGCTCGCCAACCGTGGCGATCGCAGGCCTCGTGGGTGAGGCCGAGGCCGAAGGGCAGCGAATCAAGGTGGTGGCCGCTGGCGCGCTCACAATGCCACCGCAGCACCCCCAGACCCGCCGTGAGATCGAGGAAGTTCCAGCACACGGCAGCTTCGACCTGAATACCGAGATCGGCTTGCGAGACTTCTCGGGGTTCGCCGATGCCCATATCAGGAGTCTCACGCCAGACGCTGCCGCCGCATTCTGCGCACTGAGTGGCGACGAGACCATCGCTCGTGTGGCATCGGTTGCCGCCCGCGGTGGTCTGGGGCTGGAACTCGGCGGGGAGCTTGCCTCGAGCATGCCCACCGAGATTTTCTTCAAGCTCGACTCCGAGACGGTCAACGTGAACCTTGCGCTCGAAACCCACGATGGTGCGATTCGGCTCGAATCACCCGGCAGGATCGAGATCGACACCGCGGCTTTCCTAGCTGACGACGCGATCCGCCAGCGCGTGCTGCCGGGCGAGGGTGTCACGGTGCCCCAAGCAGGTCGTCTCTCGCTGGACTTCGAGCGTCTCCATGTGCCAATGGATGGCAAGTCTCCCAAGTTCGACGAAGCCGAAGCGACCTTGCGTGTGCGGGCTGGCCGCACCCTGCTGAGGGTGCCCGGCCCCGACGGCTCGCCCGTTGTGGTGCGTGTGAGCACGCTCGAATCGTTGGCGGTCGTTGACCCCGGGAAGCCTCTCACGCTGAGCGCCTTGGCGAAAGCGGGTGTGCAAGGCCGGCCCAATGGCCAGATGAAGATTGATGCGTCGGTCGACCTCCCGGAGATGCTGAATCCTGGGGCCGATGAGCCGCTCGGTGTGGCGTTGCTGACCCGGATCGCACCTGACCTAAGCGTCGCACTCGATAACGTGCCAACGTTGGCCGCCCAGCCGTGGCTGGCCTCGCTCGAAGGGATGGGGCTCGACGTGCCCCAGGTCGTTGGGCCGAGTGTCAGTGCTTCACTCGCGTGGACCCGTGGTGCGGCCGGGGCTGCGGATGTCACGCTCGATTTCAACGCTCCTTTCGTCCAAGCGAATGCCGGCGCGATATGGACAACCGAAGCCATCACCCTGACCACGCCGGCGACGTTCAGCATGGCCAGACCCGACGCCATCGCGGCCGCTTGGCTGCCCGAGGGCTGGGTCATGGAGAATGACCGCGGCATCCAGGCCAGCGTGCCCGAGTTGCGTCTGCCGATGACGGGCATCAAGCCCGATCTGGCATCCGCAACAGCGAGTGTGGTTGTTCGTGCCGATGGCGCCGTCGTGCTCCCACCCAAGTCGCCCGCCATCGGGGTCAAGGCTCTGGAACTGCGTCTTGCGACGGACGGAAGCCAGACCACGGTCGATCTCACAGCAAGGCCGACCATTGATGGCAGGCCCACCACGCTTGACGCAAACCTGAGCTCCGCCGGCTTGGGCGTGTTGCTCGACACGGCGGCCGAGCGTTCGCCGGCTATCCTCGGCACCATCAGCTTGTCGGCGCCCGCCCAACTCGCGGGCGCATTCGGCATGGAGGTCGCCGGTCGTCCTTTGCAGCAGTGGATTGCAGAAGCAGTCGGACCAAACGTGAGGGCCAAGCTCGAGTTGATCGAGCCTAGTTCTGGCTTGTTAGCTGGAACGCTCAACGTGGATGCGCGGTACGCGAAACTGGACGCAAGCGGCGTCGGCCTGACGCGCGACGGCCTGTCCATAAGTGGGGCGCGGCTGGCCGCCACGCCGAGCAACGTCCTGTGGGATGGCCTCGCACCCATGCTGCAGCTCGAAGGCTCAACGCTCGCGTCTACCGCACCGATCGTGGTCGAGGTCGGTCCGGCATCACTCATTACGCGCGAGGGAGCCGATCTTGCCGCCGGACTCGCTAGCACGACGGTACAACTCACGTCGACGGGACCGATCACGATCAACGGTGTACCAACTGGCCAGCCCGATGAATCCGGCCAACGGCAGCGCACCGATGTTTCGCTCACCCAGCTCGAAGGCGGTCTGAATTCTGTCGGCCGGGCGATGCGCGGCGGCGCGAACGTGCAGGGCTCACTCAACGTGGTAGCCGAGGCTTCGGGCCAGAGACGCTTGGTAGCGGCGAACGCGGTATTACAATCTGGTGAGCAAGGCATGCTCGATGCCCACGTTGTCGTTGACGAACTAAACACGCGGTTGTCGATGACCCTCGCAGGGCTCGGCAGAGGTGCTGCCATGGCCATTCAGGGGGCGCTTGGAGACGATGGTCGAATCGAACTCAAGGCCTCCGGACGCGCCACGCCTCGGGGCCCGAAGCCTTGGACGCTCCAGACCGCTTCCCTTGACCTACAGACATCCAGGTTGACCACTGCCGATCCTGTTGGCGTTGAGTTTTCGGGTGATTCGATCACGCTGTCCAAGCCAGTGATGCTGGCCTGGACGCCCGACGCGATGTGGCTCGAGTCGGCGATTGGGGCGAGGGTCGCTTCGGTGAAGCCGTTCGAGATTACGCTGGAACGCCTGGCGGTCGGTAACCCGCTCGCTGGTGAGTTCGCACTGCTCGACCCAACGCTCGTGTTCATCGATGCGGCGTTGAGCGGCCAGGGCGCGACCGTCACAATCAAGGATCGCCCGAACATCGAACTCGAGACAGTCACCGGGCGCGTGCGACGTGTCGGGCTGAGCACCTACAGCGTGACCAGCAAGGCAGCAACCGCCGGCGGCACGCTGGAACTCAACGGGCTGATCGACAAGCTCACCGGTGCGCAGGGCCGTGTGAGCCTCGAAACCGCGGAGGTTCGCGGCACCCTGAAGGGCGACGACGTGCCCGTGGCGCTGGCCGACGCGATGTCCAACACCAATGGCCTTCTCGCCGACAGCCTGGGCGACGTGGTCGACCTCGACGCGGAGATCCAGCACGGCAAGCTGATTCCCGGCCAGCCACCCGAAGCCAACTTGCGATTCAGCGTGCGCGGGCCAAGAGCCGTCGCATCGGGCTACGGCCGGCTTGCCGACCACGTCATCTCGATGCCCGAATCGCAGACCCTGCTCACCGTACACGAGGTAAGGCCCGAGATCGCGGAGCGCTTCAGCCAGATCATTCCCGAGTTGCTCCGTGTCGAGAAGCGACCCGAGGACGGCCCCGCCGTGATCAGGACCGAAGGGCTGTCGATCCCGACCAATGGCGACTGGACCAAGGGCCAGGGCAAGATGACCGTCGCTCTCGGAACCGCGCGTTTCAGGACCAGTAGCGTGCTCTCAAGTGTGCTGAAGGCTACCGGGCAGCGTGAGAAAGGGTCGCTCGGTCGCCGTGTCGATCCGATTCACATCACGATGGTCGACGGCGTCATCAACTATGAGCCCTTTGAGTTGCCCATTGGCGACTTGACGCTGCGGTCCGAGGGCTCGGTCAACCTCCCGGCCGACTCCATGGACGTGCTCGTGTGGATTCCCATGGCCGCGCTCTCCGACGAAGCCGCCGGGAGTTTCAACACCGGCCTGGGAAGTGCGATCGGACGCACGATTCCGGGATTCGGTTCGGCCACAACGGTCCCGTGGCGCGTCAGCGGTGCCCTAAGCAATCCAACCATCCGGCCTGCTCCGCGCGTCCTCATCGAACGCCGCGGCGATCAATTGCTTGGCCCACTCCTGCGCCCGGGGGAATCGCTCCAAGACTTGCTGGGCATTCCTCGCAAGCGCGAACAGCCAAGCGGCGGGGGCTGAGCTATGAGAACCAGCCCACGAACCTGGCAATAGCCAGTGTTGGTTCGATGACACCACCCGGAGCCAATCCGAGAAAGCCGGTGACTTGGTCGAGATGAACCCACTTGGCCTGTGAGCACTCCCATGAGTACTCGCCGGCGATTGATAGCGCCGGGGCCGGTCCATCAATCAATGCTCGAACGACAATGTCAACGCTGCTCGCGGTCTGGTCCGAGACGACCGCGATGGCGACCGGGTCACGCGGTGGATCGTTGATGCCGACCTCTTCCGCGAGTTCTGCGCGCAGCGTTTGCATGATATCTGCAAGATCGAGCACCGATGGTGATGCGGGCACGTGCAGCCCTCCGGCCGGAGCAAATTCCCACATGCTCGGATAACTCCGCGTCGATTCGCCCCGCCGGGCTAGGAGGACGCATCGTCGGCTCTCGAGCGTCGACTCGATCACGCCCGTCACGCTCAGGATCGTGGTTGAATGGCCGGGTCGAGGACACACAACATGGGCAAATCGTTCTGGGCTCGCGCGAATTAGACCAGCCTGCGCGTCGATCGAGTCGATCGCCAGGATCTCTCCGTCAAACAGCCTTGGATTTCTCGTACACGCCAGCGCCCATTGATCTTCGACGCATGGATCGAGCGCCGGCGTCGTGCCGCTTACTTCGATACGCAGCGGAGCACCGAGTGGCAGGAGCGAAACGCTCACAAGCCCAGGGCCGACGTGAATGGACCTCCGAGTTGCGAACTGAGTTCTTCAGGAAGGCCGAGCCCTTTGGCTTCGTCGGCGATCGTCTCCCTCGCTACGGCCTGCGCCTTGGCCATCGCGTTGTTGGTTGCCTGGGCGATGAGGTCCTGAGCCAGGAGTTGGCTCGCCTGATCGGCCGAGAAAGCCGAGGCCATCGCGGGCTCGATGTGGACGCTCACCACCTTCATCGCGCCGCTCATCGTTACGACGATCGCGCCCTCGCCGGCCGTACCCTGCACACGGGCGGCATCGAGCCGGTCCTTCACGCGCGCGGCTGAATCGGCCAGTTTCTGGCGATCCTTCATCAGGCTCGTGATCGCGCCAAGAGCGCGCATCTGGTCGAACATGGGATTGGCTACTCCGTGCCGATCGCCTTATCAAGATTCGTCGGCGTACGCACGGGCTGGCTCCACGATCTTGTGGGAGATTGCTCGACCGGCGCGGACAACGACCTCTACAACGAGTGTGTTCTTCGAATCCACGTGGGCCATATCGAAACGATACCGACCCTCACCCATGTCCTGGGGTGAATCGTGCTTCAGCTTCGCCTTGACACCCTCCAGGTCGAGTCCGGCCGCGGCCATTTCGCCGTGGTCGAACCACTCCTGGATATCGGCTTCATTCATCGCGCCGCTGCCCTTCTGGCTTACGAAGTACCACGCGCCCAGGCCGCATGCAACGACGATGAGCAGCAAGACGACGTTCTTGATGAGGCCGGACTTCTTTTTGGTCATGGGTGGGCTCCGCTGGAACAGGCGACACGTGAACGAGACATCGGCTCCTCAGAGGCTAGACCCCGCCCGGCCCCCGAGCATTGTCGGGCGCGAACAACTCACGGGCCTTACGAATCAGGGCGTGGTCGTGTAATGAGGGGCCAGTGGGCACGGGTTCGGGTGTTGCGTGGTCCTGCGGCGCTCGAGCAGCTACTGGCTTCTTCTCAACCTGAACCGGCGCTTGAACAGGTTCTGGCGGTGCCGATTGAGTCGCCGGCGGGGAGCTCCGCGGAGCGGCCGCCGGCCTCAGGCTTTTCCCCGCGACAACTCCTGAATCCGGCCAGAGCCGCCTATTGCCGCCATCGCAGTCAGGTCTGCAAACCGCTCTGACATCGCCAGGCGCACAAGCGCCGCGTCGAACATCGCCCGCGGCGCGGCGCTCTCTCGGCAGACCCGCTGGGCCGTCTCACACAACGCGATCATGTGTGAGAGTGCGGGAGCGTCGAAGTGACCGGCCCGCTGGGCCTCGCTCTGTCTGGCGGCGTCTGAAAGCTCGACCAACGCAGTATCCGAGCCGCACACACTGAGCACCATGAGGTCGCGCAGCCGATTCGCGAGCGTCTCGAGCGCGAGTTCCGGACCGATCCCGAGCCCGAGCAACTCATCTCCGGCTTCGAGCGCTTGCTTCGTATCAGCCGAAGCGATCGCGTCGATGGCTCTTCCGATCAGCTCTCGATCGGGCAGGCCCAGCAGTTCTTCGAGCCGGACTAGTGTCAGGTGTTTATCGCCCGCTGCCATCAGGCGGTCGAGCAGGCTGAGTGCATCGCGCATCGAGCCCGCGCCAAGCCGCGCGACGGCGGCGAGAAGATCGTCATCCACCGTGACGCCCTCCTTCTCGCTCACCTCCCGCAAGTGGTCGGCGATACGACTGGCGGAGATCATCCGGAAATCGAAGCGCTGACACCGGCTCTGGATGGTGGGGGGGACCTTGTTCGCTTCGGTCGTGCACAAAATGAACTTGACGTGCTCGGGCGGCTCTTCCATCGTCTTCAGGAGGGTGTTGAATGCCTCCTTGGTCAACATGTGGACCTCGTCGATGATGTAGACCTTGAGCTTGCCCCGCAGAGGCATGTATCCCGCGTTGGCGATCAGTTCCCGTGCGTTGTCCACGCCGCGATTACTGGCCGCGTCGATCTCGATGACATCGCTATCCCGTCCAGCCATGATGGCCTGGTCGGTCTCCTCGGTGCCGCCTGCCAGCGCCTTGGCGAAGATCCGGGCCATGGAGGTCTTGCCCACCCCTCGCGTGCCGCAGAACAGGTATGCGTGCCCCACCCGTCCCTGCTCGATCGCCTTGGCTAAGGTGCGCGCGACCGCTTCCTGTCCCACGACGGTCTCAAAATCCTGACTGCGATAGCGGCGGGCGAGGGCGGTGTAGGCCATGGGGCAGGGTAGGTGGGTGGCTCCCCAGCAGTTCGCCAGCTGGCTCAAAATAGGCTTGTATCGAGCCCCGATTGCCGTTACACTGTCTGTGTGGCTGTTAAACGCCACCCCCGCCGGGCACCGATGCCAGCTAGCTAGTTCCGGCAATGACCCAGAACGATTACCGGGAGTTTTGCTATGGGCAACGCCCGAGCCCGCGCGCGAGTGCTGTGTCTGCTGTCCGCCTTTGGCCTCCCCCTGTCTGCTACCGCGCAGACCGATCCGCTGACAGAACCACTTGGGCCAACTTTTGACTGGCGTGACCTATTGCCGGTGCGGGGTGGGGATGGGTCTTTAGGGTACGTGCTTCGAAATTGCCAGGACGAATGGCAAATTGCAGCCAGCCTCGGCCTGAGGCACGCTGGAGACATCAATGGTGACGGCTTGGATGATCTTCTTTACGACGTAGGAAGTGTGTACTCGGGCGTACCCGTCGCGTGGGGCATCTTGATGAGTTTGCCTGACGCTCCGGCAGTGTTGGACGTATCAGCAACCTCAACACTTGACGGATTCCAACTACCTGAGTCGTTCCCGAGTGCCAGTGGTATCGCTGGTGTCGGAGACATCAACGGAGATGGCTTTGACGACGTGGTTGGTGTGGAAGAACGATTCAATTGTGGTCGGGGTTGCTACTACTACGGGCAAACAACGATTGTATTCGGTCGAGACGAAAGCACAGCGGGGCCTTACCCGAGTATTTTGCCTGGGGCACCCGCAGTCATTTCCGGAGGTAGGTTGCGACATGTGACCGCGGCTTCGGTCCGAGCGGATCTCAATAGTGACGGTATCAATGATCTGTTGGTCTCTTTTCCTGAGGACCGAGCTTCGTGGCGATCGTCGCTGGCAGTCGTCTTCGGCAGGCCTGTAGAAAAGCCATTTCCCTCATATGAGTCGGTGAACGATCTTATTGACGACACCGGTGGAATGTACATCGGCAGTGATTGGCTGGATGCTCGATTCACCGGCAGGGGGGGCTCTATCGGCGATCTCAATCGTGATGGGGTATCGGATGTCGCTGTCGGGGTGCGCGGGACCGATACCCCTACGGGCGTGTATGTGATCTTTGGTCGCCGTCTTGATGATCCATTCCCGCGCGATTTCGATCCGACCGCCGCCGATACATCTGAGGTAGTCCTGTTTGAAATTGAGGAACCGGGATGGGACATCACAGGCGTGGGAACGGCAGGTGATCTCAATGGCGATGGCATCGATGACATGGCGGTGTCGGCGTTCGCGTCCGATCGACAACGGAGGCTCTATATAGTCTTCGGTCGCCACGATTCCCACCGTGATCCGTTCCCTCCGGTGTTTTCGTTGGAGGAGTTGGACGGGGCCAACGGGTTTGTCCTCCACGGTGCCGATGGCTGGTCGATTGGAGGGACTCATGCGAGGCCCCTCGGCGACGTCAACGGTGACGAGGTTGATGACCTACTCCTGGCCGACTGTATCTTCTATGGGCAGAAACTCTTCCATTATCCTGCTGTCGTGCGGCCTGATGAGGTTCCGCATGGTCAATTGGTGCGATTCGAGGGCAGCGATGATGTTCAGCTAGCCCCGTTAGGAGATGTGAATGGTGATGGTGTAACAGACATCGGCGCGTCGTTCTCTGGTGGCGACTGTGAGGTCGCCGCCATCATCTACGGCCGCCGTCCGCCACCTCCATGTCGAGCCGACATGGATCGTGATGGTGAGATCACCATCTTCGATTGGCTTACGTTCAGTACTGCTTGGGAAGCTCACGAACCACTTGCCGACGTGGACGGCGATGGCGAGTACTCGCTTTTAGATTACCTTGTCTATCAAGCGATGTTCCACTACGGCTGCCCGTAACCTCAACGATCCCTCAACCGCCGCGGCGACGCGCTCGCAACTAACCTCAGCGTTGGCGTATCCCAGTTCGTATCCAGTCCCGCGTCACCGATATCGCTGGCCTCGACGGTCAAGTCCATCGTTGCGCGGCGGAGCTGGGGCCCAATGTCGTACTCGAGCGTGAACGTCGCGTCGAGCACGCCGCGCAGCAGGGGCCTCGTTTCGCTGGCGGTCAGCACACCATCAGTGAATTCGTCAAGCGTCAGCATCAGTCGCTGTGAGCCGTCGGTCGCGTCGGGATCGATCTCGGCGAAGATGCGCGTGATCTCGCGGAAGTTCGTCGCTTCGTCTTCGGCCGACACGAACTCGATGGTGTTGGTGAACATCGGGTTCTGTGTCTGGTCGAGCACGTCGATGGGATAGGGCGCGAACTCACTGCCCGTGCGGATCATCGTGAGCACGCGGTGCGTGACGATGCGGGTGACCACGTGCGTTGAGGCCGTCTCGCTGGTCTGCTGGTAGCTCTTGAAGCTGGTGTCCAACGCCGCCAGCGAGGCGGTCAACAGCGCCGCGCTGATACCCAGCGCCACCATCATCTCGATCAGGCTGAAGCCGCCGGCTGCGGCGCGCAACTGGCGAGGCAAAGGTGTGCAGCGCTTCACTGGCGACCCTCCTGGTACGAGCCGCGCATCAATTGGAGTTGCACGGGCAGCATGATGCCGTCGGGCAGCGTCATGTCCGGGTTGAACTTGAGATACACGCGGCCGTACCCGTAGAACGGCACCGGCACGGCGCCATCGGGCGGGGTCTCGTCATGGGCCACGTCGGCCAGGCCATCGCCATCGGTGTCGTAACCGACGATCTTCTGCATGCGCATCTCGCCGGTGATCGGGTCGGCCGCCATCGCTTCAGGCAGGGTCGACGGGTCCAGAGACTCCGAGTCGCCGTCGTCGGGCCCGAAGTACCCAAGTGTGGTGTTGAACATCGCCGGGTTGCCGACGGGCACCCCAAACTGGTCGACCAGCGGTGCTTCGCCGGGCTCGGGCTTGAAGGTCATGAGCAGTGCGCCATCGATCGAAGCGTTGCCACGGATATCCATGACACCGGCCACGATCACGCCGCCCAGTTGCACGTCCTGCGTTGGTGGGCTGTTGAACGTGCCGAGGTCGACCGAGTAGCCCGGCAGCATCATGCTCGACAGATCGATGAGTTCCTCGTCGTCGCTGTCAGGTCGATATCGCTCGTCAGACTGCTTGTCGGGGTCGGGGTGCTCGCGCAGGAACCTCGTTGCTCCGGTATATTGCAGCTTGTTCCGCGTCGGGGTGTACTGCAAGGGCGTATCGGACACGATCGACCCGATGAACATGCAATCGTGGAAGCGGAGATTGTTCGAGACGAGCTTTGTATCGGTCACACGCCGGCCGCTGATCACGATCGGCTCGAGCAGATCATCGAAGTTCACCGGGCGCGAGTTCTTTAGGAAGTCGGCCTTGTCGAGCGCTTGCGTGAATGGGTTCTGGGGGATGTAGAACCCCTGCGATGGCGGCAGCGCGGACGCCGGCAAGACGTCATCAGGATACTCGCTGGGATCGGTCACCTCGACACGCGGGGCATCCGGCTGGGGCCGGCTCAAGCCGCTGTCATAGCTCATCTTGCCGTACAGTTCCCAGTTCAGGTGCTGGTTGTCAGTCTCGGTGCGGACATAGGTAATGCCCACGAACGTGCAGTTGATGAACAGCGCGTTCAGGCCCGGATCGATCACCGCGTCCTTGAACGCCATGTTGACGAACACGGGGCGGTAGTACCAGTCCGTAAAATTGGGGCTGTTGAAGGGCGACTTCTCGAAGTACGCCGTGGCCCAGTTGTCGGGTCGCCCGTCACCATCAGCATCGGGATCTAGGCGGTAATACTGCGGCGCGTCCGGGTCGGTTCCGGGCTCCACGTAGCCCGCCAGATCGCCCGGGCCACCCAAGCCAAGATTCTGAGCGACCTGCGTCAGGAATGGATCGCCGTTGGCCGTGCCGACGATGATCTGGTCCTTGGCCTTCGTAAAACGGTCGGTGGTGAGTTCTGGCAGGGTGTCTTCGGTCACGCCGAAGCTCATCGCCGGATCATCGTCCGGATCGATCGGGCCTTGCAGGCGTTCTTCGACCGGACCCTGGAAGCTCTCCCAATCGCTCCGGTTCGCGCGGAACGACAACGTGCCGTCAACCTTGCGATACAGGTCGCGGCCATCGATGTACCCGTCGCGATATCCCAGCACCTGGTCGGCATACAGGCCCGAGTATGGGTCAACGTCCTGTAGCGGCTCGTCGCCGGGCTGCCAGATGCCATCGCCGTTGGTGTCGACAAACCCGTGCACGCCGTTGCGGTTGCGGTCGGGCTTGGCGCTGTCGATCAAGAGCGCCAGCGCGTCGTCGATTGCACGGCCGGAACCATCGACGAACTCGGCGGTAGCAAACTCGCCTGGCGTGCCCGCACGGAGCTCGTCGGACAGCGCAACTCGACCGTCGTCGTTGGTGTCGTAGAAATCGAGGAACAGATCGAACTCGTCGATGTAGCCGTCGTTGTTGACGTCCAACGCGCTCTCATCCGCGGTGCCATCACCGTCAAGATCCAGTCCGGCACCTTGCCCTTCGTCGGGGTGGCCTACTCGCATGCGGTTGTCGTTGTCGATATCCCACCGCTCGATGTTCACATTCAGCGCGTCGAGTTTCTGGTCCAGATCGGGGTGCAGGTGGCGAAAATCCGATCGCATGAGCATCGGGTCGCCAAAGTTGTACGTCATGTCGGTGAAGGTCGATCCCAGATCGCCGTCGATCATGACGTTCTTGCCGATCATGATCTTGTTGGGCGAGATGACCGAGTGCTCCACCCGCTTGGCCATCCGGAAGTCCTTGCTGATTGTCCGCGTGAGCGGCACGCCCCCGCGCATGTGATCAAAATCAAAGCCAGTCACGATGATGCGGATGTCGGTGCCGTTGGCCAACGGCGCGTAGGTGATCTGGTATGCCTGCCCTCGCGGATCGGCGTCGGGGTCTTGCTCCACCAGTCCTACTGCTGGCGTGTAGAGCCAGTTGTCCTCGGCATACAACGTCAGATCTACATCGATCGGAGCCGCGCCGAGGATCGGCGCGACGATGCCGTCGATGTCGACTGTGTTCTCGTCGTCGTCGTGGATGATCGCAACCGCGTTGGCCACGCCCGTGGGCACGTCGCCGCTGGGCAATGCGCGAACGATCGTGTCCACGTCCGCGGGGATGGCTCCGATCCACATCTGCCCGCCCAGGGCCGTGTCGATGCGGCCGCGATCAATCACGAACCGCGTCACGGCGAGTTCCAGGCGCCCCTCGGCCAGCGCGAGGCCAGTCTCGGCCGAACTCATCGCGCGGCTCACATGCAGGTGGGCGGCGGCGGTTCGCAGGTTGCCCTGGCTGACCACGGCCATCGCCGCGGCGAGCGAGCCGAACAGGATGAGGAACATCATTGACAACACCGATACCACACCACGGCGGCGCGGTCCGAGGCGTCGGCGGCCAGAGCGAGCGTGCGCATGGGTTGGCTTCATCATTGTTTCCTTCCGGCGTGGCCTCGATCAGGGCACGATCCACACCACGCGGGTGATCTCCACCGGCGCGGTCACGAATGGCCCCTCATAGGTCACGATCACCTCGACCCGCAGCGGGAACTCGTCGATGGCGATGCCCGACGAAGCGCCAATCGGCGCCTCGACGAAATCAACCGCGAGTTCGCGCGTCGGATCGGACGGGTGGACCTTCACCACCCGCACCGTCTGCGTCCAGCCCTGCATGGGGACCGGGTTGCCGTCGGGATCGAGCATGACCGATCCGTCGGCGAAGATCTCGGGAATGACCAAACCGAAGGCGTCCAGCGGTCCGGGCAGATCATCATCATCCGCGAAGCCCGGCGTGCCGTTGAAGGCAAAGCTCAGGCCGTCGAAGTCGTCCAGGTCGTCGAAGTCTTCGACGAGCGTCTCGCCGGGCTCGGGCCCCCAGCCTTCCACATCACCGCCGGCGACGCGCAGCCCGGTCACCGGATCGTGCCGCGGCAGATTCAGGGTGTACTCACGGATCTCGCCACCCAGGAAGGTGGCCGTTGCCGCGTGCGTCGACCATTGGTTGCTGCGCATGAAGGCCTGGTGCGCTTCGACGATGGCCACCACGCCCACGCCGATGATCACCGTCGCCAGCGCGGTCTCGATGAGCGTGAAGCCTCGGGCGCGACGGCGATGGACGTTTCGACCGGGTTGGTTGGGGCCGCGAAGCACGGGACACCTCCAATACACGGGAGGGGCCCGCGGGCCCCTCCAAGATCAACCTTCCATTCCAAAGGCCCGATCAGTTCACGATCTGGCTCATCCGGAAGATGGGCAGGATGATGGCCATAGCGATGAAGCCGACGATGCCGCCCATAACAATGATCATGATCGGCTCGATCAGGCTCGTGACGGCCTTGATCTGGTCCTTGAGCTGCTTGGCGTAATAGACCGATACCTCGTCGAGCACCTCGCCGAGCTTACCAGATTCTTCACCAGCAGAGATCATCTGCACGACGGCGCGCGGCAGCAGCGTGGTCTTGCTCAGCGGCAGGGCAATCTTCTTACCCTGCTTCACCGACATGTACACGTTGCGCCACATCGCCTTGTACAGGCGGTTGCCCGAGATATCGCCGGTAATCGCCAGCGTGTCGAGCATCGGAACGCCCGCGTTGATCAGCTGGCCCTTGGTGTGCAAGCTTCGGCTAATGTACAGCGACCGGAACATGTTCTTGAACACCGGCAGCGTCAGCTTCATGCGATCGAGTAGCAGCCCCCCGGGCTCGGTCTTGATTGCCAGGAAGCCTGCCACGCCGAGTCCGAATACGCCCGCGATGAGATAAGGCCACTGCTGCTGGAGGAACTCGCTGAGCCCCATCAGGAACTTGGTCGACGCCGGCAAGGCGTCCTCCTTGCCCTCGAACACCGCCTTGAACTTCGGCAACACGAACGTCAGCAGGAACACCGTCACCGCGACGGCCATTGTCCCGATAATGCCCGGATAGATCGACGCGCCCACGACCATCTTGCGTGTCTCAATCTGCTGGCTGATGTATCCTGCGATTCGGTCGAGCATCTGGCTGAATGACCCGGCCATCTCGGACGCACGCACCATGTTCACATAGAGTGGACCGAACAACTTAGGATGCCGGGCGAGTGCTTCAGAGAAACTCTTGCCGCTCTCCACGTCGGTGCGAAGTTGATTGATGACCTTCCTAAACCCGCGATGCTGGGTCTGGTCCTCGATGCCCTCGAGCGAGGCCCGCAGATTGATGCCGGCTCGAACCATGACGGCCAGCTGCGTGGTGAACTCGAGTACGTGCTTCTGGCTTGGCTTGCCGGCGTTCAGGTCGGCCAGCTTGGTCATGATGGCCTGACGCTGCACGCGACCACCGACGGGATTCACCGCCAGTATGTGCAACCCCTGGTTACGCAGCACTGTCGCCGCGGTCTGCACGCTGTCGGCCGACAGCACGCCGACCTGGATCTGCCCGTTGGGGCCCTTGACCTGGTAGCGATAGTTCGGCATGACGTCTCACATCCCTTGGGGCGTCAGCGCCCCCTTGCAACCACTACGAATCCGGACCAGATCAAGCAACAAGCTGACGCTCTAGCTTGTCGGGGAAGGCCGCTTGCGCCACGGCGTCCTCCTTGGAGATCATCCCGTTGAAGTACAACTCGGCGATCGACGCGTCGAGGCTGCTCATCCCGATCGCCCGGTTCGTCTCGATCACGTTGGGGATCTCGAACGTCCGGTTCTCGCGGATCAGGTTGCGCACGGCCGGCGTACACAGCAGTGTCTCCACCGCCGGCACCATGCCCGGCTCGTCGATGCGGCTGAACAGCGTCTGGCTCACCACCGCCTGCAACGTATTGGCCAACATCGAACGGATCTGGTTCTGCTGACCGGCCGGATACATGTCAATAATGCGCTCCACCGTCTGGCTTGCATTTACGGTGTGCAGGGTGCTCAGCACGAGGTGGCCCGTTTCGGCGGCACTGATAGCCAGGGCCGTGGTCTCCAAGTCACGCATCTCACCCACGAGCACGATGTCGGGGTCCTGACGCAGGGCGTGCTTGAGGCCGCTCGAGAACGTCGGCATGTCCTGCCCCAGCTCGCGCTGCTCGATCAGGCAGTGGTCACTCTCGAAGGTGTACTCCACCGGGTCTTCGAGCGTGATGATGTGCTTGCGGTACCGCTCGTTCATCGCTTGGATCATCGCGGCGAGCGTGGTCGACTTGCCCGAGCCCGTGTCGCCCGTTACGAGCACCAGCCCGCGGGGCAGGTAGGTCAGCCGGGCGATCACCTCCGGCAGCGTCAGTGCGCTTAGTGGTGGCACCTTGGTCTTGATGGCACGCAAGCACAGGCCGACATGACCACGCTGCAAGTGGGCGTTCACGCGGTAGCGGCTCAGTTCCTCGATCTCGTACGAGAAGTCCGAGTCCTTCTGCCGATCGAACGTCGTCACCGCCTCCGCCGGCGCCATCTCCTCCAGGATGGCGCGGCCAGACTCCGGCGAGATCACCGGGAAGTCCATGGGTGTCATCACCTGATTCACGCGCATCACGGGCGGCTGCCCGGAAACGAGGTGGATGTCCGAGGCGTTGGCCTTGTGGGCCACCTTGAGAACTTCTTGCAGGTTCACGCGCAGATCCCCCTCGCCGGGCGTCGCTCGGGCCCACGTCCATCGCGGGCCTCCAACGCTCACCATCGTCGCGATCCGCGCATCACTGTCGCCACCACGCTTCACGGCGCGGCAAGAAACGCCGGTTGTAACGGCGCACCCATCTCCCAGAGTCCCATCATGACACGATTCGGTCGGTTATCGACCCGCCTCGTCCCGCGCGGCGACCGCTAACTTGTCGGCCCGCTCGTTCTCAGGGTGGTCGTTGTGTCCACGTACCCAATGGAAGCTCAGCGTGTGGACGCCCATCAGCTCGTCGAGCCGCATCCATAGGTCCTGGTTCTTCACCGGCTGCTTGCTCGACGTCTTCCAGCCTCGTTTTTTCCACGAAGCCATCCATTCCTTGAGGCCTTTGAGCACGTACTGCGAGTCCGAGTACAACTCCACGCGCGTTGGCTTGCCAAGTGCCTCGAGCCCGCGGATCACGGCCATCAGCTCCATCCGATTATTGGTCGTGGGCTTCTCGCCACCATTGTCGATCTTTTCCGAGCCGGACCCCGGGTGCTTCAGGATGTACGCCCACCCCCCGGGCCCGGGATTGCCCGAGCACGCGCCATCCGTGTACAACTCGACCAGCGGCAGCGACCCGTCACCCATCGCCCATGCTAACCCCGACCCGACAACCAGACCCTGGCCAAGTATGGCTCTGTCCCAGAGTCACCACCCATACCATCGTCCCCATGCCTACACACCGCCTCGAAGTACGGCCCCTTCCCGATGCTGGCGACCCGCGGGCCCACCGCCTCATGCGGGAGGCTGCCTCCCTGGGCTACACCCTCCGATCCGCTCGCACGGCCAAGGTCTACCTATTGGAAGGAGACCTTACCGATCAGCAGCGGGCCGCCATCGCGAAGGCTCTGCTCGTCAACTCCGTCACCGAATCCGTCGCCACCGAGAACGGCCATCCGGGTGTCACCCTTGAGGTCCACCCCCTCCCCGGGGTCATGGATCCAGCAGCCCAATCCGTCGAGGAGGCCATCCGCGAGTTACTGGGGGTCGACGTCCAGGCCTCCACGGGCACCCGCTATGACCTGGAGGGCCTCTCTACCGAGGACGCCAAGGCCTTGGCCGCTCGCCTGCTCTTCAACCCCGTTGTCCAGGCACTCCACGACGAGCCCTTCCACCCCGAAGCCCTACCCCACGGCGCGCCCTACGAGTTCAAGCCGATCACCGTCGGCATCACCATGCTCGACGACGCCGGCCTCGAACGGCTGAGCCGCGAGGGCCACCTGTTCCTGAGCCTCGGCGAGATGCGGGCCATCCAGCAGCAATACCAGACCCTCGGCCGCGAGCCAACCGACATCGAGCTCGAGACCCTCGCCCAGACCTGGAGCGAGCACTGCGTCCACAAGACCCTCAAGAGCGACTACCACTACACCGGCCCCAAGGGCGACACCATCGACTGGGCCAACCGCCCGGGCGTGACCGCCAACGCCGATGGCTCGGTCACGATCGCCAACCTCCTCAAGAACACCGTTGCCGCCGCTACGCACGAGCTGATCGCCGATGGCCTCGACTGGACGCTCTCGATCTTCCACGACAACTCGGGCGTGGTTGCCTTCGATGATGACTACGGCGTGTGTATCAAGGTCGAGACCCACAACCACCCAAGCGCGCTCGAACCTTACGGCGGCGCCGCCACAGGCATCGGTGGTTGCATCCGCGACATCATCGGCACCGGCCTGGCCGCCAAGCCCATTGCCAATACCGATGTGTTCTGCGTTGCGCCCCCGGATACGACGGACGTACTATCGGGGTGCATCCACCCCAAGCGCGTGCTGCGCGAGGTGGTGGCTGGCGTCCGCGACTACGGCAACCGTATGGGCATCCCAACGCTCAACGGCGCGGTCGACTTCGACCCGCGCTACATTGGCAACCCGCTCGTCTTCGCCGGCTGTATAGGTCTGATACCCCACGACAAGATCGATGGCGAAGCCAAGCCAGGCGACCGCATCATCGCGTTGGGCGGGCGGACCGGCCGGGATGGCATCCATGGTGCGACATTCTCGAGTGCAGAACTGAGCGATACGCATGCCGACGAGTTCAGCCACGCAGTCCAGATCGGCAACGCGATCGAGGAGAAAAAGGTCCTCGATGCCATCCTCCGCGCGCGCGATGACGGCGATCGCCCGCTGTTTAGCGCCATCACCGACTGCGGCGCAGGTGGCTTCTCCAGTGCCGTCGGCGAGATGGGCGAGAAGCTCGGTGCCGATGTGCAACTCGCCAACGCTCCGCTCAAGTACGCCGGCCTGACCTACACCGAGATCTGGATCAGCGAGGCCCAGGAGCGGATGGTGATGGCCGTGCCCGAGGCAAACGTTGCGGCATTGCAGGCGATCTGTGATGAGGAAGGCGTCGAGCTGGCAAACCTGGGCCATTTCGGCACGCCTGATGCCGAGCTCGTCCTCAAGTACGGCGAGCACGAGGTTGGCCGCCTGCCGATGGCGTTCGTCCACGGCGGCATCCCGCGCGAGACCCTGCCGGCAACCTGGTCGCCCACCCGACCCAAGGTCACGCCCAGCAGTGAGCCCAACGTCGATGATGTGCTTCTGAAGCTCCTCGCCCACCCGACCATCGCCAGCAAGCACTGGATCGTCCGCCAGTACGACCACGAGGTACAAGGCAACACAGTGCTCAAGCCGCTAGTCGGCCCGCCCGCTGAGGGCGGCGCGAGCCGCGGACCAGGTAACGCGTCCGTCATCGAGCCGGTGCCGGGCACGGGTCGTGGTGTGGCGATCGGCTGCGGGTTGCAGACTCGCGTGGGCGATCCGGCCAACGGCGGCGATCCGTACTTGATGGCGCTGGCCGCCATCGACGAGTGCGTGCGCAACCTCGTGTGCGTGGGTGCCGATCCAAGTCGAATCGCCATCCTCGACAACTTCTGCTGGCCCGGTGTGAAAGACGCCGAGAGCCTGGGCCACCTCGTCCGCGCGGCCATCGGTTGCTACGACGGCGCGAAGGCATACCGCACCCCCTTTGTTAGCGGCAAGGACTCGCTCAATAACCAGTTCCGCGCCGACGATGGCACCACGATTCGCATCCCACCCACGCTGCTGATTACAGGGCTGGGGATCGTGCACGACATCCAGAAGTGTGTGACCAGTGACGCGAAGCAACCGGGCAACGCGATCGTGCTCGTCGATGGCTCGGCCGATTGGCAGAAGTTCGCGCATGGCCCGAAGTCGGCGATGAGCGTCGCGAGGGCTATCGAACAGGGCATGGTGCGCAGCGCGCACGATGTGAGCGATGGCGGCGTGCTCGTGGCGCTGGCCGAGATGCTGATCGGTGGCAGTACGTCCGAATCACCGATCGGGGCCCACACACACGGCCTTGGCGGGATCGATCCGTTCGAGGAACTTCCGTGCAGGTATCTGCTGGAGGTTGACGCAGGTGAAATTGAGCCCCTGTCAGCGTTGCTCGATGGGGTGCCGTGCCAGGCGATCGCGACGCTGGATGAGTCTGGCACGTTGCGTATCGACGACACGTTGCTGGACGTGGAGGAGATGGCCCGCGCGTGGCGCGGCCCCTTGGATTGGTGAGCGCATGAGAGAACCCGGGCTTGAGCCCGGGCCTCGCTGGTTTGGTCACCGATTTTTAGAAGATCATGGGGCCGTTGGAGCGGTCAGAGGCGCTGGTGCGGCCCTCCACGATGCGGCGCTCGCGTTCGGTAAGCACGCCCGTCTGGCTCACAATGCCCAGCCGCGCGTTGGCAGCGTGCGCGGATCGTTTGAAGAGCCTGAACAGGCCCACGAAACGCACGACCTTCCACAGGCCTTTGGTGATCGAGACCACGCCCAGCACCGTGCCGAGCACGGACAGGAAGGGCGAGGGATTCTCGGCGACGCGTTGCAGCGACAGCATGGCAATTCTCCTGACGGCCACCGGCGCGTACGCCGGTGGCGATAGAGCGGCCGCTGCGCCGCGCACCGTGCGCAGGGCAAGAGCCGCGACATGGGATTTACGGAGTGCCGACGCGGCGTCAGACGTGGCGACGGCGGATCAGCACGCACGAGACGCGTGTTGGCGCGCCCGAGCGGCGATGGGGGGCTGGATGGAAGCTAGCGGAGTGCTACGCGCCTTGACGCGGATCGACAAAGACGAGCGCCGAGAGACCGAGCACCGTGGTGAACAGGTTGGTCGTGATCATCAACGCTCTCCTTTCTACCCGGGCCATTCCTGACGGCACGCGGGTGATTCATTAGGGATCAACGCTATCGGCAAAAACGAGCCGGTCAATCCAGCAAGACAAGAAAAGTGCGCAATGCAAGAGCCCCGGCGGACCGCCGGGGCTCTTGGTATGTCGTGCCGGTGTCTGGATGCCTCAAGCGGTGATGGTCAGCATCGCCATGACGGCTATGGCTATGGCCAAGCCGCCCAAGGCCCAGCGGGTGGCGATGTTGAGGCTGTAAGCGGTGCTGACGGGAGTGGTGATAATGTTCTTCATGGTGAACGCTCCTTGACTGGAATGCCGAGAAACGGTGATCTACAGTTCGCTATAGTATATTTGTCATACTATCGTCTGTCAAGTGTTCGCAATAGAGAACTATTCGGTGGCACAGAAGAACCAACCAGCAGTAACCGAGCCCGGGGCGTCAGAGATCGGAGGGTCGATCAGGGCCAAGCGGGAACAGTTGGGGCTGACCCAGGCGGAACTGGCCCGCCGAAGCGGTGTGAGCAAGGCCATGCTGTGCGACGTGGAGGCCGATCGCAAGAACCCGACGATCCGGCTGCTCGGTCAGATCGCCCTGGGGCTTGGCTGCGGTATCTCAGATTTACTGGACCTGGAAGAACGCCCGGTGATGACCATCGACCGTGCGAAGGACCAGCGCGTGCTGGTTGACCCCGAGAACAAGATGGAGCGACGGATCCTGAGCCGGGAGATGGTCAAGCACGGGGTGGAGGTGCTGCACTACACCTACCCGGTGGGCAGCGATTGCGAAGGCTTCCCGCCCCACCCGACGGGCAGCTTCGAGACGGCTTATGTGTTGGATGGGCACGTGAAGCTGCTGGTGGGCGACCAGCCGATCGAGCTCAAGACCGGTGACGCAGCGACGTATCGGGCAGACCTTGAGCACACGACGATCAACCTGGGCAAGAAGGCGGCGAAGATCGTGTACGTCACGCACATCCCGCGGCAGCGGGTCAAGACGCCGAAGGCTTAGCGCAGCCCGTACTCCCGCAGCTTTCGATACAGGGTGCGTTCGCCGATACCCAGCAGCTTGGCGGCCTGCTCACGGTTGCCACCTGTGAGGCGGAGGGTCTCGCGGATGGCTCGCTTCTCGATCTGTTCGAGGCTGGTGCCGGCGAGCGTGCCCGAGGCCGCACCGGCGTCGCCCTCGTCTTCGCCCGCGCGCACCTCGTGTGGGATATGCCGTGCCTCGAGACGCGGGGGGGCGTCTCCAGTGGTCTCGCCGATGGCGCTGACGACCATGTTCTGGATGACGTTGAGGAGTTGGCGGACGTTGCCGGGCCAGTCGTAGGCGGTCAGGCGCATGAGGGCGGCGTCCGTGATCTCCGGCGCGGGCTGTTTCATCTCGTCGGCGAAGCGTGCGGCGGCGTGCTGGGCGATGCGGGGGATGTCCTCGCGACGCTCGCGCAGCGGCGGGACGTGGACGTGGGCGCCGTTGATGCGAAAGTACAGATCCTCACGGAACGTCCCCTCGGCGATCATCTTGCGGAGGTCTTTGTTGGTCGCGCTCACGAAGCGGACCTCGGTCTTGCGCGGGTCGTTGCTGCCCAGGCGGACGACCTCGCCGGTCTCGAGCACGCGCAGCAGTTTGGCCTGCATACTCATGGGCATGTCGCCGATCTCGTCTAGAAAGAGCGTGCCATTGCTGGCGTACTCGAAGACACCCTCGCGGTCCTTCTCGGCGCCGGTGAAGGCGCCGCGGACGTGGCCGAAGAGCTGGTCTTCGAGCAGGCTCTCACTCTGACCCGCGCAGTTGAAGGCGACGTATCGCTTGCTGGATCGGGGAGAGTTCTTGTGCACGGCGCTAGCGATGAGCTCTTTGCCCGTTCCGCTCTCGCCGGTAATCAGGACGGCGATGTTGGAGGGTGCGACCGTGCGCACGGTCTTGATGATCCGTCGCATGGGCTCGCTCCCTGCAATGAGGCCTTCGAAGCCGTCGTGCTGGACGAGGTCGCCCAAGTTGCCCGACTCGTGGCGAAGCAGCACTGCCTCGGCGGCGCGGTTGATGAGGCTCCGGAACACGGCAAGGTCGAGGGGCTTTTCGATGAAGTCGTACGCCCCCTCCTTAAACGCGTTGCGCGCGGTTGTGACATCGCCGTGGGCGGTGACCATCACGGTCTCGGCATCGGGTTGCAGGGCGCGGGCAGCGCGGAGGACGAGCAGGCCGGCGTCAGCACCATCCGGAGCGACGGTGGTCGATTCGTGAGCGGCGTGCCCGGCGGAGGTGGGCATCCGCAGGTCGGTCACGACCACGTCGAATGCCCCACCCTGGAGTTCGTCCATCGCATCGGCGACGGTGCCGACGATGGTGCACACGTGACCCGGCTTGCGGAGGGCCTCTGCCATCGTGTCGGCGTGGTCGGGCTCGTCCTCGACGATGAGGACCTGGGCTGCGGGGATTGTGCCTTGGTTGTTTTCGGCGATGGCCATGGGCCGTCAGGGTAGAGGCGTGGGAGCGGGTTGGGTGTGCCGCAGCAGGCCGCCGGCGGCGATCGCGATCGCGTCGGCAACATCGGCAGGCGTGGGCGGGGCGGGCAGGTTGTAGCGGGCCTGGACCGCCAGCCGCATCTGATCCTTGCTGGCTCGGCCCGAGCCGGTCATGGAGCGTTTAACCACCGCCGGGGCCAACTCGAGGATGGGCAGCCCGGCGCGCTTGGCGGTGAGCAGGATGACGCCCCTCGCGTGGCCCATGCTGATGGCCGTCGCGGGGAAGGCCTTGTGGGCGAAGACGGCCTCGACGCACGCGGCATCGGGGTTCAGTCGCTCGATCAGGTCACCCAGATCGGCCTCGAGCTCGACCAAGCGAGCAGCCAGCCCATCGGGCGAAGCGTCGCCTCGCTTGAGTCGCAGGACGCCCGCTTCATCCAGAGAGTCCCGGCCGTCACGCATCGCAACGCATGCGTAGCCCGTAAGTCGGAGGCCTGGATCGAGGCCGAGCACCCTCATGGTGTGGCTTTCGGCTCGATGGGCTTCTTGTCCGCACGATCCGCATAGTGCTGCTGCCAGTGGACGAGGGCCTTGACCATGCAGTCGCACTCAAGGTTCACGCGGTCGCCGGGCTTGAGGCTGCCCAGGCTGGTGCGAGCGAGTGTGTCGGGGATGAGGGCGACCTCGAACCAGCCATCGCTCACTGATAGCTCGGCAATCGTCAACGAAACGCCGGCGATACAGATGGAGCCGCGCGGCGTGATGAAGGGCATGAGGTGGGCCGGCGGTGCGATGCGGATGCGCCGTTGGGGTTGCTCGGTGACTTGGGACACGGTGGCCGCCGCATCGACGTGGCCTTGTACCAAGTGGCCGCCCAGGAGGGTAGTGGGAGTACACGAGCGTTCAAGGTGGACGGGGGTGCCCGGCTCAAGGCCGCCAAGGGTGGTGTTGGCAAGGGTCTGGTGGGTGGCGTCGAAGGCCATGGCGAGGCCATCCGGACTGGGCTGGCAATCGACAAGGCTGAGGCAGCAGCCGTCGATGTTGATGGACTCACCCGCTGTCGGGGGGGGGGTGGTCAGCAGGGTATTGGGAGCAGCGACCAAGAGGCGTCGGCCAGCATTCGTTGGCGAAGATTGCAGGATCTGGCCAACGCTGTGGATCAATCCGGTGTACATGGGGTGCCGAGCCTTTCGATGGCCTGCGAAACCGCTGGTGCCCAGCTCACGAAAGCCGGTGAACTCGCCATGAGGCGACGAACGGCCCGCCGGGGCCCTTGACCCCCTGCCGCGGGGGCCGGATACTGTGCGGCAGACAACAGGGGGCGCACGGGCCCGGTGCCGCCTTCCAGCAACCGTACGGGCCACAACCCAGCCTTGGAGCCCTCCACGGATGCGTACTTCCATTGATATGCCTGACTCTCGTCCGCGTCGCCGTGCCCGCCGGTTGCTGGGCCGTTCGGCGTCCGGGTTGGCACTGATGGCGTTGGTCGCCGGTGGATGCGCCGATTCCTCGAGAATCGGACCCCCGATATCGCCGACCGCGCAGGAGGCTTCGGCCAGCTTTGACAGCGCAGAGTTTCGTACGGTTGGCTACAGCCGCGGCTGGCGAGCATATCCGATCGTGACGCGACGCCAGAGCGTTGCCCATGTAGAGGCGTACGACGACATCATCCTGATGCTCGAAAGCGGCTCGACGCTGAGTTGCATCGACACCGTCGATGGCGCTAGCCGGTGGCATGTCCAACTCGACACGCCCGTGACACCCTTCCTGGGTATCGAGCGTCAGAACAACCTGATCTTTGTGAACTCGTCGTCGGAGCTTTACGTCGTTGACGCCATCAGTGGCGAACTCCGCGCCCGGCAGCGCCTGCCGCTGGTGGTATCCACGGGGCCGACGCTCTATGGCAGCCAGCTCATGTTCGGGTGTGCCGACGGGCAGATCTTTAGCTATGTTCCCACGCAGCAGGTCAAGGTGTGGGGCAACCAGCTGAACCACCCGATCAAGATGGACGCAGTGGTTGTCGACAACACCGTAGCGTTCGTGAGCACGGGCGGTGATGTCCTGTTTATGGATCCAGCGCGCGGCGGCCCTGTGATGCGGGCCGGCAACGGGCAACGTTTCAATGCTCTGTTCGACGGGCCGAGCGCCATGTCGGCGGCGGCCCCGGGCATGCTGCTGGTGCCGAGCGAGGACCAGTCGCTTTGGGCATTCACGCCGGCGGACTCACGCAACCTATGGCGCGTGCAGACGCAGGCTCCAATCACCGGCAAGCCAGTCACCTATGGCGATCACGTCTTTGTTGAGTTGCCCGAGTTTGGTTTCAGCGCGGTCAACCTGGGTACGGGCGATATTACTTGGTCGCTCGACGACGTTGGCGGCGAGCTGGTAGCCGTGCGTGACGGGTTGCTCATCGTGTTCGATGCCGACGCGGAAGTCATTACGCAGATCGATGGAGCCACGGGTGATGTGTTCGGCAGTGTGCCGGCGGGCGGCGTGAGCCGCGTGGAGACGGCCGAGTTGGTCGATTCGCCGATCTACCTCATCACAGATCGTGGCCTGGTGGCCCGCTTTAACCCAGACGCGTAGACAGCCTTGGGTGCTCCGATCAGACCGATCCGCCGGGCCCTGATTTCGGTGAGCGACAAGGCCGGCGTGGCCGAGTTCGCTCGTGTGCTCGTGTCGCATGGCGTTGAACTTGTCTCGACCGGTGGCACGGCAGCCGTGTTGCGCGACGCCAGCTTGCCTGTACGTGACGTGAGCGACCTGACCGGGTTTCCGGAGATGCTCGACGGCCGCGTCAAGACGCTGCACCCTTTGGTGCACGGCGGCATCCTCGGCGTCGAGGAGATATCCGATCACGCCAAGGCTATGAGCGAGCACGGCATTGTGCCGATTGATCTTGTTTGTATTGACCTGTACCCCTTCGAGAAAACCATCGCCAAGCAGGGCGTGACCCTGGAAGAAGCCATCGAGCAGATCGATATTGGCGGGCCCGCAATGGTGCGGTCGGCGGCCAAGAACCACGACCGGGTGACGATCGTAACGAGCCCAGCGCAGTACGCCACCGTGCTCGATGAACTCGGTGAGCACAGTGGCACAACGAGTGCCCTGCGCGCGAGGTTGGCGGCGGCGGCGTTCGCCCGGACGAGCGCGTACGACGCGGCGATCACAAACTACCTCACCGCACAAAAGGGCAGCCTGCCCGACAGGCTCTCACTGCGGTTGGAGCGTGCGGGTGAGCTTCGCTACGGCGAGAACCCGCAACAGCCGGCGGCGGTTTATCGTGATGCGAGCTACCACGGGCCGACGGTCGTGGGAATCGAGCCCCTGCATGGCAAGGCGCTGAGCTACAACAATCTGGCCGACGCGAGCGCGGCCCTGGAATTGGTCCTTGACCTAGCTCGCACGACGGACGCCGTCGGCGCAACGGTGATGAAGCACGCCAACCCATGCGGCGCGGCCAGCGCCTCGACGGCGGAGGCCGCGGTCGGCCTCGCGCTCGCCGGTGATCCGATCGCGGCGTTCGGCGGCATCGTTGCCTGCTCGCACACGATCGACATGCACGCCGCCGAGCGGTTGAGCGCCAAGGAACTGTTCCTTGAAGTCATCGTTGCGCCGGCGTTTGAAGAGGCCGCGCTCGAGCGATTGCGTTCGCGGTGGAAGAACACCAGGTTGCTGGCCGTCGACGATGCTGGTGGGCATGGGCGCGATGGAGTAATGGTTCGAACGCTGCCTGGCGGGGCGCTGGCGCAGCAGATCGACGCGATGCGGCCTGATCCCGAGTCTTGGACCCTTGCGGCGGGCCCACGGCCGAGTGGTGAGGTGTTGTCGGCGTGTGCGGCTCTCGTGTGTGTTAGCCGGGCCCTCACTAGCAATGCCGTTGCGGTCGGGGGACTTGCAGATGGTGGTGCCGCGCTGTATGGCGCTGGCGCCGGGCAGATGGACCGGCTTACGAGTTGCCGCCTCGCTGTCGAGAAGGCCGGAGAGCGTGCGAGGGGAAGCATCGCCGCCAGCGACGGCTTCTTCCCCTTCGCCGACGGGCCACAGATCTTGATTGACGCCGGGGTCACCACGATCGTGCAGCCTGGTGGCTCGAGGCGGGACGAAGAGACGATCGAACTCTGCGAGCGAGCGGGCGTGAGCCTGCTGCTCACCGGCGTGCGGCACTTTCGCCATTAGTGGACGTTCCTGGGTCCGGTCAGAGTGTTCGGGTCGTGTAAAGATTCGACCACATATGTGGACAACCGGTTTCCTCTTGCCGACAATTCTTTCGCAGTACCGGGATTGTCGAGGATGCGTCCTTTCAGAGCCAACCCGAGGCCGAACGGCGACGCGCACCCGACGTCCCGGGGGGGCTCCACCCGCTCGAAGAAGGGCCGATCGACCGACACCCAGACCCGGATTCGTGCCATCCGAGCCTGCTCGCTGGACGTGCCGGTGCTACTGCTCAACAAGCACTACATGGCGCTTCGGGTTGTTACGGCTCGGCGGGCTTTCACTCTACTGTGCAAGGATTTGGCCGAGGTCGTCCATGTCGAAGGCGAGGCCACCAGCGCCACGTTCAGCAACTATGACTTTGCCCAGTGGCTCGAGGTCTCGGCCCTGCAGCACGAGATGGAGCCTGCTGCCCATGACTGGGTGCGCACGGTGCGGCTGTCGATCGCGGTGCCGCGCGTGATACGCCTGTTGGGCTACGACCGTCTGCCCCGCGTGCAGGTCCGGCTCAGCCGGCGGACGATCTTTGAGCGCGACGGGCACCAGTGCCAGTATTGCAAACGCTACTTTCGCAGTGGCGATTTGTCGGTCGACCACGTGCTTCCCCGGGCTCGCGGCGGCGGTGATAGCTGGGAGAACCTGGTGGCCGCGTGCGTCCGGTGCAACGCCACCAAGGGCGATCGCACGCCGAGCGAGGCGGGCATGCCGTTGGCCCGTGCGCCCAAGCGGCCCGCGCCAGATTCGGTGCTCCATGGCTGGCGGGAGAACCGTGGCGGCGAACGTTATGCGGCTTGGGGCATGTTCCTGCCGCAGACCCGGTAGCTTAGTCGTCAGTGTGCAACGCAAAACCCCTCGCACACGCGAGGGGTTCGTTCATGATTGGAGGAGGTTGCTTACTCCCCGCCTCGAAGCATGGCCAGCAGGCGGAGGATGCTGACGTAGAGCCAGACGATGGTGACCAGTAGGGCGAAGCCGGCGTACCACTCCATCCACTTGGGAGCCTTGTTGGCCACGCCGTCCTCGACGATCTTGAAGTCGATGATGAGGTTGAATGCGGCGATGCCGACGATGACGGCGCTAATGGCGATGCTCAGGGGGCCGCCATCCCACGATACCAACGGCTTGTCCATGAACAGCCCGGTCAGGATGTTCGCTAAGGCAAACAGCATGACACCGCCGGTGGCAACGAGGATCATGCGCATGACCAGAGGCGTGGCGCGGATGATGCGGGTGGCATAGAGCCCAAGCATGACCGCAGCGATCGCGAAGGTGAGCCCCGCGGCCTGAGTGATGAGCGTTGTGTCAAGTTGGGCCATGGCCCCGCCACCCCCGCTGGACGCCACCTGACGATCGGCAGCGATGCTGGCCCACATGAACGACGCCCCAGCTACGAATGCGCCCTCGGCGATCGCGTAAATGGGCGCGAGGAAGGGTGAGAGCGTGGGCTTAAAAATGATGACGAGGGCCAAGAGGAGGCCAACGATCCCTCCCCCGGCCAACAGCCCCAACCAAGCGTCGGCGGCAAAGGTCCACAGAACACCTGCGGTACCAACCGTCAGGCCCAGCAGGATGGCCGTGTTGATGATGGCCCCCTGATAGGTCATGACCTTGGGGGCGGCCATGTCGCGTGCCCAGTCACCCTGGCCGGCAGGGTTGAGATAGTTGTCGACCTGACGGATGGCGGGGTTGCCTGTGGATTGGATCATGGGAGTCTCCGTGCGGTTCGGTGTGGCACTCGCTCGACAACAATGGTAAGGCTGGTCGTTGGCTCCTGAGAACAGGCACCCCGTGTGCCGAGAGGCCGGGACGCTCGCCCAAGGTCAACGTGATGCATGCAGCACCACCGCTGGCATCGGTCCTTCGCCCGGCACGACATTGAACATCCGGATCACGAAAGCCTCGCGGTCGCGGGTGTCCAACTCGATCTGCCAGCCCCATTCCGGCTGGTCGTCGCCAGCGGGGTAGGTGCCGTAGAGGTGCACGATGCCCTCGCGCTGGAAGCCGTGCAGTGACATGGTATCGGTGGCATGGAAGTCGTCGTGCCAGTCGCAACGAAGGGCCTCGGGCTGGCCGGCCAGCTCGATTGTGCCCTGGTGTTTCTTATCACCGCGGGCCCATGAGTAGCGGATGGTGGTGTCGGCTACCTCGACCGTGCCATCGGAGCGTTCGGGCTTGTTGGGATCAATAATCCAAAGCCGATTCGGCCCTTGCCAGCGGCCGTGGTGGGTAGCGGGAAGGGCAACCTCCACGCGTGGCTGGAGCGGCTGGGCCTCGGCACCCTCCTGCCCTGAACCAATACCCACGCCAAGTACACCCGCGAGCGCAAGAACGCCCAAGGCGGCAACGGCGAGTACGGCAGTCGGTGTCATGCTTCGATCCTCCGAACCTCGATGGGACTGTTGCGTGATGGACTGCCGCACTCAGGGCATCAGTGTTTCTCGCCGCGCCCCTCGATTGTGTAATTGGGTGATTCCTTCGTGATTCGGATGTCGTGCGGGTGGCTCTCGACCATACTGGCGGCGGTGACGCGGCAGAAGCGGGCGTCGCGCTTGAAATCTTCGATGGTGGGGCATCCGGTGTAGCCCATTGCCGCGCGGAGGCCGCCAACGAGTTGGTAGACGAATTCGGCCAGTGGGCCGCGGTAGGGCACCAAGCCCTCGACGCCCTCGGGCACGAACTTCTGCTTCGGGCGTCCGCTCTGGTCGTATTTGTCGGCCTGGCCGTATCGGTCGGCGCTGCCGCGGTTCATGGCACCCTCGCTGCCCATGCCACGGTAACTCTTGTAGCGTCGACCGCCCGAGATCACGAGTTCGCCCGGGCTCTCGTCGAGGCCAGCGAGTAGCCCGCCCAGCATGACTGTGCTGGCGCCGGCCGCAATGGCCTTGGCGATGTCGCCGCTCATGCGGATGCCGCCATCGGCGATGACCGGAACGGGATTCTGCGGGTCTGCCTCCGCAACGCCGCGCAGGCCTTCGAAGATGGCTGACACCTGCGGCACACCTACGCCCGTGACAACACGGGTGGTGCAGATGCTGCCCGGGCCGATGCCCACCTTCACCGCGTCGGCCCCGGCGTTGGCAAGGTCTCGTGCTCCGTCAATCGTGGCGACATTGCCGGCGATGACCTGGATGTCGTGCTCGGTCTTGACCCTCCGGACGGTTTCCAGGACGTTCTTGCTGTGGCCGTGGGCAGTATCGACGACGATGACGTCGACACCGGCTTCGATCAAGGCGGCGACGCGGTCGTACTGCAGCACGCCAACCGCCGCGCCGCATAGCAGTCGGCCCTTGCCGTCGGTGCTGGCGTCGGGGTAGCGGCTGAGCCGTTCGATGTCGCGCATCGTGACCAAGCCTGCCAGATGCGATTTGTCGTCGACGAGGATCAGCTTCTCGACCTTGTTCTGGTTGAGGATGACCTCGGCTTCTTTGAGTGTCGTGCCGGCCGGGGCGGTTACGAGCGGGTCGCTGGTCATGACCTGCGAGACCTGGGTCGAAAGATCTTCGACAAACTTCAGGTCGCGCCGGGTGAGGATGCCCAAGATCTTGCCTTTGGACCGCAGGTCGTCGCTGCCGTCCCCGGTGACAGGGAAGCCCGAGACGTGGTACCGGGCCATCAACTCGCGGGCGCGGCCGACCGTGTCGTTGGGGCCCAGAGTAATGGGATCGGTGATGACACCGTTGGCCGAGCGTTTTACCTGGGTGACCTGGCGAGCTTGTTCCTCGACGCTGAGGTTCTTGTGGATGATGCCGATGCCGCCCTCGTGGGCCAGCGCGATGGCTAGCGGCGCTTCGGTCACGGTGTCCATCGGGGCGCTCACGATGGGCACGCGTAGGCGGATGCCCCTGGTGAGCCGGCTGGACGTGTCGGCCCCAGCGGGCAGAACCTCGCTGGCGCGAGGCAGCAACAGCACGTCGTCGTACGTGATGCCGTCAAGGACAACCTTGTCGGCCGGTCCGATCGGAGAGGCCGAGACGCTAGCGGTCGGTTTGGATGGGGCGGACGCGGGAGGTGGGATCGTGTGCGTGGCCATGCTCATGCTTGGCTCGCGGCCCCGGCGCGTCAAGTCAGATCACTACACGGCGGCGGCTTTGCGGGCGGCCTCACGGACCTTTGCACCGTCACAGAAGCCGCTGGAACGTGCGATTTCGCGCAACTCGTGCCACGGGCGGCTGCCACGCAGGATCCGTTCGGCGTCCTCTGACGTGATCGAGCCTTCTGCCACATAGGCGGCGATCTCCCGGGTTGTGACTTCCTTCTGCCGCTGCTTCAAAATCGCCGTAAGGAAGATCATCGAGAAGAAGACAACCCCGCCGACGATGGCGGCCAGGGCGATGACGGAGGCGTCGACGCCGGTGACAAGAATGCTCGAGTCTTGCATTTGGGGGATCTCCTCGGATCGGGGGTTGGCAGACCAATCCAACTTGTTTGTTGGGGAGCCCATGGTCGTGATTTCAGCGACGCTCGAAGACTATTGGTTCAACCGCTCATCCATCGCCTCCAACCGCCGCTGGTGGATCTGGCGGTCGGGCTCGATGATCGTCAGGGCCTCGACGTAGTCGCGGGCGAGCCGAAGCTCACCCGCCCGCCACGCGATGGTGGCCGCCAACTCCCGTGTAGCTGCGTCGAAGGGCTCGATGTTGACCGCCCGTCTCGCCTTGGCAAGGGCCTTCTGGGGCTCGTCACGGGCCATGTACAGGCGGGCGAGTTCTGCGGCGTAGGCGCCGGAGTACTGGGTCCTGGCGTCAAGGTGCTCCAGGTAGCGGATGGTGGTGGTGTCGGTTGGGTCGATGCCATTCTCGCGGGCGAGCAACACGAGCATCCGGCGGGGTTCGTCGGCCACGGGAACGGCGTTCGCCCAGCGCGTCAGCACGGGCTCCATTTCCGGTGTCGGCCGGCCTTGGTTGGCTTCCAGGCGGTCGCGGGCGAGCTTCTCGATGAGCTGGGGATGATCGGGGTGGGTCTCGAGCAGCGCGAGCAGATCGGGCGCATCGTCGTTGCCCTCGTCCTGATACTGCTGGGCGAGTTGCTCGATGGTCGGCACGCCTGGGCTCGGCAGCAGGCCCCACCCCCGGGCCTGGTCGCCGGCCCATGTCAGGAACTCAGATTCAAGATCGTCCTGATCGACGCCCAGAACGCTCGTGAAGGCCTCCCGCTGGGTCTCGCCCTCGGCGTAGGCGTCCATGAGTTCAATGGGTGCTTGCGAGCCGAAGCGTTCGACCATGAACTCATACAACCAGGCCGACTGGGCGTAGGCCAAGCTGCGATCGCCAGGTCGGCGGGGGCGGATGAACCCCAGGCTCAGTTCGTCGAGCGGAAACAGCTCATCGGTTTCCAACGCGACCGTGAGCATGCGCGCGCGAGACTCGTCCCATGGGCCGTCCTCCAAGAACACCGCCTGCGCTTCGGTGAACCAGTGCGGCACGCGGTTCTTCGTCCGGCTCAGGCCAACCGTGTGGACGTATTCGTGCTGCAGCACGCGGGGCCAGTCGTATCCGCGATAGGTGCTGCCAGGATTGGGCCGGGGTGTCTCCATCGCGATGGCCGGACCGGTGCTGGCGGCGATCGTGAAGATGTCCGGCATGCCCGTGATGCGTACGGCGAACCAGGCGTGGCTCGGCATGAGGTCGATGACGGTCTTGCGGTCTGGCTCGTGCCCCAGGCCGTTGTTAGCCTCGCCAGCGATGCGCTCGTGGATGATCTCCATGATGGGCGCCATCTCCTTGGCGAGGATGGCGTCGGGCCCGCTTCGATAGCGGATGACGAAGTGCTCGGTTTCTACCCGCTCGTACGCAGCCATCTCGGTAGCCAACCGCAGCGTGTTCTTGGCGCGAGTGTTGAAGGGGTCGAGTTGGGTCGCGCGCTCGAGGGCGGCGATGGAGGCCTGGTCCTCGGCTGCTTGCATCGCCAGCAATCCAAGCTCGATCCACGGCTCGGGCCATGCGGGTTGGCGCCGCGTGGCTTCGGTCAGGTGGGTCATCGCGGGGGCGTACTGGCGCCAGTCGGCTAGTTGCACGCCGGCCTCGTAGTGGCCCAGGGCCGAGCCTGGGGAGAGCTCGTCGAGTGAGGCGAGCAATTCAGCTTCGGCGTCGGTATCGCGATAGACGGCGGCGATGGCGGTCCGCAACGCTAGGGCTTCGCGCATGGTTGGGTGTTTGACGAGCAGCGTGTCGAGCGTCTCGGCGGCCTTGCGAGGCTCCTTCTGGCGGAGCAACGAGCGAGCACGGATGAGCGTGGCGTAGGGAGAGGTCGCGCCAGAACGCATGCGGTCCACGAGCCGGTCAAGTTCGATGGCGACGGCCTCCGCGGCGTCGAAGTTGAAGCCGCGGACATGGGCTTCGCCAAGAGCACGCCAGGCCTCGGCGCTGCCGGGATTCAGCGCGAGCGTCTCGAAGAGCGCCTCGCGCGCCTGCGGGCGATTGTCTCGAGAATCGAGCAGCTGCGCCTCGGCAAGTCGAGCCGGCCAGTAGAGCCTGTCGAGTTCGTCGCGTGCCGTGGCGAGAAGCTGGGCCATCAGCTCGTAGTCGCCCGCTCCTTGTTCCACGCCCACGGTGCGAGCGCGAATGATGAGCAGGCGGACGCCCATGGTCAACGTGTGAGCATCGTTGGATCGCAGTCGCTCCAGACGCGTCATTGCGGTATCGGTTACCACACGTACGGCGTCCAGGTCGCCCAAGAGCTCGTACCCCTGTGCGCGCAGATGCAGCGCTCGCATGGTGTCGTTACCTTCGACGAGGCCGAGCGCTTCGCGGATGTCGCCGCGAAGGATCATTGCTTCCGCGAGGTCGAGCGGATTGGCGCTCGGGTCATCGAGCGCTGGGTTGGACAGGTCGCCAGCGAACAGGGCGGCCTTGGCGGCGGTGGCGGGATCGGCAAGATCTGCTTTGGTCCACTGGCCGTGGAAGACGCGCAGATCCCGCCGTTCCTCGTCGGTCAGGTAGGTCGCGGCGATGGCACGCTCGACGGCCGGCGAGAGTGTGATGCCGTCGTCCTCTTGTTGTGGCTGGGCGAAGGTGACACCAGCAGCGGTCAGCAAGCACGCGGCGGCTGTTCTCAGCGTGTAGGGCAGGTTTCTCACCATCGAGCAAACACCTCCCGGACCCTAGTTCTTCGCCAATTCCGGGCGATGGGCTCCGGGAATCGTCGTTCGTTAGGGACGGCCCTGAGGGGTTGTGCCGGTTGTCCCGCTCGATGGAGGTGTCGCCATCGGGGTCTCGCTGACGGTCCATCCATCGGGAGCGTCAATGGTCAGCAGTTCCTCACGCGCTGGGGCGTTGACCTTCAGGGGGTGCATGAGTTGGACGATCGAGACGTTGCCCGAATTTGTATCAACAGTCCGGCTCATGCGCGGCAGCAACCGGCCCTTCTCGTCGGGCTTGTACCACAGTCGGATCTCGCTGAAGCGTGCGTCCCCGTCCCGATTCTTGGGCACGAGCCTCAGTTGGACCGAGCCGGTGGCAAAGCTCACGAGTTGATTGGCCAGGTTGATCTCAAATCGTTCGTCTTCGAACTCGGGGTCGAGTTCGGGATCCGGTTCGAGGCTCTCGGTGGCCGGAACCAGCGCGACGTCGTAGCGGCGGAGGATGTCATCCTTCTGCTGGCCAATGGGTAGCGGCGGGAACGGACCGTCGCCGAGTTCGAAGGGGTCGATGGTCTCGCCCTCGGGCACGACCTCGCGCTTATTGATCTGGTGTTGGCTGTGTAGGACGTCCCACAGCCAGCGGCCGTCGAAGGCGATGGTCTGCTTGGTTTCGGGCCCATCGCTGTATCGATCGCCGCTCCATTTGTCGACGAAATGGACGGCGAAGCGACGGCGGGGCGTGCCGTCTTGATTGGTGTCGGCGGCGAAGGCGATCTCGCCTGTGGTCCGGGTGATGGAATAGCCAACTTCGACGATGGTGGTGTAGGCAATGCTCGACGTGAACGTGCGCAAATCATCGTCGGCGTCCTCGAGCGCGGTCAGCACCTCCCCGGCGTTCTCGTAGTCTGCGGCCGATGGTGGCGAGGGCGGTTCGGATTGGCACGCGGTCACGAGCGGTGCGGCGGCCAGCAGCAGCGTGGTCAGCATAGCAATGGCGTCCGTGCGCATGGGTCAGTCTCCTTGGGTCGATCCGCCGTCATTATTGGGATGCGCGTCACTGTTGTTGCCTTCGGGGGAGCCTTGGCCCCGCTGGGCGTCGAGGAACCCCTGAAGAAGTGCGGCGGCCGCGATGGCATCGCGCCGTCTTTTCTTCTGGAGGTGGGTCAACCCTGACTGGTTCATCGACCAGTCGGCCTGCTTGCTGGTCAGACGTTCGTCCGCCAGATGGACAGCTCGGCCCAGTTCGCTTTCCAGGCGTTTGGCGAACGCTCGGGCGAGTTCGCTCCGCTGGCTCTCCTGGCCGTCCAGGTGCAGGGGTAGGCCGACGACGAGTTCGAGGCTCGGGCTGGACCCGTAGTCGCGGTCGATCGCGCGGCCGATCGCGTTAATGAGCTTCTGCCCGCCCTCGTGCTCGATGGGGACTTCGAGGGTCTTCCACGGCGCGGCGACGCGAGTGTGCGTGTCGCCGACTGCGAGCCCCGTGCGGCGGTCGCCCAGGTCGATGGCGATGTAGCGGGTGACTCGCGGGGCGAACGACATCACAGCAACGGATTGGGGAGGGCGGCGTGCAGGTCCTTGAGTGATTCCGCTTTCGCCGCCGGCATGATGAGTGTCGCGTCCTTGGTGTGGACCACGACCAAACCCTCGCATCCCAGCAGCGCGATGCTGTGGCCTTGCTCGTCATTCACGATGAGGTTGCCCTTGCTGTCGTGTGCGATGGCGTGCGTTCCGTCGGCGATGCTCGCGACGCGGTTGTTGGAGTCGTCGCCGGTAACCGTTCCCGAGTAGCTGGACCAAGAGCCCACATCGAGCCACGACACGTCCATGCGCAGAGTGGCGACGGAGATGGGGCCACCGACTGCGTTCTTGGCCGCGTGCGACGTGGCGGGCTCCATGATGGCGTAGTCGACGCTCTTCTTTGGCAACTCGGGGTAGACGCGGTGGAGCACTGCGTGGCGATCGGGCGTGTCCCACGCTCGCGCGATCTCGGTGAGGCCCTCGTGCGACGCGGGCAGGAAGCTCTTGAGGCAATCCAGGAAGGTTGACGCCTTCCACACGAACATGCCGCTGTTCCAGCCATAGACGCCCTCGGCCAGGTACTTCTTTGCCGTTTCCCCGTCCGGCTTCTCGACGAATTTCTCGACGTGGAAGCCGAGCCCGTTGGTGCCGTCGATCGGCTCACTGCGTCGCACATAGCCGTAGCCGGTGGCGGGATGCGTGGGCTCGATGGCGAAGGTCACGAGCGTGCGCGGCTGCCGTTCCACGAGCTCGAACCCTTGGCGAACGATGGCCTGAAACCGGTCGAGAGGCTCGATGATGTGGTCGGCGGTCATCACGCAGAAGGCGGCGTTTGGGTCTTTTGCGGCCAGTACGGCGGCGGTGAGGCCTACCGCGTTGACGGTGTCGCGGCCGATGGGCTCGCCGAGGATCTGGTCCTTTGGGAGGGCGGGTAGTACCTCGGCCACGGCGTCCGAGTATCGCTCGAGCGTGCAGACGAGCAGGTTGTTCTGGGGCACCAATCCGTCGAGGCGCCCGGCGGCGACCTCGATGAGGCTTCGGGGCGCATCTCGTCCTGGTTCGGTGAGGAACCGCAGGAGTTGCTTGGGGCGTTCCTTTCGGCTCATGGGCCACAGGCGTGTGCCCGAGCCACCGGCCATGACCATCGCGTAGCGGTGTTCGTCCATCGGGCGACCGTATGCCGGGGTGCCGGTGGTGTCCTAGAGGGACAGTGCAAGGGACACGAGTTCGGAGGCCTCGACATCTTTCTCGGAGCGTTTCTGACGCGCCAGGGTGACCTTACGGCTGGCTTCGGTGGGTTGTTCGCCCAAGGCGATGAGGGCGCGGATAGCGTCTTCGGCCTGGGGATCGCTCGGCTTGGTTTCGACGTGGACTGCCGACTCGATCTCTTCGATGGCCAGCTTGTCGCGGAAGTGCTGGCCGAGTTCCTCGACCAGCGTCTTGGCGAGCTTTGCGCCAATCTCGGGCAGGCGCTTAAGGCCGACCTCATCGCCGCGGGCAATCATGGCGGCGATTTCGTGTGGTGGCTCGGCTAGGGCACGGAGGGCCTTGCGATGGCCAAGGCCTCGGATCTGGGTCATGGCCTCGTATACCTCGCGATCGGCGGCGGTCGCAAAGCCAAAAAGGCGGGGGATGAACGTTGCCCCCTGATTTGGACTCTCGAGGACGTGGACCGTGAACACCTCGGCCGCCGAGCCGGGCTTGCCCAGCGTGCCGTCCATGTACGGCGGCAGCAGGATGTCGTACGACACCCCTCCGACCGTCTTGATGGCGGCTCGGCCCTTGGGCGCGTCGATGATGGTGCCGGCGATGTGGGCGATCATGGGCAGGTGGGGCTCCGGTGACGAATGGGCGCTTGGTGGAGGGTATCCGTGTAGACCGGAGCATTCGGACATCTGTACCCGAGTAGGCTTCACCAGTCCGAATCCGAAACCAAGGAGGGTTGATGGCCACCGCTTCCCACGCCTCGAGAGCCCGTTTCGACACCGCCGCGCCCGAGGGGTACAAGCGGCTTGTTGCCGTCAGCGAGTGGCTTTCGGCTGGTGGTGTCGACCCGACGCTGTTCCATCTCATCGATATGCGCGTGAGCCAGATAAACGGGTGTGCGTACTGCCTCGACATGCACGCGCGGGAGGCCCGCGAGGCGGGCGAGACCCAGCAACGACTGGATGTGCTGGCGGGCTGGGACGAGACGAGCCTGTTCACCGACGCCGAGAAGGCGGTGCTGGCGTGGGTAGAGGCCTTGACGCGCGTGGGTGAGGCCCGCGCGCCGCAGGCGTTGTACGACGCGCTGGCCGAGCACTACGACGAAAAGGCCATCGCGGGCATTACGCTAGCAATCGCGATGATGAACGCGTGGAACCGAATGGCGGTGGGGTTGGGGATGGAGCCGGAGCGGCGCTGAATCGCCAGAACGGAGACGGACGCCCGGGGCCTACAAGTCTGTCGTGATGGGCAGAATGCCAATCAAATCAACAGTCAGGGTACACCAAATGGTCACGGTGCTGTTCGTCTTTGGCATGCTCGCGTTTCTTCTCGCCGGGGCTTTCGCGCCTGCGCTGCCGGGGAATCCGGTTGCCCTACGGGTCGGGGCGTTCGCTCTAGGTGCGGTTTGCGGGGCGCGCTCCTGATCAACTCGCTCGCGTGGGGCCGGGAGCAATTAGCATCGCGGCGAACGGCTAATCGCCGGTACCCATCGTTGCACGTCAGTCGCGCAGCTGCTTTATGGATCAGCCAGACATCGGGATGTCTACGCGCAGGTCGGCTGCGCACTTCTTTGCATCGTCGTATCCCGCGTCAGCGTGCCTGAACACACCCATCATCGGGTCGTTGGTTAGCACACGCTTCAGGCGTTCGGTAGCCTGCGGCGTGCCATCCGCGACGATGACCTGGCCGGCGTGCTGGCTGAAGCCGATGCCGACGCCGCCGCCGTGGTGGAAGCTGGTCCAGCTTGCGCCGCCGGCGGTCGCGACGGCGAAGTTCAGGATGGCCCAGTCGCTCACCGCGTCGGTGCCGTCCTTCATGGCTTCGGTCTCTCGGTTGGGGCTGGCGACGCTGCCGCAGTCGAGATGGTCACGGCCGATGACGATGGGGGCTCCGACCTTTCCCGAGGCGACGAGATCGTTGAAGATCAGCCCGGCTTTATCACGCTCGCCCAGGCCAAGCCAGCAGATGCGCGCGGGCAGGCCCTGCCAGCCGAAGCGGGGACAGCAATTGTCGAAGTCGCCGGCCTTCAGCGCGTCTGGGTTGGCGTGGCAGCCGAGCACCCAGTCGTGCAGGCGGGAGTTGTACTCATTGGCCTCGCGCGGGAACGCATCGAGGATGGCTTTATCTGTGACGTAGATGTCCTTGGGGTCGCCTGATAGTGCGACCCAGCGGAATGGCCCGCGCCCCAGACAAAATTGTGGGCGGATGAACGCAGGAACAAAGCCGGGGAAGTCGAAGGCGTTGGCAACTCCTGTGTCCTGAGCGCGTTGGCGGAGGTTGTTGCCATAGTCGAACGTGATGGCGCCACGCCTCTGGAGTTCGAGCATGGCCTTCACGTGACGTGCCATCGACTCCAGCGAGAGCTCTTGGTAGGCACCGGGGTCGCCCTGTCGCGCGCGTTGGGCTTCCTCGAATGTGTACTCAATGGGTGTATAGCCTTCGAGCGGATCATGGGCACTGGTCTGGTCGGTCAGCGCGTCGACTTGTTCGTTGCGTTCGATCAGTCGCTCGAGCAATTCGATGGCGTTGCACTCCACGCCAATACTCAACGCCTTGTGCGAATTCTTGCATTCAAGCGCTCGGTCGATAGCGGCATCGACACCCTGGACGATCTCATCAAGATACTTGTCGTGCTCGCGCTTCTTGAGGCGGGTGACATCAACATCGGCGATGAGGCACACGCCACCATTCAGCGTCACGGCTAACGGCTGGGCGCCGCCCATACCTCCGCACCCGGCCGTAACGCAGAGCTTGCCCTCCAGGCTGCCGCCGAAGTGGTCCTTCGCGCATTGGGCGAACGTTTCGTAGGTGCCTTGCAGGATGCCCTGCGTGCCGATGTAGATCCAACTCCCCGCGGTCATCTGGCCGAACATCATGAGGCCGGCCTTCTCGAGATCGTCGAAATTCTGCTGTTTGGCCCAGTGTGGCACGAGGTTGCTGTTGGCGATAAGCACCCGCGGGGCATCCTCATGCGTGCGGACGACGCCAACAGGCTTCCCGGATTGCACCAACAGGGTCTCGTCGGCTTCGAGCCGTTTGAGCGTGGCGATGATCGCTTCGTAGCTGTGCCAGTTGCGGGCGGCCCTGCCGCGGCCGCCGTACACGACCAAGTCCTCGGGTCGCTCGGCGACTTCGGGGTCGAGGTTGTTCATGAGCATTCGCAAGGCGGCCTCGGCTTGCCAGGTCTTGCAGGTCTTGGCGGAGCCACGCGGAGCGCGGATGGCGGCGGGGGTGGTGGTCGTCATGGTTGATTATTCGCCCTGTTTCTCGATGATTGTGAAGTCGAAGATATCCCCGAAGGCGTCGTCGCGGATCATCGCCGAAACCGCCTCGATCGCCGGCGCGGGGCTGCGATCGGCCGAGAACGAGGGAACGACCGCCCGGATCCGTCTCAGGGCTTCTTCCACAGCTGGCCCGCTCTTCAGTGGCCGATGGAATTCCACACCCTCGGCCGCGCAGATCATCTCGATGGCCACGACGCTTTCGGTGAGTTCGATCGCCCGCGCCGCTTTGGCTGCCGATCGCGGCCCGAAGCTGTTGTAATCCTCGATGCCCGCGCTCGTTGGCAGGTTGATCACGCTCGCGGGGCTGGCCAGCCCCGCGATCTCGTTCACGAGCGCGGCCGAAGTGTACTGAGCGATCATGAGACCACTGTGCAAGCCCGGCCCGTGCGACAGATATGGCAGCAAGTGGGTCTCGGGATCGCTTGCCGCCAGGATCGCGAACACTCGACGCTCGCTGATGCCAGCGATGTGCGCGATGGCGATGGCAAGAGCGTCGAGCGGCAATGCGATAGGCATGCCGTGAAAGTTTCCAGCGCTGACGACATCGAGAGTATTGCCGTTCTCGAAGAGCAGCGGATTATCGGTGACGGCACCCAGCTCGCGCTCGGTCACGTCGCGTACGTGCGCAGCCGCGTCAAGCACTGCGCCAAGCACGTATGGCGAGCACCGGAAGGAATATGGATCTTGCACGCGTGGGTCGTCGGTCTGGTGGCTCTCGCAGATCTCGCTTGGCTGCAAGAGTCCTATGAGTTTGGCGGCGATTTCCTGAGTGCCGGGCTGGTTGCGAATCGCGTGTACACGCGGGTCGAGGTAGCACGCGCTGGCACGAAAAGCGTCGATGCTGATGGCATTGGCAAGCAACGCGCTGGTCATGAGGCGATCCAGGTCGTGCACCAAGAGCGCGGATCGCGCTGCCATCAAGTGTGTGCCGTTGATGAGCGCCAGCCCTTCCTTGGCCTCGAGCGCCAGCGGCTCGATACCGGCGTCCCGCGGCGTGCGGCCGTCCAAGGTCGGCGCCTCGCCCATCATCGCCAGCACGGCGTGCGCGAGGGGCGCGAGGTCTCCCGATGCGCCTACCGAGCCGAGGCCTGGGACGATGGGAGTCAAGCCCGCATTCAGCCACGCGATGATCGTCTCAACCACCACCGGCCGCACGCCCGAATGCCCACGTGAGAGCGATGCGGCTAGCAGCAGCATCATCGCTCGCACGATGTCCTCGTTCAGTGGCTCGCCCACGCCGGCCGCGTGGCTCCGGATGAGGTTGGCCTGCAGTTCACGGAGTTTCTCGGAGTTGATCCTTGTGCGGGCGAGGGAGCCAAAGCCGGTGTTGATGCCGTAGTACGCGTTGCCGTCGGTGGTGAGAGCTTCTAGCTTGGTCCGCATGGCTGCCAGACGCGAGCCAACAGCGGGGTCGAGGGCAACCCGTTCGCCGCGGCGGGCAACCGAGACAACCTGGGCGATGGTGAGGGGCGAGGCATCGAGCGAGACAGTGTGGTTCTTGGCCATGGGGGCGATTCTTGGCCCGTTGCGCGGTAGGGCCGGGCTGACCAATGTCGGAATTGGTATCGGTGGACACGCATATAAGTAAAGTATACACTAACAATTGATGGGGGATCAGCCACAGCCCGATCCGAAGCGGGAACTCCGCGAACTCAGGGACCAACTGCGGTCGCTCCAAGCGCGATTGGACGCGCTGGAGGTGCGATTCCCGGCCGAGTTGGAGCCCGAGCGACAGGCGGAAGATCCCGCGATGTCCGGCGACCGTGTGACACCGCCGGCCGAGCCATCCGTGGCGATGAGCAACCTCGAGAGATTGAAGGAACGCAAGTTTGCTGCGGTGGATCGGCCGCCGCCGCCGCCCCTAGTAGGGGCTGACGAGCCCGCACCCGAAGCTGCGAAGCCGCGTCGGTGGCGGAAGCGAAGCTGGTCCGAGCTTGAGTGGATCATCGGCGCGAAGGGCATAGTAATCGTGGGGGTGCTGATCCTCGTGATCGCGGCGGGCTTGTTCCTGAAAGAAGCGTGGGATCGCGGCTGGGTCGCCCAGATATCCGGTGGGGTTCGGTGCACGCTCGGCGCGGGTTTCGGTCTCGCGCTCGTCGGGGTTGGCGAGTTCTTGCGGCGCAAGATCAATGACCTCGCATCGACCGGCGTGAGCGCCGCGGGCCTGGCGATCGTCTTCGGCTCGATCCTCGCGGCGGCGCGGCTCTACGAACTGATGCCCGTGCCCGTCGCGTTCGTGCTGCTTGCGATCACGTCGCTGTTGGGCGTGGCGCTCGGGGCGCTCTCGTCGCGCGTGCTGCTGGCGGGGTTGTCGCTCATTGGCGCGTTCGTGGTGCCCTTGGTCGTTCGGTCCGATGCCCCATCGTTCGTAGCGTTGCCGGCGCATCTGCTCTCGCTGCTCGCGATGGGCCTCGTGCTCGCCGGGTGGAAGGGGCCCGGCTTCGCGTCCATCCGCCGTATCGCGTGGTGGGGTACGGCCCTGCTCGGAACACTGTGGGGCGTCGGTATGCGAGAGCACAGCGTGGTGTCGCCGGTGGTGTTCGCCTCGATGGTGTGGGCGATGACCGTCGCCGAGCTCATAGTTTCAGTCCGTTTCTTCACACGCCTACGTCCGAGCCACCCGTGGCCAGAGGACGCGAAGGCCGGCTTCCTGCGTCGCGAGCCGGGCGAGGCGATCACGTTCGATGTCCAGGCCCTACTGCGCCCCGAAGCACGCTGGATCAACTCAGTGTTCGGCGCCACGGTTTGGGCCGTGGTGCTGATGGTGTATGTCGTGCACGATCACGCGCCCGATCTTGTCTGGATCGTGCCCGCGGCGATGGGTGTCGCGTCGCTGGCCGTGGCCGTCGCATGTGCGCCCGAGGGGCACCGGCTTTGGACGCGAAGTTCCTCTGCACGGTCGGCGCTTGCGACGGCACTCACGATCGACGCCTCGGCATTGCTCGCGCTCACCATCGCCACGGGCCTGGGCGGTGCGGCCGAGGTTATCACCTGGGCGTTCGTCGGGCTCGCGGCCATCGTCTTCGGTGTGCGTATGAGGTTCCGGGCTGCGAGCGTGCTCGGCCTGCTGTTCGTCGGCTTCGGTCTCGGGCGGCTGGTGGTGTACGATCTGGCGTGGGCGTTCCACGCGCTCCAAGGCGACACGCTCGAGACCATCGCGTTCCTGGGACTGCATTTCTCGGCGTGGTCCGCCCAACTGCTCATCGTCACCGCGACGCTGGCGGTGGCGGCCGTGCTGATGCGGCGTTCGCCGTACCGCCAGGCCGTGGCCGTGACGGCCATCGGTGCCGGCGCGCTGGCGGTCATCGGCCCGGGCAGCGAGCCGCTGTCGATTGGTGCCGCCTGGGCCGTGCTCGCCGTGACGCTGGCGTACTTTTCGCTGGCCGTCCGCCGTATCGACATCCGCATCTCGTCGCTCGTGATGCTCTCGCTCGGGACGCTGCTGGCGCATGGCGCGACCTATGCGGCGCTCGTCGAGTCTTCCCCGCTCCCGGCGTCGGTCCTGGTCTCGTGGACCGACGCGTCGTGGGGGCTGCTGGTCGTGGGCGTCATGTGGGTCGCGATGTGCGCCCTGAGCGGCCTACCGCCTGTGGCTCGGATGATCGGAGCAGCTGTTGCGTATGTGACGCTGGCGGCAATGCTACTGGGCGACGGCACGGCGATGGCCACCCTGCTCGTTGGCTGGGCCCTCATGCTCGCGGTGGTGGTGGGGCTCGCGTTCGTTTCGCGGCTGCGCGAGTGGCTCCTGCCGCAACTGGGTTCGGGCATCGCCCTGCTGCTGGCGGCGGTGTGGATCGGCTACCGGGCCGTCACCGATTGGCAGGCCTTTGCCGCGCCGCCGCTGCTGCACGAGGCGATCGTGTCGGCCGCACTGGTCACCGCGGCACTTTGTGCGATGGGTTGGTTTGTCGGTCGTGTACAGCACATCAAGGCAGCAGTCCCTTGGGACCAAGCCCTCGTGAACGGTGGGCTCCGCTTGACCACCTACGTCGGCGCGGGTGTGCTGGTGTTCGTGGCGAGCTCGTCCGAGGTCGTGCGTGCCGTCGACTACCTGGACGTCGCCGGTGAGACCGCCCCCAATGCGGCGCTCTCGGTGTGGTGGAGCATCTTCGCCGTCGCCACGATCGCCCTTGGTGTTCGTATCCAAATCGGCGGCGTCCGCTGGGTTGGCCTCGCGTTGCTGGGTCTCACGGCCGCCAAGGTGCTGGCGGTCGACATGGCCTCGCTCGACGGCCTCACACGCATCTTCGGCTCGACGGTGGTGGGACTGATCTTGCTTGGTGCGGGTGTCGGTTACGCGTGGCTAATGGGCCGGACGGTGTCGGTCGAGCGGGTCGCGGACGCGGAATCTCCTGGAACAAGTGACTCGTAGTGTGCGTTGGGTTGGTCCACGACCGGCCACCAATGGAGCCTCCGACCATGCCAACAACCACCCTCACCATCAACTGCCCATCCGGGCACACACTGGCCGCCAAAGTCGATGAGCCAGAAACCCTAGACACGCCCGAGAGCCCATCCGCCTACGCCGTCTTTGCGCACTGCTTCACCTGTTCGAAGGATTCCATTGCCGCGGCGCGCATCGGACGTGCCCTGTCGGCGCGTGGCATAGGTGTGCTGCGGCTCGATTTCACTGGGCTGGGCGGTAGCGAGGGTGAGTTCGGCGAATCGACGTTTTCGGGGAATCTGGAAGATCTGCGGACCGCGTGTGTGTGGCTATTGGAGAACCGCTGCGCGCCGGGGTTGCTGATTGGCCACAGCCTGGGCGGCGCGGCTGTGCTCGCGCTCGCCGGGCGAGATCCGGCGGATGACGAAGCGTTGGCGAGCATTCGTGCCGTCGCCACCATTGGCGCCCCGGCCGACCCCGAGCACGTCACCCATCTCTTTGCCGCCGGCATCGACGAGATCCGCCGCGACGGCTCGGCCGAGGTCACCATCGGCGGCCGGCCGTTCCGCGTCGGCGCCGCGCTCGTCGACGACCTGAGCGCGCAAGACCCAAAGGCCAACATCGAGAACCTGTCGCGCTTGGGCCGGGCCCTCATGCTCTTCCACTCGCCCGTCGACCGTATCGTGGGCATCGACAACGCCGCGACCATCTACGGCTGGGCCCGCCACCCCAAGAGCTTTATCAGCCTCGACCAGGCCGACCACCTGCTGACCAGCAAGAACGACGCCGAGCTGGTCGCCGGCGTGCTGGCGGCGTGGTCCGTCCACTCCGCGGGCCACTCCGTGGCGGGGGAATGGGCCCAC